>WNGF01000154.1_pt1 | contig 105294 bp, 99 predicted proteins | sample 5400641 | NCBI WGS metagenome assembly WNGF01 (sample SAMN13153371, study PRJNA577476) | soil metagenome | isolation source: 80 cm soil or saprolite under grassland replicate 2 | place: USA:California | collected 2016-06-15 | reverse complement strand
CCCGCCAGCCAATGAGCCGGATCGGTCGGATATCCTGCACCGTTTATGGGAACGTCAATGAGGTGCGATGCCTGACCGCCCATTGGCGCTTTACTGTTCTGCTTGAGTTCGTCGTGACATTCCATACACCATAGGGACGCCTTGGCTTTGTATCCCTCGTTGGATTTCTTATAAGCGGCGATCGAGGCGTCCGCGGACGGCGGGTCCCCCGGAGGAAAATTCCGGAAGACATCTAGTCCCATCTCCACCCCCACGCCGTCGCCGCCGTTCGGACTGGTAAGCACGTTGCGATAATTCAGAGTTCCATGAGGATCATGGCACGATGCGCAGCTGAGGCTTACATTCGTCATCGAACTGAGCGGGACCGTAATGTTATTTACGTCCAGGGAGTGCCCCACCGTCGCGGGGCGCATGTGTGACGCTTCGGCAAGCTTTCTCTCAACCATTGTTCCCGCAGCTTGCGACGGTGTGACGGCTAAAGTTGTCGGAATGGATGAGTGGGGCTCCAAGTAGCGGGTCCAAGCGTCCTCAAAGGAATCTCGGAGGTATCCCTTAAACGTAGCATTACCTTCCCCGCGTATAGTCCGTCGGGCAATGTCGAACTTTCGTAGAAGCCGAGCGACCATAGTGGGGGTAATTTCCTTCCCGTGATTCAGTTCAGGCCAGGGAGATCCTTCGATCTCCACGAGGGCAGCGACAAGCTGTTTTGAACCTTGGCGGTCGTGCCCATCGAAAACAAGGCGAATGTCGGAGAGAAGTCTTACGTATGACGAGAGGAATGCCTGGCGAAGGGTAATCGTCGTGGCGCCACCGGGACTTCATCCAGGCAGGGGTTGTCAGGTATGAAAGCAAACCGGGGGATCAAGCTGATTCTGGCACGATTTGCTGCCGGCCAGGGCACGGGCACTTGAGGAATCTATGTCTCCAGTATGTCTCCAGAAAAGGCGCTTCAGCTCCTACAGTATGTCTCCAGAAAAGGCGCTTCAGCTCCTACCCGCATAAACATTGAATAATTCCGACATCTCCACCTTCTGCATCGGAAAATAATCCACGCGCACCGTTCAAGGCCTGGCGCCGCGCTCGACGAAGAAGGCGCAGTAGTGGCGGTCGGTGGTGAAAATGTGTCGGATGAGCCAGCTCCCCATATATTCCAGCAGTTGCGCGACGAGTTGTTCGCCCCCCTCGGCGTATTGTTCGCGAAGCGCGAGCAGCACCCGGAGCTGGCGCTCGTGGTCCAGTTCGTGGGCGAGGGCCTCCGGAAAGCCAAAGGCCTGCATCATCAGCTCCTCGGCCGCGAAGTGCCAGCGAACGTAAGCAATCAGTTCATCGAGAAGAAAGCCCAGCGCGTCGCGCCCCTGATCGAGGAGCAGGGCTTCCTGCACCCGGTTCAGCAGCTGGAAGATGTGGCGGTGATGCTCATCGAGGACTCCAACTCCGACGGAGTACTCGTCCTGCCAGGCGAAAACGGGCGCCAGCAACGCGGGATGCGGGGCTGCATTCTGCGGCAGGATGATCTCGGGCTGATTGAACTCTGATTCAGGATTCATTTTTGTGCTCTCACATTTGCAGCGTGCAGGATTCGTGCAGCTCGCCGCCTTCTATCAGGAGCTCCTGAACAAATTGGTCCATTTTGCAGACTCCTCCCCTGGCAGGGGACCTGGACGCAAGCTCCTCATTACTAGCTACATCGGAAGAAGGCGGCGGAACTTGAGGGGTGGATCACAGGAATCTGTGCGCCGCATCACGGAGCAATTCGTGTTTGGGGATTAAGTATCTTCTAATCACGGCTGCGCGACCGGGGGGCGGCGCGGTCCACGGGGTCTCCGGGAGCAAGTTCCTGTTTGGGGTGTATGTGAGCAAAATTAAGGGGTGTGCGTGAGCAAATTCAAAGATGCCGAACACCTCGTCCGGTTGGCGGTGGCATTTGTCGTCGTTGCCGTGCTGTTACTGCTGATCCGGGCGCACTTTGTTCCCAAGAGCTTTGGGCAATACGGGCACTATCGCGGCGACGCGCTGGCCGAGCTCGCTGATAAGCCAATCCAATATGCCGGACATCAGACCTGCGAAGGCTGCCACGGCGACGTCCTGGAGCTGAAGAAGCTCGGCAAGCACGCGGGCGTGAATTGCGAATCCTGCCATGGGCCGCTCGCGCGACATGCGGAAGACCCGGGCTCGGTGGTTCCGCAGCTGCCCGATACCGCAGTGCTGTGCGCGCGCTGCCATGAAGCCAATCTCGCCAAGCCGAAAAACTTCCCGCAGGTGGCAAGCGCCAAGCACTCGGGCGGTGTGGTCTGCAAGACCTGCCACCAGCCGCACAGCCCATTGCTTCCGCCGGAGAAAAAGTCATGATCACCAGACGCAAAATGCTCGTGCTGTTGCCCGCGGCGGCGGTCGCCTGGAAATACGTACTGGCTGGAACGCCGGCGGAGGCGCCGGGCTACGACCGCAACCAGCACTGGTGGGGCATGCTGCTGGACATCGACAAATGCATCGGCTGCGGAAGCTGCGTGCGCGCCTGCTCCAAGGAAAACAATGTGCCCGACGGGTACTACCGCACCTGGGTGGAGCGCTACCACGTCTCCGGCTGGGAGCAGGAGGTACCGCAGGTCGATTCTCCCGAGGGCGCCATCCACGGCTTCCCGCCCAGCAAGTTCGATGGCGGCAAGAACTTCTTCGTCCCGAAGATGTGCAACCACTGCAAGGACTCGCCCTGTTCGCAGGTCTGCCCAGTAGGCGCCACCTTCCACACTCCCGATGGAGTGGTGCTGGTGGATGAGAAGTACTGCCTCGGCTGCCGCTATTGCATCCAGGCTTGTCCTTACGGCTGCCGCTTCTTCCATCCGCAAAAGCACACGGCGGAGAAGTGTTCGCTCTGCTATCACCGCATCACCAAAGGCCTGACCACGGCCTGTTGCGAGGCGTGTCCCACGGGGGCGCGACAGCTGGTGGACTTGAAGAACGCGAACGATCCGATCCACGAATACCTGAAGACGCACAGCGTGCAGGTGCTCAAGCCGCATCTGGCCACCGGCGCCAAGGCTTTCTACCACAATCTGGACGGGTCGGTGCGCTGATGAGCGCGTTGAGGAGATTGCGATGATGGTACCGGTTGAGGGCTTCATGTATCCCGACGAGGTCGAGCTGCAGTGGAGCGTGCTGATCGTCGTCTACCCCTTCGTGACGGGACTGGTGGCGGGCGCATTCATTCTGGCCTCGCTCGAGCGCATCTTCCAGGTGAAGGCCGTCAAGCCCACGTATCGGCTTGCATTGCTCACGGCGCTGGCATTTTTGCTGGTCGCGCCGCTGCCGCTGCAGTTGCACCTGGGCCATCCCGAACGCTCGCTGGAGATGTATCTGACGCCGCACCGCAGCTCGGCCATGGCGATGTTCGGCTTCGTCTATCTGTGGTACCTGATGGCGGTGTTGCTGCTGGAGATCTGGTTGGATTTCCGTCGCGACATTGTTCTGCTCTCGCAATCCACGACCGGCTGGCGCCGCCTGCTCTATCGCGCGCTGACCCTGGGCTCGAGCGACATCAGCGATGGCTCGCTGCGGGTGGACGACAAGGTGGGCTGGGTCATCACGCTCATCGGCATTCCGTCGGCCTTCCTGCTGCACGGCTATGTCGGCTTCATCTTCGGCTCGGTGAAGGCGAACCCGTGGTGGTCTTCGCCGCTGATGCCCGTCGTCTTCATCTTCTCGGCGATGGTCAGCGGAATTGCCGTGGTGATGCTGGTCTACATGGCGATGATGAAGGTCCGGCGGCAGCCGATCGATATGCGCTGCGTGGACACCATTGCGCAGTATTTGCTTTACACGTTCATCATCGATTTCGCGCTGGAGATGCTGGACCTGATCCACCGCATCTATGAGGCCGACGAATCGTTCCGCTCGCTCGACTTCATGGTGCACACCAGGCTGTTCTTCTCGCAGGTGGTGCTGCAGATTCTGCTGGGGACGGTGCTGCCGATCCTGGCCCTCGGCTACATACAGGTCTTCAACGTGCCGGAGAAGCTGCGGCGGATCGCCTACGCGGTCTCCGGCTGCCTGACTATCGTCGGCATCTTCGCCATGCGCTGGAACGTGGTGATCGGAGGACAGCTTTTTTCCAAGAGCTTCCTCGGTTACACGACGTACAAGATAGACCTGATCGGACACGAGGGCGAGCTGATCGCGGCCGCGCTGCTCATCCTCCCGTTCTTCATCCTTGCGGCACTGATGAAGATCCTGCCGCCATGGATGGAGGAAAAGCCGGCAGTCAAGGCGGCCGGTGCTGATTGAAGTCTCGCTGGTTAATTCCTCCCCCGAGCTCAGGCGGCCTGATACGCAGGTGACTCGCCCGGCGCGGCCCACTTCAGAGCCGCGCCGTTTTTATTACTCCGCGTCCCACATCTGCTAACTGCGGCAGATGTGGGGCACCATGATTTTTTGATGGCGCCGCATTGTTAGAAGGTGAGCAGCGAGGGTGCCCCATATCTGCCGGGCAGATGTGGGACCAGCGCTCGTGAACTAACTATCGCGCCAACTGCGCCAGCGCCTCGCGAAAGAGCTGTTCGAAGCTGCGCCCATCGGCCTGAGAGAGCTTGCCCAGCGCCTGCTCGGCAGCGGCGGGCTGGTAGCCGAGATTGATCAGCGCCGAAAGCACATCCTCTTCGAGCGCGTGTTTGGCGCGCGGAGCGGCCGGCGCCGCGCCGAATTCCGCGAGCTTGTCCTTCAGCTCGAGCACCATGCGATCGGCGGTCTTCTTGCCCACGCCGGGCATGCGCGTGAGGCGCGCCGCATCGCCGCCGCGCAGCGCTGCCACCAGATCGCGCGTGCTCATCCCGCCGAGAATGTTGACCGCCAGCTTGGGGCCGATGCCGCTGACGGAAAGGAGTTTTTCAAACAGTGCTTTCTCCTCCGCCGCGTAAAAGCCGAAGAGCGCCAACTGGTCCTCGCGCACATGGGTGTGGATAAAGAGTCCGACCTCGCTGCCGGCAGCAGGAAGCTGCGCGAAGGTGTTCATCGACACCGTCACCTCGTAGCCGACGCCGTGGCATTCGACGATGGCACGGCCGGGAGAGGTCTCAAGCAGCTTTCCGCGAAGATGGGCGATCATGTTCTACCGCTGCTCGGGACGGCGCTTGTAGAAGATGTTGAACTCGAAGCCGCGGGGCGGCGGGAAGAGCTCATGCACCTTGCGCAGCCGCTCGGCAAGCGCTGCGGGCGCCAGCAGCGGATAGTCGCGCTCGCGCAGCTCGTAGTAGTCCACATCGAGGTAGAGCGAGAGCAGGTAGATGGCGATTGCGTCGGCGAAGGTGGTCTCGAAGTACTCCTGCCGCGCCTTCTCCGCCTCGGGTGCATTGGAGGTGACGATCTTGCGCAGCTCGTTGGCGTCGAGCGAGGTCTCGCCCTTGACCTTGTCCTGCGCCTGGCGCCAGACCAGGTCGGCGAAGGGCTGCGAGAAGCCGGCGTGGTCGGCGAAGGCGTGTCCCACGTTGATATAGAACTCAAACGCCACCGAAAAGCGGTCGTCCATGAGGCGCGTGGAGATGAAGATGCACTGCGCATCGCCCAGAGTGAGATTGCGATGGCAGACGGCACGGTCGCTGAGCATCACGTCGTAGCGGTCGGCGATCAGGGTCTCATCGCCATCGGCCACGGTGAGCGGAACAAAGTAGAAGGCCTTGCGCGAAAGGGCCGCCGCCAGCGGCACCGGCACGGCGCCCACCATTCGCTGCAGCTCGTCGGAGGTGAGGTTGACCTCTCCGCTCGCAGCGTAGCAGATGCCGTTGGGCGCCTGCTGCACGGGGGAGATCCGTAGGACTTCGGCTGGCGAATGCGTGGTTGCCTGTTGCGTCTGGGGCATAGGAAACTATCATTCTACCGCAGCCTGGGACGGGCGGCGCGCTCGCCGGCGCCCACATTGTGCACTTCATCATACAGGCGCAAACCGGCCAGGGCAAAGAGTTGGCTTCCCGCGGAGAGAGCGGAGGAACTGTGAACCCGAATGACATGGACTCCCACGGAAGCAAGACGCTGCTGTCTTCCGAGCCGATTCGGCAGCCGAGCTGGCTTGTCTGGACGCTGATGAAGGGCTTTCGCCTGCTCCTGCTGACCGTGCTTTGGAGCGGGCTGGGGATGGGCACAGGGCTCTTCGGCGGCATCGTCGTGATTCTGACCACGGGCATTCTCCACCATCGCATGCCGCCGATGGACCTTGCCTACCGCCAGGGCGCGATCCCAGCGGCCATTGTGGCCGGAAGCTGCGCGTTTATGTGGAACCTGGTGCGGACGGTGCAGGCGGCGGTGAAGCGATCCCGGGAGCAATAGGGGAATCGAATTTGCCCGGCCCGCGCGGCACAGGTTAAACTAGAGAGTCTGACTCCCACCTCTCGCGCTGGCAGATGTGGGGACCCTAACAGACGGATTGAGGAACAATGAAGGCAACGACCCACCCCAGCTACCAAGAGGTCCACGTCATGTGCGCCTGCGGCAACAGATTCCTGACCCGCAGCACGCACCGTGGCGACATCCACGTTGAAATCTGCTCGGCCTGCCATCCCTTCTTCACCGGGAAGCAGAAGGTGCTCGACACCGCCGGCCGCATCGAACGCTTCCGCCGCAAGTATGCCAAGAACGAGCCCAAGGCGGAGCCGGCCAAGACCGAACAGAGCTAATCCCGCGGGTGGTCGGGGTCTCCGGCAAGCGATCCTTGTTGGGGTGAAGACGCCCTCGGCGCAGAAATCCAGAAAGAGAGAAGCCCTCGCTGCGGCGAGGGCTTTGCGTTGTTCGCAACATTCCCAGGTCAGCGCTCCCAGGTCAGCGCCAAAGTGGGCGCGGGACCTGGGGCCCCAGCCGAAGTAACCTCAAATACCCCGCCATGACCAAAAGAAAAGATGGTTACGACGGGGCACCTCAAAGTTGGGACGCCCCGTAGGTGCTCTACAATAGATCCGTGCAGAAGTATTTCGACAGTCCCCAGGTGTACTCCTCGCCCGGCGACGTTCGCGTCCCGGCGAGTCTGAAGATCGCAGGCGTAGAGATCGCTCCGGCGACCATTCTTGCGCCCATGGCGGGGATCACCGACACGGTCTTCCGACGCTTCATCCGCGAGATGAATGGCTGCGGGCTGCTGATGACCGAGTTCACCTCGGCCGACGGCGTGGTGCGCAAGAAGGACCCGAAGGCCAAGCGCTACCTGCATTTTTATCCCGACGAGCACCCCATCTCCTCGCAGCTGTTCGGCTCCAATCCCGAGTCGCTGGCCGAGGCGGCGCGCATGGTGGAAGGCTTCGGCTTCGATCTGGTGGACCTGAACCTGGGCTGCCCGGCCAAAAAAGTCGTCAAGTGCAACGGTGGCAGCGGCCTGCTGCGCGAGCTGCCGGCGATCGGCAAGATTTTCGAAGCGGTGCGCGCCGCGGTGAAGATCCCGTTCACCGTCAAGTTTCGCGCCGGCTGGAGCGAGAGCGAGCTGGTCTTCCGCGAGCTGGCCCATATGGCCGAAGACTGCGGACTGGACGCGGTGGCCATGCATGCGCGCACCCGCCAGCAGGGCTACAGCGGACAGGCGCAGTGGCAGTGGATCGCCGAGCTGAAGTCGCTGGTGAAGATCCCGGTGATCGTCAATAGCGACATCCGAACCCCGGAGGACGCGCGCGCCATGGTGGCGCAGACCGGCTGCGACGGCGTGATGATCGGCCGGGCCGCGGCCTCCAATCCCTGGATCTTCCGGCAGATCGCGCAGTACACCGCGATGGGCGGCTACAAAGTCGCATCGCGCGAAGACCGGTATGAGATGATCCGGCGCTACTTCGGCATGCTGGTGGAGGAGGGCTTCCCGGATGCCGCCGGAAAGATGAAGCAGTTTGCCTCCTGGTTCACCCACGGGGTGGAGAAAGGCGCCAGGTTGCGCAAGGCGATCTACGAGGCCAAGTGCCCCGCCGCAATTGTGGACGCCGTGGACGTGTTCTTTACCCAGCCGGTCGCGGTCGATTCGGACGTGGAATGCGCGGAAGCAGTATTGACGGCAGGAGAGGACGGAGAATGAACTCGGCGGCGGACCGCAAATGGAAGCGGGTAAAGGTGGATGTCCGGGTGAAGCTGTGGCTAGATGCAGAAGGGGCCGGCTCCGCCGTGGTGGTGCGCAGCTACGAGATGGGCCCCGGCGGGATGAGCGTCTACGCTCCGGAGCAGATCGAACTCGGCGCGCCCGTGGTGGTGGGCTTTGCCCTGTCCGCGTCGGCGAAGGCGCTGCGCTTTGCTGCCGTGGTACGGAACAAGCGCGGCTTCCGCTACGGGCTGGAGTTTGTGGGGGTGAGCGACGCCGAACGCGTCGAGCTGGCGCGCTATCTTGAAACGTCTGGGGACCAGTTGGGCGGGCCGGTCGCAGACGCTGCGAGCGTTTAGGTCCAGGAGCTGGTTTGTGCGGCACAAGTCGAGATTGGAGGAGACGATGAGGATTCCGGCAATTGTACTGGCGGTGGTGTTGAGCGCGGCTTCCATTTGGGCCCAGGCGCTGGCAGGATATGCGGGCGCATCGGCTTCGTCGGGAACGGCGGCCGCAGGCAGCGCGAGCAAGCTCGGCGATTCCGGTATGGGCGGCCTGCACCGGAAGATGACCGCCGCGATGGGCGAGCCTTCGGCAAACAGCCGAACCCAGGGCGCCACTACTACTGATGTGCACACGCATTCTGCTATGGGCTCTGAGATGGGTTCCGACATGCAACCCGGGATGCATTCCGGGATGCACTGCAAGGAAATGAACTCCGACGCGCACACGATGTCGGGGAAGCAGTGCAAGCAGATGCAGTCCGGCGAGCACGGCATGTCCGGGAAGCAGTGCAAGCGCATGGGTGCCGCAAAAGCCGGCTGCTGCAGGAAGAGCAAGGACGGCAAGATGGCGCACGAGATGGATTGCTGCAAGCACGGCAAGTGCGCGCACGGCAAAAAAGGAACTGGCGCAGAGGGAACTGCCAAAGATGCAACCGGCAAGCAAACGACGCAGAACCAAGAGCTGAAGGTTACCTTTGTGGGCGCGAAATAGATTTACATATATCGATCTATTTTCAATTTGGAAAATTCGCTGACTTGGAGTAATCGGTGGAAACCATTCCACATGCTGTGAGTCCGCATGAAGTGTTGATAAGAGGGGGTAGCGAGCGCGATGGGCGGCCTGCGGGCCGCCCTCACTGTTTCAAGCACCCAAACGAAAAGCAACTACCCGGCCCTAACGAAAAAGATGGTTAGGGGCACGGCTGTGAGTCGGTCTTCTTCCTGCTAAATTCCGAAGGCTCTACTTCGAGGCCCCGAGCATCTCCAGCACCCGGTCGAAGTCTTCCAGCGACTTGTATTCGAGCACGATCTTTCCCTTTCCTTTGTGGTCCTGGATCTGCACGCGAAGACCGAGGGCGCGCTGCAGGCCCTGCTCGGCTTCGCGCACATTGGGATCGACTGCGCGCTCCGGCTTGGCTGCTGTCGGGGTCGGATGCATTAGCTCATAGACCGCGGCCTCAAGCTGGCGCACGGACATGGAGAGCTGCACGGCGCGCTGCGCCAGCCGGGTCATCGCCTCGGTCGAGTCCAGCGTCATCAGCGCCTTGGCGTGCCCGAAGCTGAGCTTGGAGCTCTCGACCATGGCGAGGACCTCCGCCGGCAGCTTGAGCAGGCGAAGGAAATTCGAGACAGAGGAGCGGTCTTTGCCGGTGCGCTGCGCCATCTGCTCCTGCGTCAGCCCGAAGTCACGGGAGAGGCGCTCGTAGGCGCGGGCCTGCTCGACCGGATTAAGGTCCTCGCGCTGCAAGTTCTCGATAATTGCGATCTCCATCGCCTGCTCGTTGGAGAGCTGGCGGACGATCGCCGGTACGGTCGCCTTGCCGGCGCGCTGCGAGGCCAGCCAGCGGCGCTCGCCGGCGACGAGCTGATAGCGGCCGTCGACGGCGCGGACGGTAATGGGCTGAATGACCCCGGTGACGCGGATCGAGGCGGCGAGCTCCTGAAGCGCGGCCTCGTCAATCTGGGTGCGGGGCTGGTAGGGGCTGCGATCGATGAGCTCGACAGGGACCTCCCGCACACCGTCGGTCGCGGGCTGAGGGGCTCCCCCGCCGGTGACGAAGTTCTGGATGCCGCGCGCGGCGGGAAGAAGGGTCTCGAGACCGCGTCCGAGGGCCTTGCGTTTGTCGGGAGTTGGGTTCACCTCTCACCTCGCTGGGAGAAATCGATCAGCAAATCTCAAGCAGATTGCGCCTCGGGTTGTGCTCCTGATTGCGCCGCAGCCTGCGGCGCTTCACCGGCCCGGCTCTGGATCCGGCCCAGGACCTCCTGCGCCAGCCGTTCGTAGGCTTCGGCGCCGCGGGATCGTGCGTCGTAGAGCAGCGCCGGCTTGCCGTGGCTGGGAGCTTCGGCCAGGCGGATGTTGCGCGGGATCGCCGTCTGGTAAAGGAGCTCGCCGAAGTAGTTGCGCAACTCGCTGGAGACGCCCTGCGCCAGATTGGTGCGGTCGTCGTACATGGTGAGCACGACCCCTTCGACGAAGAGGCTTGGGTTGAGCGTCTGGCGTATGCGCTCGATCGTATCCAGCAGCTCGCTGACACCTTCCAGCGCGAAGTATTCCGCCTGCATGGGAACGAGCACCGAATCGGCCGCGACCAGGGAGTTCAGGGTGAGCAGGTCGAGTGCAGGCGGGCAGTCGAGGACGATGATCTCAAACTGCTCGCGCACCGAGTGCAGCGCGTGCCGGAGGCGGTACTCTCGGTATTCGCAGTTGACCAGCTCGACATTGGCTCCGATGAGGTTCTTCGACGCAGGGATGAGCTTGAGCCGGTCGAGCCCGGTTGGCTGGAGGAGGTTGGTGGCCTCGGCGTCGCCCATGAGGAGCTCGTAACTTCCGGGACGCTGGATGTCCTTGCCAAGCCCGAGTCCGGAGGTGGAGTTGGACTGCGGGTCGCAGTCGACGAGTAAGGTTGTAGTGCCCGCTGCGGCGAAGCTGGCGGCCAGGTTGATGCTGGTGGTCGTCTTTCCTACCCCGCCCTTCTGGTTGGCGATGGCGATGACCCTGGACATTGTCGCCTCCGGCAGCCAGACGCTCCGCCCCAAAAAGCCATGGCAGGCTGGCTGGGACCCCTGGCTGCGATCGATTTGAGGGTACAGGGTTGGAGATCGGGCCGCAATTGGTAAAGCCGGTCCGGGGGTGTGGATTTGGTGGATAAGTGGAGAAAGCTGTGCAGAACGGTGGATGTTCCACGTGGAACAGTGCGCGGGGGCTACGGATTCGATGTTCCACGTGGAACAATCCACCGGGTGCCCCGTCCTAACCTTCTATTGGTTAGGGCGGGATAGTGCTCGGGGTGCCGCTCAATGTTCCACGTGGAACATCTATGGGCTTATGCCAGATGAGGAGCAATCTCTGCTCGGACGCCGGTACCGCCAGTGCTGAGCTTTCTCCGCCGCGCAGGAGCGCGAGGGCGGACTCGCGCTGCGATTCGCCGATCAGCAGGGCAAGGCGGCCGCCCGGCGCAACGAGGCCCGCAGCCGTGGGGAGCGCTTGATCGAACTGCTCGACCGCCCGCAGCGTGACCAGCTCGGCCTGCCCGGCGGAGAGTGACTCGGCTCGCGCGCTGAGGACGTGAAGGCCGGTGAGGCGGAGCGCGCGGCCGACTTCCCGCAGAAAGGTGGCTTTTTTGCCGTGGCCTTCGATCAGGGTCAACTGCAGGCCCGGGGCCCAGTACTTGATGGGCAGTCCGGGGAAACCAGCTCCGCTGCCGACGTCGATGAGCAAGCGGTGGGCGGAGCGCGGACAGAGCTTGCGGGCGGCGAAGAGCGATTCCCCGAAGTGCCGTTCGACCATCGCCTCGGGGGTGCGCAGGCTGGTGAGATTCATGCGCTGGTTCCATCGCATGAGCAACTCGAGATGGACGCGGATGCACTCCAGCATTACGTCGTCGACTTCGGCGGGCGGGATGAAGGGAGCGAGCAGATCGCGCAGGCTGGCGGCGTCCATGAGGGAAAGAATACATGGTGAGAGGTGGCCGAAAGGCCTCTCGCGCCCAGGCGCGATTTGAGCGGCGCTGGGGTCCCTCCCTTCGGCTCCGCTCCGGTCAGGATGACAGCTAAATCAAGACCAGAACACGGCAACGGCAAAAACAACAGCCCCGCCCTAACCAACAGAAGGTTAGGACGGGGCACCCTGAATAATTTGTAACTTCGGACTCAACAGCAGCAGAGGCCAATAGATTAGTGAATTTAGTGGAAGCCGGGGTGGGAAGCCTCGTCCACGTGCGGAATTAGCATCCGGTATACCTCGCTGGGAACCTCGGTCTGCCAGTGATGGGTGAGTTTGGCGAAGGAGACTCCGCCGAAGAATAGTGTCGCGAGCACGGCCACCGCGGCCACCGGCTGCAATCTGCGGCCCTGCCAGCGCGCAGCGGCCGTCTCTGCCTTGCGCGGTGCAAGCGCGAACTGCAGCGCGTCCTGGGTGCCGCAGCTGGAGACGCACTCCATGCAGGCCGTGCACTCGACCGAGCGGATCTGCACCAGGCGGTCGACCGGGAGCTGCTGCGGGCAGGCCTTGGCGCACTTGCCGCATTCCACGCAGGCCTCGGCGTCGCGCCGGATGGTAACCGGGCTGAAGAGCGAGACAATCGATTGCAGCGCGCCGTAGGGGCACAGGTAGCGGCACCAGAAATTCTGGACGACCACCGACAGCAGCACCAGCACGATCATGGTGATGGCGGCCGTCTCGCTCATGCGCACGAAGAAGTGCAGCATCTTGACGTCGGCCAGGATGCCGTAGGGCTGCACCATGAACTCCTGCAACGCGGCGGCGCTCATGCTGCCAACGATAAAGACGAAGAAGCCGAGGAGCAGATACTTCAGCCCGCGCAGCGGGATGTCCACCCAGCGCGGCAGGACGATATTGCGGCCCAGGAGCTTGCGGCCGAGCTTCCAGAGATATTCCGAAAGCGTCCCGATGGGGCAGAGCCAGGCGCAGAAAGCGCGCTTGAGCAGCAGGCTCGACGCCGCGAAGATGAGGAACAGGACCATGGCCGCGGGATGGATCGGCGGCACGTGCCCGGTGGCAAGGAGGTAGCGCGTGTTCATCAGGCCTGCGATGGGCAGCCAGCCGTCGACGCCGGCGGGGCGCGAAACGTGCGGGCCGATGGCGGCGGTCTCCCCCAGCCCCTCAAAGTAGCGCACGAAAAAGTAGAACTGCACGCAGAGGTAGATGTTGAGCAGGACGAAGCCGAACTGCACGATGCGGCGAGTGATTTGCCAGCGGTCCGGCTCCGTGCGGCGGACGTTCTTCTTCTTGGGCTTGGCCGCGGGCTTTGACTCAACCGTCGCCGCTGGCGGCAGCACGGGGTCCCCAGCCTGCCCGATGTTGGCAGGATGGGGTTTGAGCGGCTGTGCTTCGGGAGGAGCGGATTGGGCAAAGGTCGACATTAGGATGATTCCGGCTTTCTGGCTGTATGAATCCAGATTAGGGGCAATGCTCACAGGCCGCTATGACTTCCGTCACAACCGCGGAAAAGCAAAGTCAACTACCCCACTTCTGCCAAAAGAAGGCAGAAATGGGGCACCCTGCTCTGTATTACCATCCAAAATGTTTTCAGATACTTAGAAGCCTTCCAGCACGATCTTGCCAATGGATTTGCCGCTCTCGATCTTGGCATGGGCGGCGCGGAGGTTTTTGGAGTCGATGCGTCCGGAGACCTTGCCGAGGGTGGTGCGCAGCAGGCCTTCATCGACAAGTGTCGATATATTGCGCAGGATGCGGTGCTGCTCGATCATGTCCGGGGTCTGGAAGGTCGAGCGGGCGAACATCATCTCCCAGTGCAGCGAGGCGGACTTGGGCTTCAACTTGCGAATGTCGATAGGCGAGGGGTCGTCGATGAGCGCGAAGGCGCCCTGCGGCGCGATGAGCTCGACGATCTCATCGAAGTGCTCCCCGCTGTGGTTGAGGCCGATGATGAATTCGACGTACTGGATTCCGAGCTTGCGCACCTCCTCGCTCAGCTTGCGGGAGTGGTCGACCGCGTGGTGGGCGCCGTTGTCGAGGACCCACTGGCGCGACTCGGGGCGGGAGCCGGAGCCGATGACGGTGAGGCCCGTGAGGCGGCGGGCGAGCTGGACCAGGATGGAGCCGACGCCGCCAGAGGCCCCGATCACCAGCAGCGCGCCGGCATACTGCAGCTTGCCGAACGGGATGCGCAGGCGGTCGAAGAGCAGCTCCCAACTGGTGAGCGAGGTCAGCGGCAGCGCGGCGGCCTCGGCGAAGCTCAGCTTGCGCGGCTTGGGACCGGCGAGGCGCTCATCCACCAGGTGCAGCTCGCTGTTGGTGCCGGGACGAAGAATGGAGCCGGCGTAGAACACCTCATCGCCGGGCTTGAAGAGCGTGACCTCGCTGCCCACCGACTGGACAACTCCGGCGCAGTCGAAGCCGAGGATCTTGGGCTGCTCGGCGGTGCCCTGAGCGCGCATGCGCACCTTGCAGTCGATGGGATTGACCGAAACGGCGCGCACCGAGACCAGCAGATCGCGCGGCCCGGGGCTGGGCGTGGGAGCATCGAAGTCGAACAACGACCTTGGATCGGAGGTCGGCAGGGATTCGATGTAGCCGACGGCTTTCATGCGGGAAAGTCTAACGCAGTCTGGCCCCTCCGAAAGAACAGCAGAACACCAGCTGCGAATTACACAACCGGCAGAGGCCGCGCTCCACAGTGTCTGAGGAAATCGGCTGTTGAATCAAACAGCGCGCATGTACGAGTCGAATCTCTATCATCACCTCGAGGCACGAACAAGATCATGCCCTGTCTCGCGCGCGTCAGTAATACCCTGTAACTGTTGACTATGAAGGACTGAGCGTCTCGGTTGCCAACTTTCTGCCAGGCAGTGCCTCGCAATCTCTTCAGTTTCCATTCTCCCCCATCGCGAACGAAGTCCCCGCCCCAACAAATGCACGCCCAATCGATTTCCAGGCCCTGGATCTGGAACTCATTGGCGGCGATTTCAAGCTGAAAAGAGGATCGAATGTCTCCTTTCGGAGAAAGGAACCAATGCTCGACCCCATCTGCTCTGGCAGGAGGCAACTCTAGCCCCTCCGCTCTTAATCGCCTTGCCTCGGATGAGGCTATGCAGCCATAACGTTCCGTTCCCGTCGAAATCTCCTCAAGCCACTCTTTCGCAGCCTTAAGATCCCGGGTCAGGTGAACCGGATACTCTGGATTCTCGGAAAGAATTTTTCGACATGCTTCGCAATCTCCGCGAAGAAGAGATTCAGCCCATTTCGCAACCGTCTTTCCGCGAAACTGGCGCGTTGGATTATCCAGATGTAAATCCGGGTCAACTGTGATGTTCAGTTTCTCTGGTCCATCTGTTGCAAACAGCTTGGCGCCCGCCCCATATGCACCATCTAGTGCTTGCTTCGCTAGCGCGACCCGCCAGTGCGGGAACCGCGATTTCAGGGCCCTACCCCATTCACTGATTCCGGCCTCACCTCGGTTAATTTCCTGACCGCCTCCAACGAGCGCGACTAGAACAGCCCATTCGTGGCGATCCAATATAGCCATCAATAGTTCCGGTTCCGAATAACCAATCCAGCTATCGTCTTCAAGGTATTCCGCCGTGCGTTCAGCGTTCCATGCGCGTTGAGCCTCATCGAACACTACGATCTTTTCGTGCGGAGGAGCGCTGCTTCGCGTGTGGGTCTTTTTATATCCAAGTACTGTATCAATCATCGTTTTCGGATCGCGTGAGGATGCTCGAAGCCCCTGTTTCTTCCGCCGTGAAGTATCGAGGGCCAGTGCCGCTCGGATAACCTTTACCAATGGCAAATTGCCGGTGAGGAAAACCGAATCCGTATGAGTTGAATCCCGCAGCTTGCGATCGTGAACCAGTTTTAAGCCAGCTAGAGTCTTCCCGGCACCTGGCACGCCAGTAATGAAGCAGATGGTCTTCTGTTCTTTCTCCATCGATTGTTCTGCGATCCGCTGAATCGATGCAACGGTCGCAGTGAGGTTGATTGGGTCACAGTCGGCTCGTGCAATATCGCTTACCTCCATCTCCGCAAACATTCCGATTGCAGCCTCAACAATCGTAGGCACCGGGCGGTACTCTCCCGATTCCCAGTCCTGAATCGGAATCTGAGACTCGCCCGCGTGTCGATTCGCAATAGCTGACAGGTAACCAGATAAATCGCCAGTGTTGAGAAATTTTGTGCGTTGCAAGTGCCGCAGTGTTTTTGTCTTTCTCTCGGGTATCGGACCGTCAACCGTCCCAATCACCGCCGGATAAATGAGGCGGCCGTGACTTGGGGCGTGAAAATGCACCAAATCCAGGCAGTAGTCTTCAATTTGGTCCGCGGCGCTTGAGTTGACCGCTTGGGTCTTGAATTCCAGCCCGACCACGGCGCTTTTGATCAGGAGCACTGCATCGATCCGACCCATTTTCCTCGGGATAGCGAACTCCAAGGCAATCCCCCAGTCATTTCTTTCGATATTTGTAAGCTCCTCAGTCGCAAACGCACTCTTCAACGCCTCAATCTGTTCACGCCACGCTGTAAACTGCGCGATCATTAGTGCTTTGTAGCGATCGCTTTCATAGGCTCTCGTCAGTTGATTCAAGAGTTCATCGACAGGGGTGTTTAGAAAATTGCGAACGTCGTCCGCATAATAGGCCGGCATTTTTTCAGCATCACACGACAGCAGAGCCTACGGCAAGTCCCGATGCAAGCGGGGGACAGCTACTCTGCGATGCCGCCCGCCTGTTTTCGCTGGCGGGACTGCAGTTCGACGTGGACGTTGAGCAGGGCGACGGCTGCGGGGGTGACGCCGGGCAGGCGCGAGGCCTGGCCGATGGTCTGCGGGCGCAGGCGTCCGAGCTTCTCGCGCATCTCGCGCGAAAGGCCGGGAATGTTCGCGTAGTCGAACCACTCGGGTATGGTCTTACTCTCGGCCTTCTTGAGGCGCTCGATGGCCTTATCCTGCTGCTGCAGGTAGCCGGCGTATTTCACCGCGGTCTCAACGGACTTAAGCTCGACCCAGATGGCGCGCGGGAGCGGACGGTCTTCGGGCGAGCCGTCGAAATCATCATGCACGAAGAACTCGGGGGCAAGCCGGCGGCAGACGGGCACCAGGTCGTCGATGGTGATCTCGGGGCGGCGCAGGAGCTGGGCGTAGGTTTGGCCCGTGGGGATCGAGCCGAGCTTTTCGATGAGGGCCGCATTTTCGGCGGCTGATTCGGTGGCTGAAAAGTCTGCGGCTGGTTCCGATATTTGAGCCTTGCTGGGGTCCTTCGCTGCGCTCAGGATGACACTTAAAGATAAAGAATTTGGCACGCGCTGGGTTTCGAGCTCGCGGCGCAGGTGCTCCATGCGCTGCTGCTTGGCCTGGAAGTCGCGCCAGGCCTCATCCGAGATCAGGCCCACTCGGCGGCCGTGCGGCGTGAGGCGCCGGTCGGCGTTGTCGATACGCAGATGCAGGCGGAACTCGGCGCGCGAGGTGAACATGCGATAGGGCTCGACGGTGCCCTTGCTGATGAGGTCGTCGATGAGGATGGCCGTGTAGGCCTCGCTGCGGTTAAGCGTCAGCGGCGGCTCGCCTTTGACGGCGAGCGCGGCATTGATGCCGGCCATCAGCCCCTGGCAGGCCGCTTCCTCGTAGCCGCTGGTGCCATTGATCTGCCCGGCCAGGTAGAGCCCACGAACCTTGCGCGTTTGCAGCGTGCGTTCGAGCTCGGTGGGGTCGATCGAGTCGTACTCGATGGCGTAGCCGGGGCGCAGCATCTCGGCGCCTTCCAGCCCGGGGATCGACGCGAGAATCGCGAGCTGTACATCGACCGGCAGCGAGGTGCTCATGCCATTGATGTAGATCTCGTGCGTGTTGAGGCCCTCGGGCTCGAGATAGAGCTGGTGGCTCAGCTTGTCAGGGAATTTGACGATCTTGTCCTCGATCGATGGGCAGTAGCGCGGGCCGATGGACTGGATCTGGCCGCTGTACATCGGCGAGCGGTGGACGTTTTCGCGGATGATACGGTGCGTCTCCTCGGTGGTGTAGGCGATGTAGCAGGAGACCTGCGGCTGCACGATGCGGCGCGTGCGGAAGCTGAAGGGCGTGGGTTCGGCATCGCCCGGCTGTGGCTGGAAGCGCGAGAAGTCGATGCTGCGGCCGTCCAGGCGCGGCGGCGTTCCGGTCTTCAGTCGGCAGCGGCGGAAGCCGAGGGCCTTGAGGTTTTCGCCGAGCAGGCAGGAGGCGGGCTCGCCGCTGCGCCCTGCGGGATAGGTCTGCTCACCGCAATGGATGAGGCCGTTGAGGAACGTGCCGGTGGTGACCACGACGGCGCTGGCGTGAATGAGACGTCCGTCGCGCAGGCGCAGGCCGCGAATGCGGCGAGGGGGCGGCTCTCCCACCTTAGCCGCGCAAAATTCGCGCGTCGAAGGTGGGGCACCCTCAGGGTTAGTGTCGGGTGCCCCACCTCCCGCCGCCGCTTTTGCGGCTGAGGTGGGTTCGGCTGAGGTGGGTGACGGATCGTCCTCCACCCAGAGCTCGGCGACCTCGGCCTGCTTGATCTTCAGGTTGGGCTGGGACTCGAGGACCTCGCGCATCTTCAGGCGGTACTGCTGCTTGTCGCATTGGGCGCGGGGCGACCAGACGGCGGGGCCGCGCGAGGTGTTGAGCAGCCGGAACTGGATGCCGACCGCGTCGGTGACCTCGCCCATGATGCCGCCCAGCGCGTCGATCTCGCGCACCAGGTGGCCCTTGGCGATGCCGCCCACGGCGGGGTTGCAGGACATCTGCGCGATGAGGTCGGCGTTCAGGGTGAACAGGGCGGTGCGCAAGCCCATGCGCGCCGCAGCCATGGCGGCCTCGCAGCCGGCGTGTCCGGCGCCGACGACGGCGACGTCGAAATGTTCGGAAGAAGCCATGGCGGGAACTGATTGCTCCATATTTTACCAGTTCGCGCGCGTGCCCCGGGACCGGCCAGTTGCAAATCGGCGCTTGCAGCGCTATGGTGTGCCTCTTGCAAACATGGCCAACATGGACCGGCTAGAGCAAAAACTGCAGCGGTGGGTTGAGGCCGGCGTGATCGATGCCGAGAGTGCCCAGCGCGTTCGGAGCTTCGAGCGCTCGAGCTTCGAGGATTCACCCCACGGGCGCACTCCCGGTGCACACGGGCTTCGCTGGCCGGTGGTGCTGGCGGTCTCCTTTGGCGCGCTGATGATTGCGGCGGGCGTGCTGCTGTTCGTCGCCGCGCACTGGGACGAGCTGTCCCCGGCGCAGCGCTTTGCGCTGGTGCTCGCGATGGTGGGGGGCTTTCATCTCGCGGCCGGCGCGCTGATGCCGCGGCTGCGCTCGCTCGGCATTGCGCTGCACGGAGTGGGCACGGCCACGCTTGGAGCGGGAATCTTTCTGGCCGCGCAGATCTTCAACCTGCAGGAGCACTGGCCCACGGGGATTTTGCTTTGGGCTGTTGGTGCGGTGCTGGGCTGGGTGGTTCTGCGCGACTGGCTCCAGGCGACGCTGGCCATGCTTCTCGCCCCTGCCTGGATCGCCTCCGAGTGGGGCGTGCGCGCCGAACACTATGCCGGGATGGAGAAATATCTGATCGTCTTCCTGGCGCTGCTGGCCTTCGCCTATTTGGGCGCCTTGCGCGGTTGGCGCCATCCTGAGCTGCGCCGGTCCCTCGCGTGGATCGGAGGATTGGCGTTGCTGCCGTCGGCGGCGGCGCTGGCTTTCGTTGGGCATGAGTGGGGCACGCCGGCTAAGGTTTCGAGCACGATGCTCGCGACCGGAGCGCTGTTGGCCTACGGGTTGCCGCTTGGAGTGGCCTGGGTGCTGCGCGGCAAGGGCGTGCTGTGGAACGCCGGCTTTGCGCTGTGGGCATGGGTGTTGGGGAGTCTGGATTACGGGATCTTCTCGCAGAACCTTGCGATCTTTGCCATTTATGCGCTGGGCTCCATTGCGCTGGTGCTTTGGGGATTGCAGGAGCGGCGGCGCGAGCGCGTCGATCTGGGCGTGGCCGGCTTTGCCATCACGGTGATTGCGTTCTATTTTTCGACCATGATGGACAAGCTCGGACGCTCGGCCTCGCTGGTTGGCTTCGGTTTGTTGTTCCTGCTCGGCGGCTGGAAGCTCGAGCAGCTTCGCCGCAAGCTGGTGGCGCGTATGGGCGGCGTGCGGCCGGATGCGTCCGCCACAGGCGTAGATCCGGCAGAGGAGGGCGAGTCATGAAGTCCCCGGGGCCAATGTCGCGCGCTATCGCCATTGCCGCAGTCCACGTGCTGCTGATCTCGTCGCTCGGGGCCAAACTGCTCTACGACCGCCGCAGCTGTCCGCAAGCTTGGTTCAAGACCCGGCAGTACGATCCGAACCTGCCGATCCGCGGCCGCTACATGAGCCTGCAGGTGGAGGTGCGGGATCCGCGCTCGCCCGACGAGGTCGAGTCGAAATTTGGCAGCGAGATCAGGGGCCAGGAAAACTCGCGAAAACAGTTCGCGTGGCACGGGCCGTTCGACTTCGGACATGAGTGCGGATCGATTGCCGTTCGCGATGGGGTTCCGATGGCTGTCTTCGAACCGGAGGGCCCAAGCAGGAATTGCGACAACCTGACGTTTTCGCGGCAACGCTTCGAGGGCGCCGGCGAGACCACTCTGCGGGTGAACGAGCCGGTACTATTCTTTGTCCCCGACACTGCGCAGCTTCCGGCGCCGACTCGCGATCAAACCGAACTGTGGGTGCTGGCGACGATCCCGCGCACGGGACCGCCGCGCGCGATCGCGCTCGGGGTCAAAAAGGCAGGCGAGACGGAGATCCGGCGGCTTGGATTCAACTGAGAGCTCCGGACCCTGCAAGTCATCTTTCGGGAAGAATCGCGCGCACGGATTTCATGCGAGTTGCAAAGAGAAAGTCCAGCCGAAGCTGGACTTTCCTTTCGTGCACGCGGTCTTTGGTTAACTACCTACTTGGTGGCCTGGGCCTCGTGGAATTCGCGCTGGATGCCGGCCAGGAATGGCCTGGCAGCCTGAGGAGGCGATACGCGGCCCTCAAGCAGCTCGCGGTAGCTGTGTTCCTTGCCGTAGAAGGCCCTGATCGCCCTGTCATCGGCACGGACATTCGTGCCACTCAGGTCCACGCCAATAAAGGCACCCTTGGCGCGCGAATAGGTCAGGATGCCCGTGTTCAACTTCCAATCGGTACCGGCTGCGGCCTGGCGGCCAAACGGGCCTGCTGCGATTCCGGCATCGGCTCCGATCTTCCAGTTGGCGGAGAGCAGACGGCGCGCGCCGTCCTCGTTCATGAAAATCATGACGAGCTGGACGCGTTCCACTCCGATCTGGGCTCCCCAGTTGCCGCCGGTCATGGTGAAGAACGCCGGCGCGCTCCACTTTCCGTTGTTGCGGCAGGTGGCCACGCCGCGGCCATGCTCGGCGCCGAAGACGAAGCCGCCCTTGATCAGCTTGGGAACGATCGCGATGCACTTGGCATCGTCAAGAATTGACTGGGGAATTCCCTTGTCCCCTGCATTGGTGAGCTTGTCAAGGTCGCGAACCGCACGATCCAGCCTCCGCTCCGCCCTGTAGGCTTCGTCTGAGGCTGCAAAAACCGGCAGCGTGGAGATCAGAAGCGCGAGCATCATCAAGATCTTTACTGCGTACTTCATGTGATATTCACCTCTAGCAGCTTTACTCCCGGAGCGTGTCCGGGTGGAGTTTACTTTGTTGCTTCAGCCGTACGGAAATTGCGGTTGATTTCGGCCAGGAATGGCTGGGCCGCTTGCGGCGGATGCACCTTTCCGGTCAGCAGCTCGCGGAAGCTGTAGTCCCTGCCGTAAAAACCACGAATCGCATCCTCGTCTGCTCGGACATTGGCGCCGTTCAACGTCGCTCCGATGAACACGCCTTTGGCGCGCGAGTAGGTCAGGATACCCGTGTTGAACTTGGCGCTGGTGCTCGCGCTGACATCACGGCCAAACGGCCCGGCAGCAATGCCGGCGTCCGCGCCGATCTTCCAGTTGTTGGCGAGCAGTTGGCGAGCGCCATTTTCGTCCATGAACAGCAACACCAAATCAACATTCGAGACGCCGATCTGGGCCCCCCAGCTCCCACCGGTTAAGGTGAAGAAGGCAGGCGCGCTCCACCGATTCGCCTCGTCGCGGCAGGTGGCGACGCCGCGTCCGTGTTCGGCGCCAATGATGAAGCCTCCCTTGATCAGCTTGGGGATGATCGCAACGCAGTTGGCGTCGGCCAGGATCGCTTGGGGAATGCCGCTATCGCCGGCGTTAATCAACTCATTCAGATCTTCGACCGCCTTCTGCATGCGGTGTTCCGCTTTCTTGCCCTCCTCTTGCGGGCTGTCCTTTGCCAAGACGGGAAGCGTCCAAAACAGTAGCGTGGTGAGCAGCAGCAAGATCTTTGGGTACTTCATGCCAAATTCACCTCATTAAGCGCAAACCGTTGGCCGGAGTGCGCCGAATTCCGCCTGCCCAACTACTTAGCCTGGCTAGGCGAACCTCATCAAATTGGAGGGGGGCCAGCCCGTGGAAGGTTGACGCGGGGTGAGCTGGAAAGCGGAGCGGGCCTGAGCAGAATGCAAACAGCGCGCCGGAGCGCGCTGGAACTGCTGAAAATGCGGACGTTATGCCCACATATCTCTTAGTTCATTGTTTAGTTCGCTCTCAGGACCGAGCGCAAACTATTTTTGCCAGGGGCGCTGCGGACGCGAGGTCTCCGGCAAATCCCGGCCGACGACGCGATCATACTGGTAGCGCCCGCTGACGCTGCCGAGACCCTCGTTGTAAAGGCTCGTATAGCCCAGGGCCTCTTTGAGCTCCTCGCTGAATTCATGCAGCGCTTCCAGGTGCTCGGCGGTGGCGGCGACCTCGATCTTGCTGTTCTTGAAGAACTTCTGGTAGCCGCGGTCGATCAGCGCGGCCGGCTCGCCGGCGATGATGCGGGCGGGGAAGGCGACGACGCGGGAGTGGCCGTCGCGCCCGGGCTCAATCTGGGCCGTGCACTGGTTTCTGGTGACCGTGACGGGGCCGCCAGAGGGCCGGCTGACCTCAAAGCCGTGGTCCGAGAGCCATTGGACTGCATCTTCAAAGCGGCGGACGACGATCTTCAAGGGAGCGCAAGCAGGCATTTCTAAAATTTCTCCACGGGTGAATTCGAAGCCTCAGCTCGAAGCTCAGCTCCGAGCCTGGCGCTTTTGCCAAACTGCCGAAATAGGCAGATTCGGGGGCGCCAGCTCAACATTTTCACCTTCCAATATCGCACAGGGGGTGAAATAGGGCAATCGGGATGCTCCGATGCATCGATCCCGGGATCCACGGCAAGTCTGAGAGTCGCTTGCAGGGGTGGAGGTCCGCCGGTCAGCGGAGCGGCACGGGTTTCGGGGTGCGGATGGCCGGGGCCGTGGGACGGCCTCCGGATTTCCAGGAGGGTTTCCAGTCGCTGTCGGCCAGCCAGGTGACTGGCGCAATCATGGACTCAATCGCGCGGCAGAGATGGTTGAAATCGATGTGGGCAAGGTCGTCGGCGGGCGTGTGATAGTGGTCGCCGAGCCCATAGCTGGAGACGGTGTGGGCGACGATGCCCTGGAGTGCGAGGTCATAGTTGTCCGAGCGCCGGAAGAAGTTCTGCTCCGGGTGAGGGTCGCCCACGAGCGGCGCACCATGCTGCGCGAGCGTGGGACCGAGATTGCTGCGCTCCCATCCGGTGAGCCAGAGCTGGCTTGGGCCGACCGTGGGATCGGGTTGACCGATCATCTCAAATTCAATATCGGCGATGATCGAGGAGAGCGGCAGCGGCAGGTTCTGCAAGAACCCCCGGTGTCCCTGCCCTCCGGTCTCCTCGCTGCCGAAACAGACGAAGAGGATGGTGCGGCGCGGCCGATGTGACGCCAAGGCGCGGGCCAGTTCGAGCACGGCGGAGGTGCCGCTGGCATCGTCGTCGGCGCCATGGAAGATAACCTCGCCGTTCGGAGATTGGCGCGTGCCGAGGTGATCGAGGTGGGAGCTGATCAGTATGGTCTGTCCGGCAAGCGCGGGATCGGAGCCGCGCAGCACGGCGTAAGCGTTGTAGGTGACCGCGCCCGAAGGCAACGCAACGCGCTGGAGCTCGGCCTTGTCGAGGCCCAACGACTGAAATTGGGATACCACGTAGGTGGCGGCTACCATCTCATCGCTCGTGGCGCTGCCACGCCCGCGCATGGCGTCGGAGGCGAGGAAAGACATCGCGCCGCGCACATGGGCCGCGACCTCGGCGTTCGACTCCGCGGGGTTCGGACCGGCAACCAAGGCGGACGCCAGTAACATCGTGCAGGCAAGCAAAAGGGGACGTATCGTACGGGCGCACCTCATCCGGCGATTGTAAAGCTGAGGTGCGGTGGAAATGCAAACGGGTCTCCGGCGCCACCAGCCTTGGGCGTGGGGGCAGGCTGCTAGCCGTATAATCGGAGGCACCATGGCGATTGCGGCGAACAAAACGGCTGGCGTGGAGACCAAGTATGAGACGGTGATCGGTCTCGAAGTGCACGTGCAGCTGCTGACCAAAAGCAAGATCTTCTGCGGCTGCCCCAACATCTTCGGCTCTGAGCCCAATACCAACGTCTGCCCGGTGTGCCTGGGGATGCCGGGAGCGCTTCCGGTGCTGAACCGGCAGGCGGTGGAGTACGCGGTCAAGGCCGCGCAGGCGCTGAATCTCGAGGTGAACGAGAGTTCCATCTTCGCGCGCAAGAACTACTTCTATCCCGACCTGCCCAAGGGCTACCAGATCAGCCAGTTCGACAAGCCGCTTGCCGAGCACGGCTACATCGAGGTAATGGCCACGACGGGCGTGCATGCCGGACAAAAGAAGCGCATCGGCATCACGCGCCTGCATATGGAAGAGGACGCGGGCAAGTCCATGCACGAGGGCTTCGTCGATTCGGCCACCAAGACCTACGTGGACCTGAACCGCACCGGAACGCCGCTGGCGGAGATCGTGAGCGAGCCGGAGATCAGCAGCCCGGAGGAAGCCTACGAGTACCTGACGCGACTGAAGGAGATCATCCTGTACACCGGGGTCAGCGACTGCAACATGGAGGAGGGCTCGCTGCGCTGCGACGCCAACGTCTCGATCCGGCCGCGCGGGCAGAAGGAATTCGGCACCAAGGTCGAGGTGAAGAACGTCAATTCCTTCCGCTTCGTTAAGCAGGCGCTGGAGTATGAGATCGAGCGGCAGGCCGAGGTGCTGGACTCGGGCGGCACGATTGTGCAGGAGACGCGGCTCTACAGTCCTGGCGAGGGGCGCACCTACTCCATGCGCACGAAAGAACGCGCGCACGACTACCGCTACTTCCCGGAGCCGGACCTGCTGCCGCTGGTGGTGGACAAGGCGCATCAGGAGGCAATCCGCGCAACGCTGCCTGAGCTGCCCGAGGCCAAGCGTCAGCGGCTGATGACCGAGTACGGACTGACGGAAGGAGACGCCGCTACGCTCACGGCGACCCAGGCGCGGGCCGCGCTCTTTGAGACCGAGGCGACCCAGGCGAAGTCTCCCAAGCGGCTGGCCAATCTGGTGATCAGCGAGCTGCAGGGACGGCTGAAGGCGGCCGGGCTGGAGCTGGAAGACTCGCCGATCTCGATGGCCGGCGCGCGCGTGTCGGCCGACCTGCTGGAGGAAGGCAAGATCAGCTCCAAGATCCTCAAGGAGCTCTATGACCACGCCTTCGAGCAGAAGGTGGACTTCCCCGAGATCTACGAGAAAGAGAAGCCGCAGCAGATCACCGACACGGCCGAGATCGAGCGCATGATCGACGAGGTGCTGGCGGCCAGCCCGAAGCAGGTGGAGCAGTACAAGGCGGGTAAGACCACGATGATCGGCTTCTTCGTCGGCCAGGTGATGAAGGCCTCCAAGGGCAAGGTCAATCCCGCGGTGCTGAACGAGCTGCTGACGAAGAAGCTGGGGTAGAGGCGTTTTCCATTCTGATTATCCAGCTACAGCGGCAAAATTCCCTTGAGATGTAACACCATCGTAGCTACACGGAGAGCGAGCTTCGTACTCAGGCAAGAGGAGGCGAGTCTTCTCGTGCCTCTTTTTTCGTTTCGGAGGATTTGCGCACAATTTTAGTTGTGGGCCAGGGTTGCGGGGGCGCACCTAAAAGCAAGACCTTCGGGCAAGCACACTCGATTCTTTTATTTAGGAAATGGGAGCTCGGGGGTCATCGCCGCCGCCCTCATGCTGGCGTCGCGCTCGCTGGAGGTGGGGATAAAGATGGAGAAACAGGTCCCCGCGCGGCCTTGGCGCGTGGTGCTGCGCATGCGCAGGGAGCCTCCCGATTTCTCCACGATGCCCAGGGTGATCCACAGGCCCAGTCCGGTGCCCTTCTCGCCTTTGGTGGTGAAGAACGGATCGAAGATTTTCTTCTGCAGCTCGGGCGGGATGCCGTACCCGTTGTCGGCGACGAGGAATCGCAGTCCTGCCTTGCCGGTCTTCCAGTCGTGCGAACCGTAGGCGCGCAGGCGGATCCGGCCGTCGCTGCGGTCCATCGCCTCGATGGCGTTGCCGATCAGGTTGGCGAAGACCTGCCGCGTCTGCCCCGGCATGGCGACGATGCTGGCCTCCGAATCGACCTCCTGCTCGATGGTGATGCCGGCGGCGAGGATCTTTCGCTGATAGAGCGCCAGAACATTTTCGACCACCTCCGGAATGCTGACCGGAACCGGCGCAGTCGCTTCGCGCTGGAAGGTGAGCATCTGCTGGGTGATCTGCGTGACGCGGCCCAGCTCCTCCAGGGCCATGATGGCAAATTTGCGCGTCTCCTCTTCCTTTGAGTCCTGCTCGAGGAGAAAGAGCAGGTTGGAGACGACGTCCAGCGGATTGTGGATCTCATGCGCGATGCTGGCCGCCAGTTGTCCGGTCGTCGCGAGCTTCTCGCTGCGCAGCAGCGCCAGGTGCGCCTTCTTCAGCTCGCTGATGTCGCGCGAGACGTGCACCGTGCCGGCCAGCTCGCCATCCTCGTCGAAGAAGGGCGAGGTGCTGACCACAAAGTCGCCGTCCAGCATCTGCTCGCGCACCTCGGCAATGTGCTGCTGGCAGTCAATCAGGGTGAGACTGTGGGGACACTCCGGCGGCGGCTCCGAGGTCCCGTGCACGATGCGATAGCACCTCTCGCCGATGCACTCCTCTGCCGTCCTGCCCAGCCGCAGCGCCAGCGCCTTATTGACGCGCACCACGCGATGTTGTTTGTCGAGTACGGCGATCAGGTCGGGCACGCTGTCGAAGGTCTGCTCCCACTCCTGCTTGGCCCGGCGCAGGCTCTCCTCCGCGCGCTTGGCCTCGGTGATGTCGCGCGCGATGCTGGAGGCGCCGATGACCTCACCAGCGGCGTTCAGGATCGGCGAGAGCCTGACCGCGACATCGATGACCTTCCCGTCCTTGCGCTGGCGTACGGTCTCGTACTGTTCGATGCGTTCGCCGCGGGCGAGCTGCGCCAGGTGCTCGCGCAGTTCGGTGGAAAGCCCGGGCGGCATCAGGACGTCGGCCGAGCGCCCGACCACCTCGGCAGCGGTGTAGCCGTAGAGCTTCTCGGCGCCGCGGTTCCAGCTGGCGATGGTGCCCTCGAGCGTCTTGCCCACAATGGCGTCGTTGGACCACTCTACCAGCGCGCTCAGGTAGGCGACCGACTGCAACGCGCTGCGGCGCTCGTCGGCATCGCGGTTGAGCAGGGTCGCCGTCCACAACACAACCGAGGCGAGCACAAAGGTCCCGGCGACGATCAGCACCGCGGTGGCCACGTCTTGATCGAAGAGCTTGCTGCGCGACAGCACGACGTCGATCCAGCCGAGCAGAAAAAGCGTCGCGACAGCCGAGGGCAACACGCGCCGCGCCATCACGCCACCTGCCTCGCGGCTCAGAATGATTCGTGCGACCGGATGGTTGGCATCGACGAAAAGAATGCCGAAGGCGAGCGTGCCCGCGCACAGCGCGGTGTAAATCGATAGAGGCGTGAGCGCCGGAAGCTCCAGCAACAGAGCTCGCGCACCGACGGCGTAGGCGAACAGTCCAAGAAGGCCGATGAAGAGCGCGGGGGCGCAAAGCACCTCCGAGTAGTACACATTGCGCAGCTTAGCGCTGCGAACTCTGCGACCTGTGAGCAGCAGCGACAGGGCGAGCAGAAACAAGGCAATGGAGGTCGTGAGCGCCGGCCTTACCGAGCGCCCATCCAACGAGTGCTGAAAGAAGATGCGGTCGACGTGAAGTTCGAGCCGGAATACGTCTTCGACAAGAAGTTGCAGGCTCACCACGGCCATGGCAAAGGCCGATAACCGCGCCAGGCGCAGCCTCCATCCGCTCGCGCTGCCGCTGCGCAGCAGCCACAACGAGACGGAGGCCAAAAGGAAGCAGACGGCCACATTGGGCGCCAGAAAGCTGTTGCCGGAAACAGGACCCGTAAACCCGATGCGGACTTGCCATCCCAGAATCGCGGCGAGCGCCGCGGCAAAGACGGCAGCGGCGGCTGTGGAGACGATTCGCCGCCGCAGTATCTCGGAGCTGTCCGCTTCCGCGTCGCCGCTTCTCATGAACCCAGCCCCAGCAAGCCAATTGCGGGCTTGGCGGAGGCCCCTGGGGGTCGAGGTGCCGTCGAGAGAGGAACGGGCTGAGATCAGGCTCATTCAGATGCTACCATCGGCCACTAGCCGAAGATAAACCGCAGCGAGACCAGGGCCCCACCGCGCGTTCTTGCCTCCCCATCACGCTAAGAACAGGCGCGCGCCCGAGGATCCGTGCGGCAGAGCATCGAATCGTACATTTTGAGAGAGAACCCTCCAGGTATGCTAGCACATCCCGAATCTCTGCTTCTGCTGGCTCAGGGCCACTGGAAACTGCGGGATCCCCAATTCCAATGCGGGCAATTCGGTTCCAATAAGATACAGCTCCTCTGTAGAAATGACATCGGCGGGAAAAAAGCATTATGGGCCGCATAATAACTTTCAATTGGATTTAGCGGGGGCTTACGCTTACTCTTGATGTCCCGCGGGGGCCGGGAGAGAGCGTGAGCATCCTATGCGGAATTCAGCCCAGCCCGCGGACACACGGCAGATCGAGATCCTGCACCTTACCAGCCGTATTGTCAGCTCCCGCCTCTCGATCGACGAGATGTTGCGCGAACTCATCGCGCTCACGGTTGAAGTCACCCTCTGCGACGCCTGCCTGGTTTACCTGCCCGATCATGACAGCGGCGACATCGTGATGCGCGCCTCGCAGCTGCCGCACGATGCCGAGATCGGCGCGGTGCGCCTGTATCCCGGCGAGGGGATTGCCGGATGGGTGGCGCAGCACAAGTCCGCGGTAGCCCTCTCGCACAAAGCCTCGTCCGATCCGCGCTTCAAGCTGTTTAGCACCCTGATCGAGGACACCTTCGAGGCACTGGTAGCCGTTCCGCTGGTGCGCGGCGGAGAGGTGATCGGCGTGCTCAACGTCCATCATCGCGAACCGCACCTGCATACGCCCGATGAGATCTCCACGCTGTGCTTTCTGGGCGAGCAGATGGGAGGCGCGATTGCCTACGCAAGTCTCGCCGAACACAACGCCAGACTGCAGCAGGAGGCGTCGCTCGCCCGGCGGCAGTTGGAAGAGCGCAAGGTCGTGGAGCGCGCCAAGGGACTGCTGCAGCAGAGGCTCGGGTGCAGTGAAGGTGAAGCCTACCAGCGGCTGCGCGACGAGAGCCGCCGGCAGCGGCGCCCCATGCGTGATGTCGCCGAGGCCGTGCTGATGGTCGAGGGCATCGGCCAGGAATATCCGCGCGCCAAGAACAACGTCACCGGCTGAGCAAAGGGGTTCCCAGCGCGCCAGCCGTTGCCGTGCTGGGGCGGAAACACGCTCCACTCGCGGTCCGCTGCGACGCGTGCCACCGCGCTTCATCATCGATTCATCGTTCTAACGTGCGGGTGTCTTTGGCGTCGCACTCGCGGCTGGTATGGCGTTCAGCGGCCAATGAGCGTGGCGGAAGACGAGCACCCATTTGCCGTTTTCCTTGCGCCGGTAGTCGGTCCAGAGCACGACGGTCTGGTCCGGCGGCTGCCCCTTCAGCTGGCGATGATACGTGACCTGGCCGTAGGCAATTACTCCGTCGCCGGCCGGCAGATAGGTGATGTGGTCGATCGCCCCGGTCATGGTAATCACGCGGCCGAAGAATTTTTGGATCGATTGACGGACCTGGTCTCGCCCTTTATAGAGCTCACCGCCCGGGCTAATGAAGAAGACATCGGGGCCGGGGCTGAACAGACCCATGATCATCTCGGTGTCGCGCGTGCGGTGCGCATCGAGAAACTTCTGGTCGATCTCCTGGTTGGCGCGCAGCACGTCCGGTGCGAGGGTGCTTGAGGCCGGCAGCGGCGCGGCCGTGGCGAGGGTGCAAAGTGCAAGAACTGCCGGCAGAATGCGTCTCATGGAAAACTCCTTCTCAACTTTCGCACGGGGTCGCCAGCAAGCTTTCAGGCTGACTTGCTGGGGTGGAAGCAGAAAGCCCCGCCGGCGGGCGGGGCTTTCTGCTTCCGATCGCGTGGACTATTCCGTCCAGCGCTTGAAGATCAGGGCGCTGTTGGTCCCGCCGAAGCCGAAGGAATTCGACAGCGCGTAATCGAGCGAGGCTTTGCGCGCCGTGTTCGGGACGAAGTCCATGCCGGCCGTCTCCTCGTCCTGGTTTTCCAGGTTGATCGTGGGCGGCAGGATTTGATCGCGCAGGGCGAGTATGGTGACGCCGGCCTCCAGCCCGCCGGCGCCGCCCAGCAGGTGTCCGGTCATAGATTTGGTGGAGCTGACCGGCACCTTGTATTCACCAAAGAGATTGCGCACGGCTGTCGCCTCCAGCGTGTCGCCCACCGGCGTCGAAGTGCCGTGAGCGTTCACGTAGCCGATGTCGTTCGGGGTCAGCTTGGCGTCGCGAATGGCGTTGCGCATCACGCGGAAAGCGCCCTCGTGCTCGGGAGCCGGCGCGGTAATGTGGTAGGCGTCCCCGCCCATCCCATATCCGACAATTTCGGCAAGGATTTTTGCACCTCGGGCCTTGGCGAATTCCAACTCCTCCAGAATCATCACGCCGGCGCCGTCGCCGACGACGAAGCCGTCGCGGTCCTTGTCCCAGGGCCGGCTGGCGCGCTCCGGTTCGTCGTTGCGGGTGGAGAGCGCGCGCATGGAGGCGAAACCGCCGATGCTCATGGGCGTAATCGCGGCCTCGGCACCGCCCGCAATCATCGCCACGGCATCGCCGCGCTGAATGATCTTATAGCTGTCGCCGATGGCATGCGCGCCGGTTGCGCAGGCGGTGGCGCAGGCCATATTCGGGCCTTTGGCGCCGAAGCGGATGCTGACCTGTCCGGAGGCCAGATTGACGATGGCGGCGGGAATGAAGAACGGCGAGATCTTCTTCGGTCCGCCCTGCATCAGCGCCGTGTGCTCGCGCTCGATGACATCGAAGCCGCCGATGCCCGAGCCGATGTAGGTTCCGATATCCTCCGCGTTCTGGTCCGTAATCTTCAGGCCGGAGGATTCCATGGCCTCAGTGGCCGCGGCCAGGGCGTAGTAGATGAAGCGGCCCATCTTCTTCACTTCTTTTTTCTCGACGAAGTTGAGTGGGTCGAAATTCTTCACCTCGGCCGCGATAGTGCACGCATGTTGCGAGGTATCAAAGAAGGTGATTGGTGCGACGCCGCTCTTGCCGGCCAGCAGGCATGACCACACCTCTTCGGCGGTGTGGCCCACGCCGCAGATCAATCCCATCCCGGTGACGACGACTCGGCGGCTCACGCTTACTTCCCGCCTTTCGCGTGTGCCTGGACGTAGTTGATGGCGTCCTGCACGGTTTTGATCTTCTCGGCGTCCTCGTCGGGGATCTCGATTTCAAAAGTTTCTTCAAAAGCCATGACCAGTTCCACAATGTCCAGCGAATCCGCGCCCAGGTCGTCCTGGAAAGAGGCGCTTGGGGCCACTTCGCCTTCGTCCACCCCGAGCTGCTCCACAATGATTTGTTTGACCCGTTCTTCCGCGGATGCCATTGGATGCTCCTTGAGATATTGAGACGGCATCGTCCCGGCCGGGCCAAAAACAGCCAGCGGGAAACCCCGGCGTACGCCGGGCGTGGACGCCCGCCGTACGCCAAAGGGTGCCGTTCTTCAATTCTACCTGAGGGGAGCCGGATTGGGTTACTTTGAGGCCTTCGAGTGTGCGGCGACGTAGTCGGTCGCATCCTTTACGGTCTTGATCTTTTCCGCGTCTTCGTCGGGAATTTCAATGTCAAAGGCCTCCTCGAAGGCCATCACGAGTTCCACGATGTCCAGCGAATCGGCGCCAAGATCGTCCACGAATGAAGCAGAGGAGGTGACCTCGGCTTCATCCACACCCAACTGCTCCACGATAATCTGCTTGATCTTCTCTTCAACAGCAGCCATTTTGTCGGCGCCTCCCTGCGAAAGTACAACCGAATAGATCCTAACCGTTCGTTTTTAGGAAGGTCAATGGGTGAGAGTGCGATTATGGGCCCTGCCTGTGTCCTGAGTTGATGCCGGTTTGCGCCGCGATGGCACGGAATGTCACTCGCCAGTCACTCCCGAAATGCCGCCGGAGGGAGTCTACTCAACTTCATGAGGGCAGTAGTGCAACGGGTTTCGCGGGCCAGAGTCACGGTGGTGACGCGTACCATCGGCCAAATCGAGCGCGGCATGGTGGTGCTGCTGGGGGTCGGCTCGGCCGACAAAGAGGCCGACGCGGAGTATTTGGCGGAAAAGATCGCAGGGCTGCGGATCTTTGAAGATGAGGAAGGCAAGATGAACCGCGGCGTCAGCGAGGTCGGCGGCGCGGTGCTGGCCGTCAGCCAATTTACGCTCTATGGCGACACACGGCGAGGCAAGCGGCCTTCCTTCGACGCGGCGGCGCGGCCGGAGCAGGCGCGCACGCTGTATGGACATTTCGTCGAGTGCATCCGGGCGCAGGGGCTGCGCTGCGAGACCGGACAGTTCCAGGCCATGATGCAGGTGGAGCTGGTCAACGACGGGCCGGTGACAATCCTGCTGGACTCGGAAAAGACGATCTAGCAGATTCAGGGTTGCTGCTGGTTTTGGTGTCCCACTCAAGCTTCTGTTGCTTGAGTGGGCCAGGTGACTGTCCTTCCAGAATGCCGTGGTGCCCCACTTCTGCCATCTTTTGGCAGAAGTGGGGTCTTTAACTCGCTAGGAAGAACCCCGAGCATTCAGGATCGCGTCGGCTATCGCCAACGCCTCCATCGCCGGTGCGACGGCATGCACCCGCACAATGTGCGCTCCGGCGAGAGCGGCAGCCACCGTGGCCGCCAGGGTGAGGTTCTCACGGTCCGACGCCTCGCGATTGGAAGTCGCAGCCGAGGCGGCAGATGCGACGAGCTCGGCCGTACGCGCATCTCGGGTGCGCGCCAGAAAGCTCTTGCGCGAGAGCGCGGCCAACAGCGGGAACCCGAGCGCTTCAAACTCAGCAAGCCGGGCGAGCAGCGGATAGTTCTCCTCGCCTCGCTTGCCAAAGCCGAAGCCCAGGTCGAGGACGATGGACGAGCGCGCGATTCCTGCCTTGATCGCATCTTCCGCGCGGGTGCGCAGCTCGGCCATCACCAGTGGCACAGGATCGGGCAAAGCCGGAAGCGCGGCCCACTCCGCGGGCACTCCCCGCGTGTGCATCAGGACAACGCCGCAGGGATGCGCGGCCACCGTAGAGGCCATTTTCGCGTCCCAGGTGAGGCCGCTGACGTCATTGACGATCTCAGCCCCGGCATCGAGCGCGGCGCGGGCCGCCATAGATTTATAAGTGTCGATGGAGAGCACGGCCGAGGGACGCTCGCGGCGAATGGCCTCAAGCACCGGCAGGACGCGGTCGAGTTCCTGCTGCGCGCTGACCGCGCCGGGTTGGCTGCCTGCTGCAGACGAGTCGATGGGTGTACCGGGGCGGGTGGATTCGCCGCCGATGTCGAGAATGTCGGCGCCCTCATCCAGCAGCCGGAGGCCGTGGGCGATGGCGGCGTTCGGATCGAGGTAGCGTCCGCCGTCGGAGAAGGAGTCCGGCGTGACGTTGAGCACACCCATCACGAGCGTGCGCTCGCCCAGCGCAAGCGAGCGCCGGCCCAGGTTCCATTGAAAGCGCGGGCGCATGTGCGGGGATTGTAGCAGGGGGCTATCGCAGATCGCGGATCTTCTCAGATTGCGCTTCAGCAGAAACGCTGTTTTTCAGGGATGCTCTATCAGCATTGGGCCTTCCGGCCGAAACGCATAACCATATGCCTTCTTCTTGCCATATCCTGTCAGGTCTCCTAGGGACAAGCGATGCTCTAGCCCCAACTCCTGTAAGTCCTCAACTTCCCAAAACACAGCCCAGTGGCCACTGTTATCCCCAGGATACTTCGCTGTGGAGGGAGGGCGAAACTTCATTTCGTCGGGGTGCGCACCTAAATCGCTTTTCACGTACCTCAGGTAGCGGGCGCGCCATGTGACTTCTGGGTCGTGATGACCATCGGCATGGGAAGCATAAATGTACACATCTATGGGCATTCCCTTACGCAGATCGTCGAGCTTAAGAAAAAACTCATACTTCATGCTTCCGAACGCCACACGACCTTCCCTTTGTGATACTTCGCGACCGTCCTTCAGATGCTCCAAAGGTACGGGAGCGAGCAATGCAACGTGCGCGGCGGTCTCTAGTTTGTGGGTCATGAGCTTCCTTCCCAATTCACGTCGGTTTGAGTGGGCCCACTCAAGCCAACAATAGGTTTGAATGGGCCACCAGGGAATCTGTGTTTAGGGGCTCCTACTTCAGGGTGAGCACGTAGGCGGAGACGGCGCTGATCTCCTCGGGGCTGAGCTTGCCGGCGAAGGCGGGCATCTTGTTCTTACCCTTGGCTACGAGGTCGCTGACCCCCGCTGCGCCCATCTTCTTGACCTCGGGAGTGTTGACCGGCTTTACGCCCAGGGCGGCGATGACCTTCGAGCCGTCGGCACCGTGGCAGCCAACACACTTGGACTTGTAGATGGCGGCGCCATCGGCGGCGAAGAGCGAAGTGGACAGGGTGGCGGCGGCGACAACGGCGAACACTTTCTTCATGGATTCTCCTATGTTTCCTAAGGGAATTCACATCTCGCCAAGGCTCTGCCCCAGCAACCCAACAGCGGGCTTGCTGGGGACCCCATGTGGCGGATGCGGAAGCTCAGCCCGGGGCGGCGCCATCCATCCTACATCGGAAGACAATTGCGGAAGAATTTTTCGGGCCGAAGCTTCTCACTTTTAGATCAGAGCAGGCGAGCGCTGGATTCAAAAAAACAGCTTTCAAAGTTGAGCCGTTTTCGCGGCGTCAGAGCCGCGAGGCGAAGGATTCAGCCGAGGCCAACCAAATACAATGCAACTACCCTGCCCTAACCAGCGAAGGGTCAGCACGGGGCACATGCGGCTTCCGCGGGCGCTCCTGTGCAAGGCAATTTCCCGCATATCGCGCTCTGCTAAACTTAATAGGTTTCGCTTCGAGGAATTTTTCTTTCTATGCCGCACGATCTGCCGAAGGCCTACGATCCCGCCGAAATCGAACGGCGCTGGGCCGACTACTGGGTCGCCGAAAACCTCTTCCACGCGCCCACGCCAAAGCCGGGCGAGGACGTCTTCTCCATCCTGCTGCCGCCGCCCAACGTCACCGGGCGTCTGCACATGGGGCACATGCTCAACCACACGGAGATGGACATCCTTGCGCGCTGGCAGCGCATGCTGGGCAAGGACACCATGTGGCTTCCGGGCACCGACCACGCCGGCATCGCTACCCAGATGATGGTGGAGCGACAGCTCGCAAGCGAGGGCATCAACCGGCGCGAGATGGGGCGCGAGAAGTTTCTGGAGCGCGTCTGGCAGTGGAGGGAGCAGTACGGCGGCTACATCCTGGAGCAGATGAAGCGCCTGGGCGACTCGGTGGACTGGTCGCGCGAGTTCTTCACCATGGACGAGCGGCTCTCGCGCGCGGTGCGCGAGGCCTTCGTGCGCATGTGGGAAGAGGGGCTCATTTACCGCGGGACTTACATCGTCAACTGGTGTCCGCGCTGCATGACCGCGCTGAGCGATCTGGAGGTCACCCACGACGAGACCCACGGCAAACTGTGGGAGATCCGGTATCCGGTGGTGGACATGCCCGGCGAGTCGATTGTTGTGGCCACGACCCGGCCGGAGACCATGCTGGGCGACACCGCCGTCGCGGTGAATCCGCGCGATGAGCGCTACCAGCATCTGCACGGGCGCAAGGTGCGCCTGCCGTTGGTGGGCCGCGAGATTCCCATCATCCTCGACGAGCTGGCGCAGCCGGAGTTCGGCACCGGAGCCGTGAAGGTGACGCCCGCGCACGATCCCAATGACTTCGAGGCAGGCAAGCGCCACAACCTGGAAGAGCTCGTCATCATGGACGAGACGGCGCGCATGAACGAGAACGCCGGCCCATATCGCGGACTGGACCGCCATGAGGCGCGCGAGCGGATCGTGGCCGATCTCGAGGAGAGCGGCGCGCTGGCGAGCGTGAAGGACTATACGGTGCCGCTGGGCAAGTGCGACCGCTGCAAGACCGTGGTCGAGCCGCGCATCTCAACGCAATGGTTTCTTGCGGTCAACAAGCCGACCACGGACGGACGGCCCTCGCTGGCGCAGGTGGCGCGCGATGTGGTCAACGACGGGCGCATCCGCTTCACGCCGGAGAACTACAAGACGATTTATCTGCAGTGGATGGAGAACATCCACGACTGGTGCATCTCGCGGCAATTGTGGTGGGGGCACCGCATTCCTGCGTGGCACTGCGCCGATTGCGGCGGCATCACCGTCTCCCGCACTACGCCCGCCAGGTGCGAGCACTGCGGCAGCGCGAAGATCGAGCAGGACAGCGACGTGCTGGACACCTGGTTCAGCTCCGGGCTGCTGCCGTTTTCGGCCTTGGGCTGGCCGCAGAAGACCGCCGACTGCGACGCGTTTTATCCCACCTCAACGCTGGTCACCGGCTTCGACATCCTCTTTTTCTGGGTGGCCCGCATGATCATGTTGGGCTGCCACTTCATGGACGAGCAGAAGACGGACAAGCGCGACATCGTGCCATTCCGTGAGGTCTACATCCATGCACTGGTGCGCGACGCCGAGCGGCAGAAGATGTCCAAGACCAAGGGCAATGTGGTCGATCCGATCCACGTGATCGAAAAGTACGGCACCGATGCGGCGCGCTTTACGCTGGCGGCCATGGCCGCGCCGGGCACCGACATTGCCTTCAGCGAGAGCCGCACCGAGAGCTATCGCGCCTTTGCCAACAAGATCTGGAATGCCGCGCGCTTTTTGTTCATGAACGTGGACCGCGCCGAGGAGCAGAAGCTCTGGTCGCTGAATGAATTCGCCGCGGCCAGCGACTGCGGCCACGCCGCGGGAGTCCAGGGCTTTGCGGCGGCGACGCTCCACCCCAGCGCGCCAAATACAGGCGCGCTGGGGACCCCCCTGGAAGACCGCTGGATCCTCTCGCGCTTCAATCGCGTGTCCGGCGAGGTCAGCGCGGCGCTCGGCGAATACCGCTTCCACGAGGCTGCGCACGTGGTCTATCACTTCTTCTGGGGCGAGTACTGCGACTGGTACGTGGAACTGATCAAGCCGCGGCTGCTCTCGGCCGATCGCGACGAGGCGCGCGCCGCCTTCAGCAATATCGTGCGGGTCTTCGAGGGCGCGCTGCGACTGCTGGCGCCCTTCATGCCCTTCCTCACCGAGGAGATCTGGCACGCGGTATACAATGGCACGACGCCGCTCAAGTCAATTGCGCTGGCCGCATATCCCAGGAGCGATGCCGCTCAACTGGACCCGGACGCCGAGCGCGACATGGCGATCCTGCAGGACCTGATCGTGGCCGTGCGCAACATTCGCGCCGAGCTGAAGGTCCCGCAGAAAGAAGAGCTTCCGATCGAGGTCTTCGCCAGCCCCGAGGTGCGGGCGCTGATTGAGGCGAACGCCGGAGCGCTGGAGCGGGAGCGGATCAGCGGGTTGAAGTTTGTCGGCGAGTCGCTGGCCAAGGCCTCGAATTCGCGGTCCACGGCGCGCTTCGAGGTGCGCCTCGCTTACGAGCAGAAGATCGATTACGCAGCCGAGACTGCGCGCGAGACGAAGGAACTGGAGAGGCTGGAAGGGGAGTATCAGAAGAACTCCAGCCAGTTGGCAAATCCCGGATTTTTGGCCAAGGCCCCGGCGTATGTGGTGGAAGGGCTGAAGAAGCGCCGGGTGGAATTGGAATCACTGATCGAAACCAAAAAGATTCGCATCGCTGAGCTTCGGCGAAAGATGGGCGAAAGATGACGGAAGGAAAGTGAGATGAATTGGAACAGCCGCAGGATCAGCGCCATGGTCTCGAATGCGCTGCTGGAGGACCAGGCGACGCACGATTCCACCACGCAGGCCACCATCGATCCGGGGCAGCGCGGGGCCGCCAGCATCCACGTCAATGAGGGGTGCGTGCTGGCCGGTATCGGTGCGGTGCACAGGGTATATGAGGTGTTCAGCGATCTCTCGAATGATTGGCGTGGCTTGCCCGAGATCAGCATTCCTAACCAGGTCTTCGACGGGGTGCGCCTGCACAAGGGCGAGATCATCGCCTCGATCCGGCACAATGCGCGTGCGTTGTTGAGCTGCGAGCGGACGATCCTGAATTTCCTGCAGCACCTGAGCGGCGTCGCGACCGAGACGGAGAAATATGTGGCGGCCGTAGAGGGCACCGGCGCGGTGATTCTGGACACGCGCAAGACCGTGCCCGGCATGCGCCACCTGCAAAAGTACGCGGTCCGCTGCGGCGGCGGGGCAAATCACAGGATCGACCTCTCCGACGAGATCCTGGTGAAGAACAACCACATCGATCTGGCCGGAGGCATGAAGCCGGCCGTGGAGCGCGCCCTGGCCAACCGCAAGGGCGAGCAGGCGGTTGAGGTTGAGGTGCGCGACCTCAAGGAGTTGGAGGAGGCTTTGAAGTATGGTGCCGATTCCGTCCTGCTGGACAACATGAACATCGAGGAGACCCGCAAGGCGGTGGCGCTTGTTCGCAATGAGGGCCGCCCGATGAAGATCGAATCCTCTGGCGGCATCACGCTGCAGAATGTGCGGCAGTATGCCGAGGCTGGGGTGGATTACATCTCAGTTGGAGCGCTGACCCACTCGGTGCGCGCAGTGGACCTCTCGATGCGGGTGCACCCCGTATAGGTTCCGCCACGTAACGGACACGGTCAAACAAAAAGGGCGCGAAACTTTCCGCGCCCTCAGACTTTCTGCAGCGTTAATTGCGCTTCGTGAGCTCGCGCGCGATGGCGGCGATCAGCAGCGGACGGAAGCGGTCAAAGACGCTCTCGACTGCCTGGTGAATTCGCTTCGCTTCGCCGCCTGGGCTTGCGGGGGAGGAGACTGTATCGGACTCCTCGTGTGACTGCTCGCTGACGAACTCCACGGTCGCCATCTCCGCCGGGCCTTGCTGAGTCTCCGCTTCCGGGCGCACCAGCTCATCAGAGGTCATCTGCTGCAACACGCCGGAGGCGAGCTCTTCCACAGATGGAGGCACCGGCTCCGCTGTTATACCTTCTTTCAATTCCTGCATCTCAGCCTGCGCAGCTTCGCTCGCCGGAGTCACCGTTTCCGCGTAGGCAAACTCGGTTGCCTCAGGCTCAAGCGAAGCGTAGAAGCACGATTCGCGAGCAGGCTCCGTGGCCTCCTCTTTGGGGAGGTAACACACCATGGGCGAGGTGGCTTCCACGGCTGCTGTCTGAGGGGTCTCCAGCAAGTCTTCTGCCGGGTCGGTGGGCTGAGGGAGCTCCGCGCCTTCAGGGATCCCGGCGTAGAACGAATCATGCGCAGGCTGAGCGGGGCTGTTCTCCAGTGCGGACTTGAGATCGTGGTCTCCGGCAAGCTCGTTGTTGGCTTGCTGCGGCGTGGCCGCAAGCGGCGGCTGCGGCTCGTGCGGAATCTTTCCGGTGGTGGGCCAATTCGAGATGGACTCGCCATCGAGCTGCAACTCGTCGGCAGCGTCGGCAATCGCGAGGTTCGTCGTTGCCGCGGAAGCCGCGATCGGCAGCCTCTCCTCTGCGCCGTCTTCCAGCGTAAGTGGCGGGACTGTCTCGGCCTCGTCGTCCTGCGCCGCTTCCAGCTCCTCCTGTGCGAGAAGGTCAGGTAATGCCGCGGGATTTGCTTCTACCGGAATGGCTTCGTCTGAATTGAAGAGCGCCTCGAAGGCCTGCATGCGCGACTCGAGGTCCTGCATAGGGGCTTCGATTGCAGAAGTCTCTGCCGTCTGTGCTGGATGATCCGCAATGACTGCAGCAGCGGGCGAGGGGGCCTCGTGCAAAGTCGCCGGAGCTTCAGCGGCAACCACATGGGACTCAACCGCACGAGCAAACTCCAACTCGGGGGCGTCGATCTGTTCCACTGGTTCTGGCGTCGGTTGCCACCACTCGACCAGCGCCGTCGCGCTGGCGGCACTGCTGCTGGCTGAACTCTCCGGGTCCCCAACGAGCCCGTATCTGGCTTGCTGGAACGAAGCGGTCGCGGCCTCGATTTCGAAGTCGGTGAGCGCAGACGATACTGCCGGAACATTCTCAGCAGCCATTGCTTCGAATGCCGGCATCATCCTGGCCGGAGTTGCGGGTGCCTCTTCGACGGCGGAGGCGCTGAAGGCCGCGCGCTTAAGGTCAGGATCGAAGCCAATCCCGGCCAACATCGGTGCTTCCTCTTCGTAATCGTCTTCCGGCACCGGGTTGCTCGCGGGCTCCGGCTGCGCGGGAGCTTTCGCCGCAGGAACCTCGGGACGAATCGCAAATGGCAATCCCACCAGGCTGCGAACGGCCGAGACCAGCTCTTCTGAGGCGAACGGCTTCACGATCACCGCATTGGAGTGCACCTTTTCGCCATCTTCCGGCTTATAAGGTTCAAGCTTTCCAACCGTGAGAATTACCGGCAGCTCGGCCGTGACTGCGTTGCCGCGCAGCCGCGAGCAGACCTCCAGGCCCGTATAGCCGGGCATAAAGATATCGAGAATCGCGATGTCGGGAACACTGTCGGCAATTTTCTTCAGCGCCTCAAGACCGTTGCTGACCGCCACCACCTCGTAGCCGGCATCCACAAGGATCTTCTTGCCCATGTTCTGGGCGGGAACGCTGTCGTCGGCAAGCAGTACTTTGAGGGCCACGTGACTATCCTGATCGGGACAGATTTTGAGTGTGCTAAGCAGTCACGTTAGCGCGTCCTAAAGGCAAGGTCAATTGGATACGAGGTTACTCAGGAGCCGATAGGGAAGAAGCAAGGCCCGTCCAATAGTAATGTCCTGTTGGACATCCGCGGTCACGTCGCGGCCCACATTTCACTTGCAATTGCGCCCGTGCCGGACGGGGCAAAAGTCCCAACTCAAGCATAAGAAGCTTGAGTGAGGCGCCCGCGCTGTGTCGAGATTAGAACGGCGACGGAATATGGAGAGGAAACTTCCGCTTCTTCTTGCGGCTGGAGGAGGCCTCTTTGGGGTCGTCTTTGATGCTCGTCGAAGACGACGAACTGGCTGTGCTTTCGCCGCCGGCATTGGCCTTCGACTCGTTGAGCTGAGGCAGCGGCTGTGCCGGAACATCGCTGGGGTTCACCGTCGCGGCCTCTTGCGAGTGCGGCGCGGGTTGGCTCTCGGTTGAGGACTCGCCTGCCGCCTCAACTTTGATTGCGCTGCCGCCCTTGCCGGCTTCGATTGCGGAGCTTGAGCCTGAGGTGATCTCGCGCACCAGGTGAGGAGCGTCGGTCTCCTTCGGGTCCTCCATGCTGGGCTCACCCACATGAACTGCCGCGCTCAGGTCGGGACGCTTGCCCATGTCGCCCACGAAGCGCTCGTACCGTGTTGGCCGCTTGCGGCTGGCCATCTCCTTCTTGTTGAGCTCGATGGCCTCGGCGGTTGGAGTGGGCACCGCGCGCTTCATCGCCGTCAGGCGGCTGCGCGCTTCCTCGGCGCGCGGCATTGCCGGATAACGCGTCAGAATTCTGCTGTAAGCCTGCGCCGCGCTCTCCTCATAGCCGGCGATGAGGCGCTGCTTGGCGCTGTCCTCAAGCTTCGAGATGCGAGTGAACTCCGCCTGCTGCTCATAGGCCTGGCCGAGGGTGAAGTAGGCGTCATCGGCGCGGCTGTAGAGCGGATAGGTGTCCGTCAGCGTCTTGAGGCGGGCGATCGCCGCGAGCATGGATTGCCGTCCGAAGTAGAAGCGCCCAATGCGGTACTCGCGCTCGGCCAGCACCTCCTGCACCTCGAGCAGGCGCAGCCGCGCGGTCTGGACCAGCTTGCTGTCCGGATACTGCTGCAGCAGCAAGCGGTACTCCTCCTGCGCGTGGCGCGCGTGGGTAAAGTCGCGGTCCGGCTTGCCCATCTGCTTGTAATGGATGTCGGCAATCTTGAGCTGGGCCTCGGCGGCCTCCGGCATGTTGGGGAAGAAGGTGATGAAGTCGCGGTACTCGCTCTCGGCCTGCGACAGCGCCGCCGTGGTGCCCTCCCGGTACCAGCTCTCGGCCACTGCCAGCTTGGCGCGAGCAATGAACTCGGATTCGGGATAGGCGTTGATGAGCGTCTGAAGACTGATGCGCGCGACGTCGTACTTGTGCTGCTTCATCGCCTTCATCGCCTTGTCGTAGAGCACCTTGTCGGGCTGCTTGGAGGCGGCGTCTGCCTCCGGACTGGCGGCCTTCTTCTTATCTTTCTCTTTGCCCTTATCTTTGGCTTTGAGCGCCTTGTCCTGCTGCTTGGCGTCGACCTCAGCCGACAGCTTTTCAGCCTTCTTCTTGTCTTTCGCGTTCTTGTCTTTATCTTTCGCGGAGGCGGCCCCGGCGAGCAGGCTCGCAGACAGCAGCAGAGCGACGATCGAGCGACGAAACATTGCGGATCACACCTCAGAAGAACTCGTGGCGGTCGTTACGGCGCCGCAGGTTCTCATCAAATCCCGCGACGCCGTTGGCGAAGCTGAGAACTACGCCTTCTGCAGCGTGGCCGAGCGGGCGGCCTGCAGAAGCTGTTGAACGTTTTGGCGGGCGTCGCCGCGTCCAAAGATGGCATTCCCGGCAACCAGGATTTCAGCTCCGGCCTGCACCACTGGAACTATGGTATCAAGCGCAATGCCGCCATCGACCTCAATACGGAAGCTCAGATGCCTCTGGGCGCGCAATTCCGCAAGATGGCGAATCTTGTCCAGCGCCCGCGGGATGAACTTCTGCCCGCCGAAGCCCGGATTGACCGACATCACCAGCACGTAGTCCACGATGTCGAGAATATCGGTGAGCGTGGCCACCGGCGTCGCGGGATTGAGCACTACGCCAGCCAGCGCGCCGCGCGAGCGGATCTGCTCGACGACGCGGTCCAGGTGTACGCAGGCCTCCTGGTGCACGCTGATCCAGTTGGCGCCGGCGTCGATGAAAGCCGGAACATAGTCGCCGGCATTTTCAATCATCAGATGAACATCCAGCGGGGCCGAGACGTGCTTGCGCAGCGCGGCCACCACGGGAGGACCGATGGTGATGTTGGGCACGAAGTGGCCGTCCATCACATCGACGTGCAGGACAGTGGCGCCGGCCTCCAGCACCGGCTGCACCTGCTCGGCAAGGCGGGCAAAATCCGCCGACAAAATTGAGGGCGCTAGCTCGATCAAGGGATTCTCTCGTCGGGAGTGCTGCAGAAATTCTAGCATGCGCCGCGCACAAACCCGTGCTGACTCCTACGATGGGTGCCCCACTTCTGCCTGCTGTCGGCAGAAGTGGGTCTGTTGATCTTGCTCCTGAATTTCTATTGGGTTTCCAGGGCTTGGGAATTGTGGAACAAGAGCATGGTAGGCTGCTGCATATGGCGCTGGTGGAAGCCGAACATCTCACGAAGATCTTTGCCACGGGTGACGCCTTCAGCGGTCCCGGCGAAGGCCTGCGCGCCGTCGACGACGTCTCGTTCTCGATCGAGGCGGGCGAGACGATGGGGCTGGTGGGCGAGAGCGGCTGCGGCAAGAGCACCCTGGGCCGCATGCTGCTGCGGTTGATTGAGCCCACCAGCGGCACGGTGCGCTTCAACGGAACGGAGATCACCGCGCTGGGCCGCCGCGCGCTGCGCGAGAGCCGCCGCGAGATGCAGATCATCTTCCAGGATCCCTTCGGCTCGCTCGACCCGCGCATGACCGTGGAGCAGATCGTCACCGAGCCGCTGGCCATTCACGAGGACCTCAGCCGCGGCACGCTGCGCCAGCACGCCGCGGAGCTGATGGCCGCCGTGGGCCTCGAGGTCAGCGCGCTGGGCCGCTATCCCCACGAGTTCAGCGGCGGCCAGCGGCAGCGCATCGGCATCGCGCGCGCCCTGGCCTTGCGCCCGCGCTTCATCGTCGCCGACGAGGCCGTCAGTGCGCTCGACGTAAGCGTCGCGGCGCAGATTGTGAACCTGCTGAAGAAGCTGCAGAAGGAGTTCGGCCTGACCTACCTGTTCATCTCGCACTCGATGCCGGTGGTGCGCTATCTCTCCACGCGCATCGCAGTCATGCGCCGGGGCAAAATCGTCGAGATCGGCGACGCCGAACAGATCACCGCCACCCCGAAGCAGGAGTACACGAAGGAATTGCTAAGGGCGGTGGGGGAGTAGATAATCCTGGTGTATGTGAGTTCCTGCAGTTACGCGGCCCGGAGGGCTCCAGATGCTCAGGAATTACTACATCAATAAGGAATTCATTCTGTCGCCGACGGCACGGAAGCTTTACGCGTTACAGCCGCTATTTCCTTATGCGTGTTCGTCATGATCTTCGTCATCAAATTTGAACGTGGAGTTCCCGGCGTTCTACGGCCTTTCGTTAAACAGCTTCTGTTCATCGGTGCGTTCGGCGCTGCCACCACTTTGGTTGGGATGGAGTACTTCCTCTTCGCATACGATCGGTCGTCACTATGGATGAAAGTATTCTGGTTCCTTCTGGTAACGCTGATTCCATTGCCTTGTGCGGCTCTGTACTGCTTTCGGATCTACTCGCGCGCAGCGTTGGCGAATACTCCCGTCGAAAAGATCAGTAGCGCATCAGCCCGAGCTTCTTCGGTTACTCGTCCTGGCCTTCTGCAGCCCGCCAGGTATGCCGCGCCAATAATAGCCAACCTATGCGGCCGGATTCACCAGGTGAGCGAGATAGAAGACCGCTGCTGCCATGGCGGCGGAAGCGGGGATGGTCAGCACCCAAGCCCACACAATCCGGGTAGCGACACCCCAGCGGACGGCTGAGAGGCGGTGTGTGCTGCCGACGCCGATGATCGCCCCGGTGATGGTGTGCGTGGTGGAGACGGGTATTCCGGCGAGCGCGGTCCCGAACAGGGTGATGGCGCCGGCGGCCTCGGCGCAGAAGCCGCCCACCGGCTTCAGCTTGGTGATCCTCTGGCCCATGGTGTGGACAATTCTCCATCCGCCGAAATAAGTTCCCGCCGCGATGGCGGCGTGGGCAGACAGGATGATCGGCCAGTGATAGCGTCCCCAGTCATGCTTGATGTCGTACTCGGAGAGAATGTGCCCAGTATAGAGCGCACCGGCGATGATGCCCATCGTTTTCTGCGCGTCATTGCCTCCGTGTCCGAGCGAATAGGCGGCGGCGGAGAGCAACTGAAGCTTACGGAACCAGGTATCGACCTGCCGCGGCGCCTTACTCCGAAAGAGCCAGAACATGAGGACCATGAAGACGAAACCGAGCAGGAAGCCCAGCACGGGCGCGATGAAGATGAAGACGATGGTCTTGGTCCAGCCTCCCGGAATGATGACGCTGAGGCTCGAACCCCAGCCATGCAGCAGGCCGGCGCGCACAATGGCCGCGCCTGCATAGCCGCCGATGAGCGCGTGGGAAGAGGACGTCGGCAGGCCAAGCCACCAGGTCAGCAGGTCCCATGCGATGGCGCCGACCAATCCTGCCAGCACAACGTATTGAGTGACGATGCCCAGGTCGATTAGCCCTTTGCCGATCGTCTTCGCTACGGCGGTGCCGAGCAGAAAAGCGGCGACAAAATTAAAAATGGCCGCCCAGATGACGGCCAAGCGCGGTGAGAGGACGCGGGTGGAAACTACAGTAGCGATGCTGTTGGCCGCATCGTGAAAGCCATTGAAAAAGTCGAAGGCCAGGGCCACCACACAGGTGAGCATGACCAGCATCAGTCCAGTGTCCAAGGCATACCTCTGGCGGGGCTTCCGCTATGTGGGCTGTTGCTCAGGCGCTCTTGAGTACCACGGTCTCCAACACGTTGGCTGCGTCTTCTGCCTTGTCGGTGGCCATCTCCAGAACTTCAAGCAGCTCTTTGTGCTTAATGAGCTGAATAGGATTCAGCTCCGAGTCGAAGAGCCTGCCGATAGCGGACCGAGTGATGGTGTCTGCTTCATTCTCCAGCCGGTTGATCTCGACGCAGTATTCGAGCACACCATCGCCTTTTTCCAAGTGAGTTAGGGCTTTGGCAAGCTCTTCGGATTGCCGCAAGACGAGGGCAGCCAACTGGGCGGTCTCCGGCGGCGGATTTGTGATCTTGTAGGTCACCATCCGGCTGGCCGCGCCATTGATGTAGTCCAGCACGTCGTCCAGAGAGCTCGCGAGCGAGTGGATGTCTTCGCGATCAAAGGGCGTAATGAAGGACGAATTCAGGTTGACGAAAAGCGCGTGGGTGATTTCGTCGCCTTTATGCTCGGTTTTTTTGATCTTCTGAACCGAGGCGGGAACATCGGTGTAGTCCTGGAGCAGGTCGCAAAGCTGACGCGCCCCGACTATCAGGTTTTCTGTCATCTCTTCAAACAGTTCGAAGAACCTGGATTGGCGCGGGAGAAAGCGGACCATAGGGGTGCAGGAGTCTCCAAGAGCTGGATTTTAACCTGACTGTAACAATTAATCGTCGCATTTCGCACCCCCTCCGTCAATCGAGAGTAGGGATGCCGGCTATTCGACTGGAACCAGGGAGCGCGCCCTGCTCGTGACGGGCCTGCTCGCCTCCTCAGATAGAAACGTGAAATACGTCCCGAGACTGGGGTTCCGGGGGTCTATGCGGCTGGCGATTGATTGGCGAATTCTACGCCAATCGCATGGGCGGTTTCTTGGGCGCTACGTTTCCCACGGTCAACACCGGGCAAGGCGCATTCACGCTGATCGGATAGGTGTACCCCCCGGTGGAATGAGGCTCCGGCGGACGTACACCTTTTATGATCAGGTCGGCGTTCGAGCGCAGGGCAATCTTGATGATCCCCTCGGAGATATGCCCGGTTTCGACGGCGATCTCCGGCGGATGGGACAGCGCCAGATGCATCTGTTCGAGGAGTTCGAAAAGCTGCGCGCGTCTTTCCGCCTTCAATCTGCTTTGCACGCGATAGAGCTCTTCGCCGTTCGCGCCAAACGACCTTGGCACGACGCAGCCAATGGTAAGGCGCGCGTCGAAGGCGCGCGTCAGCGTGACCGCATACTGCAATGCGTGCGGCATCCTCTCCGACTCAGGATTGATGGCGAAGACGATGGACTTGAAATCTCCTTTGCACTTTGCCGAGCGAACATGCGGCCCCACGGTAAGCACCGGCGAGCGCGCATTGCGGTAGATCTGCTCAGAGTAGGTGCCGAACAGAAGTTTTGCCGGCCAGGGCAGGCCATTGGTTCCAAGGACCAGCAGATCGACGTTGTTCTCCGCGGCAATGGTCTGCACCACCTCGGTGGGGGAGCCGGGCATCACGATGACCTCGGGCCCAACTGCGCCGCAATGCCGCGGTCGATTCGGAAACGAGCAGCAACTCTGAGCAGCAAGTCTGAAGAAGAAGCGGCCCACCTCAATGGTGGGCCGCGCTGAAAAGCTAGTCCCAATGCCTGGGGTGAACTCAGCCTGCGAAGCTTCATCCCGCAGGCCGAACGAAACCGCGCATCAGGCCTGGGGAGTACCTCGCACGGTGAGCACCGGGCAAGGCGCGTTTACGCTGATCGGATTGGCGTAGCCGGTGGCTGGGTGAGGCAGCGGCGGGCGCCTTCCTTTTACGATCAGGTCGGCACTACGGTCCGCCGCAAGTTGGATGATCCCCTGGGAGACCTGCCCCGTCTTTACCACCACGTCCGGCGGATGCGGCAGCGCGAACTGCATCTCGTCGAGGAGCCGCAAAATCTGGGCGCGCTGTTGCTGTTCCCACCGCTCCTCCAGCTCATAGCGCACTTTGCCGTTTGCGCCATAACACCTTTGCATCATGCACGCCACAGTGAGTCGAGCTTCGCAGGCCAGAGCCAACTCCAGTGCATAATCCAGCGCAAGCACCATCGAATCCGACTCCGGATCCATCGCAAAGATGATCGACTTGAAATCTCCGCTGCACTTTTCCGCGCGAACCCGCGGGCCGACCGCGAGTACAGGGCAGCGGGCCTCGCGATAAATCCGCTCGGAGTTGGCGCCGAAGAGAAACTTCGAGGACCAGGGCACTCCGTGGGTCCCAAGGACGACCAAATCGATCTGCTTCTCCGCGACCACCAACTGGATCACCTCGGCGGGTGAACCCGGCAGAACAGTGCTTTCATGGGGAAGAGCATCGAGCGCATGGGCGGCAACAAACTCCTGGCTTCGCTTCAGCCCGCACGACTCGTCGGTGCCGGTATGGTAGACCGCCTCGTCCCACTCGTACTCTTTTTGCCAGACGGCGTGCACTACATGCAGCGTGGAACGGAACTGCCGCGCCAACCCGCGCGCGAGATCTGCCGCGCGATCGGAGGCCTCACTGAAATCCGTTGGCAGCAAAATGGATTTGAGCTGAAATTCAGAGCTGATTTTCCGGTCTGGAACCGGTAGACAGACGCATGCCATGACAATACCCCCATTGGCACGAAGCATGCTCCAGCGTCAGCTTCGATCTCTGTGACATGAGAATAAATTTTTGAGCTGCTTCCCGTTATGGCCCGGATTCGGCGTACTTTTGCGGCTTCCGCACACCAGATTTCTTAGAACGTCATCCCAAGCGCACGGGTGGTGAATTCGACCAGAGGAAGCATCGTCCGGCAGGCCGCGGTAAAGTCGCGCATCAGCCTGGGGCCGCACACCTGCTCTTTGCTCAACGGCACGGACGAGATGAAGTCCTTCCGCTTCAGGTCCTCGATCAGCCGATGATCGGGCGGAAAGCCCTTCGGCGGTCGCGTCAGGCTCTCGCCCTCCAACTCCAGCCGACGGGTCGCGCGCTTCCACTGCTCGGGCGTGGCGGCGATCGCACTGCGGATCCTGGTGAGGGTGCGGCTGTCCGGATGCCAGACTCCGGCCGCCGCAAAGCAGTTGTCCGGCTCCAGATGGAAGTAGAAGACGGGCCCGTGAACGTCCTTGCCGCTCTCGTGTGCAAAGCGAATACCGGCATGGGTCTTGTAGGGCCGCTTGTCGGAGGAGAAGCGCGTATCGCGGTAGATGCGAAACAGGGAGCCGCGCGTGGGCCGCGCGTCGGCCACAAAGTGCGGGGCGAGCTTGGCTAGCGGAGCGGCAAATTCGGCGATGAAGCGCAGCGCCGGCTCCACCAGCAGGTACTGATAGCGTTCCCTGTTCCCGGCAAACCATTCGCGATCATTGTGGCGCTTCAACTGCCGCAGGAAGTCGAACAGCTCTGTATTGAAGTAGCTCTGCTCCGGCATGGGGAAATCATAGCCGACACAAGATTGTGGGACCTACGACTGTGGGACAAAGATGCTCGATCCCGCGTCTGAGTTGAGGTGAGGCAGAGAAACTCAGCCGCGAACGTAAGCTGAATCAGCGCAAGAGGACCAGCCCGGTGATCGATCCTTGGCGGCCAGGTATCGTGATCAAAAGTTCATCTTGCCCGAATCGCAATTTGGAGTATGATGAACGGTCTTGATGGACTCTCTTGCACCCCAGCATGCAACACCAGGGGCGCTGGGGATCACGTTTGAGGTGCCACCGTGATGCAACTTTCCGAGTCGATTCGTCCTATCCTGAAGAAGAAGAGCAACATCCTGTATTCGGTCGCGCCCACGGATTCCGTTCACACCGCCATCGCGCTCATGGCTGAAAAGCAGATCGGCGCTCTACTGGTGCTGCAGGACGGCAAGCTGGTGGGCATCGTCTCCGAGCGTGACTACGCGCGCAAGGTCTTTCTCAAGGGCCGGTCTTCGCCCAATACCGCGGTGGCTGAGATCATGACCTCGCCGGTCATCGCCGTCTCGCCGGAGCACAGCGTCGGCGATTGCATGCATATCATTACGGAGAACCGAATCCGCCACCTTCCAGTGCTGGAGAATGACCGGCTCGTGGGCATGATTTCCATCGGCGACCTGGTCAACGCCATGCTGTTCTCGCAGCGCGAGACGATTCGCCATCTCGAGGCCTACATCGCCGGAACACCAACATAAAGCTCAGGCCCCCGGCCGCATAAACGCCGCATAAACAAGAATGACGTACAGCCGCCCCATATCTGCCGCATTGTGCAGATATGGGGCGAGTGCGTTTTCGCAGGATTGCCAATTTTCTCCAGTGTCTTTTTCTCCAGTGTCTTGCCTCCGCCTGCTCAGGTACACTGTATGCATACCCACCCCAGCAATCCGACAGCAGGCTTGCCGGGGACCCCGAGAGGAAAACCTATCATGCGTTCTTCTGGGCGACTCCTGCGCGCCACGATGTCCCGTCTCGCCACCGTTCTTCTGATCGTGCTTGCCTGCAGCAGCTTTGCACTATGCGACGACATTCACGAGGCTGCCATCAAGGGTGATCTGGCGACCGTGCAGTCCCTCGTCAAGGAAGACCCCAAGTGGGTCCACGAAGAAAATAAGTTCGGCAGCACGCCGTTGCACCTGGCAGTCCTGCACGGTCACAAAGACATCGTGGAATTTCTCCTGGCCAACAAGTCCAACGTGAACGCCAAGGACTACGACGGCCGCACGCCGCTGCACTCGGCCGCAGTCAAAGGAAATAAGGAAATCGCGGAAATACTGTTGGCCAACAAGGCCGATGTCAACGCGAGGGACAAGTTCGGAGCCACGCCGCTGCACGTAGCCGCCTTTTACAAGCAGAAGGAGATGGCGGAGTTTTTGATTGCCAACCACGCGCAGGTGAATGCCAAGGCCACCAACGGAGCCACGCCGCTGCACCTGGTGGCGCTGAACGGCGATAAAGATACTGCCGAGCTGCTGCTGGTCAACAAGGCCGACGTCAACGCCAAGGGCGAAAAGGGATGGACTCCGCTGCGCTGCGCGCGCAAGAAACACAACATCAATGTGGCGGACCTGATCTGCAAATACGGCGGCGAGGAAAACTCTGGGGAAGAAAATAATCCCGGGATCAGGCGTGGAGCCTGGCGGCATGGTGAGTAGTGGCGGCAGGCTAGGAGAGAAGATCGAGGACTTCCGCCAATTGCCGCCTCAGGTTTTCGAGCGCTAGTCTGCGCTGCTCTCCGTTTGACGAAGGCGCTTCTATCGGCGCTGGAAACAACAAGGTCTGCAATCCTCCGCGGCCCTTCGCCGTCTCAGCTTCGGCAACGACTGTCGGTTCACTTGCAACGTTCTCCGGCGAACGGCTGGACCGCACTTGCTCTCGCAGCCGCTCACGCGCGCCGGCAATCGTGAAGCCGTCCTCATAGAGCAGCTTGCGGATCTGCATAACAAATTCCACTTCGCGACGGCGGTACATCCGCTGGCCCGTGCTGCTCTTGGTGGGCTTCAACTGAGGGAACTCCGTCTCCCAGAAGCGCAGCACGTAGGTAGGCAGCTTGGCCAACTCGCTCACCTCGCCGATGCGGAAATAAATCTTCTCCGGAATCACGACATCGGCTGGCGCCAGGGCTTGTTTGCGTTTTGCTGTGGGCATAGTGAGCACCGCCTCGCCTGATGACTGTTTTTGTATCACGCGCCCGTGGCCGTTTCAACGGGTTCCCCAGAGCGCTTCCTGGCGTGTTGGGTTGGCATCTCCGGCTCTGCCACGGCACGCCAAAAGCCGGCGCGCCGGGAACCCCGTTGCAATGTCTCTGTTTCCCGCAATGAAAAAGTCTCCGCCTCTGAGCGGAGACTCAACTTACGGAAACCGAGGTCTAGCCTCCTCGCAGGTTGAACCGTATTCCAGTTCGCAAGCACCCGAATCGAACCCTCTCCCTTGAAAGTGGTCCAATCTGCAAACCACATCTATATCTTGGATACGATCGTGTGCTAATCCAAGATTTTGTAGCCGGTAACTGGTATTGTCAACAGTTTTTCGAGCTTTGTAAATGTTTTGCTTGACGCCCTTTGCCGCCAGTCCGCAGTCCACTCGATCTATTTCGAGCGCTTGGGAACTAGTCTTTGCTCAATTCCGCAAGCAGCGCCTCGCCGTAGCGTTCGATGCGCTTTGGGCCCATTCCATCAATCTCCGCGAGTTCGCGCATGGTCCGCGGCTGGCGTCGTGCAATCTCCAGCAGCGTCGCGTCTTGCAGGACGCAGTATGCGGGCCATCGATTTTGGCGCGCCAAATCCAATCGTAGCGTCCTCAGCCGCTCGAATCGCGCCTCCACCGCGGGGCCGTGCATCGCGCCCACTTTGCCGCCGGCGACCTCCCTGGCGGATGCAACCTTGGCACGCGTCGCATGCTCTTCAGCCGGGCGCGGTGCGGCCCGCGTTACTTCCTTTTCCCAGAAAGGCGCCCGCGCTGCCGAAGGCCGGACCGACGGCGTTTGAAGAACGGCGAGAATTCTTTCTCCGAAGTGGTCGACAATTTTGTCATGCGGCTCCAGGCGATCACGGAGTTCGCCGATCGACTTTGGCGGGTGCGCAAGCAGTTCCCGCAGCAGGTCATCGGGAAGATGCTGGAAGAAAACAGTTCCCAGGGCGCGCACCACATCGCGCCGGACCTCTTTCAGGCGCGGCAGTCGCGCGTCCTCCGGCGCATGCTCCGCAAGGGTCGTGGCGCGCTGGAGTACGATTGAATGTGTGGTCTGCTTTGAAGCGCGCGCGTTGGAAGCTGTGGCCCGCTGCGATCTAGGGGCATGCTCCGCCTCCATTGCGGCCGCCCTGCCTGTGGGCTTTACCAATGGCCGACGAGCGCCGCAAACATCGCACCGGCAGTCCTCCGGGACTTTGTTTTCGCCAACCATGTTTTCGCCGAAGTACTCGAGGATCTGCCGGCGACGGCAGCGCTGCCACTGCGCATAGTTCACCATGGCGTTCAGTTGGCGGCCGGCGCGCTGCTTTAGCGCCTCGATCCGTTCGATGCTCAGTTCTCCATCGCCCTCGCCGATCTTATCAATGAAAAAGCGCTGCGTGCGCACGTCCGCCATGGCGAAGTACAGAATGCAATCGGCCGGCATTCCGTCGCGCCCCGCGCGCCCGGCCTCTTGGTAGTAGGCCTCGAGGCTCCCCGGGACGTTGTAGTGAATGACGAAGCGCAGCTTCGGCTTGTTGATGCCCATGCCGAAGGCGTTGGTCGCCACCACGATTGCGTCGTCGTGCTCGACAAAGCTGTGCTGCGCGCTGCTGCGCGATTCGCCGTCCATTCCAGCGTGATAGGCGAGGACCGTGCGCCCATGCAGCCTCTCCTCCAGCAGCGACGCGACTTGCTCCACCTGCTTGCGCGTCGAGCAGTAGACAATGCCGCCGGACTTCTGCTGCAAGAGATAGTCGATCAGCTCTCCATCTTTGTTCGCCGCCTTCGCAAAGACAATGGATTGATAGCTGAGATTCGGCCGATCGAAGCCGGTGACGTGGATCGCAGGATCCTTGAAGCCGAGATTGCGCACAATATCGGCGCGCACTTCCGGCGTTGCCGTCGCTGTCAATGCGATGGTGAGCGGCCCGCCCAGTTGCTTTCGCACCTCGCCAAGGCGCAGATACTCCGGGCGAAAATCGTGTCCCCACTGGCTGATGCAGTGCGCCTCGTCGATGGCCAGCAGCGACAGCTTGCGTCCGGTGATGATGGAGAGAAAGCCCGGCGCGCTGAAGCGCTCCGGCGCAATGTAGAAGAGTCCGCGGAAGCCCTCGCGCAGCTCCGTCATGGCCGCAAGCTGCTCATCCCTGCTCTGGCCGCTCGAGAGCATCCGGGCCGGAATGCGCAGCGCGCGCATTTGCCCCACCTGGTCGGTCATCAGCGAAATCAGCGGCGAGACGATCAGCGTGAGCCCGCGCAGTGCAGTCGCCGGCAACTGGTAGCAGAGGCTCTTGCCCGCTCCGGTCGGCATCACAACAAGCGTGTCGCGATTGGCGAGCACGTCGTTGATGACCTCGCGCTGCTGCGGGCGAAACTGTTCGAGCCCGAAGATCGAAGTCAGGATGGAATCGGGATCGTGCATGCGCGGACTCTCACTCTAACAGCATTGGAGCCCCACTCAACGTTCCTTTCGTTGAGTGGGGCTTTTTGCTGGCGTAAGCAAACTGCCCCACTCAAGCAAAAGAAGCTTGAGTAGGGCACCCGCTATACCTACAGCTCGCTGAAGACCACTTTGCCGCCCACGATGGTGGCGCGCACCTTGCCCTGGAACTGCATGCCGTCGTAGGGGCAGTTGCGCGAGCGCGAGCGCGTTCTGCTGACGTCGTAGCTCCACCGTTTCTTCGGATCGAAGATAGTGACGTCGGCGACCGAGCCCTTGGCCAGCGTGCCGCGGCCGCTCAGCGCAACGATCTTCGCAGGATTGGTCGAGAGCAATTCAACCAGCCGCTTCAGCGTGATCTTGCCGGTGTGGTGTAGCGCCGTCATCGCCGCGGCCACGGCGATCTCCAGCCCGGTGATGCCGAAGGCGGCCTTATCGAACTCCACTTCCTTCTCATACAGCGCATGCGGCGCGTGATCGGTGGCGATGGCGTCGATGGTGCCGTCGGCCAGCGCCGCAAGCATGGCATCGCGGTCGGCGGCCGAGCGCAGCGGCGGGTTCATCTTGTAGCGCGTGTCGTAGGTGAGACAGGCCTCGTCGGTAAAGAGGAAGTGATGCGGCGTCACCTCGGCCGTCACCTGCACTTCGGAGGCGCGGCCCAGCCGGACCATGTCGAGGGATTTCGCGGTGGAGACATGCGCCACGTGCAGGCGTCCGCCCTCCTGGCTCGCGAGGCGAATGTCGCGCTCCACCATCTGCCACTCGGCGGCCGCGGGCTGCCCGCGCAGTCCCAGCTTGAACGAGGTGACGCCCTCGTTCATGGGATTGCCGCGCGAGATCTTTGTGTCCTCGGCATGCTGGATCACCGTCAGCCCCACGCGGCCTGCCACGGCGAGCGCCTCGCGCATCACGTGGTCGTCCAGCACCGGACGGCCGTCGTCGCTCACGGCCACCGCGCCGGCTTCTTTCAGCTCGCGGTAATTGCTGAGCTTTTCGCCCTGGCTGCCCAGCGTGGCCGCCGCAATGGGAAAGACGTTCACCACCGCGCCGCGCTCCTCGTCCTGCATCCATCGCGTCAGGGCCGGAGAGTCGTTGATGGGACGCGTGTTCGGCATCGCGCAGACCGAGGTGAAGCCGCCGGCCGCAGCGGCTGCCGTGCCGGTGGCGATGTTTTCCTTGTGTGTCTGTCCCGGCTCGCGCAGGTGCACGTGCAGGTCGATAAAGCCCGGCGCAACGATCAGCCCCGTGAGATCGAGTGTCTCATCGGCGCCGTTTTTGGCCGCGCCGGGCGCGGCGATCTCCGCCACGCGCCCATCGCGCAGCACAATGTCGGCGGGCGCGTCGTGTCCCTGCGCCGGATCGATCAGATGGCCGCCACGCAGCAGCAGCGTGCTCATTGCTTCTTGCCTCCCGGGGTCCCCAGGGAACCTGTTTTTGGCTTGCTGGGGTTGAGCAGTGTCACGAGGATTGCCATGCGCACCTTCACTCCGTTGAGCACCTGCTCCAGCACCACGGACTGCGGACAGTCGGCGACCTCGTCGGTCATCTCCATTCCGCGGATCATCGGCCCGGGATGCATGACGAGCGCGTCCTTTTTGGCGAGCCGCAGCCGCGACATGGTGAGCTGATAGCGCCGCACGTACTCATCCACGTTGATTTGCATGCCGGAGAGCCGCTCCTGTTGCACGCGCAGCATCATGACCACGTCGGCGTCGCGGACCGCCTCGTCCATCTCGCGCACAATCTCCACGCCGGGCGCCAGCTCGCGCGCCACGTCGGGCAGCAGCACATCCGGCCCGCAGAGCACCACGCGCGCGCCGAGCTTGCTGAAGATGTGGGCGTCGCTGCGCGCCACGCGGCTATGGTAGATGTCGCCGATGGTGACGATCTTCAGGCCTTTCAGGCTTTTTCTGTGCTGCAGGATGGTGAAGGCGTCCAGTAGCGCCTGCGAGGGATGCGCGTGCATGCCGTCTCCGGCGTTGATGATGGGAATGCTGATGAGGCGTGACAAAAAGTCCGGCGCGCCCGAGCTCGGATGGCGCATGACGATGGCGTCCACGATCGACTCCAGCGTCAAGCCCGTGTCCTTGAGCGACTCGCCTTTTTCGATGCTGGCGGTGGTGGCGTGAATCACCACGGTGGAGGCGCCGAGCAGCTTCGCGGCGATTTCAAAGCTGGTGCGGGTGCGGGTGGAGTTTTCGTAGAAGAGCAGCGCGATACGGCGGCCGCGCAATGTGACGTGCGGCCGCTTGGGGTTCATCTGCCTGGCGAGAGTTAAAATCTCCAGGATCTGCCGCGAATCCAGCGGCTCGACGCCGAGCAGCGACCGGGGTTTGCCTTTCATCGTGCGCTAGCTCCGGGGTTCAGGCACGCGCTCAACCAGCAGGACCTTTTCCATCTGGTCCGTCTCGGTGAGCTTTACCTCGATCATTTCCTGCTCGCTGGTCTGCACGCGGCGGCCCACAAAGCTGGCCTCGATGGGCAGCTCGCGGTGTCCGCGGTCGATCAGCGCCAGCAGCTTTACGCTGCGCGGGCGGCCCTGGTCAAAGAGCGCATCCAGCGCGGCGCGGACGGTACGCCCAGTGTAGAGCACGTCATCGCACAGGACAATGTCTTTGCCCGCGATGTTGAAGCCGATGGGGCGCGGCTCCACCACCGGCTTGGGCCCGACGGTGGAGAGGTCGTCGCGATAGAGCGTGATGTCGAGCGTGCCCACCGGCACGGGAGTCTTTTCGATGCGCTCGATGTGCCTGGCCAGCCGCTCGGCGATGGGGAGGCCACGGCGGCGAACCCCGACCAGGCCGAGGTTCTCGATGCCGTTCAGCTTCTCCACGATCTCGTGCGCCAGCCGGACCAGCGTGCGCTCGATTTCCGAGGCGGACATGAGCACTTCTTTTTCACGAAGATGAGGAGACCGCGCAATGACGTTCATGATTGCCCGATGATACGCGAGCGGCGAGCGGGGCGGCAAGCGCGGAAGAGCTGTGCAAAACGCTCGGGTGATGCAGAGTTCACGACTCCTTGTGCCCATCGCGACCGAAGAGGAATGCTCCCAATGCGCCGCCGAGCGCGCTGACGATGAGGAAGAAGACCGACGCGATCAGCACGAAGACCAGCACCATGGAGATCAGTCCGCGGTCGGTGGCGATGTAGTCGCGGAACTGCTCCATCGCATGGCGCACCTCCGGATCGGCGGCGTTGGCCATGGCCTGCGACATTCTCTCGCTGAAAGCCGCGCGCAGCGCGCTGCGCTGACTGGGGGAAATGAGGCGGATGGTGCTCAGCATCGCGAGCAGGCCGAAGCCCATGCCCCCGGCCATTACGCCGAGCTTTGCGCCCATCCACGGCGAGACCAGCGGGTGTCCTGCGCGACGGCGGTAGAGCGTGACTGCCAGTCCTCCCGAGGCGAACATGCAGAGCATGGCGACGGGAACGATGGGAATGGAACTCCCGACCGCCGCGAGCATGCCGGCCATCAGCGCGGCGGCGATTGCGGGTCGCCAGAGCAGGCGGTCGCGTTCGCGCGGGACCGGCGGGCGCTGGTTGACCATGGGCTCCGCCGGCGGCTGCACATCTTCGGGAGTGCCGGGCGGGAGCGGCTCGGTCACCGGCGCTGTGGGCGGGCGCACCGGAACCTTGATCTGCGGCGCATGACAATACGGACAGAAGGGCTGCCCATCCTCTACGACCTTCCCGCATTGAGCGCAGGCGTGCTCCATGGCTCAAACGTTATCAAGCCGGATCGAGTTGGCGCAAATCTGCAACGCTTGGGGTGGAAGTCACTTCCGCGAAACGAGGACGGAAGCGGGGCGCCACGAAACGCTGAGATCCAGGGGACACTCGCGACCAGCTTCTTACTCCGGCCCCTGCATCCCTGCAAGCTAACTGCGGGCCCGCTGGGAACGCAGCGCAATCGGTTGACTTCACAGGCTTATAACTCATACTCTGCATGTCGGGAGACTCCATGAAAGTTCTGGTGCTGGGCGGCGGCGGCCGCGAACACGCGCTGGTCTGGAAGCTCAGGCAATCTCCGCGGATTACGCAGCTCTTCTGTGCTCCCGGCAATGCGGGCATCGCGCAGGAGGCCACCTGCGTGCCGTGCGATCTGAAGCGCCTGGACTCCATCCTCGAAGCCGCCGTCAAGGTCTCGCCTGACCTGGTCGTTGTCGGACCCGAGGCGCCGCTGGCGTTGGGCATTTGCGATGAGCTGCGGCGCCGCGGCATCGCAGTCTTTGGGCCCACGCAGGCGGCGGCGCAACTGGAGACCAGCAAGCGCTTCGCCAAGGCGTTCATGAGCCGGCACCGGATTCCCACGCCGCTTTACGTGCAGGTCCACTCGACCTCGCAGATCAAGGACGCACTGGCCAACTTCAGCCTTCCGATTGTGGTGAAGGCAGATGGGCTGGCCGCGGGCAAAGGCGTGGTGATTGCCGCCAGCAAGGAAGAGGCAGCCAAGGCCGCAACTGTTATGCTGCAGGGCTCGCTCGGGGAGGCGGGCCATCACGTGCTCTTCGAGGAGTTCCTCAGCGGCGAGGAGATCAGCTTTCTGGTGATCAGCGACGGCGAGCGCGTGGCGCCGCTGGTGGCCGCGCAGGACCACAAACGAATCGGCGACGGCGACACCGGTCCCAACACCGGCGGCATGGGCGCGTACTCCATGAATGGGCTGATCGACGATCCGATGCGCGACTGGCTGGTGCGCCACATTGCCCGGCCGGTCGTGACGGGCATGGCCGAGGAGGGCTCGCCCTACACGGGAGTTCTTTACTGCGGTCTGATGATGACCGCGCGCGGACCGCAGGTGCTGGAGTTCAATTGCCGCTTTGGCGATCCGGAGACGCAGCCCATTCTGATGCGGCTGGAGAGCGATCTGCTGGATGCATTGGAGGCCAGCATCGAAGGCCGGGTCAGCGACGGCATGTTCCGCTGGAGCCCCGATCCCAGCGTCTGCGTGGTGATGGCCGCAGGCGGATACCCCGGCCCGCCGCAGTCCGGCAAGCCCATCACCGGCCTGGAGCGCGCCGATGCACTCGACGGCGTGAAGGTCTTCCATGCGGGCACCAGCTTCGCCGATGGCCAGATCGTGACCTCGGGCGGACGCGTACTGGGCGTGACGGCGCGCGCCGCGAGCCTGGAGTGGGCCGTGGCCCGCGCCTACGAGGGCGTGCGCTGCATCAGCTTCGCGGGCATGCAGTACCGCAGCGACATCGCTCATCGCCGCCTGACGCGGTAAGCTTCGCCCCAGCACGCCAACAATGGGCGCGCCGGGGACCCCGAGGAAGTTCCGGGGCTAAACTCAATTCCGACGAGGCAGAACGAGATGCCAGCAACGCCCGCAGTTTCCATCATCATGGGCAGTGACAGCGACCTGGAGATCATGAACGAGGCCGCGCAGGCCCTGGAGCTCTTCGGCATCCCCTACGAGATCGATATCTGCTCGGCGCACCGCTCACCGGCGCGCACCGCCGAATTCAGCCGCCAGGCCGCATCACGCGGCATCCGGGTCATCATCGCCGGAGCAGGCGGCGCGGCGCATCTGGCCGGAGTGGTGGCCGCCGAGACCATCCTTCCGGTGATTGCCGTGCCCATCGCGGCGACCACCTTAGGCGGGCTCGACGCGCTGCTTGCCATGGTGCAGATGCCCGCCGGAGTCCCCGTCGCCACTGTCGCCATCGGCAGGCCCGGCGCCACCAATGCCGGAATTCTCGCCGCCCAGATCCTGGCCACCAGCGATCCTGCGCTGACCAGGAAACTCGCTGCCTACAAGGAGAAGCTGGCGCGAGGGGTGGAGGAAAAATCGCGCAAGCTGCAGGAAGAGCGCAGCCGGTAATTGACGGCCCAGGTCAACGCCGCAGAAAGCGCGGCGCAGGACCTGGGGCACCCTGCTCAGACACTGCTCAGGAAGCTCCCCCCACTGCTCAAGCAGGGAATTTGGTCAGCCCGCCTATTCTTTTCAATCCCTTCTGTGTCCACCCCAGTCTGCGGCAAACCCACCCGGGGGAGGGGACATCTCACGGCGCTGCAGGGGAAAGGCCGAGTTCATGCTCGGCGCGCAAGCCCTGCCACGAGTCCCACAGCGCGCCCGTCTTTGGCATGCTGGGGCAAAGAATCCAGAACTGAGGATTGAACATGAGTATGAATCGTGTACAGCGCCTTTTCACCTGCTTCGTGATGATCTTGGGCCTGCTCGCCATGGGCCAGACTGCGCTTGCGCAGGGCAAAGGACGCGAAGGCGGCGGCCAAGGTCAAGGGCCAGCCGACAAGGGACCCGGCGGAAAGGGGCCTGGCGAGAAGGCGCACGGTAAGGCGAACAACCACAATGGGAAGCAGATGCTGGGCGACAAGATCAAAACCAACGGCCGCCATGTGCTCGAGAAGAAGGGAAATTACACCTCCGAGGTGGACGTCCAGAACGGAAAGATCGCCGGCCTGCATGTCAAGCATGCGACCAAGGGCGAGGTGCCGGTCAAGAAGTACAAGACCAAGCAGAAGATGGCCCAGAGGGTCGGACACATCGTCTACGCGTCCCTGCAGTTGGTCCAGGACACGTACCTGGGCACGGTGTACATCGGCTACGCCTACATCGACGACTATGGGTACGAGGAGATCTACTGGTTCCCGTACGACATGATCCTTGACGGAGACACGGGCGCGATCTGGTACGAGGAAGCCTACTAGCGATGGGCGCGAAATCTATGAGGGGATGCAAAAACAAAAACCCCGCCGTGGCCAAAAAAGGGCCAGGACGGGACACCCTCGAATTCATTCGTGGTGCCCTACGTCTGCCGTATGCGCAGACGTGGGGCGGCTTACTTTGATCTTGCTAATCCGCTCAGCTCTTCGCCGCTGCGGCGGTCTTGATCTCCAGTGCAATTGTGGGCGAATGCAACATCGTATTGTGAATCAGGCAGCGATGCACCGCGTCCTCCATGCCCTTCAGGTGCTCCGCGCTGAGGTCGGCCGGCACATCCAACTCGATCTTGAACGGGTCCAGCCGCGCCGGGTTCTTCGCCTTCTCGGCCGTCACGTGGACCTTCACGCCCTCCACCGCCAGCTTCTGCCGCTTCAGGTAGTCCACGGCATAAAAGCCTGCGCAGGAGCCGAGCGAGGCCAGCATCAGCTCCGGCGGCGTCATCCCCTCGTTAAAGCCGTCGTTCGCCTCGGGCTGGTCGCAAACGATCGTGTGCTCGCGGGCCTTGATCTCAAACTGCACGGCCCCCAGATGTGTGACAGAAACTTCGATCATGACTCCCTCCTATTGCTATGAAGATTCAGCGGAGCGTTGGCCCGCTGCGCTCGCAGACAAATTGCGGTCCAACTTCTCCCTCAGCGCTCGCCTCGCCCGGTGCAGCCTGCTCTTCATCGCCGCAACCGTAATTCCCAACCGCTGTGCCACCTGTTCGCCGCTCAGGTCTTCAACGTCGCGCAGCACATAGATCTCGCGCGCCTCTGGCGGCAACTCATTGACCGCCTGCCACAGCAGGTCCTTCATCTCACGCCGCGCCAGCCCCACGTCCACCGGCTCCTCAGTTGAAGCGAGCTGTGCGCCTTCCTCCTCCATGGCCGAGAGCTGCAGCAGCAGCGCCATCGCCTCGCGCTCGCGCAACTGCCAGCACAGGCGGCGCGCAATCTGCGCCAGCCAAGCCCGGAAGGCAGTGGCCTCGCGAAGCTGGCCGAGACTGCGGTAGGCCTTCCACAGGGCCTCCATCAGCACGTCTTCGGCATCGGCCTGATTGCCGCAGGCGCGCAGCATCTGGCGATAGACCGCGTCCTTGTGCTCGTTGGCCAGCTCGTCGAAATTCATCTCCCCATTGTGAGGCCAACCGGCCCACGCAAGCAAAGCTGGAGCGTGGGCCAACGCTGCGCTGTTTAGCTCCGTCCAGTGACCAGCGTGTCTTCATGATGATTTCACCAGCTCGAGGCCATCACGCTGCCAGGCATCGGTGCCGCCCTTCAGCACGCGCACCGCGCACCTTCGGCCCAGCCGCCAGGCCACAATCTTAGCCCGGATGCCCACCTTGCAGATCAGCACCACTCCGTCTTCCAGCCGCAGCTCCGGCCGGCGCGCCGCAATCTGATCCATGGGTATGTTGATCGCGCAAGGAATATGGCCGTCGACGAACTCCGACGCCGTCCGGACATCGATTAATTGCGGAGGCCGAACGCTCTTCATCTCCTCTCGCAAAGCCGCTACCGATACCGTTCTGCTCATCTTTTTTTCCTGCCCTCAATCAGGAAGAGCTCCCGGCATGGAAAAAGGATTCCGGCTCCGCGACCTCGTTTCTCTGGTCAAGAAAAGGGCGGCCCACCGGCCGCCGCTCACTTTGCGAGTTTTCGCCTCACCGCCCTGGACTTAGGGTGCCGCCGCTCCCAGCGGCGACTCGGCTTGATGGGCCATCCGCATCATCTCGGGCACGGTGACGAAGGAGAATCCGCGCTCTTTGTACTCGGCGATCAGCTCGTCGGTCGCCCGCACCGTTGCGCTGCGGTCTTCGCCCATTCGCAGATGGCCGCCGTCATGTAGCAGGATGACCTCGCCGCCCCTGATCTGCCTTCGCGCGTGCTGCAAGATCTGCTGGTGCGACTTCGCCGACCAGTCATAACAGGTCACACGCCACATCACGGGGACCATCTTCAGCTCCCGCGCTACGGCGAAGGTCCCCGGCCGGCGGCCTCCAAATGGCGGACGAAAGAGCGCCGGCCGCTCGCCCGTGGCCTCTTCGATCGTCTTCGTGGTCTCCTCCAACTCCTGGCGCAACCGCGCGGTGCCGGCAAAGATCAGATTGGGGTGGGTGAAGGCGTGATTGCCCACGGCATGCCCGGCTTGCGTTACGGCGCGCGCAATCTCCGGATGCTCGCGCACGTAGCGGCCCAGCATGAAGAAGGTCGCCGCCACGTGCTGCTTTTCCAGCACCTCCAGCAGCGTCAGCGTCCAGGGATCGTTTGGGCCGTCGTCGTAGGTGAGTGCCAGCGTCTTGCTGCCCGGATCGAGGCCGGTGAAGTTCCTGCCATAAAGCTGCGACCAGGGGACCATCGTGTGGAGCCCGGCAAATGTGGCCGCACCCGCCGCCAACGCTCCCGCAAAATAGCCGATCATTTCGCCGCCGCCATTCCGCAGACCATGGCTACCATTTTATTCTCATTGATTCACAGGCGCGCGACCGAAAGCCGTTGCTCGCCTTGCGCGCCACGCGCTATTCTTCCGGTGAGCCTCTCAGATCGGAACCGCCGCCACGCCCATGGCCAATCTCTTCGAGCCGTCCCGCTATATCGCCGTAGAAGGTCCGATTCGCGTCGGCAAGAGCACGCTTGCCAATTTTCTGGCCATGCGCCTGCACGGGCAGCTCATCCTCGAAGGCGAACAGAACCCGTTTCTCTCCGCCTTCTATGACGGCGACCCCGGCGCGGCCTTCCAGGCACAGCTCACCTTTCTGGTGGGCCGATACGAGCAGCTCCGGCCGCTGGCCAAACGCAACTCGCAGAGTATCGTCGTCACCGACTACATCTTTGAGAAGGACAAGCTCTTCGCCAACCTCAATCTGAGCGACACGGAGCTCGCCGTCTACGACCGCTATTACAAGCTGCTGCGTAGCGAGCTGCCCACGCCCGACCTGGTCATCTATCTCCAGGCGCCGTTGGATGTGCTGCGCAAGCGGCTGCGCCGCAAGAACGCCGCCAACGAGCGCGCCATCAGCGACGAGTACATGGAAGAGGTGGTGAAGGCCTACGAGCACTTCTTCTTCCACTATTCGGCGAGCGACCTGCTCGTGGTCAACACCGCCGAGATCGACTTTGTGGAGCGCAGCGAGGACTTGCAGCTCCTGTTGCGCCGCGTCACTGAGCCGATCAAGGGCACACAGTACTTCCTCCCACTGGGCCAGCAGCTCTCGGAAGACGAGTAGCCCGCGTCCCCAGCACGGTCCGCATTCCCGTCCGCTCTTTCGAATTCCTGTTGTGACGACGACCCTGTAGTCCATGTACCGATGACACTTCACCTGCGCCACTGGTTCAGGTACGCTCACTAGTCCCAGAGCAGGTCAAAGCTACTTTTCGTGAGGTCTCAGCATGGCGCTTTTCGAGTGGAGGCCGGAATACTCGGTCTCCGTGCTGCGTTTTGATTCCGAACACAAAAAGCTTTTCGAGCTGATTAACGAGCTCAACGATGCGATGTCGGCGGGCCGTGGACGCGCCATGGTCGCCCGCGTCCTGCAAGACCTCACCGTTTATGTGCGCCGCCACTTTGCCGCCGAGGAAGAAGCCATGCGCCGGGCCGGCTACGAAGGCCTGGAGGTCCACATCGCCGAACACCGTGCGCTGGCCGAGCAGGTCGCGAAATACTACGATGAGTGGGCGGGCAATGCGAGCGCCAGCCCGGTCGATCTCCTCTTCTTCCTGCGCAACTGGCTGCAGAAGCACATTCTGGAAAGCGACCACAAATACAGCAAGCCGCTGAACGGAGCGGGAGTCCACTAAACCTTGCAAGCTCGCCGGGTGCCCCACTCAACGCTCCTTTCGTTGAGTGGGGCTTTGTACTTGGACCGGGCTTCATCTCATTGGAGTCCGTGCAAGAAGGTTCATGACTCAGCAGCGCGGCTGCGAAACTCAGGGGTCCCCGGCGAGACCGCAGTTGGCTTGCTGGGGCTATCAGTCGTGGTGTTCTTTTTCGACTTGCTTCTCGTATTCATGCCATTCACGGCGCTCCTCGTTACCGCCGCGGCTGTAATTGCTGCACTTTTCGCGCAGCTCCGACAGCACATGTCTGCGATAGTCTGCCTCGCGACTGTCTTCTCCGTACCTCCGGATCGCTCTCCTGACATTCGCTTTGGCCTCGTGGATGCGTTTTTCGCACCAGCGGTACCGATACGCAGGTGCTGGGGCCGCATCCCCAATGAACAAGCCGCTCAGCACAACTGCAATTGCCGCGGTTCTCCGAAATACTGACATTCTGCCTCCACTCTCCCGTTCGTGCGCTTGGCATTCGGCAGCTCTCCGAACCGCGCAGGGCAAGGCCGACGAAAGGGTAGGATGCCGCAGGCGAAAACGTTGCTGCCATCTGCAATTTCCTTGCTTTCACGGCACAATCACGGCGGCGCCATCGATCGCATCGCCCTTGATCGCCGCCAGCGCCTGGTTAGCTTCCTCGAGCGCGAAGGTGGTGACCTTCGGATGGATGCCGATCTCGCTGGCCAGTCTCAGAAAATCGCGCGCATCGTTGCGCGTCATGTTGGTCACGCTGCGCAGCTGCCGCTCGCCCCACAGCAGCCGGTCGTAGTCGAACCGCGGCATGCGGTCGAGATGGATGGCGTTGATGGCCACGACTCCCCCTTTGCGCAGGCAAGCAAGTGCGGAGACCACCACGTCTCCGCTCGGGGCAAAGGTCACCGCTCGGTCCAACTGCACTGGAGGCCGCTCCGTCTCGGATCCCACCCACGCGGCTCCCAACCGTTCGGCGAGCGTGCGGTGCGAGGCGCCGCGAGTGGAGACATAGACCGCACAGCCCCAGTGGCGTAAGACATCAATGGCCAGATGCGCGGAGGCGCCAAAGCCGAAGAGTCCCACGCGCTCGCCCGGCTGTACCCCGGCCACGCGCAAGCTGCGAAAGCCGATGATGCCTGCGCAGAGCAGCGGGGCGGCCTGCAGCGCATCCATGGTTGCGCCGGTTGCGCCGCTTCCCGCCTCGGGCAGAGGAAAGACAAAGCCGGCGCGCGCGGTGGCATATTCGGCATAGCCGCCATTCACGCTGTAGCCGGTAAATGTCGGCGCATCGCAGAGGTTTTCCATCCCATGCCGGCAGTACCAGCACACCCCGTCGGTTCCGCCGATCACTCGCTTCGCCTCCAGACTCTCCCACGACCTCACCCACAATCTGGTGGCCCGGAATCAGGCTCTGACATTGCGGCGGCAGCTCACCCTCGACGATGTGCAGGTCGGTCCGGCAGACTCCGCAGGCGAGCACCCGCAGCAGGACTTCACCTTTCGCTGGCGCGGGGCTAGGGACGCTCTCCAGGCGCAAAGGCATCGTCGCGATCTTCCCGGGCTTTGCCAGCACCGCGGCCCTCATGAACATGGGGTGCGCTCAATCAGTAGCCGTGCTCGTGCTCGAGCTCCTCATGCAGCTCGTGGTGCTCTTTTTCGAGCATTTCGCGCCGTTCATGCTCGCTGTGCCGGCAGTGGTCGCGAATCTCGTCCAGCTCGTGCTGGCGAATCTCCGCGTCCCGGCTGTCTGCTCCGTGTTTTTTGATCGCTTTGCTGAGCTCCTTCTCGGCATCGCGGATTTCTTCCTTACACTCTTTGTGTAAGTTGTCCGCACGCAGCGGCGCTGTGCCGAGCAGCAATCCGCTCAGCACGATGGCAACCGGAGTCATTCTTCGGATCACCGACATACTTCCTCCATGTTCTGCGCAGATGTTCTGCGCTGACCAGCGGCAGCTGCGTAGAAACAGCATTCGTCCGAATGCGGAAAGTTGGATGCCGAAACCGGAAACCTCGCTGCCCTGCAAGGTTTTCCAACCATCTGCAGTCGCGTACGCTCTGGCGGAGTTCCCGGCGCTCCTTCTGGCCGGCGTGGCCGGGTGGAAGCCCATAGTTGGCTTGCTGGGCTGGAAGCGGCTACAATCAGCCCACTGTCCATCGCGCGACGAGCGCACAGGCGGCATCGGGATTGCTGACCGGCAGGAGCGATTTTCCACCCCAGCACGGAGCTGCACTCCACCCCAGCAGCCGAAGACAGGCTTCCGGGGACCCCGTCGGAGGATCCATGAGCTCGACCAGCGGCGACTTCCGCCAGCACGTCACCGTGCAGACCCTGGCGGAGAAGAAGCGCAAACGCGAACCCATCGTCTCGCTCACCGCCTATGACTACATCACGGCGCACCTGGCCGATGCTGCCGGCGTGGACTTGATTCTGGTGGGAGACTCGCTTGCCCAGGTTGTGCTCGGCTATGAGAACACTCTGCCGGTCACCATGGAGGAGATGTTGCATCACACGCGTGCCGTGCGCCGCGCTGTGCGCCGCGCGTTTCTGGTCGCTGATATGCCTTTCGGCTCCTATCATGCCAACGCTCGCAAGGCGGTGGAGAACGCGGTGCGCTTCGTGAAAGACGGCGGCGCCGAGGCGGTGAAGATCGAGGGGGGAGTCGCGCGCCTGCCCCTGGTGCATCGCATCCTGGAGGCCGAAATTCCCATGGTCGGACACATAGGCCTCACGCCGCAGTCGGTGCATCGCATGGGCGGCTACAAGGTGCAGGGAAAGACCCCATCGGCCATCGACGCGCTGATGGCAGATGCCGAAGCGCTCGACCACGCCGGAGTATGCGCGCTCGTGCTAGAGGGAATTCCGCGCGAGGTCGCTGCGCGCATCACCGCTGCTGTGACGACGCCCACCATCGGCATCGGCGCTGGTCCGGACTGCGACGGGCAGATCCTGGTCTTTCACGACCTCGCCGGACTGACCGTGCATCCCCCGGCAAAGTTCGTGCGCCGCTACGTCCAGGCCGGCGAGGTCATCTCCCAGGCCATTCACAGCTACTGCGAAGACGTCCGCAGCGGCGCGTTTCCTGCCGACGCCGAAAGCTACCACCTGCCGCGCGAGAGCTCGCACGGAACCGCCAGCCGCCCGCCCGGCGAGTCGCATCCGGCGCCGCTGGCCGGACGCAAGTAAGCGCAGCCATGCGAGCGGCCCTGCGATTCGCGGCGACTCTTTTGCTCTGCTGCACCCTTGCTCCCGCTCAGGCGAAGTCTGGCGCAGCCGCGCATTCCGCAAAGGAGCGAAAGCCAGCCGCCGCGTTGCGCAGCGAGTGCCTCGATTCCGTTGGTCTCTGCGTCAGCGTTCCGTCCGCATGGCATCGACTTGCGAACATCTTTGGCGATCGCGGCTTCGTCGTCGCCGAGCCTCAACCTGGGGCCGATCCCGCGACCTCTCCACATCTCACCGTCGCTGCGATCGACGTGTCGGCGAAAGAGGGCGATGGCAGCACGAAATCATTGCTCGATACATTAGTGGAGCGGATGCTCACCCCCGAAGGCGCGCTCGCCTCCGCGCACGTCCTTGAGCGAAGCACTCTGCTGATCAACGGCGCCAACGTGCAGATCGTGCGCGTCGGACTTTCCGAAGAGGCAGGAAACGCAGAGGCCATGGAGAGTGTCGCTCTGATCGAAGGCGATGAAGGGCTGGTCTATTCCATCGCTCTGCACTGCTCGTCGCCCGACTCCAACCGGCTGGACCCGGTGTTCCGGCAGGTCTTGCAGAGCTGGCGTCTCCAAAGCGCGGCCGCGCCGGCATCCGCGCCCGGGGACCCTGCCATAGTTCAGCCAAAAGCGACCGAAGCCAAGCAGGACGCTGCGGGTCCCGCCAAGACAAAGCCATGAAGATCATTCGCGACATCGACGAGATGCATGCCGCCAGCAGGGCCGCCCGTATGGGCGGGCTGAGCATCGGATTCGTGCCAACCATGGGAGCGCTGCACGAGGGGCACCTCTCGCTGGTGCGCCGCGCCCGCACCCAAGCTACTCTGATTGTTGTATCGATATTTGTCAATCCATTGCAGTTCGGCCCCGGCGAGGACTTCGCCCGCTATCCGCGAAACCTGGAAGCTGACTGCGCCTTGCTCGAACCCGAAGGCGTTGAGGTGGTCTTTGCGCCCACCACCGAGCAGATGTATCCACCGGACGCGAACACCGTGGTCTACGTCGAAGGATTGAGCGAGCGGCTCGACGGCCGCTCCCGGCCAGGGCATTTCCGCGGCGTCAGCACCGTCGTCGCGAAGCTCTTCCACATTGTTGATCCCGACTGCGCCGTCTTTGGACAGAAGGACGCGGCACAGGTCGCGGTCCTGCGCCGCATGGTGCGCGACCTCAACATGCCGATCGATCTGGTCGTCGCCCCGATTGCGCGCGATGCCGAAGGACTGGCTCTCTCCTCGCGCAACGCATACCTCAGGCCCGAGGAGCGGCGCCAGGCGCTGGTCCTCTACCGTGCGCTGCGGCGCGTCGAGGAGCTGGCCGGAGCGGGCGAGACCAACTCTGAGCGCTTGCGCTCCGCCGCGCTCTACGTGCTTGCAGACGAGCCGGCTGCGGGGCTCGACTACCTCGAGATCGTCGATCCGGACACGCTCTTGCCGGTCTCCTCCGTTGCACAGGGCGTGTTGGTTGCGGTTGCCGCCAATTTTGGCAGCACCCGGCTGATCGATAACGCTCTGCTTCCGCCGCGATAGTTCAACAATGCTAGAATTCGCAACTGATGTGGCATCCGCGCCTCAGCGCCTCTCCCCGAACGCTCGTTGGCACCGTCCTCTTGCTCCATGTGTGTTCGATTCCATTCTTCGCCCAAGCCCCGGCCCCGGCCTCCGAACTCGCGCAGCGCATCGATGCGGTGCTTGCGCGCGATGAGGCGGCGCGCGGCTTCTGGGGGGTTGAGATCGAGGAGCTGGACGGCGGGCGTATCCTCTATTCACACAATGCCGACCGGCTCTTCGCGCCCGCCTCCAACGCCAAGCTTTTTGTTACCTCCGCCGCGCTGTCGCTGATCGGCACCGGCTATCGGATGCAAACCACGGTGGAGGCCGCCGCGCTCCCCGACAAGAATGGACGCATCGGTGGAGACCTCGTGCTTGTGGGCGGTGGCGACCCCAATCTCAGCGGACGCGCCCTGCCGTTCAAGACGAAAACCGAGCGGCCATATCCTCCGGCGCAGGCCATCGAGGAGCTCGCGGACCAGGTCGTCTCTCGCGGGGTGAAGATCATCGACGGCAACGTCATTGGCGACGACAGTTTCTTCGTCGATGAACCCTACGGCCAGGGATGGTCGCAGCAGGACGTGGTCTCGCTGTGGGGCGCGCCGGTCTCTGCGCTGGCCATCAACGACGACGTAATCTTTTTGAGCGTGCTGCCCGCCGAACACGCCGGCGAGCGCGCCGTATTCACGCTTTCGCCTTATGCCGATTACTACCGCATCGAAAACCGCGTGCTGACCACTCAGGCCGGCGGCCCGCGCCGGATCTCGGTCCGGCGCCGGGCCGGTGGCCGCCGCCTGGAGCTTCGCGGCACAATCCCGCTCAACGATCCTGGCTATGGCGAGGCGCTGGCCGTCGATGACCCCGCCGAGTGGAGCGCGATTTTGCTGCGCGATGCACTCAGGCGCCGCGGCGTAGCGATTTACGGCAAGGTCCGCGCCCGACACCAGGAACCGGAGCCGAAGAGCGACCCGGTAGCAGCAGCGCCCGCGGGGAACAAGCCACAACCGTCCGTTGTCCTTGCTCAACACCTTTCGGTGCCGCTTGGCCAGGACATCCGGGTCATCAACAAGGTAAGCCAGAACCTTCACGCAGAAATGCTGCTCCGCCTGCTCGGGCGCGAGAAGGGCGGCAGCGGCTCGGTCGGCGCGGGACTGCAGGTGCTGCGCGATTTTCTAAACCTTGCCGGGATTCTGCCGGAAGAGTACGCCCTTTATGACGGCTGCGGACTCTCGCGCCATGACCTGGCATCGCCGCGCGCGGTGGTCCGGCTCCTGCGCTACGCCGCCCGCCAGACGTGGGGCCCGGAGTTCGTCGACACCCTGCCGCTGGCGGGAGTGGACGGCACACTGGCGTCGCGCCTGCAAGGCGTGCCCCCCGAAGCCAACCTGCGCGCCAAGACCGGCCAACTCGAGCACGTGAACGTGCTCTCCGGATACGTGACCAACGTGGCGGGACGCCGCCTGGTCTTCTCCATCCTGAGCAACAACCACACGCTCAGCGGCAAAAGGGCCGACGAAATCATTGACGAGATCGTGACCGAGGCGCACCGCTCCCGGAATTAGAGAAGCACCTGCATTCGTCGAGTCGCGATACACTGACGGCGTGTTGACCCGCCGCGAATTCGATCCCGCGCACGACGCCGAGTTCTTCTCCGCGCTGCCGGCTGGGATGGCTGCCTTCGTGCTCCGGGCCAACACTCCGGGCGGCGAGCCTTACGTAAGCAAGACGGCGAACCTGCGGCGGAGGCTGCAGCGGCTGCTCTCAGCTCCGGATGCCCGCCCCAGCAAGCCAATTACGGGCTCGCTGGGGACCCCAGCTCAAGCGCGGCGGCTGAATCTGCGCGAGCGCGTCAGTGCCGTCGAGTTCTTGGAGGTCGGCGGAGACTTCGAGGCCGGCTTTGCTCTGTACCGCCTGCTGCGCTCCGAGTTCCCACAGTCGTACGCCACGCGGCTGCACCTCCGCCCGGCGCCACTGCTGCACATGTTGCGCGAGAACCCCTACCCGCGCGTGGCGGTGACTTCGCGCTTACGCTCGCTGCGCTCCGCGGGCGACTACTTTGGGCCATTCGCCTCGCGCACCGAGGCCGAGCAGTACGCCAATGACTCGCTGGATTTTTTTCTCCTGCGGCGATGCACCCCGGAGCTCAATCCGGATCCGGCCTTTCCCGGCTGTGTCTATTCGGAGATGAAGATGTGCCTGGCCCCGTGCTTTAAGGGCTGCACCGACGAGCGCTACGCGCAGGAAGCCGCGAGCGTCGGGCGTTACCTGGAGAGCGAAGGCCGCTCTCTGCTGGTCGAACTTGGCCGTACGCGCGATGAGGCCAGCGCGCGCCTGGAGTTTGAGGCCGCCGCCGCCGCGCACGCGAGGCTGGAAAAGCTGAAGTCGTTGCAGGCGCGCCTGAGCGAGATCGTCCACCCGATCGACCGGCTGAACGGAGTGCTGCTGCAGCCATCGCATCTGGCCGGGCACATCTCGCTGTTTCGTGTCGCCGCTGGAATGCTTGCCGGCCCGATTGCCTTTGACGTGGCTCCTCCACCCCAGCACGCCAACAGCAGGCGGGCTGGGGGCCCCGCGCAGACGCAAAGCTCTCAATCTCACAGCATGGAGGCCCGCATCAAAGACGCGCTGGGCGCGGCCAGACCGCCCACCCTGGCCAGCGCACAGGAGTTGATGGAGCACCTCGCGATCCTCAAGCGTTGGTACTACCGCAGCAACAAGGTAGGCGAGATCTTTTTCGAGGACGAGCACGGCACGCTGCCCATGCGGCGGGTTGTGCGCGCAGTGGGCCGCGTCTTCAAGGGAGAGAAACCCGCCGGCGACCTCAGCGAAACCGCCGGCGACTACTGGGCCTTCCGCGGCCAGGAAGCGGGACTTCACCCCAGCGCGCCAACCGCGGGCACGCCGGGGACCCCGGGTTCGCCGGAGATCCCGCGCAAATAAGAACTCTGCTGCAGGTTTCTATAGCAGCTACAGCAGTGCCACCGTGTTCGGATCGAGCTCGCCGCCGAAATATTTCTGCAGGGCCTGCCGGAAGACCGGCTCATCCGGCGCCACCGAGGCAAACAGGCTCATCGAGGAGTGGAACTTCAGGTTGTCCGGGTAGCCGAAGATCTGGTCCACGGAGCGCCCCTCGACCTCATAGACGAGGCCCGTGCACTCGCGCAGGCGCGCTCCCAGGAGAGGATGCTCCAGATAGGCTTCGGCTTCTTCCCGGGACGAAATTCCATAAAAATGGGCCATCTCGCTGTGTCCCAGGCCGCGCATCTGGGGAAAGATGAACCAGATCCAGTGGCTCTGCTTGCGCCCGGCGCGCAGCTCCCCGCATACCTGGACGTAGCTGGAGGCCTGGGCGTCCACGAAGCGTTCCAGATTGAAAGCGTCTTTTACGGCCATCTTGCCTCCCGGGGAAAACTAAAGCCCTGGTTACGGCCTGCACACCCCATGGTAATCTTTCGCCATTCCTGCATCTCATCGTAATCTCATGCTCAACGAGGGCGCACTCTATGGCAGACGATTCCAGTCGTCGCAGGCTACCGCGGTATTCCTGCACCGGCACAGTCGAGATCTATCAGAGCGGGAAGCGCTCCGGGTGGGGGACCGTGAGCGAGATCGGCCGTGGCGGCTGCTACATCGAGACCGGCCAACCGTTGCCGGTCGGCGCCAAGGTACAGCTTCGCCTCTCTTTGGACAGCGCCACGCTGGAGATTGGCGCCGAAGTGGTCTGGATGACGCCGCAGGTCGGCATGGGTATGCGCTTCGAGGTCGCGGCGCCACAGATCGAGGCGGCGGTGATCCACATCCTCGGCATGATCGCCGACGAGGAGCACGTTCTGGACGGAGGCGATTCGCAATATGTACCACCGGCAGAGTTCTCGCTCCCGCAGATCGCGAATGCGCCGATGGAGCAGGAAGGAATCAGCCTCGAAGCCGCAAGCGGCATTCTGGCCAGGATCATCGAGCATGTAAATGAGTCGGGCTCATTGACCCGGCAGGAGCTGATGGAGATCGTCAGGGCCGGACAGTAGCCATACTCCGCATCCGCCATTCCCTTAGGAAAACAAGTACCGCCATCTGCCAGCACAAGGGGCAGCCTACCGCGCACGACCCGTACACTTACTGCTTCTGTTTGCGAAAGACCACGCGGATGCCGTCACGCCATCGCTCGTCGAGGGCGGCCAGCGTCCAATCCAGCTCCGCCGAAAAATAGCGCAGCATGGTGGCGGCCGCCGGGTGCACATGCAGCGCGGGCGCAGCCAGAATCAGAATCGGGTCGAGCTGAGATAGAATGCGCCCGGCGAAGTAGCCGTTGCGCTCGAAGTCGCCGCGCCGGTGGTGCTGCCGTACGCGCGCCCAGTAATCCAGCCCCTGCATCGGAAGGTGGAGGTCTTCCTGGGCTTTTAACTCAATCACGGCCAGGCGGCCGTCGCGGGTGATGCCGAGCAGATCGATCACTGCACGATCGGAGGCGGCGATGGCGGGTACCTGCGGGTAGAAGATGCCCGGCTCCAGTCGGGGATCGAGAAGAGGCAGGTCGCGTTCGGCCACCGATTGCAGCCAGCGCTCGGGCTGGAGCCGAAAGAACGGGTCCACGCGATCGCGCCCGCCGCGCTTGAGCCGCAGCCGCTCGATGAGCCTGCGCAGCAGCGGCTCGCTCTCATCATTCAACTCGTACTCCGCGGGCGGCGCGCCAAAGACAACGCGCTGGGCAATGCGGAAGTGGCTGTCGGCCTCCATCGTGGCGCGGGCAAACTCCAGCCCGTGGTACCGGAAGCTCACCGCGGATGAGCTCTGCGCCAGGCACTCCACCTCGGGGCAGAGGCCGCGCATGCGGCCTACCGATCGGGCGAAGCGTTCCAGCGTGTGCGCGCGGTTGAAGCAATGTGCCAGTTGGGTGCTGAGATTTAGCTCGGCGGCAAGGTCCAACTCCTCGCATTGTTCCGTCTGCTCATCCAGCAGGAAGAGCCGCCAGCGCGCCACCGTACGCTCCAGGTGCGAGAGTCGCAACTGAGCAGTGCCGGCGCGGCCTTCGGCGAGAAAGACCGCTAGCGACGTGGTATGCGCGTTGGACGGGAGATGCTCGCGGCAGTAGTCCAGCCACAGCACGCCGACGGCGACTGAGTTATCGATGGTGGCCTGCGATTCGCCTTCGCAGCAGCCCACCACGGCAATGCGCTCCGGGCCGCGGCGCAACACGGCACGCGTGCAGACCGCGCCGAAGGAGTGCTCCAGGTCGGCCGAGGTGGTCAGCCGCTCCAGCTTCCAACCGGGAAACGTGCGGGTGAGGGTCCGCTCGAGCGTGCGCTGGTAGGAGGCGCGCATTGCTTTGAGCGCCGAAGGCGAGCGCCGCTCTGCCTCCGCGCAGATCTCCATGCGCGAGGGCTTCGACTGCCCGAAGCGCATCACCGAGAGCTTGAGGATTCCGTTCTTGACTTCCGCGCCGATAGCGCGGCGTACGATGTTGCCCTCCTCCGACCAGATCTGCAGCAGGCAACGATCGCGCTCCGGCGCCGCGGAGTAGCGCGCCGAGCCAAAGTCGAAGAGCATCTTGCCGTCTTCCACCACCACGGCGCAGGGATGCTCGGCGATGTAGCCGGCGATCAGGTCCGCAATTTCCTCCGGAGTCTGCGCGGTGCTCACCGGGCTGTTCCGCTCTCAGCTTTTGTCTTCTCCGCTCGCTGCTCCTCCGGGTTCTTTCCGGGCGCTTTTAAACTCATGTCTTCGAACTCGACCTTGGCGGGCAGGGCAAAGCGCTCGCTGGGGCGTCCCCAGCGGCGGAAATCGGGCGGCTCCAGCGTGACCCACAGCCGGTAGGAGACCTTGCGCTCAAGGCGCAAGTAGCGGCCATAAAGGTCGAGCCAGGGATGCCGCATCGGCGCCAGCGGGCCTTTGTCGTGGAGCTCGCCCGGAGTCTCCACGCTGGCCTGCGGGGCGAGAAAGGGAATCAGCCGGCCGGTGCGCGAGTCGCGCACCAGCACGTGCAGACGCGCGTTTTCTTTGCCGAAGTCGAGTGGCGCCTTTCGGTGAAGCCGGGCGAGGACCGCCGATGAGGCGGGCTCCAGCGCATACGCGACAAAGTAATTTCCGTCGGCCTTCTCCTCCCCCGAGGCCGACTGCTGCCACAACGCAGTGATGGACGCGGCGAGCGCCGCGTTGTACGGTTTGAGCAACTCCGCTTCCTTGGCCGCGGCGGCTTCCGTGGCGAGAGGGACGAGCATCACGTCACTCTGCTTAATCGTGATCGGCGGGAACTCGGCGACAATGGCCCGCGCGAGGCCCTCCCCTTGCGCCATCTGCTCGTCCGTGAGCGCCGGCTGAAGATCGCGCGGCTCTGGCACCGCGATTCGCACCCGCAGGCGATAGGCGCCGTCCGCGATCGCAAAGTTGCCGCCATGAGCATTGATGAGCGGATACCAGCCAAATGAGACAGGAAGCGGCTGCTCGTTGCCGCTCATATCGACCAGAAAGGCCGCAACGCTGAAGGCGGGCACCAGTCGGCCGTCGGCTGCATCTTCGACAAACACGCGCAGATGAAGCTGGTTCGCAGACGCATCGTGCCATGCAAGTTTGCCGCTTCCGGCCTTCTCCCACCAGCCCTCAGCGGGCGTGATGGTGTAGGCGACGCGAAATTCGCCGCGCAGCGTCTCACCCTTGAGCGCGCCGGAGTTCGCCAGCACCCAATCCAGGATCGCGCTCTCGCCCCGCCCTTGCCATTGCGTCAGCCGCAATACGGGATCGCGCACGGTTTCGGCAGAAACAGAAGAGGCAGCCGTAGCGGCAGGCTGGGCCTCTGCGCGCGCAGCGCGCACAGGCGCAAGCGCGCAGCACAGTGCGAGTGGCAGCGCAAAACGATATACCAGAGCAGGACTCATCTCACCTCCGGTAGTGATAATGCGGCGTAGCGCCGGACCGCTTGCGAACTCACCTCGGGGCGCTCCTCAGTGAGTTCGCGCAGCAGTTCGCGCGCACTCCGGTTCAGCAGCGGATGGACCGCCTCCGGTGCCACCTGCGTCAGCGGTTCAAGCACAAAGCGCCGCCGGTGCATCTCCGGATGCGGAATCGTCAGCCCCGGCGAAGCCACCACCCGGCTGCCGTACAAAACAATATCCAGATCGATGGTCCGCGGCCCCTTCGGAGCAGATTGCGCGCCGCGCTCGCGCCCCATGGCGCGCTCCAGCGCAAGAAGCGCTTCGAGCAGACGCTCGGGCGATTGCTCATTCTTCACCTGCAGTCCGGCCACGGCGTTCAGGAACCAGGGCTGCTCGACCGGGCCCACGGGCTCGGTCTCATAGGCATCGGAAACCGCCGTGAGCTTGCCGAGCGGATCCAGCGCGGCGATGGCCCGCCGGAGATGTCCGAGACGGTCGCCAACATTGGATCCGAGCGATATCCAGACCTGCTCCATGTGTTTGCGAGAGCGTGCGAGAGACGCGATCTCGTCTGACCATTGTATCGACAGAAGCTCGGTAGAGGCTCTCGCCTGGCGGAAGCAGCAGCAATCGATACGAAAGGACGCATGAACACAGCGCAAAACGCACGCCCCTGTGGAAAAACCCGCATAAAATCAGGCGAAACATGTTGTCGCGATAAAACCGCTGAGTTAAGATGTGCGGGATCGAGGCGCTTCTCGCCCCAGCACGCTAAAAGCTGGCGCGCTGGGGACCACGTTTCGCGCCTCGTCTTCAAGGAGGAATAACCTATGGCAGCAGGCTTGACCAAGACCGCCCTGGTGCGGCTCCTGGCGGAGAAATGCGAAACCAGCAACAAGGGTGCCGGCCAGTTTCTGGCTACTCTCTCGGAGATCGCCGTAAAGGAGACCAAGAAGAACGGCGTCTTCGTGCTTCCCGGACTCGGACGTCTGAAGAAGTCCGCCCGCAAGGCCCGCATCGGCCGCAATCCCCAGACCGGCGAGCCCATCAAGATCCCGGCCAAGACCGTGGTGAAGTTCTATGTCGCTAAGGCGGTGAAGGACGCGATCGCTCCGCCGAAGAAGTAGCCTCCGTCCAGCACGCCGAAGGCAGGCGCGCTGGTGTTTTGCATTCCGTATCGAAGGCCAGCCCACAGGCTGGCTTTCTTATTTCCGGCGCATCTGTGGGGTGCGTCCGCGGCGCTGGCTAAAAACATTTCAGGGTGTCCACATCTTCGGCTGTCAGCAGCTGTGGGTCTTTCCCGGTTTCAGCACCACGCTACAGCATCACGTTACAGCACCACGTTACAGCACCACCAGGGTGATGCCGCGATTGCCCCGGCCGAAGTCGCGGTCGTTGCGAATCGCCTTGTTGCGTTTGACCAGCTCCCAGCTGGCCTGGTTCGACTCGCGGAAATCTTCTCCCGGAATATAGGCCGCGATGCGGCCGCTGCGCTGCAGAGCGTCCAGAGCCGTCCACACCTGTTCGCGCAATTCGCCGCCGACGCCGCTGGAGCCATAGCCGTGGATCAGTTTCAACAGCGGGACGCGGTCAGCACGCGCCTCGGCCAGCGCGTGATCCAGGCGAAGCAGACCCACGTTTACCGTAGGCCGCCCCTCTTCGAGATTGATCACCCTGCACGACACGGCTTCTATGCTAATTCAACCCCGGCACTCCTACGGGCGGGCGCGCCGGGACTCCGTGCTTTGCGCATTCCGCCGCACTTCTGCTGCTTGGCGCAGTGGCATGTCCGCGCATCGGATTTCGCGCTCGCACCGGCGAGGACTGAATAGTTGTTCGCGCACCGGGGCCAAGCGAATTGCTGCGTGACCTGCTGCATTGCGGCAGCACTCCTGCTCGGCCAATCCATCACATCAACTTATATCAATGATCACTGCCTGCTCTGGCCGGTTATGGTTCAGTAATTCACATCAGTGCTTTGGGAGTGCGCTCCGGGGGTGGGCGACTCCATTTGCATTCGGCTGAACGGTAGGTGGCCGTACTTCCGAACGCCTTCCAGAGCGGAAGGAGCGCGGTATGTCGGGCCACTACGTTCGTCCTGTTCTCTTGGGTCTCGGAATCTTCGCCGCCGTATATGTGATTGAGTCCGGATTGGCCAGCGCGGGCGTGCACGGGCCGGGCACGCTCATTTACGGCGCGCTTCTGGGCGCCTTCGCCGGACTCGCCCTGCTTTGCTACCAGCGAGAGCTGGACGCCAGACGCGAGCTACAACGCCGGCGCTATCACGAGAACCTTGTCTCCCAGCTCAATCACCACGTTCGCAATGCGCTGCAGCTCATCCTGAACCGCGCCGAGCTTAACATCCATAGCGCCCGCGAGCTCGGCGACATCCAGAACGCAGTGAACCGGATTGATTGGGCGTTGCGCGAGATTCTCCCCCGGGTCACTGCCCTGGGCACGCCCAACTCTGCTGAGAATCCTTTTGTGACCTCCTCCCGTACAATGGCCACGCTGCTGCCGCGGCCTTGCCCGGGGTTCTATCCTTGGTATGCTTCTGGAAAAGAAAGACTTATGAAAGACGAACCCGAGGCAAAGCCAGCAACCGGAAACGGCCAGCAGACACAAACCTCAGTGCTACGAAATAAAAGCGCTTGACAACGGCACACTAAGATTTCATGATCTTATTGCGCTGACATTGCTGGCGGAATTGGCCCCCTCAGGGCAGCCAACACCCCGATGTCAGAGGAATCCGAGACACCCGTTAGAGGAGGTAGCATTATGCCTGCATTGACACGTTGGGAACCCTTCCGAGATCTGATGACGATTCAGGACCGCCTGAATCGCATGTTTAACGAGCCATTCGGCTCCTTCGGCCCAGTCTCCAGCCAGGATGCGCTGACCGGAAGCGCTTTTGTGCCGCCGGTGGATGTCTATGAGGACGAGCACAGCATTCGGCTAAAGATGGAGGTTCCGGGAATCGACGAGAAGGACATCGACGTTCGCCTTGAAAACAACATGCTGACGGTGCGCGGCGAGCGCAAGCTCGAGAGCGAGACCAAACAGGAAAACTATCATCGCATTGAGCGCAGCTACGGCAGCTTCACCCGCAGCTTCAGCCTGCCCAGCACGGTAAATCCGGAGGACGTCAAGGCCGGCTACTCCAAGGGCGTGCTGACCATCAATCTCGGCAAGCGCGCTGACGCACGGCCCAAGCAGATCAGGGTGGATGTGAAACCTGAGCTCGGCGAGAAGACGGTTACCGGCACCACGAGCGAGAAGGGCGAGAAGGAAAAGAAGGTTGCGTAAAGAAGCAATCGGTAACCCAGGATGTGCGCCGCGAACGATTGCGGCGCGAATTCTTCGAGGGGAGCTTCAGGATGCAGGTTGTCCTCCAGCTCCCTTCCATTTTTAGCCAGTACTCTTATTCTTTCTCCGCCCGCTTGCGGAGAATCCAATGAATGAGTGTGTCGGCCACCGCAAGGCTTGTTCAGTCGCGTTCAGTAAGGAGTTTTTCATATGGCAATTCGTTGGGACCGCTTGACCGTCAAAGCGCAGGAGGCGATGCAGCGCGCCAGTGAGCTGGCCAGCGAACACGGGAATTCCGAGCTCATTCCGCTGCATCTGCTCGCGGCGTTGCTCGAAGACCGTGAAGGCATTGTGCCGCCACTCCTGGCGCGCGCCGGAGCGCAGGCCTCCACTTTGCAGGCGGAGGTGCGGCGCGCGATCGACTCGCTTCCCAAGCTGGCCAACCCAACGGCGCAGCCGCATCTTTCGGACGTGACCTCCGAACTGCTCGACCTGGCCTTCAAGGCCGCTTCAAACTTTAAGGACGAATACGTCTCCACCGAGCATCTCCTGCTGGGACTCATCGGCCTGAAGCGCGATCCCGCGCGCGAGCTCCTCGCCAAGTCGGGAATCACTCAGGAGACGCTGATGAAGGCTCTGGCAGCCGTGCGCGGCAGCCAGACGGTCACCGACCCGAACCCCGAATCGAAATATCAGGCGCTGGAGCGCTATGCCCGCGATCTGACCGAGCTGGCGCGGCGCGGCAAGCTCGACCCGGTCATCGGCCGCGACGAAGAGATCCGCCGCACCATTCAGGTCCTGTCGCGGCGCACCAAGAACAATCCCGTGCTCATCGGCGAACCCGGCGTGGGCAAGACTGCCATTGTCGAAGGTCTCGCGCAGCGAATCGTCAGCGGCGACGTGCCCGAGCAGCTCAAGAACAAGCGCGTGGTTTCGCTCGATATCGGCGCAATGGTCGCGGGCGCAAAATATCGCGGCGAGTTCGAAGATCGCCTGAAGGCCGTGCTCAAGGAGATTGAGGACAGCGAAGGGGCGATCATTCTCTTCATCGACGAGCTGCACACGCTCGTCGGCGCCGGGGCCGCGGAAGGCGCCATCGATGCCAGCAACATGCTCAAGCCGGCGCTGGCCCGCGGCGAGCTGCGAGCCATTGGCGCCACCACGCTGAACGAATATCGCAAGCACATCGAAAAGGACGCGGCTTTCGAGCGCCGTTTCCAGATCGTGTACGTCGGCGAGCCCTCGGTCGAGGACACCATCGCAATTCTGCGCGGCCTCAAAGAGAAATATGAGGTGCATCACGGCGTGCGCATCAAGGACTCGGCCATCGTCTCGGCCGCCGTGCTCTCGCATCGCTATATCAGTGATCGGTTCCTGCCCGACAAAGCAATCGACTTGATTGACGAGGCGGCGGCCTCGCTGCGCATTCAGATCGACTCGATGCCGACCGAGATCGACCAGCTCCAGCGCCAGGCCACGAACCTCGAAATCGAGCGCCAGGCGCTGAAAAAGGAAACCGACGAGAACTCGCGCGAGCGGCTGGCCAACCTGGAGCGCGAGCTGGCAGGCCTTCGCGAGCAGATCAATACGCTCAAGGCGCGTTGGCGCGAGGAGAAAGAGCAGATCGCGCAGATTCGGCAGCTCAAGGAGACCATCGAGCAGTTGAAGATGCAGCAGGCGGAGGCTGCACGCCGCGGCGAGTACGAACGCGCCTCGCGCCTCCAGTACGACGAGCTGCCCAAGGCCGAGCGCAAGCTCGCCGAGCTGACCGCCAAGGCCGAGAACGCGCCTTCGCGCATGTTGAAGGAAGAGGTGGACGAAGAAGACGTCGCGCGTATCGTCAGCCGCTGGACCGGCATCCCGGTCTCGAAGATGCTCGAGGGCGAGGTGAAGAAGCTGGTGCAGATGGAAGAGCGCCTGCGCCGCCGTGTGGTCGGGCAGGACGAGGCGCTGGAGAAGGTCTCCAACGCAATTCGCCGTTCGCGTGCCGGGCTCAGCGATCCGCGTCGTCCCATCGGTTCGTTCGTCTTTCTTGGGCCAACTGGCGTGGGCAAGACCGAGCTGGCCCGCGCGCTGGCCGAGTTCCTCTTCGACGACGAGCACGCCATGGTACGCATCGACATGAGTGAATATGGCGAGAAGCACTCGGTCGCGAGGCTCATCGGCGCGCCTCCGGGTTATGTGGGATACGAAGAGGGCGGACAGCTCACCGAGGCCGTCCGTCGGCGTCCGTACTCCGTGGTGCTCTTCGACGAGATCGAGAAGGCGGCACCGGACGTCTTCAACGTCTTTTTGCAGATCATGGACGACGGCCGGCTGACCGACGGCAAGGGCCGCGTAGTGGACTTCAAGAACACGATCCTGATCATGACGTCGAACATCGGCTCGCTCTCTCTGTCGGGCGACCTCAGCTTGCCTGAACGCTGGGCTCGCGCCAGCGAACAGGTGCTCGCGGCGCTGCGCGGGCACTTCAAGCCGGAGTTCTTGAACCGCGTGGACGACATTGTGGTCTTCCGCCCGCTTGGGCCGGAGCAGCTCACGCAGATCGTCGAGCTGCGCCTGGCGGACCTGCGCGCGCTGCTGGCGCCGCGCAAGATCACGCTGGAGCTCACCGAAGCGGGCAAGAGGACGCTGTTCACCATCGGCTACGATCCGGCCTATGGCGCGCGTCCGCTGAAGCGCGCCATCCAGCGCTCGATACAGGACCCGCTGGCGATGATGATCCTCGACGGCGAGGTACTGCACGGCGACCACGTGCAGGTCGATTCAAAGGACGGCAAGCTGACTTTCGCGGTCAGTCACTCCGCAGCGCCGGTAACACAATCCGAAGAGGCCGCCCATCTGGTGTGAGCGGAGAGGACCAGTGCACGACGGAGCGCGCTTGCCGGGTGTACATCTTGTACTGCTACAATCCTCGACGAGGAAACCACAATGCCCATGGGCGGTCACTGCTGGATGTGCATCTTCGGCTGGGTAATTGGGGTCGGTCTGATCGTATTGATTATCGTCGCGATTGTTCGAATCACGCGGAGATAAACGCAGGCCATGAATTCTATTCATCAGGTGCCCCACATCTGTCGCAATTCGCAGATGTGGGGTTTTAATTTTGTTTTCATTCGCACCCAAAGTCTCTGCCTTGCGGCGGGCATCTAAAGTCTTTTACCCAGGAGAGCAGCCATATGAGCCAGACGACGCCATCCGCCACACTGCCCAAGACAACTTACGCGGGAGCAATCAACCCGTATGTGGCCCAAGCCTATGCGGCAGCGAGCGCAACCACGCCCCTCGCCCCGAGCAGCATTCAGCGGCGCAGCCCGCGGCCGCAGGATGTGCAGATCGATATTCTCTACTGCGGGGTCTGTCACTCCGATCTGCATCAGGTCAGAAACGAGTGGGAAGCGAACATGCCGACCGTGTATCCGTGCGTACCCGGCCACGAAATTGTCGGGCGCGTGGTGAAGGCGGGCAGCGCGGTGAAGAAGTTCAACCCAGGCGATCTCGCCGCGGTGGGCTGCATGGTGGGCTCGTGCGGAGTCTGCCCCAGTTGCCGCGAGGGCTTGGAGCAGTACTGCGACCAGTTCCCCACACTCACCTACAACTCGGAGGACAAGGTCCTCGGCGGAGTGACCTACGGCGGCTACTCGGAGAGCATAGTGGTCGATGAGGCCTTTGCGCTGCGAGTCTCCGACAAGCTCGACCTTGCCGGCACCGCTCCGCTGCTCTGCGCGGGGATCACAACGTATTCGCCTCTCCGCCACTGGAACGTGCGCAAGGGACAGAAGGTCGGCGTGGTCGGGCTGGGCGGCCTGGGACACATGGCGTTGAAGTTCGCACACGCCTTCGGCGCGCTCGTCGTGCTGTTTACAACCTCGCCGAACAAGGCCGGCGACGCCGTGCGGCTCGGCGCAGATGAGGTGGTCGTCTCGAAGAACCAAGCGGAGATGCGCAAGCACGCCGCCAGCTTCGATTTCATCCTCGACGCGGTCTCCGCCCCGCATGACCTGACGGCGTACCTCAACCTGCTGAAGCGCGATGGCACGCTCACCCTGGTAGGAGCGCCTCCAGACCCGGCCTCGATTCCGGCGTTCACGCTGATTGGAAAAAGACGGCAGCTCGCCGGATCGGCGATCGGCGGCATCCGCGAGACACAGGAGATGCTCGACTTTTGCGCCGAGCACGGCATCACCTCCGACGTCGAGGTGATCCCAATCCAGCAGATCAACGCAGCCTACGACCGCCTGCTGAAGGGAGACGTGAAGTACCGCTTTGTGATCGACATGGCCTCGCTGAAGAAATAGGTGCAGAATGGGTGCCCACTCAAGCCGCGTTAGCTTGAGTGGGGTAGTTCAAAGTACGAGAAAAACTCCACTCAACGAAAGGAACGTTGAGTGGGGCACCGGTCTTTCAAGAGATAACACCAACACCCTGAGCCCCGCTCAGGGTGTTCTCATTCCAGCCAATCCTGAGTTAAGCCAGATCGAAGAGCAGCACCTCGGCCTCCTCGTTTGCCGTGAGCGTCAGAGCACGTTCGTCGCTCACAGCAGCGCCGTCTCCCTGATTGAGCTCGGTCCCGTTCAGCCTGGCCGCGCCCTTGGCGATCTGCAGCCACGCGTAGCGGCCCGGTTGCAGCGGAATGGGCAGGCTCTCACCGGCCTTCAGCTTCGTGACCAGCAGCTTCGCATCCGAGTTGATCGTCACCGAGCCCTGCTCTCCCGTGGGTGAGGCGATCAGTCGCCACTGCCCGCGCTTCTCTTCATCCGCAAACGCCTTCTGCTCATAGCTCGGCTTGCCGTTGAACTTGTCGCGGTCGGGGAAGATCCAGATCTGCAGCAGGTGCACCGGCTCGGCCGGCGAGGGATTGAACTCACTGTGCAGAATGCCCGTGCCCGCGCTCATGCGCTGGCCGTCGCCCGGACGGATCACCTCGCCCGTGCCCAGACTGTCGCGATGCTCCAGTGCGCCGCTGAGAATGTAGGTGATGATCTCCATGTTCTCGTGCGGATGCATGCCGAAGCCGCGGCCCGGGGCGACAGTGTCCTCGTTGATCACGCGCAGCGCCCGGAAGTGCACGTGCCTGGGATCGTGATACTGGTCGAAGGAAAAGGTGTGATAGGTGTCCAGCCATCCGTGGTTGAAGTGTCCACGCTCGTTTGCAGGGCGAACTGCGATCATCGAATACCTCCCGCGGCGGCTGCGGCAGGTGTGGCCCGCAACCGGCCACTGGAATTAGATGTTGCAACAAGTAACTCGATTCATGCCATGAACGGCCGGGCAGAGACTCCCGGTTCGTGCAACTCGCACGCAACTCAATTGGCCCTGCGCGCGTCTGAAAAATCTTAGGAGGCTAGACCACCATGCCAACTACAAGACGCAGCAGCAGCCGCACCAGCAAGTCCGGCACCAAGAGCCGCAGCCGGACCAGTAGCCGAAGCCCCGGCCGCTCGAGCAAGTCCAGCAGCAAGTCCTCGGGCCGAGCCAGCCGAACAACCGCATCACGCAGCCGCAGCAGCCACTCCAAGTCCGGCAGCAGCCGGTCGAAGAGCACGGGCAGCTCGCGCAAGTACAGTCCCAAGGCCGGCGAGCATGTAGCGGAAGAGATGCATGAGATGAAGCAGGGGCGGCTCAAGAGCGGCCGCAGCGGCAAGACGGTGCGCAATCCCAAGCAGGCAATTGCGATCGGATTGTCGAAGGCAAGAAAGGCCGGAGCCAAGGTGCCGGCGCCCAAGAAGGCAGCCTGAAGTCAGATTGTCGTGAATAATTTGAAACAGGTACCCACGTCTGTCGGGGTTGCGAAATACGCCGGCAGACGTGGGTTCTTCGAGTTGTCGTTATTTCTTTTCGCCGCTGCCGCCGGGCTTTGAACCGCCGCCGCTTGCGCTGTCAGTCGTGCTCCCCGAAGTTTTTTCCGCGCTCGCGCTGCCTTCCGCCTTGGTTGTGCCTTCCTTCCCGGCACCTTCCTTGGAAGCCGAAGCCTTCTCGCCGCCTTCCGGGCTGGTGGACGAGGCCCCGCCGGGGGCACTCTTGCGCGAGTAATCGGAGACGTACCAACCGGAGCCCTTGAACTGCACGGCCGGGGCGTGGATCATCTGCTCCACCGCATCTTTGCCGCAATGTGGGCAGCTCTTCAGCGGTGGGTCGGAGAACTTGACGATGCGCTCAAAGCGGTGGCCGCAGGCGCTGCACTTGTATTCGTATAAAGGCATCGTTGAATCCGGGAGTCCGGGCGAATCCTGGTGTTTTCGATTCTAGTTTTCGCCGCAGGCGCGGTCAATCTCGCGCAGTCACCGCCAGACGGCCCACGCTCTGCTACACTGCGCTGGGGAGGGGGAGGAGGAGCATGACTGCAGCAGAATCCACCAACCCGTCACCCGCGCGCTCGGCAAACAAACCCGCGCTCTACCTGGTCGGCACCCCCATCGGCAACCTTGAGGACATCACCCTGCGCGCGCTGCGCATTCTGAAGGAAGTCGATCTCATCGCCTGCGAAGACACGCGCCAGACGGCGAAGCTGCTCAACCATTACGGCATCGAGACGCGCACCATCAGCTATCACGAGCACAACGAGCTCACCCGCTCGGCCGAACTGATCATGCACCTCAATCAGGGAAAGTCGATTGCCCTGGTCAGCGATGCCGGCACGCCCTCGGTCTCCGACCCCGGCTACCGGCTGGTCCAGCTTGCCATCCGCCACAAGCTCCCCGTGATTCCCATTCCTGGGCCCTCGGCCTTCTTAAGCGCCCTGGTGGCCAGTGGACTGCCGGCGGAGTCCTTCGTCTTCCGTGGCTTTTTGCCTGCCAAAATTACGCAGCGCCGCAAGCTGCTGGAGGAGATCAAGCAATCTCCATGGACGCAGCTCTTCTACGAGGCGCCGCACCGGCTGCTCGGAACACTGGAAGAGATCGCCGACGTGCTGGGCCCGCAGCGCCGCGTGGTAGTAGCGCGCGAGGTGACCAAGGTCTATGAGGAGTTCGTGCGCGGCGCTGCCGCCGAGGTGCTGGCCACCTTCCAGCGGCGCCAGGAAATCCGCGGCGAGATCACGCTGCTCGTCGGCCGCGAAGAAGCCCCGGCACTGAGAGTCGCCACGAACGACGCAGCGAAGGGGGCTGCCGGCGTCTCGCAAGGCCCCGTGGGCCTGCCCATGGTGGCGCTGAAGAACGCCCGCACCCGTGTTCGTGAACTGATGCGGACCGAAAAGCTCGACGAAAAAGAGGCCATGAAGCGCGTCGCCAAAGAGATGGGCGTGAGCAAAAGCGACGTCTACCGCGAGCTGCAGAAGGACGGGAGAAAGTAGCGGACAACCTACCAATCGTTGCTGCATTCGCCCTTCGGAAGCGGCAGCAGCCTGAAGCCATCTCGAATCTGCTCGAATCCCGTTTGATCTTGCGCCATATCCTCAGCGAGTGATTGGACCGCAACGGTGTACACGATTCCGGAGCGGAGTGCTATGACTCCTTTCTCGATTATTTGGCCTTTGTGGCTCCTGCGTCGAATCTTGTAAGCAAGCGCAGGGATGCTAGCGAGCGTTGTGGCTCTAGTTCTTTCTCTCGTCAAGCCAAGCTCATATTTCACAAAGCCCGCCAAGGATAAATCAGAAGTGTTGTAGCTAGCGTCCACCAGATGTATCGGCCATCGCGATCGGATGTGGGATAGTTGGTGCGAGTGCCACCCACATCGGGCAGTGACACGTAAAACCCGTGGTTTGGAGCGGGGGGAAGCGTGCCGTGCGCTACGACCCTGTCACCTAGCAAGACATGAAATCCATAATCACAGTTGGAGTAACGACTCCACCAAAGCGTTTCTGATTCAGTTTCTTGCCAATAGCGATGCTGCGCCTGGTTGCTTTCTGAATCTTTGGCGGCGTATGTGCCAACAAGCGGCGTATGTGCCAACAATAGGAGAGCACACGCGAACGAATGCGACCCTCTGCTCATCAGGCGTACTCGCTCCATTTACTCGTCGAGGCTGCGGCCTCCGCTGCCCAAGAGCTTCCCCGCGATGGCTCCCTCTTTGAGAAGCCGCTTCTCCTTGGGTGATTGTTCGTCAGGGCTGGGAGCAAGCAGCTTCCCCGACCCGTCGGCTGTGCGGCCGGCGCCTAGGGAGTCAACGGGCGGTTTCGAGCTGCTCTCATCGGAAGCTTTTGCAGCATACGGTGTTTTCGCAGCGTTCCAAGCGGCAGAACGCTGGATGTTCATTGTGGCAACCGAGGACAACATCTCGACGTAGCCCTGCAGTCCGTCTTCAACGGTCTGCAGGTCGGCGGGCGTTTCGAATGTCCGGATCCCCCTGCGCTTCGACTTGAACTTGTCGACGATGCCGTCCCACATCTCCAACTCGTTGCGCATGGCGACGCCGGCCAGTGTTTCGGCCTCGCCGAGCGACTGCGACACGGAGATGTCCAGCAGCATCGAAAGTCGGATTCGCTGCAGAAGATCGGCTGCGTTGGCCAGGTGTCCGAAGAGCTTTTGTTCCTCGGCTTCCCGCTGCATCTCTAAAGTCTTGCCCACGAAAAATGCCGGCGGGAAAAAGAAGCCCCCAGCTTTCGCAAAGCCTTCGGCGGCCTGCGTATCGGGGGTCTCGGGCGCCGACTCCAGGATCTGCTCCAACTCCCGCCTCCAGGTTGCGCGCAGCTTGAAGAGCTGATCGCGCGAGCCGATGAGATCGGAGCGACGCTCCTTCCAGTCGGCGCGGCTGAAGGTCTCCGCGAGGCGGTTGTAGATCGTCTCGATCTCCGCCAATTGATCGATGGAGCGCCCTTCGGCCAGCGCGCTCAGCCTGCGGTCAATTTCCTTAAGACCATGGAGCACATTCATCCCGGATGTTACGTGAGCTACTCCGGTGAGCAGAGCGGCTGCGGCCGCGTTTGCTGCGCGCGGAGTGCCCCCGGCGAATTTGGTGAACGCCCCGGTTTTGGCGTCCTTGAGCATCGGTAAAAATTTTCCGCTCTGCCGATCCAGCGGAATGACCATCTCACCCGCTTGCGGAAGCGTGGTGCCCCTGCGCTCGTAAGCGATGACGAGCTTGTCCTGCTCTTCGGCAAGAGCCACTGCTTGCACATGGGTATCTTCAGAGTCGAGTCGCAGCGCGTACTCCACCTGCCGCTTTGCCAGCTCCTCGAGACCGATGGCGAGCGCGTCGCTTTCCAACGCCTGCTTAAAGCTGATTTCCTGCAACGCAGGAGCCGGAGGCTGGACTTCGCCCGGCTGAGGCTGGACCCCCTGCGGCCCAGCAAGGTTCCGTTTGCCCAATTTGAGGGTGATGACTGCGCTTTTGCTCTTCGTGAGTACAACCGTCACGACCGTTACGCAAATAAGAGCGACGATGATGACCAATGCAAGAACAGGATCCATTGCGGAGCTCCGATATCAATGATCTCTGTAGGATGCGCCCGGAGACGCAATCTCTGACCCCGAAGAAAACTTGTGTTCACGGCACTCTGCGCCCCTTGGGCATTCGAGGGGCCAAAGACAGCAAAATCGGCGATTGTTCGCCGATCCAATGAGCTGAATCAATTCGCAACCACCATGCACCGGCCGTGGTGGCAGCCTGCGGCGAGTTGCTCTCACGCATACAGCATATTTTACAAGGAAATCAGCAGCATGCGAAATGCATCGAGTGCCCGCGCCTTTGGTCGGGCGACTGGACATTCGGCTTCCCTCCGGCAGCAATCCTCCCCAGCAGCACGCGCCAGCTCCGTAAATTAACCTTTTTTTTAGGGACAAAAGTTCCAACACCGCGCAACGCTTTTACCACGTACTGAATCACTCATGCGTTCTCAGTGCCATTTTCCTGGCAACATCCACACTTGAGCAAACAAGGTGATGCACGCAAGGTGCCGTCGACCACACACTGATAAGCGGTGCGAGCACTGCTCGGTATCTGCCGTTGCTGCTGCAAAGGTTTTCAACAATGGCTGCATGCCGCAGGAGGATTTATGGCAACCATGAGAGTCGTAGCCCGGCAGATGAAGGTGGCGCAGATTTCAAAACCGGGAGCGGGCTTCCAGATCGTCGAGCGCGAGGTGCCTGAGCCCGCCGAAGGGCAGGTTCGGATCAAAGTACAGGCCTGCGGTGTCTGCCACAGTGACCTGCTGACGGCAGAAGGCGCCTGGCCCGGAATTCAGTACCCTCGGGTCCCAGGCCATGAAGTGGCGGGGATCATCGACGAGGTAGGCGCCGGTGTTTCCGCGTGGGAGAAGGGGCAGCGTGTCGGGGTCGGCTGGCATGGCGGCCAGGACAACACGTGTCGCGAGTGCCGGCGCGGAGACTTCCGCAATTGTCGCAACCTGAAAATTGCCGGCATCAGCTATGACGGCGGATATCAGCAGTACATGGTTGCTCCCGTGGAGGCCCTTGTTTCGATACCGGAAGGTCTAAGCCACACCGAAGCAGCGCCGCTTCTCTGCGCCGGGATCACGACTTTCAACGCGCTGCGGCACAGCGGCGCCTTGCCCGGCGACCTTGTTGCGGTGCAGGGTCTCGGCGGTCTGGGGCACCTCGGCGTGCAATTCGCAAACAAGTTTGGTTACAAGGTGGCGGCCATCTCGCGCGGGCCTGAGAACGCGAGGCTCGCCAAGAAGCTAGGAGCGAGCGTCTACATCGACAGCAAAGCGACGAAAGCAGCAGAGGAACTGCAAAAGCTGGGCGGGGCACAGGTCATCCTGGCCACGGCCCCAAACTCGAAAGCGATGTCCGAGCTGATCGACGGGCTGGGGCCAAATGGAAAGCTCATGGTGATCGGTGCGGCATTTGATCCCATTGAGGTCACACCGGTACAGCTCATCAGCGGAAGTCGAACGATTCAAGGCTGGGCCTCGGGAACACCAACCGACTCGGAGGACACACTGCGCTTTGCCGAACTGAGCGGCGTACGCCCGATGATCGAAACATATCCGCTGGAAAAAGCGGCCGAGGCTTACGCGCGAATGCTGAGCGGCAAGGCCGAGTTCCGCGTGGTTATTACGATGTGAGGTTGGCATCACTGCGAGCACTGGTGACCCAATGAGGTTCCCGTGCCGGCACGAGCAGTGGGCCGAGTACGCCGTTGCCTTGACTGGAAAGTGCCTCCGTTTCCCTCGAATGCCCGATTTCTTGGAAAACCACGAACCCCCGTAACCAGCCTCTTAGCGCTGCACGAGAGTGATGGCATTTGGAACGTTGACTTCGCCAGAGACGTTCTTCAGTTTTACCTGGCCTGATTCCTTGGTGCGGATGTTCACGCTACGGGCGCCGTCAACCAGGATGTCGCCGGAGGTGTCGTCCACGGTAAGCGCGCCGACATGCGAGGCGCGGATCTGGCCGGAGGAGTCGCCGATGGAAACGTCGCCGCCGATCTGGCTGACCTGGATCTCGCCGGAGTCATCGTCAATGTGCATGCTGCCGTTTACATTGGAGACGCGGATGTTGCCGCCCTTGTTGACCAGGCGCGCAGGGCCAGCGTCAGTGACGTCGAGGTTGCCATCGGACGCGATGACGTTGAGCTCGCCCACGCGCAGGAACTGAAGTTGGCCGGAGCGGCTGGTGAGGGTGGTGGTGCCGGAGACGTCCTGCACGCGCACGTCGCCGGATTCTTTATCAATGGTAAGCGGGCCTTGGATGTGGCGCACGGCGAGTGTGCCGCTGGCGTCATGCACCTCGACCGCGCTGGTGATGTCGGAAATTTCGATCTTGCCCGACGTGTCGCGGACGTTGAGGATGGCGCCGGCGGGAACTACGACTTCGAAATCAATCGGGTACTCGGCGCGGCCGTAGTTTCGCCAGGAGGGGTCAATGTGGGTCACTATTTTCACCTCCGGCGTGCCTTCTCCCGTGACCTCGATGAGGCGCTTGAGAATGCCCTCTTCTTCGAGCCGGAAGAGCCAATAGCGGTCAATGGAGACCTGCATGTGGACCGAGGTGGCTGTGGGATCGCCGCGAATGATGAGGTCGCCTTCCTGCACATCGAAGGCAATGATGCGCGCGCCGGCAGCGGGAACGTCCATTTTGTAGGCATGGCGCGAGGCGGCGAACGACGCAGGCGCCAGGGACAGCATGACCAGGGCAAAAATTGCAGGTTTCACGAGGAGCTCCTGGATTATGAGATGCGCGAAATGAGTAATCCGAGATTTCCTTTTGACCTACCTTGTTCAACCGGCCTTGTTCAAGAGGCCGAGCGAACTGCATACGCCACGCAGTGATCCCGGCTGTATCGCTTGTGTGTAGGGAGCAGATTCGAAGGTGGTTAGTGAAACTGGCGGAGAGAGGGGGATTCGAACCCCCGATACAGCTTTTGACCGTATAACGGTTTAGCAAACCGCCGCCTTCAGCCTCTCGGCCATCTCTCCGCGGTTCCGGCTGGTGCGATTATAGCGGAAGCTCAGGTGTTTCGCACTCCGCGCGCAAATACTTCGCCTCAATCGAGGTTCTCTGGATCGCGATGACAGTTTGCTCCGCAAGCGCATCCAGCAGCTATCGATCGGCAGATTAGACCCGCCCCGCGCGGCGCGGGGCGTCCTTTTTCATTTTCAGCTGCTATCCCGCATTGGCAAACCGGGCGGAGCTGGCTGTGGCGCTGGGGTGGACGTTACAATAATGACTTAGCATTAGATAGCTTTGCACCACAAATTCATGCGGCGTTCCGCTGCCTGCCGGAAGTGGATTGCGCCGCGCCTGGACCTCCATGAAGAGCGCTTCCAGTCAAAGCGCTGGCACGAACAGCAATACGCAGACGGACAATGCGCCGCAGGCAAGCGCAGAACCGGCACCCGTGCAGGACGCAACGCCGCAGGCCGCACCCACGCAGGCCGCACCCACGCAGGCCGCACCCGCACAGGAGGCACCCGCGGAGAGCTCAACTCCCGGGACGGCAACCGGGCAGAGCGCAATCACCCAGGCCGCAACCGCAGGCAGCGCGCAGGACGACAAGGTCCTCGAGGAGATCGTGGCGCGCGTGAACAATGCCATCATCACCCGGGCCGACCTGCGCCGCAATCAGGAGCAGGTTGTGTTCGACGCCAGAGAGCAGAACCTCTCGCAGACCCAGGTGCAGGAGCGCCAGGCGAACGCCCTGCGCGACCTGATCGACCAGCAGCTCCTGGTGCAGAGGGCTGCCGAGCTCGGAATCTCCGCCGATGCCGACCTCGTCAAGCGCCTCGACGAGATCCGCAAGCAGATGAAGGTCGACACGCTCGAGGAGCTGCAAAAAGCTGCCGAGAGCCAGGGTGTCCACTGGGAGGAGTTCAAGAAGCGTACGAAGGAAACCATCCTCACCCAGAAGGTGATCGGCTCAGAGGTTGGCGCGCGCATTCAGATCACGCGCGAGGACGTGCAGAAGTATTACGACGAGCACAAGGCCGATTTCACCCAGCCGGAACGCGTGCGGTTGAGCGAGATCCTGATCGCCAACGATCCCACGGCCCCCAAGGGCTCGCCGATGGAGGCCAGTCCCGAACAGGTGGCCGCGGCAGAAGCCAAGATTAAAGAGCTCCATCAGCGGCTCACGAGCGGGGCCAAGTTCGAGGAGCTCGCCCGTAAGGAATCCAACGGCCCTACCGCCGAGCAGGGCGGCGACCTGGGCTACTTCAAGCGCAACGACCTGGCCAAAACGCTTGAGGAGCAGACCTTCAAGCTCAAAGCCGGCGAAATCACTCCGCCCATCCATACCCGTCAGGGCTTCATTATCCTGAGGGTAAACGACCATATCGAAGCCGGAACGCCGCCCTTTGAGCGAGTGCGCGACCAGATCCAGGAACGGCTCTACATGGAGCGTGTGCAGCCCGCACTGCGGGAATACCTGGTCAAGTTGCGTGACGACGCCTACATCGACGTGAGGGACGGCTACAGCGATAGCGGCGCCAGTCCCAACCAGTCCAAGTTGATCTATGCCACAGATTCCGGCCCGCGGACCAAGCAGGTTCGCGGCAAGCTCGGCATGGGAAAGAAGAAGACCGTCGTTGTTGTGGGCAACGAGAAGAGTAAGGAGGCTCAGGCTGCAAGCCCCTCCGGAAGCACCTCGGCACTCGGCCAAGCCAAGGCTGAAGCGGTAGCCAGGGACACGGTCGCCGAGACGCGCAAGAGCGCCGGAGAGGCCGCCGCGGCCAAGGCCGCTGCCGAGGCTGCCGAGCAGGAAAAGATGAGCCACATGTCCAACAACGAAAAAAAGAGATATCTGGCCGAGAAGAAGAAGCGCGAGGAGAAGGAAGCGAAAGAAGAGGCCAAGCAGAAGCGCAAGGAAGAGCAAGAACAGAAAGAGCTTGCCGCCAAGGAAGCTCAGCGCCAGGCCGCCGAGGCAAAGGCAGCCAAGAACAAGAAGCCCGCCGTCGAAAAGCCAGCCGCGGAGGCAAAGGTCGCCAAGAACAAGAAATCCGCCGCCGAAAAGCCCGCCGCAGAGGCAAAGGTCGCCAAGAACAAGAAGCCCGAGAAGTCGGAGAAGAAGTCCAAGGAAGCTGCATCGGCCAAGACCAGCGAAGAGGGCAAGGCCAGCGAGCAGGCCGAGTCTTCACAGCCGCCGGAAAAGAAGAAGATCCACTGGTTCTAGTCAACCGATATTGCTTGAGCCATCGCGCTATCGGGAGCGATAGCGAAAGCTCGATATAAGCTTCGCGGGTGCCCCATTCCAGCCGCAGTTGGCCGGGGTTGGGCATTTGATTTGGCATTTGAAGTTCGGGCGCTTCGGTCAGCACTCGCGTCTGTTCCTGCGTTTACTTGTGGAACCCCTTGCGCCGCTGGTGGCTGTAGGCGGAGAGCGCCGCCTCAATCACCGGATAGGCGTCTTGTGGTGGCTGCACCTCATCGACCTCGACCGACTTTCCCTCCAGCAGCTTGTAGTCCTGAAAGAAGCGGCGCAGCATGGTCAGCCGGTGCGGCGGCATCTCCTTCGCATTGTAGTAGCTGTTGAACTCCGGGTCCTTGCTGGCCACCGCAATGATTTTGTGGTCTTTGGCTCCGCTGTCCAGCATGGTCATCAGCCCTACGGTGCGCGCCTGGATGATCGTCAGCGGCACTACGGGCTCCTGGCAGAAGACCAGCACGTCCAGCGGATCGCCGTCTTCGGCGAGCGTCTGCGGAATGAAGCCGTAGTTAGCAGGATAGTAGACGGCGGAGTACAGAATGCGGTCCAGCATGATCATGCCGCTGCTCTTGTCGAGTTCGTACTTCACGCTGGAGCCGAAGGGGATCTCGATGACCGAGTTAAATTCGTTTGGGATCTTTGGACCCGGCGAGATGTCGTGCCATGCATGGACCATGAAGAAGCCCCCGGCGAAACTCGGGACCCGGTCATGAGCATTGCCGGGGCGGAGCGGCCAGGGGTCATTGTACTGGATCAGCCCGGCTATCCCGCAGTCTTCAATTTCGCCTTGACCGGCTTTGTCTTGATCACCTTCATCGAGCCCCAGTCGTAGCCAAAGCGGCGGCCGCACTTCAGGCACACGACGTAATGCGAGCAGCCGGGCGGCAGCTCGTCGGTCACATCCACGTACATGTGCTGCTGCCGCGCCGCCGACGCCATCGAAAATGGCACCGACAGATTGTTGTGCCGGCAGCCGAATGGCAACAAGCCCCAAGCCTTTTCCAACAGATTCAACTCTTACCTCGCGAAGAACGGTCCCCAGGAACAGATCTGCAAAGCGGGCCGCCAACTCTGCTCCTTACGGTTTGAAGCCCGGCAGCCTGGCTGCCGGGCCATCGTACCTTCCATCTTCCGGGCCCGCTTGTGCCCTGGGTTGCCGTTGCTGCTATGCCTTGCTGGCCACGGCGACCGGCGTCTCCGTCGCTGCGGGTTTTTCGGTCGCGTTCGGCTTGCGGATGTCGATCCCGCCCTTGAAGAACGCACCGTCTTCAATGCTGATACGCTGCGCGACCACATCGCCGGTCAGCGAGCCTTCATTGCGGATGTCGACACGGTCGGTGGCGGTGACGTTGCCGCGCACCTTGCCCAGAATCACTGCCTCGCGGGCCGTGATGTTGGCGGCGACCACACCGTTGCGTCCCACGGTGACGCGATTGCCGGGCAGGTGAATCGAGCCTTCCACCCTGCCATCGATGTATAGCGATTCCGATCCCGTGACCTCGCCTTTGATGACCAGCGACTTGCCGATCGTCGCCTGGTCCGATACCGCGGTGGCCGTGCTCAGCGGCTTGGGCGCGCTGGTGTTGTACTCCGATGAAGGAGCGGGTGTGGAGGGCTGGCGCTGCGCATCGGCTGGCGCCGGAGAGGTGCTGCTACCGGTCGGTGTTGACGGCTTCCACATGTTCTCTTGGGTCCTTTCCTAAAACAGCTCTGCACCTGCATCGCCATTTTCGCTAGGGATTGTTAAACCTGAATTGCACAACAGCTTTCCGGTCTTGCCTGCCATCCAGGAGAAGCCCAACGGGCATCCTCCTATGCACTATATTCCATTCCGCGGGAACTTTCTGCACTGTCAAAGAATTGTGGGCTTTAGTTTTCCACAGATAGAGTGGACCTCGCAAACGCGCGAGCGTTGCGAATGTGGATACCGCCCGCAGTGGACGCGGCTGCCGTGCGCAATGGCTTCGCACGCCGTGCGCCGGCGCGTTACCATCGTTGGTGTCCGTTCGCACGACCTGTTCGTGCGACCAAAGGTTTCGAACGGGGGTTTCCAGCAGTCCGGGGCCCCGACGCGCCGGTTGTTGGCGTGCTGGGGTGGAAGTCCGCTGTGGGCTTACTGAGGCGAAGCTGCGAATGATCTCGGAACGCAATCTGCTCCAACACATTGAGGCCCAGCCCCAGCGCGCCGCCAGCTACAAGCAGCTCATCCGCGAACTCTCCTTGCGCGGCCGCGAGCGCCAGGAATTGGAATCGATGCTGGCCGAGCTGGTGGTGCGGGGCAAGCTGGTGCTGGTGGCGCGCGACCGCTACGCCATCGCCTCGGCGGCGGCGAACCGCAATCTTGTGGTGGGCACGCTCAGCGTGCATCGCGACGGCTTCGGCTTTGTGCGGCCGCTCGATGCCGAGGTCCGCGAGCGCTTCGACGGCGACATCTTCATCCCGCCCGCCGCGATAGCCGAGGCGATGCACGGCGACCAGGTGCTGGTGGAACTGGCGCCGCAGTCGCGCGGGGTCCTCACCCGGACCGATTCTGGCGCGTCGAAGGTTCGGAGCGAGGGCCGCATCGTTCGCGTCATGGAGCGCGCCCACCCCACAGTGGTCGGCGTCTTCCACTACGGCCGGCCCCACAACTACGTGCGCCCCATCGACGACCGCATCAAGATGGACGTCGTCATCCCCGAAGGCGCCGAGATCGTGCCCGACTCTGCCGCGGGCCGCCGCGACCGCGTGATCGGCTCGGAATCCGGCCGAAGGCCGTGGGAAGACCTCGAGGGCCTTGTAGTCGATTGCGAGATTACCGACTGGCCCACGGCGACGAAAAATCCGCGCGGACGGGTGATCGAGGTGCTGGGCCACGAAGACGACTTCGGAGTGGACGTAGAGATCGTCATTCGCAAGCACCACCTGCCGCACCAATTTCCGCAGTCGGTGCTGGACGAGGCGCGGGCCATCCCGCCGGCGATTTCGCCCGCTGAACTCAAGCGCCGCCGCGACTTTCGCGGGCTGCCGATCGTCACCATCGACGGCGAGACCGCGCGCGACTTCGATGACGCCGTGCTGGTGCGTACGCTCGAGGATGGGAGATACGAGCTGCAGGTCCACATCGCCGATGTCGCGCATTATGTCCGGCCCGGCATGGACATCGACCGCGAGGCCGAGATCCGCGGCACCAGCGTCTACTTTCCCGACCGGGCCATCCCCATGCTGCCCATCGAGCTCTCCACGGACATCTGCTCGCTGCGTCCGCATACCGATCGGCTGGTGATGTCGTGCATTATGCAGATCGACGCGCGCGGCGAGATACGCTCTTACGAGATCATGCCCGGAATCATACGGAGTGCCGAGCGTATGACCTACGAGTGGGTGCAGCTGGTGCTGGATGGCGACCGCGCGGCACGCACGCGCTACGCTCCGCTGGTACAGAATTTTTCAATGATGCAGGAACTCGCCGAGATCCTGAACCAAAAGCGCAGGCGGCGCGGGTCCATCGACTTCGATCTGCCCGAGCCGCTCATCGAGTTTGACGAGAACGGGCTGATGAAGGGAGTGACGCGCTCCGAGCGCCTCTTCAGCCACCGCATCATCGAGGAGTTCATGCTGGCGGCCAACGAGACCGTCGCGACGTATCTCGAACAGAAGGGCGTGGCCTCGCTCTATCGCGTGCACGAGCCGCCCGACCCCAAGCGCGTCTACGAGTTTGAGAATCTGGCTGCGGCCTTCGGCTACTCGCTCGGGCTTGGGGCCCTGCCCGTTGCGCGCTTCCGCATGAAGGCCGACCAGCGCGCCGCAAGGTCGCGATCGGCATCCGGGAGGAGCACGGGACAGCGGCAGAGAGCACATGAGATCGAAGTCCCGCGCGAGGTCGAGATCACCCCGGCGATGTATCAAAAACTCTCCGACAAGATCGCCGGCAAGCCCGAGGAGCGCATCCTCAGCTACCTCATGCTGCGCTCGCTGAAGCAGGCGCACTATTCGGAGATCAACGAGGGACACTTCGCGCTGGCCGCCACCTGCTACACGCACTTCACCTCGCCCATCCGGCGCTATCCGGACCTGCTCATCCACCGCATGCTCAAAGGCGTCCTCGCCTCCAGCGCCGAAAGACATGAAGGCGGGCTGGCCATCGGCGCCGGAGGCCACGTGCAGCAGCACGCCGAGGCGCTGTGGCCGGCCTCCGGCCCAAAGCAGAAATCGGACGATGCCCCACTTCTGCCTTCCTTTGGCAGAAGTGGGAGAGAAGCTGCGCGAGGTTCGCACACTCTGGAGAGAGGGGGGACCGCGAGTCCCATTCCCCCCAGTCCCATCCCCGAAGACGAGCTCCACCATCAGGCCGAGGATGCAAGCTTTGCCGAGCGCCGCGCCGATGCCGCCGAGCGCGAGCTGGTGGAGTGGAAGAAGATCAAGTTCATGGCGGACCGCGTCGGCGAAGACTTCGACGGGCTTATCATCAGCGTCACGAAATACGGAATGTTCGTTGAACTCGCCGATCTTTTTGTCGAGGGCCTCATCCCGCTCAACTCGCTCTACGATGACCGCTACACCTACCACGAGAACACGCGCCAGATCATCGGCCAGCGCAGCGGAAAGACCTTCTCGCTGGGAGACCCCGTGAGAGTTGTCCTCGACCGAATTGACCAGGTGGAGCGCAAGCTGCAGTTCTCGATTCTCGAGGAGCATCCCACCAGGACGCAGCGCAGCCGCAAGCGCCGGCGCTACTGAGCTTCACTGCTCGCGGTGTTCGGGCTGCCGGGTGCCCCAGGTTCCGCGCCGCGCCTTGGCGGCGCTAACCTGGGAGGGCAAGGACACGGCAACCCTGAAGCCGCTCTTTCTCCCACCTTAGCCGCAAAAGCGGCGGCGAAGGTGGGGCACCCGAAGTTTTCTGCTAATGATTTCAGGGCTGGTCACTTCCAGCTTGACCCTGATCAGCCGGGCCCAGCGCAACTTCGAAGTACATCAGCTCGTGGCCACGGTTGTCGGCGATGCCGGTAACGTACAGGCGCGCGCCCTGCGCGGGATTGTCCAGACCGGTCACGTCGAAGAAGAGGAACCCCTGCCGCGAGGCATGAGCATCGACGGCGCGTACGGAGAACATCGCGCGTTGCAGCTCGTCGCGGTCGCGGTTTGAGAGGCCGCCGTGAACGCTGCCTTTGCCGGGCAGGGGCAAGGGCATCCGATCTTGTCCGCGCGAGCCGGGCGCACGAATCGCGGTGAGCGCGCGGCGCAGATCGTCCATCGAGTAGGGCTCGGCTTTTGCGCGGTCGCGTGTGATGAGCTGGAAACGGGCGTTCGCGAGGTTCACACGCTCCTCGCCATCGTTGGTGAAGACGATGAGGATGGCAAGCACGCCGTGCTCGAGCAGCGCAGCCTGAAAGATCGAGGCCTTGCGCTCGGTGTCATACGGGTCGGCGGCGAAGGCGAGCTTCTCCTGCGCATGCACGTCGCGCGCGGCCATGGCTGTGGCCGGAACCAGCGTCGGCATGGCGAAGTCGCGCGCGAAGGACGCAGTCCACGCGGCGATGCAAGTGGCAAGAATGACCAGGATGACGGCGGCGCGCTTCATGGCGGAAATTATAGGCGGAAGAGCGAACGGCGGATGGCGGAAAAAGAATCGGCGGTTTGGGGATAGCTGGATAGAAGCCCTTTTATCGACACCTATCTGGGACTTAACAACGCGACCTGCAATTCCGCGCCACCGTATTCAACAACACCTTGAATGCTGGCAGATAACCGCGTATGCTCACCGCGTGAGCAGAGCCCCGGTGAGTCGTTCGGCCCGCAACCAAAGAATGATTCTCATCGCGGCCCTTGGCTTCATCGCAAGCTGGAGTGCTTGGCATTATTACCATAGTTTCGATGATCTCAACTCCGCCACTCCGCTCGATCCTTCCTTTCCGCATCGCCTGTGGTTTTTGAGTGCCACAGCGCTCATTTCGTCCCCCGGCGTGGTTACGGTCTACATGTTCGGAGACCGTCCGGCGACGGCGATTACCGACCTAGTGACGATTGTGCTAAACGGAATGTTTTGGGGCGGAGTGGGAATCGCGATCCTGCGACTTGTCTGGCACTTTCGAGATCGTAGTAGCGGGAGAACCTTGACCAGGGCTGAGCGAGTTGAGTCAGCAGTCGAGATCTTAGGACTCGTCCTCACCGCTGCCTGTTTCGCGTCGTACTACTTCAAAAGTGAATTTTGCGCCCCAATCATAATTCTGTCGCTTGGACTGGCAGCCATGTTCATAGTATTGGCGGCCTCTATAGCGCTCTTCTTCTTTTTGCGAGGACTGGTCTATCGCATGTTTCCAGCCACCCGGCCCCACGCCTAGCTGCGCACTACCTGTCCGTACGATACCCAACGAGAAATCGCCAAGTGTCCACCAATCCTGAAGCAAATTGGGGCCACTACCGATCCAAGGGTCGGAACCCGGGTACCCTCTGGTGGCCTTGTCACGCCGCCGCCCATCCGATATAAGAGCCGCAGACGAGGGCGACGATGGCCGAGCGATTTGTCTTTTCCGGGCTGCGCGAGATCATGGCCAAGGCCAATGAGGAGAAGTCCGGCGACCGGCTGGCGGGCATCGCGGCCGGCTCGGAGCGCGAACGCGTGGCGGCCAAGTATGCCCTGGCCGATCTGCCGCTGCGCACCCTGGTAGAGCAACCGCTGATCGCTGCCCAAGAGGACGAGGTCACGCGGCTGATCCAGCAGAGCTGGGACGAGGACGCCTTCCAGCCGGTCGCGAGCCTCACCGTCGGAGAGTTTCGCGAATTCCTCCTCGAGTTCCTGCTGCGTGATGAGACTGATGATGAGGCCATCCATCGGCTGCAGCGCGGCCTGACGCCGGAGATGGCGGCGGCCGTGACCAAGCTTATGAGCAATCGCGATCTGGTGCTCGCCGCCTCGCGCATCCGCAATGTCACTCGCTGCCGCAACACCATGGGCGGGCCCGGCGTGCTCGGCATTCGCCTGCAGCCAAACCATCCCGCCGACGACATCACCGGCATTCTGCTCTCCACGGTCGAAGGCCTCTTCTACGGCTGCGGCGATGCGGTCATCGGCGTCAATCCGGCGACCGACTCGGTCGAGACCGTCTCCGCAATTCTGCACGCGCTGGCGCGGCTGATCGAGAGCTACCAGATTCCCACGCAGGCCTGCTGCCTGGCGCACCTGACCACGCAGCTCGATGCGCTGCGCGATGGCGCGCCGGTGGACCTGCTCTTCCAGTCGGTGGCGGGAACGGAGCTAGCCAACCGCAGCTTTGGCATTACGCTGGCCATGTTGCGCGAGGGCCGGGAGCGCGTGCTGGACGGCCACGCGCAGCGCGGAATTTCATCTACCCTGGCAAGCTCGGATACGGGCTCGCCGGGGACCCCGGCATGGGCGGGCGACCAGGCGATGTACTTCGAGACCGGCCAGGGCAGCGCACTCTCGGCGGGCGCGCATCATGGGGTCGATCAGTTGACGCTGGAGGCGCGGGCTTACGGCGTGGCGCGCGCCTTCGATCCCTTCCTTGTCAACACCGTTGTCGGCTTCATCGGGCCGGAGTATCTCTATGACGAGCGGCAGATCACGCGCGCGGGCCTCGAGGACCACTTCATGGGCAAGCTGCTGGGCCTGCCCATGGGCTGCGACGTCTGCTATACCAACCACGCCGAGGCCGACCAAAACTCGGCCGACAATCTGATGGTGCTGCTTACCGCCGCGGGCTGCAATTACTTCATGGGCGTGCCCTGCGCCGACGACGTGATGCTCAACTATCAATCGACGAGCTATCACGACGCGATGGCAGTGCGGCGGCTCTTCAACCTGCGTCCGGCGCCGGAGTTTCTGGCATGGTTGCAGCGCATGGGAATCTACGTGGGAGATGGGCCCGCGGCGCAGAGCGGCGATCTGCGGCGGCAGTTCATGAGCGGCATGGCGCGGGCACTGCAAGCGGTGGCCGGCAACGGCAGGTAAGCGATGGCGGATGAAGCCGTAGAACGTAGTGCCGCCGCCGAGTTGGAGCGGCGTGTACGCGAGCAGACCCCGGCGCGGCTGATGGAAGGCCGCGCGGGCACGTCGTATCGCACGGCGACGCAGCTACACCTGCGCGGAGATCATGCAGCCGCGCGCGATGCGGTGCGCACGGAGCTGGACCTGATCGCCGACCTGGGCCAGGAGTTCATCGAGCACTGGAGGGTCTTTGAGGTCTCGACGCGAGCACGGTCGAAGGACGAATATCTGCTGCGTCCCGACCTTGGACGAACCTTCGAGGCAGCGGCGCGGGAGGCGATTCGCGAGCGGTGCCCGGCTGGCCGCCGTTTGCAGATCGTCATCGGCGACGGGCTTTCGGTGAGGGCCGTAACGGCGCAGGTGCCGCGCCTGCTGCCGCTGCTGATCGTGGGCGCGGCCCAGCGTGGTTGGCAGACTGGCCGGTGCTTCGCAGTCCGCCACTGCCGGGTCGGCGCGATGAACGAGATCGGCGAGCTGCTGGCTCCAGAGGTCGTGGTGCTGCTGGTGGGCGAGCGCCCGGGGCTGGCCACAGCCGAGAGCCTCTCGGCCTACCTTGCTTATCGTCCGCGTCCAGGCCATAGCGATGCGGAGCGCAACCTCGTCTCGAACATTCATTCCGCGGGTGTGCCGCCCGAGGAGGCCGCACAGCGAATCCTTAATCTGGCTGCTGCCATGCTGCGCGAGCGCACCAGCGGCGTGCAGCTCAAGGAGCAGTTCGAAGCATCGCGGCCGAAGCTGGATAGCGGCAAGTCCTGAAGCGCAGCCGCCGTGCTCCTACTACAATGTCTGCGTGTACTCACTTTACAGCGCGCTGCTGGGCCTGCTGTTGCTGCTCACCCTGCCGTGGTGGCTGCTGCAGATGCTACGCCTGGGCAAGTATCGGGCGGGGCTTCGAGAACGGTTAGGACGGGTGCCACTGCGAGTTCGCCAGGCGCCTGCTGCCGATGCCGGGTCTAAACGAACTGATGTCGCCTGGGTGCACGCCGTAAGCGTTGGCGAGGTACTGGCCATTGCGCCGATGGTGGCGGAGCTTCGTGCACGCGGCTATCGCGTAGTGGTCTCCACAACCACGCACACCGGGCAGCGGTTGGCTCGCGACCGCTTCGGCGAGGCCCACGTCTTCTACTTCCCGCTCGACCTCGGCCTTTGCATACGCCCCTACCTTCGGGCGCTGCGGCCACGGCTGGTGGTGCTGGCCGAGACCGAGTTCTGGCCCAACTTCTTACGGCTGGCGCGCTCAAGCGGCGCGCACCTGGCGGTGGTGAACGCGCGCATCAGCGACCGCTCCTTCCCGCGTTACCGGCTATGGCGAAGATTACTGGGCGTAGCCCTTGAGCCGGTGGAGCTCTTTCTGGCCCAAAGCGGGCAGGATGCGGCACGATTGCGCGAGATCGGCGCCGCGCCCGACCGGGTCGAGGTTGCAGGCAACCTGAAGTTCGACGCGGCCGAGCCGGTGGAATCCGATTCGGTGCGGCGGTTGGGCGAATCTTTGCGGGCAGCAGGCGGGCCAGTCGTGGTGGCGGGCAGCACGGTCGAGGGCGAGGAGGAGTACGTGCTGCGCGCCTTCCGCGCCGTGATGGAGGCGCATCCGGCGGCGCTGCTGGTGCTGGCCCCGCGTCACCGCGAGCGCTTCGAAGCCGTGGCGCAGCTGCTCGAGAAACAGCGCTGGAGCTGGGCACGACGCTCGGAGTTCAACCCCAGCACGCCAACAGCGGACGTGCCGCTGACCCAGGACTCACTGGAAACCCCAGAATTAGAGTCGGTGCCCCCCATTTCCCCGCCGTTGGCAAATGTGGGGAGAGAAGCACCGGAGGCACCGAGCGCCAGGGAACAGGATGCAGCCAGCCTGGACCGCGAAGGTCAAGCATTGCGAGGGCGCGTCCTGCTGCTGGATTCGCTCGGAGAACTCGCGGCAGTTTATGGTTATGCCGATGTCGCCTTCGTGGGCGGCTCTCTCGTTCCGCGCGGCGGACACAACATCCTCGAGCCGGCGTTTTTTGCGCGCGCCATCGTCACTGGCCCACACATGGAAAACTTTCGCGATGTCATCTCCTGTATTGAGCGCGGCCAGGCCGTGGTGCGCTGCGACGCCGAGCACCTTGCTGCCGTATTTCTGCGCCTGCTTCGAGATGGCGCCGAGCGCACCGAGCTGGGTCGGCGCGCGCAGCAGGTGCTGGCCTCCGAGCGCGGAGCAACGGCGCGCTCCGTCGAGCGCCTGATGCGTCTCGTGACCAGAGAACAGGCATGACCGACCCCCTCACCTGGCTTTTTTCGCAAGCCGTGCGGATCCGCAACGCGCGCTATGACAGCGGCCGTGCCCCGGTCTCGCGCCTGCGGCTGCCCGTGATCAGCGTGGGCAACTTGAGCGTCGGCGGCAGCGGCAAGACGCCGTTTGTGCAGACGCTGGGCCGCTGGCTCGCGGCGCAAGGGATCGGCTACGATGTGCTCTCCCGCGGCTATCGGCGGCACTCGCGCGGCGTGCTGCGGGTCGATCCCTCGCCCCGGCAAGCCAACTTCGGGCTTGCCGGGGACCCCGGCAGCCCGGCCGAGCTCTATGGGGATGAGCCGCTGTTGCTGGCTCGAACGCTGGAGGCCCCGGTGTTTGTGGGCGAAGACCGCTTCCTCGCGGGACTTGCCGCAGAGGCATGGGCGAGGCAAAACGGCGGCCTCGCGCGGCTGCACATTCTGGACGATGGCTTCCAGCACCGTCAGCTTCATCGCGACTTCGACATTGTTCTGCTGGCTGCGGGCGATCTTCGAGGAACGCTGCTGCCTTTCGGCAGGCTGCGCGAGCCGCTCTCGGCGCTGGCGCGGGCCGATGCCGTGGCTGCACCGGAGGACCTCGCGCCGCTACTCACAGCCCCCAATGTCTGGCAGGTACGCCGGCGTCTGGTGCTCGACCGGCCCGCGCCGTCGCGCCCGCTGGCCTTTTGCGGGCTGGCGCGGCCGCAGCAGTTCTGGCAGTCGCTGGCGGAAATCGGAATCAATCCGGTCGCGACCTATGCCTTCGGCGATCACCATCGCTACACCGCGCGGGACATAGCGCTGCTGAAGCGGCTGGCGCGGCAGCATGAGGCCAACGGCTTCGTCACCACGGAGAA
>WNGF01000113.1_pt1 | contig 106220 bp, 91 predicted proteins | sample 5400641 | NCBI WGS metagenome assembly WNGF01 (sample SAMN13153371, study PRJNA577476) | soil metagenome | isolation source: 80 cm soil or saprolite under grassland replicate 2 | place: USA:California | collected 2016-06-15 | reverse complement strand
GGCACGCGCGGCGGGTCACGCTGCTGGTGCGCGCGGACGGCCTGGAGCGGTCCATGTCGTACTACCTCATCCGCCAGATCCGCGACACGCCCAACATCCAGGTGCGACCCCGCACCCAGGTGGTCGGCGCGGCGGGCCGGGAGCACCTGGAGCGGCTCAGCCTCTGCGACACGTGCGCCGGCACGGTGAAGGAGGTGCCGGCGAGCTACCTGTTCGTGTTCATCGGCGCGGCGCCGTGCACCGAATGGCTCGACGGCGTGGTCGAGCGCGACCCCAAGGGATTCCTGCTCACCGGCCCGGACCTGCTGGTCGGCGGGAAGCGGCCGACGGGCTGGCCGCTGGACCGGGACCCCTACTATCTGGAGGGCAGCGTGCCGGGGATCTTCGCGGCCGGCGACGTGCGCGCCAACTCGGTGAAGCGGGTCGCCTCCGCGGTCGGTGAGGGGGCGATGGCGATCCAGCTCGTCCACCGTTACCTGGAGGCCCAGTGACCGAGCGGCTCGGCGCTGACTCGCTCCGCGAGCTGTTCCTGTTCGCGAAGCTGAGCGACGAGCAGCTCGCCTGGCTCGCCGAGCGCGGCGAGGTCAGGAGCTACCCGGCCGGCGTGACCGTGTACACCGCGGGCGAGCCCGCGACCCGCTTGTTCGTGCTGCTGGACGGCACGCTGTCGCTGTCGGTGCGGGCGGGCGGCACCGAGATCGAGATGAACCGCACCGACTACCGCGGCACCTACGCCGGCGCGTTCCTGGCCTACCTGGACGCGCCGACCCAGCCCTCGTACGGCGGCAGCCTCCGCGCCGTGACCGGCTGCCGCTTCTGGGAGCTGCCGGCCACCGACTTCGGGCGGGCGGTGCGGGAGTGGTTCCCGATGGCGACGCACCTGCTGCAGGGCCTCGCCTCCCAGGGGCTGGCCACGCAGCGGACGGTGAGCACGCGCGAGCGGCTGGTCGCCCTTGGCACGGTCACCGCCGGCCTCACCCATGAGCTGAACAACCCCGCGACCGCCGCTGCCCGCGCCACCGCCATCCTGCACGAGCGGCTGGCGCGCCTGTGGGAGGAGCTGGCCGCGCTCAGCCACGGCGAGCTCGCCGCCGGCCCCCGGGCGACACCCGCTTCCAGGTGCTGCTGCCCACGGGCGGTCCCCTCACCCAGTGGGGATGAGCAGCCCGGCCGCTGCCGGCGCTCGCTTCCGCCCCGTCACCCCGGTTACATCGAGGCGATCAGCTTGTCGACGCGGTCGTCGTAGGCGCGGAACGGGTCCTTGCACAGGACCGTGCGCTGCGCCTGGTCGTTCAGCTTCAGGTGCACCCAGTCGACCGTGTAGTCGCGCCGCCGCTCCTTGGCCTGGCGGATGAACTCGCCCCGCAGCCGTGCCCGCGTGGTCTGGGGCGGCTCCTGGGTGGCGCGGTCGATGGCGCGGTCGTCGCAGACCCGCTCCACGGCGCCGCTGCGCTCCAGCAGGTAGTAGAGCCCGCGCTTGCGGTTCACGTCGTGGTAGGTGAGGTCGATCAGCGCGATCTTGGGGTGCGACAGCGCCAGGCTGTGGCGGGCCCGCGCCCGCTCGATCAGCAGGTACTTGGTCACCCAGTCCACCTGGCGGCCGATCGCGTCGAGGTCCTGCTGCTCGAGCGCGTCGAGCACCTGACCCCACATGTCGACGACCTTCTTGGCGGTCTCGCCGGCGTCGCGCCGGTCCACGAAGCGGGCCGCCTTCTCGAAGTACTCGCGCTGGATCTCGAGCGCGCTCGCCTCCCGGTTGTTGGCCAGCCGGACCTTGCGCCGGCAGCTCATGTCATGGGAGATCTCGCGGATCGCGCGGATCGGGTTGTCGAGCGTCAGGTCGCGCAGGACGGTGGCCTCCTCGATCATGGCGAGCACCAGGTCGGTGGCGCCCACCTTGAGGAACGCCGACCACTCGGACATGTTCGAGTCGCCCACGATGACGTGCAGGCGGCGGTAGCGCTCGGCGTCGGCGTGCGGCTCGTCGCGGGTGTTGATGATCGGCCGCGAGCGGGTGGTCGCCGAGGAGACGCCCTCCCAGATGTGCTCGGCCCGCTGGGCGATGCAGTACACCGCGCCGCGCGGGGTGGCGAGCACCTTGCCGGCGCCGCAGAGGATCTGGCGGCTGACGAAGAACGGGATCAGCACGTCCGCCAGGCGCTGGAACTCGCCGTAGCGCGACACCAGGTAGTTCTCGTGGCAGCCGTAGGAGTTGCCGGCCGAGTCGGTGTTGTTCTTGAACAGGAAGATCTGGCCGGCGATGCCCTCTTCGTGCAGGCGGGCCTCGGCGGCGGCCAGCAGGCTCTCGAGGATGCGCTCGCCGGCCTTGTCGTGGGTGATCAGCTCGAGCACCGAGTCGCACTCGGGCGTGGCGTACTCGGGGTGGGAGCCGACGTCCAGGTACAGCCGGGCGCCGTTCTCGAGGAACACGTTGGACGACCGTCCCCACGACACCACCCGGCGGAACAGGTAGCGGGCGACCTCGTCCGGGGACAGCCGGCGCTGCCCACGGAACGTGCAGGTAACCCCGTACTCGTTCTCGAGGCCAAAGATGCGCCGGTCCATTGGCTCATCCTACTCGCGCCGGACCGCCGGGTCATCGGAATCCTTGGCGTCCGCGGCGTCGATTGCTGCGCGGGCCGCGGCCAGCGTAGTAGCGTTCCACGCATGACCAGGCCAAACCCTCCCGAGCCGCCGCCGGGCGGGACCGCCGAGCGGGAGCAGCGGGAGCAGCGGGAGGCCGAGCCGCGGCTGCGCCCGATGGTGCTGTTCCGCTGGGGTATCTTCGTCAGCCTCGGGGTGATCGCCACCCTTGCCGCGGCGACCGCCGTCTACACAGCCCGGACGGTGCTGATCCGTGCGTCCATCGCGCTGTTCGTGGCGATCAGCCTGGACCCCGCGGTGCGCTGGCTGGTGCGCCGCGGCATGCGCCGGGGGCTCGCGGTCACGCTGATCTTCGTGCTCGCGCTCGGACTCGTCGCGGCGTTCCTGGTGTCGGTGATCCCGGCCATGGTCGAGCAGTTCCGCCAGCTTGTCCACGACCTGCCCGGCTATCTGAGCCAGCTCCAGGCCCGCTCGGCCCGGTTCCGCGAGCTGAGCGACCGCTTCAACCTCACCAGGCAGATCCAGAGCCTGATCTCCGGTGCGCCGGCGCGGCTCGGCGGCGGCCTGCTCGGCTTCACCGGCCGGCTCTTCGGGGCGCTGTTCTCGACCCTGACCGTGCTGGTGCTCACCATCTACTTCATGGCGGACCTGCCGCGGCTGCGCCACGGCCTGGTGCGGCTGTTCCCGCGCGGGCACCGCGCCCAGCTCGGCCGCATGGTCGACGTGGTGATCGACAAGGTCGGCGACTACATGATCGGGAACCTCCTGATCTCGCTCGTGGCCGGGCTGGCGTCGTTCGTGGCCTTCATCGTGCTCGGGATGCCGTTCTCGGTGCCGCTGGCGTTCGTGGTGGCGCTGTGCGACCTGATCCCGATGATCGGCGCGACCCTCGGTGCGGTCATCGCGGTCCTGCTGGCGCTGTTCGCCACCGATCTGTGGCCGACGACCGTGCTGGTCGCCGCCTTCTTCGTGGTCTACCAGCAGCTCGAGAACTACCTGATCGCCCCGCGCATCCTGCGCTCGACGGTCAACCTGAGCGCCGCGGCCGTGCTGCTCGCCGGCCTGATCGGCGCCACCGCCCTCGGCCTGGTGGGCGCGCTCATGGCCATCCCGGTGGCGGCGGCGCTCAAGGTCCTGCTGTCCGAGCAGCTCCAGGCCCGCGACGCCGCCGAGGCCAGGGCCGACGCGACCGCCGCCGGCAGCGCTGCCGGTGCGAGCGCCGGGAGCGGGTCCGGGGCTCCGGGTGGGGGCGGCGCTCCGGGTGGGGCCGGGGCCGAAGGCGGGAGCGGCGCCGCGGAGCCGGCCTCGGTCACGTCCCGGGGACGGGCAGAGGACGGTCCCCGCTCGCCAGGGTGAGCAGGACGAGCGCGTGGGTCCAGGCGAGCGGCGCGGCCGAGCGCGGCGCGCCGTCGCCGCGGCGCACCCGCTCCGGAAAGGCGCCGAGCGCGGTCCGGTGGTCGAGCAGCCAGCCGAGCCGCCGCTCCGCGCCCGCGCGGTCGCCCGAGGCCATGGCGGCGAGCGCAAACGACGCGGTCGCCGGAGTCCAGTAGTCCCGGCCCAGCCAGGGCAGCCCCGGCACCGCTCCCCCGCCGCCGGGGCCGAGCTGCTCCGCGGCGCGCGCCACCGCCGCCAGCACGGCGCGGCTGGCCGGCGCGAACGGCGGCGCCAGCCAGGTGACCGCGGCGTCCGGCCCGCCGCCCGGGGCCGACCCGCCGCCCGGGACCGGCCCGGGACCACCCTGGGCCGGACCGCCGCCCCGGACCGGGTAGCGGTCGTAGCCGGCCGGTCCGGCGAAGAAGCGCTCGATGGCCCCGGCCAGGCTGGCGGCGGCCGACCGGTAGCGGGCCGCCGCCGCGGCCTCGCCGACCTCCGCGGCGAGGTCGGTCGCGGCCCGCAGGCCAGCCCGCAGCACGGCGGCCGTGCCGAGAGTGGGCTGGCGCTCGCGGTGCTCCCAGTAGTCGGGACCGGGCGGGGGCAGGCCGTCACGGCCAAGTGACCGGGCGGCGGCGTCGGCGGCCGCGCGCACCATCGGCCACAGCCGCCGGGCGGTCCCCAGATCGCGCCGCTGGCCGCCGGCGAGCCATGCCGCCCACGCCACCCAGCCGGTGGCGTCGAGCTGCGCCGGCCGGCCGTCGGTCACGGGCGTGCCGTCCGGGTGCGAGCGGGCGGGCCAGGTGCCGTCGGGCAGTTGGGTGCGGGCGAGGAACCCCAGGACGTCGGCGGCCTCGCTGCCGTGGCCGGTGACCGCGAAGGCGGCCGAGACGAAGCTCGCGTCCCGCGGCCACACGTACGCCCAGTAGGGGGTCTGGGCGGCCAGCGCCGCGCCGCCGGGACGCACCAGCAGGCGCAGGTCCAGGAGCGAGCGGCCGGCAGCCTCGCGCTCGGCCGGGGTGGCGCCGGGGACCGCGCCCTGGGCGAGCCACGCCCGGTCGGCCACGACCGCCGCGGCCGCGCCAGGGTCGTCGGCGGCCACGGTGACCGCCGCGGTCGCGCCGGGGGGCAGGTAGCGGCGGCGCCCGTCGGCCAGCACCAGCACGTTGCTGCCGGCGATGTAGGCCGCCCCCCGGGCGGCGGCCGGCGGGACCGGCTCGAGCGCGCGCTCGTTGCCCAGCAGCCCCGCGCTGAACAGCGGCGCCGGCGTGCCCGGCCGGGTCGCCGCCAGCAGCGGCGCGGCCAGCGCCCCGGCCAGGCCGGCGAGCACGAGCCGGTGAAGCCGGCCCGAGCGCAACCACCTCCACCTTCCCGCCATTGCTGGACCTTCGGCTCAGGGGCCGCCCAGACCGTTGACCAGACGGTCGAGCGTCACCCGGTCAGGTGCGGACAGCCACGCTGCACGACTGCCACCGCATGCCAGAGCCCCCTGCTGGAGCGCCCCGGACCAGCGGTTGGCGCCGGTCGGCGCGCCGAACCGCGCCGACGCCCAGCGCGCCATGGCCGTGCAGTACTCGCGTGCCTCCGCCGGCGAGTCCCAGACCGTGCGCAGGACCACGGCCGTGCGGCCCCCCCGCTCGAAGGTGCGCAGCCCGCCGCCGTCCCACCCGGCGGCGGCGCGCTCAGCGGTGGTCACCGGGAGCTGCCCCTCGAGGAGAAGGCGGGTGTCGAACTCCCCCCACTCCGACCGCGTCCCGGGCCGCCAGCCCTGCCCGAGCGCTCCGCGCAGGTCCGGCTCGGGCACGGCCTGGGGCTGGTCGCGCCCGTCCAGGTACTTCTCGGGGTGCAGGAGCTGCTCGGTGGAGGCGGGCGGGTCGCGGTAGGCGCGGTCGACCGCTCCCCAGCCGCCGCGCTGGTACAGCGCGCGCACGAAGGCGGCGCCGGCGGCGTAGGGGAACAGCAGGGACTCGCGCAGCGCGGGCGGCGCCGCGTCCAGCTTGGGGGTGGCCTGCGCCGCGCCGACGCGGTCCGCCTGCGCCTGCTCCGCGGGCGACAGCGCCTGGTCGCGGTAGAGCTGCATCATGACGGTGGCGTCGCCCTCGACCAGGCCGGTGTAGGCGGTGGCGCGGTCGTCGGCGTGGGCGGTGGAGAGCTTGTCCGCCCGCCTGAGGTCGTAGTGCTGGTCGGTGACCGCGTGGGTGAGCTCATGGGCGAGCACCACGCGGGCGTACGGGTCGAGGCCGCGGTCGGAGCGCACGTACAGCCTGCCCTTGGCGGGCGGCTTGCCGGGCACGTAGAAGCCGAGCACGCTCTCGGCCTGTACCGAGCGCAGCAGCCCGTACAGGTCGGTGCCCTCCGGCAGCTCGCCGAGCAGCTCCAGCGCGCGTGCCTGCCGCTCGAGGTCGGCCTTGTCGGTCTGGCGGTCGAGCTCGCGCAGCAACTGCTCCGCCACCTTGGCCGGCGACTCCAGGGTGACCGGCACCGGCCGCAGGAATCCGAGGTCCCGCAGCCGCTCGACCTCGGATTCGACGCCGCGCACGCCGGCCGCGGCCGACCCGCCCCCCGACCTGCCGCCGGTCGGAGCCGTTCCCCGGCCGCCCGCCCCGCCCGCCCCTGGCGCCGCCGTGCCGGGAGACCTCGGCGTGCTCGTGCCGCGCCCGTCGCCCCAGACCGCGACGGTGCCGCCGACCAGCGCCAGCGCGACCACGACGGCCGCGGCGACCAGCAGCGGCCGTCGCCTGGGGCGCCGTGGCGGCGTGGGAGGGACCGGCGGCGGCAGCCAGCTCGGCCATCCGGGCGGGGTCGAGGAGGGTGGCGCCGGCCCCTCGGTGCTCACGTCAGCCGCCGGCCGTGCTCGATCCGCCCGTTGTGCCGCTGGCCCCGGTCGCGCTGCCCGACGGCTCGCCCGCCGCGATGACCTCGGCCACCTGCTCGTCCAGCAGCCGCCGGAAGGAGCGCCGCGGCCGGCGCCGCTCGAGCGCCGCCACCTCCAGCCGGGAGGTCGGCACGCCGGGCGGCGCGGCCCTGCGCAGCACCCCGACGGCCAGGCGGATCGCCTCGTCCAGGCTCATGCCCTCGCGGAACCGGCGCTGGAGCTCGCCGTTCAGGTCGTCGGCCTCGCCGCCCATCGCCAGGAAGCCCTTGCGGTCGTCCACCGTCCCGTCGTAGAGGACGTGGTAGAGGGCGTTCGGCGCACCGTCGGTGCCCACCTCGGCCACGCACAGCTCGACCTCATAGGGCTTGTTCTGCTCCATGAAGATCTGGCCCAGCATCTGCGAGTAGGCGTTGGCGATCGCGCGGCCGGTGACGTCCTCGCGGCCATAGGTGTAGCCACGGATATCGGCGATCCGCACGCCGACCACGCGCAGGTTCTCGAACTCAGGAAAGCGGCCGACCGCCGCGAAGGCGATGCGGTCGTACAGCTCGGAGAGCTTGTACAGGTGGGCCGACGGGTTCTCGGCCACGAACGCGATCCCGTCGGTGTACTCGAGCACCACCAGGGGACGGCCGCGTCCAATCCCTTTGCGCGCGTAGTCCGCCTTGTCCTTGGTCCACTGCTCCGGGGAGACGTAGAACGGCACGGACATCGGCTCAGCCCTCCCCGCCGGCGCGGGCGGCGACGACCTTCTCGGCCGATGCGCGCACCTCGTCGTCCTCCAGCCGCTGGTACCCCTGGACGGTGACGGTCGCGACCAGGGGGAAGATGTTGCGGATCAGGTCGGGCCCGCCGGTGGCGGCGTCCTCGTCGGCGGCGTCGTACAGCGCCTCGATCACCGCGTCGACGGCGGCGGCGCGCTCCATGTCGGGACGGTAGCGCTTCTTGAGGCTGCCGCGGGCGTCACGCCCGCCGGAGCCGAGGGTGTGGTAGTCGGCGTCCTCCCAGCGGCCGCCGGTGACGTCGTAGCGGAAGATGCGCCCGGTCCCGCGGCGCACGTCATAGCCGCAGAACAGGGGCACCACCACCAGCCCCTGCATGGCCGCGGGCAGGTTGGAGCGCACCATCTGGCCGAGCTTGTTGGCCTTGCCCTCCAGCGAGAGCGGGAAGCCCTCGACCTTCTCGTAGTGCTCCAGCTCGGTCTGGAACAGACGGGTCATCTCGATGCCCGGACCGGCCGCGCCGGCGATGGCCACCGCCGAGTAGTCGTCCGCCGGGAAGACCTTCTCGATATCGCGCTGGGCGATGGCCATCCCCTCGGTGGCACGCCGGTCGCCGGCGACCACCACGCCGTCCGCGAAGCGCATGGCGGCCACCGTGGTGCCGTGGGTCACCTCCGGCGTGACCCCGGGCGGCAGCGCCGGCGGGGTCAGCAGCTCGGGCGCATAGGCCCGCAGCGCATCGACGAAGGACGGGCTATAGAGGGGTGGACCTGAAAACGGGTCCCTCAAAGGGGTTATTCGCCCCCTTTCTGCACGTATTGCTTCACGAACTCCTCAGCGTTCTCCTCGAGAACGTCGTCGATCTCGTCGAGCAGGGCGTCGAGCTCCTCCTTGAGCTCCTCGCCCTTCTCCTTGACCTCAGCCGAAGGCTGAACGTCGGGCTCCTCGGCTTCCTGCTTGCCGTGTGCGCGTCGCTTCTGCTCGGCGCCGCCGCTGTCCTTGGCCATCGTCCCCTCCTTATGGCTCGATGATTGTGTCACGCCGGGCCGACGGGAATCCCTGCTGCGGCCGCCCCTGTGGACGACGCCCCCCGGTCCGCGGGGTCCCGTGTCACTGCTAACCCTGGAGGTTGCGGATGAGGTCCTCGGCGGTCGGGCTCGAGTCGAGGATAGTCGCGGTGTGCACGGCCGTGCCCCTGGTCGGCTCGAGCATCGGCACCCGCTGCAACGTCTCGCGGCCGATGTCGAAGATGATCGCGTCCCAGCCGGCGGCCGCGATCTGCGAGGCGTAGTTGGCCAGGCAGCGGCCCCGGAAGTACGCGCGGGTGTCGGGCGGCGGGTCGGCCACCGCCCGGAGGATCTCCTTCTCCGCGACCAGGCGCTCCACGCGGCCGGAGGCGGCCAGCCGGTAGTACAGGCCGCGGTCCGTGCGGACGTCGTGGTACTGCAGGTCGACGAGCTGGAGCTTGGCGTCGGCCAGCTCAAGGCTGTCGCGCTTGGCGATCTGCTGCATGAGCTGGTACTTCGTGACCCAGTCCACGGTGCGGTCCGCCTTGAGCGGGTCCTCCTCGAGCTGGGCCAGCACCGCCTCCCAGCGCCCCAGCACCTCGAGCTGCCAGTGCGGCACCTCGCGGTCCTTCAGGTACGACTTGGCGGCGTCCAGGTACAGCCACTGGATCTCGCAGGCGGTGAGGTGGCGCCCGTCCTTGCGCTCCACGGTGGTGCGCAGCGCCGGGTCCCTGGCGATCGCCCGCAGGGCCTGCACGGGGCTGGCGAGCTGCCATTCGTCGCCGGGCAGCGCGGCGTCCTCGATCATGCACAGCACGATGGCCAGGGTCCCCGTCTTGAGGAAGGTGGCCACCTCGTTCATGTTGGCGTCGCCGATGATCACGTGCAGGCGGCGGTAGCGCTCCGGGTCGGCGTGCGGCTCGTCGCGGGTGTTGATGATGGGGCGCTTGAGCGTCGTCTCGAGGCCGACCTCGACCTCGAAGAACTGCGAGCGCTGGGCGAGCTGGAAGGCGACGCTGGAGTCCGCGGGGTCGCGGACCAGGCTGCCGGCGCCGGCGAACACCTGGCGGGTGACCAGGAACGGGGTCAGGTCCCGCACGATGCGGGCGAACGGCGTGGCGCGGTCCACCAGGAAGTTCTCGTGGGTGCCGTAGGAGGTGCCCTTGCCGTCGGTGTTGTTCTTGTAGACCTGGATGCGGCGCCCGCCGGGCACGAGCTCCACCGCCCGGCGGGCCGACTCCGCCAGGATGCGCTCCCCCGCCTTGTCGAAGACCACCAGCGTGCGCGGGTCCAGGCACTCGGGCGAGGAGTACTCGGGGTGGGCGTGGTCCACGTAGTAGCGCGCCCCGTTCGTCAGGATCACGTTGGCCAGGCCAAGGTCGTCCTCGCTGGGCACCTCCGGCTCGCGCGGCGCCTCGAAGCCGCGCGCGTCCCGCAGCGGCGACTCCTCCTCGTAGTCCCAGCGGACCTTGCGCCCCCTCCCGGAGAACGCGTTCACGAGCAGGCTCGATGCCAGCACGGGGTTGGAGTCGGGCGAGCCCGGCACGGTGATCCCGTACTCGGTCTCGATCCCCATGACCTTGGTGATGGCCATCCGTCCCCCTTACTTGCCCCAGGGGCCGCCACCAGACGGCGCGGGCGCTGCCCTCACGCAGCGCCCGCGAGCGTCCTTTCTGGTCAGCCTACAGGTACTGGCCGGTGTTGACCTGCTCGATGGCGCGTCCGAAGTCCTTGGAGCTGCCACCCACGAGCGTTCGCACGTAGACGATACGCTCGCCCTTCTTGCCCGAGATACGCGCCCAGTCATCCGGGTTGGTGGTGTTGGGCAGATCCTCGTTCTCCTTGAACTCGTCCGCCACCGCGCTGAACAGGTCCTCCGTCCGGATTCCCTTCTCGCCGGTCTGCAGAAACCTCTTGATGGCCATCTTCTTCGCTCGGCTGACGATGTTCTCGATCATCGCACCCGAGTTGAAGTCCTTGAAGTACAGGACCTCCTTGTCGCCGTTGGCGTAGGTGACCTCGAGGAAGCGGTTCTCCTCGGCCTCGGAGTACATCCGCTGGACCGTCTCCTGGATCATCGCGCCGAGCGAGGCTTCGCGGGCGGGGTGCTGGTCGAGCACGTCCTTGGCGATCGGCAGGCTGGCCAGCAGGTACTTGGAGAAGATGTCGGCCGCCGCCTCCTTGTCCGGCCGCTCGATCTTGATCTTCACGTCCAGCCGCCCCGGGCGCAGGATCGCCGGGTCGATCATGTCCTCGCGGTTGGAGGCGCCGATCACGATCACGTTCTTGAGCTGCTCGACACCGTCGATCTCGCTGAGGAGCTGCGGGACGATGGTGTTCTCGACGTCCGAGGAGACGCCCGAGCCGCGGGTGCGGAAGATCGAGTCCATCTCGTCGAAGAACACGATCACCGGCATGCCCTCGCTGGACTTCTCCTTGGCGCGCTGGAAGATCAGCCGGATCTGTCGCTCGGTCTCGCCGACGTACTTGTTCAGCAGCTCGGGGCCCTTGATGTTCAGGAAGTAGCTGCGCCCCCCGCTCTCCTGGCCGGTCATAGTGGCGACCTGCTTGGCCAGCGAGTTGGCCACCGCCTTGGCGATCAGCGTCTTGCCGCAGCCCGGCGGGCCGTACAGCAGGATCCCCTTGGGCGGCTTGAGCTGGTGCTCGAGGTACAGGTCGGCGTGCAGGAACGGCAGCTCGACCGCGTCGCGGATCTGCTCGATCTGCCCCGACAGGCCGCCGATGTCCTGGTAGGAGACGTCCGGCACCTCTTCGAGGACGAGCTCCTCCACCTCCGGCTTGGGCAGGTGCTCCAGCACGAAGCCCGAGCGGGTGTCGAGCAGCAGCGCGTCGCCGGCCCGCAGGGTGCGGTTGCGCAGCGGCTCGCCGATCTGGACCACCCGCTCCTCGTCGGCGTTGCCGATGACCAGGGCGCGGTCCGGCCCGAGCATCTCCTTGAGGCTGACGACCTCGCCCTGGACCTCGTAGGAGCACGCCTCGACGATGTTCAGCGCCTCGTTGAGCATGACCTCCTGGGCCGGCTGGAGCGACTTGGGGTCGATCTGCGGGTGGACGTTCACCCGCAGCTTGCGACCGCCCGAGAAGATGTTGACGGTGCCGTCGTCGTTGACGCTGAGGAACACGCCGTACCCTGACGGGGGCGCGGTGAGCTTCTCGACCTCCTCTTTCAGGGCGAGGATCTGCTCGCGCGCCTCGCGCAAGGTCGCCGCCAGCCGCTCGTTCTGGGACAGGGCCTGGGCGAGCTGCCCCTTGGTCTCGAGCAGCCGCTCCTCGAGCACGCGGACCTGGCGCGGCGAGTCCTGCAGCCGGCGCCGGAGCAGGGCCGTCTCCTCCTCGAGGAACTGGATCTGGCGCCGGAGCTCGCCAGCCTCGAGCACGTCCTCGGCGTTCTGGCTCTGCTCAGGGTCACGACGTGACCGAGGTTGCCTCGGGCGATCGGCGTCCTTCACGTGCGTCCCCCCTTTGGTGGAGAGGGCTACCAGCGACGGTGACTAGTCCTGGCGTTCCAAACGCGTAGGTAGAGTTGCCTATACCCTATCCGCCTTTCCATCGGGACTGCCAGTGTCCGTTTGCGACGAGCTTCCTCGGGCCCCCTCGACGCGCGGGGTAGCGCCGAGCCGGACTGCCAACGTCGCCTGCCGACCTTTCGGGGGACACGCGCGTGGCCCCTTCATGCTACCCGCCCCGCGCACCTAAACAGTAGAGTCCCCCTGAGCAGGTACGTTGCCTTGCTTGGACGCGACCGCCCCAGGTCAGAGCTGACCCCGACGCCGGCCCACGATCGAACAGGGTACCCCGACGCCGCCACACCACAAGAAGAATCTGGTTTCGCGCAAGCGACCCGAGCGCCGGCGGCGCGGTGCGACCAGCCGAGCGGCACGGCGACCGCCGTGGAGATCCGCCTTGCAGGGACCGCTCGGGGGCAGGAGCCGGGGGGCAGGAGCCGGGGCCGCGTCGTCGAGGTGGCCGGGAGGCGCCTGCACCTGCTCGTCGGGCGCGGCGGGGTCAGCGGACGGGGGCCGGGGGTCCCCAGGGGCTGGAGACGCGGCGGGCCGAGACCAGGAAGCCGGTGTGGCCGACCATGCGGTGCTCGGGGCGGACCGCGAGGCCATCGACGTGCCAGGGGCGCACGATCGCCTCCATGGTCTCGATAAGACCGAAACGCCTGCTGGCCTCGAGCGCCTCGACCGTGCGCATCACCTGTGGCACCGTGGCCACGAACGCCACCAGCACCCCGCCCGGGGCGAGCGCGTCCACCGCGCCCGGCACCACCAGCCATGGCTCCAGCAGGTCGAGCAGGACGCGGTCCACCGTGCCGACCTCGCCGATGCCGGCCACCACGTCGCCCTCGCGCAGGTCCCAGGACTCGGGCGGCTTGCCGAACCACGCCTCCACGTTGCGGCGGGCCTGCGCGGCGAACTCCGGGCGGATCTCGAACGAGACCAGCCGCCCGCCGGGCGCCAGTGCCTGCAACAACGCGACCGACAGGCCCCCGGAGCCGGCCCCCGCCTCGAGCACGGTCATACCGGGCCGCACGTCGGCGGTCATGACCATCAGCGCGAGCGTCCTGGGGTAGATCACCTGGGCGCCGCGGGGCATCTTCAGCACCCAGTCGGCCAGCGTCGGCCGCAGCACCAGCAGGCGCTGGCCGAGGTCGGTGGCGACCACATCGCCCTCGGCGCGGCCGATCAGCCCGTCGTGGGCGAGCCGCCCACGGTGGGTGTGGAAGGTCCCCCCCGCCTGCAGGGTGACGAGGTACCGCCGGCCCTTGCCGTCCTGCAGCAGCACCCGCTCGCCGGGCTCGAGCGGCCTCACCGGCCCACCTCGACCAGGGGGAGCGCGCGCCCCCCGGCCCCGGCGCCCAGCAGGCGCTCGCGGGACCGGCAGAAGGCGCACACCGCTCAGGCCTCGGGGCGGGCGGCCAGCTCGTCGCGGCGCTGGTGCTCGGCGTGGCGGGCGGCGCGCTCGCCCTGGCTGGCGGCGTGCCACAGGAACAGGCCGAGGGCGACGTGCAGCAGGTAGCGCGGGGTGTGCGCGACCACGACGGCGATGCCGCCCCCGGCGACCAGGAGCAGCGCGAGCCCCCGGCCGAACCAGGCGGTGACCTGGGTGGCGAGCAGCCGGCGCCCGGTGAGCCGCCACACGACGGCCCTGGCGACCCGTCCGCCGTCCAGCGGGAACCCCGGCAGCAGGTTGAAGGCGGCGAGGACGAGGTTGGCGAGCCCCAGCAGCGCGATCAGGTCCCCTGGCCAGCCGGCGACGAGCTGGCTGGCCAGCCACAGCAGGCCGGCGAGGCTGACGGAGGTCAGCGGGCCGGCCATGGCCATCAGCGCCTCGCCGGCGGCGTCGGCAGGCTCGCTCACGATCCGTGCGACCCCGCCGAACACCAGCAGGCTGATCTCCACGGTCGCGACCCCCAGCACGCGCGCGGCCAGCGCGTGCGCCAGCTCGTGGGCCAGGACCGAGGCGAAGAACGCGCAGGTGAAGACCACTGACAGCACGACGGCGCCCGGGCCGGTCACCCGTGGCGACCAGACGTCGTGGCTCAGCGCCACGAAGATCACCAGGCCGGCGAACCAGGAGAGATCCAGGCGCACCGGGAAGCCGAAGATCCGGCCCAGCAACAGCCCCCTACCCAGCACCCGTTTCCCCCAGACCGTCACCCGTGCTCGGCGTGCGCCGCCTCCCAAGACGATACCGGTTGCGGCGGCGGTCGCGGTGCCTGCCGCGCCCTCGGAGGGCTATGAGGCCTCGATCGCACGGACGGCCGCCGTGAGCGAGGTCGCCAGCCGGCCGGGCATGCCGTCGCCGACGGCAAGGTCACCGGCACCGAGGTGGGAGGCCAGCCGCCAGGCGGCCTCGGCGGTGGCGGCCGCCGCCTCGCCGGTCGCCACGCCCTCCTCGACCGCCAGGCCGCGCAGCACCAGGATCCCGGCCTTGCGGTCGTGCTTTGGGTCGACGCGGGCGACCAGGCGGCCGTCGGCCAGAACCGGCATGGTGTAGTAGCCGTGCTGACGCTTGGCGGCCGGCACGTACACCTCGATCCGGTAGCGGAAGCCGAACAGGCGCTCGGCACGCTGCCGCGACCAGATCAGCGAGTCGAACGGGCTCAGCAGCACCGGTGCGTGCTCGGCCCGGCGCGGGACGGGCGTGCCCGGCTCCATGAACGCCGGCTTCGCCCAGCCCTGCACGGTGACCTGCTGCAGCCGGCCCGAGCTCAGCGCCTCGGCCAGCGCCGGCCTGGCGTGCTCCGGCCGCAGGCGGAAGTAGTCGGCGAGGTCCCCGGCGGTGCCGACGCCGAGCGCGCGGGCGGCCAGCACGGCCAGCTCGACCGCTGCCTCGTGCGGGGTCGGCTCGGACAGGTCGAGCCCTGGCGGGAGCACCCGCTCGGCCAGGTCGTAGCGACGCTCGAAGCGGAGCCGGTCGTGGACCATCAGCACACCCTTGTCGAAGAGGTCCTCGAGCACGTGCTTGGCCGGAGCCCAGTCCCACCAGGTGCCGCGCCGGCGCCCGCCCGGCACGCGGAAGTCGGAGGCCGCGAGCGGCCCCTCGTCGCGGATGCGGTCCAGGACCGGCTCGTACAGGTCGCCGTGCCTGCTGCGGGTGTCGGCCCACCAGCCGCGGGTCTGCGCCGCCATCCGCGCCATCCGCGGCAGGAACAGGCGGAAGGTCTCGATCGGCAGGAAGGACGCCGCATGACCCCAGTACTCGAAGCCCGCGCGGCGACGGTAGACCAGGCGCTCGAACGCCGCCGGGTCGTGCGCCCCGGCCCGGGCGGCGAGCACCAGCTCGTGGCTGCGGGCGACCACGTTGATCGAGTCGATCTGGATCGCGCCGAGACGGCGCAGCGCGGTGCGCAGCGAGGCTGCCCCGGCCTGGCCGTTCCGCGGCCGCCGGGCCGGGCCGGTCAGCCCCTGCGCAGCCAGGGCCAGCCGCCGCGCCTGGTCGATGGTCAGCGTGTCGGGCATCTCCGCCAGACCATACCGGATGGGTGCGACAGCGGGCGGGCCGGCGGCTTCACGGCTGACCGCGCCGGGCGGGGCCGGGCGGATCGGCGGGGCCGGCGCTCGCTGGGGCGCTCATGCTCCGGCGGCGGCGCGGTCGAGCAGCCAGGTCACCGCCCCGCCGGCGCGCTCGACGGCCGCCACCGCCCGGGTGACGGGCAGCCTCTGGTCGCCGGCGCGGGCGCGGGCGACGGCCTCGGCCTTGGCGGCACCGGTGGCGAGCACCAGCAGCCGCTCGGCGCCGGCAAGGGCCGCGAGCGTGAGGCTGAGCCGGTCGGGCGGGGGCTTGGGCGCGCCGCGGACGGGCACGACCAGCCGGTCGCGCACCTCGACCTCCGGGCGACCGGGGAACAGCGACAGGCAGTGCCCGTCGGGACCGACCCCGATCCAGACCACCTCGAGCCGCGGGGCCGCGGCGGGAGCGGGGTTGTGGTGCGGGAGGCGGGCGAGGACGGCCTCGTAGTCGGCGGCGGCCTCCTCCGGGCCGAGCTCGCCGCGCATGCGCAGGCGCTGGTCGTCGCCGACGGGGACGTGGTCGAGCAGGGCGGCGGCCGCCTGCGCCCAGTTGGACTCCGGGTCGCCGGCCGGCACGCAGCGCTCGTCGCCCATGGCCACCCGGACCCGGCCCCACTCGACCGCGCTGCGCAGGTCGTGACCGGCGAGCCGCCGGTAGGCGGCCAGCGGCGTACTGCCCCCGGTCAGCACCCAGGTGCAGGTCTCGTAGGCGTCGACCGCCGCCTCCAGGTCGGCCAGGGCCGCACGCGCCGCCGCCTCGGCCAGCTCTCCGGCGTCGGCCACCACCTCGACCCGGCTCATCGGTGCACCCTCCCTTCAGCTGCTCGGGGTCATCGCTGCTCCCCGGCCTCCGCCAGGGCGGCCGCGGGCACCAGTGCCCCCTCGAAGACGCGGTCGCGCCCGAACACGTCGAGCTCGCCGGCCAGCGGGGTCTGCTCGGAGCCGACCCCGAACCTCCGGGCGGGAGGGTGCCCGGGAGCCCGCACGGTGGCCACCAGATGGCTCGGCGTCGCCTCGACCCTGATGGTGGCCTCGCCCTCGTCGGAGTCCACGGTCAGCTCGACCCGGGTGAGGCTGGCGGAGCCGAGCGTGCTGGCCACGCGCGCCTCGCACGCGCCCGACTCGGTCGCATAGCGCGCCACGCGCAGGTCGTCGACCACCCGCACGTCCTCCAGCCGCCAACCCAGCCGTGAGGCCAGCCAGCCGGTCAGCTCCAGACCGGCGGCCGGCTCGACCGCGTCGACCTGGAGGCGCCGCGTGCGACGGGCGCTGCCGCGCAGCGGCGGCCCGTTGAAGGGTTGGGCGAGCAGCTCCCGCCAGGCGGTGATCCGGCCCCAGACGCAGTCGGACAGGGCCGGGCGGAGCCCCTGCGCGGCGCGTGCGAGGCGGGCCAGGTCCGCCACGGGATCGGCGAAGGTGGCGGCGTCGACGATCAACCGGTCGGTGACCGAGGCCAGCTCCTCGAACACCTCCTCGGCGAGCGGCGGCGTGCCCTCCCAGTAGGTGAACACCGGCAGCTCGGGCAGGAGCAGCGGCAGCACCACTGCCGGCAGGTGGCGCGGGTGGACGTTGGTCTGGACGATGACCTCCTCCCAGACCACCTCGGAGCCGCCCTCGGCACGGCGGTGGTGCGCCACGCGCGCCCAGGAGCGCACCCGTGCCCGGTCCGCGGGCGGCTCGACGATCAGCACCACGCAGCGCGACGGCGCCCGGGCGCCGAGGCTCTCGATCGTGGCCAGGGCGCGCTGGCCGGCGCTGCGGGTCTGCGTGACCACCACCATGTTGTTGACGCTCGCGCGCATCAGCGGTCCGCTGCTGTCCTCGTGCTCCTGCCGCTGGCGCGCCAGGACGTTCTCGATGTCGGCGGGGGGGACCTCCTCGAAGGCCCAGCCGAGCATCATCATCCCGGTCATGGCCGCCGCCAGCGCCGGCCGTGGCCGTACCGCGCGATCAGCTCGTCGGCGGCCTTGGGGCCCCACTCCCCGGCCTCGTAGTTGGGGAGCTCCGGCGGCATCGTCGCCGACCAGCGGTCGAGGATCGGCTGGATGATCTGCCACGCCTCCTCGACCGAGTCCCAGCGCGGGAACAGCGTCGGGTCGCCGACCATCACGTCGAGCAGCAGGCGCTCGTACGCGTCGGGCAGGTCGGCCGCGAACGAGGTGCCGTAGGAGAAGTCCATGTTGACGGAGCGCACCTGCATGGAGGGGCCGGGCACCTTGGCGCCGAGCTTCATGGTGATGCCCTCGTTGGGCTGGATGCGCAGCACCAGGGCGTTCGGCTCCAGGCCCTCCTGGGCCGCCTCCCCGAACGGCAGGTGGGGCGCGGCCTTGAACTGGACCACCACCTCCGTCGCACGCTTCGGCAGGCGCTTGCCGGTGCGCAGGAAGAACGGGGTGCCCGCCCAGCGCCAGTTGTCGACCAGGAACTCGGCCGCCACGTAGGTCTCGACCACCGAGTCAGGCGCCACGTCGGGCTCCTCCCGGTATGCCGGGACCGGCCGGCCGTCGACCCAGCCGTGGGCGTACTGGCCACGCACCACGTTCCGGTCGACCGTCGCCCCCTCCATCCGGCGCAGCGCCTTGAGCACCTTGACCTTCTCGTTGCGCACCTCCTCGGGCTCGAAGGTGGCCGGCGGCTCCATGGCGATGAGCGCAAGGAGCTGCAGCGCGTGGTTCTGGATGATGTCGCGGATAGCTCCGGCGGTCTCGTAGAAGTTGCCGCGGTGCTCGATGCCGATCGACTCGGCCACGGTGACCTGGACGTGGTCCACGTAGTGGTGGCTCCAGACCGGCTCGAAGATCCCGTTGGCGAAGCGGAGCGCGATGATGTTCTGCACGCTCTCCTTGCCCAGGTAGTGGTCGATGCGAAAGACGTCCTGCTCGGGGAACACCTCCGTCACCAGCCGCTGGAGCTCCCGGGCGGAGGTCAGGTCGTGGCCGAAGGGCTTCTCGACCACCACGCGCGACCAGCCGCGGTCGTAGCCGCGCCCGCCGATGCCGGACTTGCCGATCCCCTTGATGGCGCCGGGGAACAGCCGGGGGATCAGCGACATGTAGAACAGGCGGTTGCAGTCGGTGCCGTGCTCGCGGTCGAAGCGCTCGAGCAGGTCGCCGACCCTGCCGTAGGTGGCCGGGTCGTCGGTCGACCCGGTGATGTAGTACAGACGGCTTGCGAACGACTCCCACACCTGCGGCTGGATCGGCTGGACGCGGGAGAACCGCTCGACCGCCTTGCGCATGTCCGCGCGGTACTCGTCGTCGGAGTACGGGCTGCGGCTCACCCCGACCACGGCGAAATGCTGCGGCAGCAGGCGGTTCAGCTCGAGGGTGTACAGGGCCGGGACGATCTTGCGGTGGGCCAGGTCGCCCGAGCCGCCGAAGACGACCATGGCGTTCGGCGGCGGGGTGGCGCGGAAGCGCTCACCTACCTGGAGCGGGTTGTCAGCGGCGTCGGTCACTGCTGCGTCCTCGTCCTCGCTGGGTGGATGGGGTGCCCGCCGAACTCGTTGCGCAGGGCGGCGATCACCTTGGCGGCGTAGGAGTCCTGCTGGCGCGAGCGCAGCCGCATCAGCAGGGAGAGGTTGATGACGGGTGCGGGCACGTCCCTGTCGAGCGCCTCCTGCACGGTCCAGCGGCCTTCGCCCGAGTCCTCGACGTAGCCGGTCAGCGCCTCGAGCCCGGGGTCGCGCGCGTAGGCGGCCGCGACCAGGTCGAGCAGCCATGAGCGCACCACGCTGCCGTGGCACCACAGCTCGGCGATCCGGGACAGGTCGAGGTCGTAGTCGGAGGCGCTCATGATCTCGAAGCCCTCTGCGTAGCCCTGGAGCAGGGCGTACTCGATGCCGTTGTGGATCATCTTCACGTAGTGGCCGGCACCGGCCGGGCCGACGTGGGCGTGCCCACCCCCGGGGGCGAGCGTCGCGAAGGCCGGCTCGACCTGGGCGAACGCGGGATCGGGACCGCCCACCATGAGGCAGAAGCCGTCCTTCTCGCCCCAGATGCCGCCGGAGGTCCCGCAGTCCAGGAAGTGGACGGCCCTGGCCGCAAGCAGGTCGGCGCGGCGCACCGAGTCGCGGAAGTTGGAGTTGCCCCCGTCGATGACGACGTCGCCCGCCTCGAGCAGGTCGCCCAGGGCGGTCACGTTGCTCTCGGTGGGCTCTCCCGCGGGCAGCATGAGCCACACCGCCCGCGGCGGCGCCAGCTTGCCGACCAGCTCTTCGAGGCTCGCGGCCGTCTCGGCGCCATGGTCCGCGACCACCTTGACCGCGGCCGGGTCCCGGTCGCAGGCGACCACCCGGTGCCCGCCGCGCAGCAGGCGGCGGGTCAGACCGGCCCCCATCCGACCGATGCCGACCATTCCGATCTCCACGCTCGGGACCTCCTCTCGCCTCGCGGGTCACCCCGGGCGGGTCACCCGGCGGCTCGCCGGACCCAGCTCATCGCGCCGCCGCGGCGCGCTTGGCCTCGATGCTGTCGACGGCGCCCTGGTAGTTGTCGGCGAAGCGGTCGACCCCCTCCTGTTCCAGTTCCCGCATGACCTGCGCTTCCTCGATGCCCACCTCCGCGAGGTCGCTCCAGAGCCGGTGCGCCCTGCCGGCGTCCTCGAGGATCGTCTGGCCGCGCACCTCGCCGTGGTCCTGGAAGGCGTCCAGGGTCTCGGTCGGCATGGTGTTCACGCTGCCGCGGGCGACCAGCTCCTCCACGTAGAGCACGTCCCGGTAGGCGGGGTTCTTGGTCGAGGTCGACGCCCACAGGGGGCGCTGCGGGCGCGCGCCCGCGGCGGCCAGCGCCCGCCACCGCCCGGTGGCGAGCTGCTCCTGGAATGCCTCCCAGGCCAGCTTGGCGTTGTCGACGGCGGCGGTCCCGAGCCTGGACCGCGCCAGCTCCGCGCCGGCACCGCCCCTGTCCACGACCGCCTGCAGCTTCTTGTCGACGTTGGTGTCCACGCGGCTCACGAAGAAGGAGGCCACGCTGGCGATCTCGGTCAGCTCGCCGCCGGCGGCGGCGAGCTCCTCGAGGCCGGCCATGAAGGCGTCCATCACCTCGCGGTACCGCTCGATCGAGAAGATCAGCGTGACGTTGATGTTGATGCCCGCGGCCAGCGAGGCGCGGATGGCGGGCACCCCCGCGGCGGTCGCGGGGATCTTGATGAACACGTTCGGCCTGGCGAGCGCGTCGAACAGGCGGCGCGCCTCGCGCACGGACGCATCGGTGTCGTTGGCGATGTCGGGCGGCAGCTCGAACGAGATGCGGCCGTCCAGCCCGCCGGTGCGCCGGTAGACCGGCTCCATGTCGTCGGCCGCCGCGCGGATGTCATCGAGGGCGAGCGCCTCGAAGACCGCCCTGGCGTCGCGCCCCTCGCGCGCCAGCCGGACGATGTCGTCGTCGTAGAACGAGCCCTCCCCCATCGCCTTCTGGAAGATCGTGGGGTTGGAGGTCACGCCGACGACCTGGTAGTCGTCGCGCAGCCGGCGCAGCTCGCCCTTGTGGAGCCAGTCACGCGCGATGGAGTCGACCCAGACGGCGACTCCCTGGTCCGTCAGCTCCTCGAGCGGTCGGGTCATGCTGTCGCTCCTTTGCTCGTCCTCACGCCGCCGGGCCCGCGGGCCCGGCGGAGCGCCCAGGGTGCTGGAGCAGCGCGCGTGCCCGCGCGGCGACGTTCTCCGCGGTGAAGCCGTACTGCTCGAGCACCTGATCACCGGGGGCGGAGGCACCGAAACGCTCGACGCCGACCACGTCGCCGGCGTCACCGACCCATTCGCGCCAGCCGAAGGGGCTGGCCGCCTCGACCGCCAGGCGGGCGCGCGCCCCGGGCGGCAGGACCTGGTCGCGGTAGGCCTGGTCCTGGTCGGCGAACAGCTCCCAGCAGGGCATCGACACCACCCTGGTGGCCACGCCCTCGGCTTCGAGCAGGTCGCGGGCGGCGAGCGCCACCCACACCTCGGAGCCGGTGGCGACCAGGATCAGCTCGGGCCGGACCCCGCCGCCGGTTCCCGGCGCCCCCGACCCCTCGGACCCCGCCTCGGCCAGGACGTAGGCGCCCCGGTGCAGGCCGTCGGCCCGTGCGAAGCGGTTCCTGTCGATCGGCGGGAGGTTCTGGCGGGTGAGCGCGATCGCCGTGGGACCGTCGGCGCGCCGCAGCGCCGCCCGCCACGCCTCGGCCGTCTCCGGCGCGTCCGCCGGGCGGATCACCCTGAGCCCCGGCATGGCCCGCAGGCTCGCCAGGTGCTCGACCGGCTGGTGGGTCGGCCCGTCCCCGCCGAGCCCGATGGAGTCGTGCGTCCACACGTACACCACCGGCAGCCCCATGAGCGCGGCCAGCCGCACGCTCGGCCGCATGTAGTCGGAGAACACCAGGAAGGTGGCGGCGAACGGCCGCAGCCCGCCGTGCGCGGCGAGCCCGTTGGAGACCGCGCCCATGGCGTGCTCGCGGATGCCGTAGTGCAGGTTGCGGCCGGTCGACCGCGGCCCGAAGTCGCCCATCCCCTCGAGATCGGTCTTGTTGGACTCGGCGAGATCCGCGGAGCCCCCGAGGAGGGTCGGCAGCTTCGGGGCGATCGCGTTCATCACCTGCTGGGAGGCGCTCCGGGTGGCGAGCTTCCTGGGCTCGGCGAACAGCTTGTCCAGGTCGGCGTCCCAGCCCGCCGGCAGCCTGCCCGTCAAGGCGTCGCGCAGCTCGACGGCCAGCTCAGGCTCTGCCTGGCCATAGGCAGCCATGCGGTGCTCCCAGTCCTCGCGGGCGCGGCGGTTGGCGGGCACCCGGACGCGCCAGCGCTCGTACACGCCGTCGGGGACGAAGAAGTGCCGGTCCGGGTCCCAGCCGTACACCTGCTTGGTGGCGCGCACCTCGTCCTCGCCAAGGGCGGACCCGTGGGCCTTGGCGGTGTCCTGCGCGTGCGGTGCCCCGTAGGCGATGTGGCTGCGCAGCCGGATGAAGCTCGGCCGCTCGGCCTCGTCGACCGCTGCCTGGAACGCGGCGGCGATCGCCCCGAGGTCGTTGGCGTCCTCGACCGCCTGCGTGTGCCAGCCGTAGGCGCGGTAGCGGGCCTCGACGTCCTCGCCGAAGGTGATGCTGGTCGGCCCGTCGATGGTGATGTGGTTGTCGTCGTACAGGACGGTGAGCTTGTCGAGGCCGAGGAACCCGGCCAGCGACGACGCCTCGCCCGAGACCCCCTCCATCATGTCGCCGTCCGAGCAGAAGGCCCAGGTGCGGTGGTCGACCACCCGGTGCCCGGGCCGGTTGTAGCGGGCCGCCAGGAAGCGCTCGGCGATGGCCAGGCCGACCGCGTTGCCGACCCCCTGGCCGAGCGGGCCGGTGGTCACCTCGATGCCCGGGGTGAGGTCGTGCTCGGGGTGGCCAGGCGTGCGCGAGCCCCACTGGCGCTGCCGCTCCAGGTCGTCGATGCCCAGGTCGTAGCCGGTCAGGTGCAGCACGTCGTACTGCAGGACCGAGGCGTGGCCGCAGGAGAGCACGAAGCGGTCCCGGTCGAACCAGGCGGGCGCCTGGGGGTCGAAGGTGAGGAACCGCGTCCACAGCACGTAGGCGGCGGGGGCAAGCGCCATCGCCGTGCCCGGGTGCCCGTCCCCCGCCTTCTGGACCGCGTCCATGGCGAGGGTGCGCACGGTGTCGATGGCCAGCAGATCCTGCTCGGTTCCCTGCGCGGTCGTGGTGGTCACGCTCACTCCTTCAGAAGTTGCTCACAGGTGCCACAGAGCGCGAAGCCGGCCCCCGGCGGGCCTGCCCGGCTCCAGCGACAAGGCTACCCGCTGGACGCGGCAGAATTCCGCGGCTGTCCACAGCCCCCCGGGACCCGGGTCCCAGCCGCCCCCGGCCCCCGACCACCGGCGTGGCTCAGACGGGGTCCTGAGAGCTCGAACGGTGGAGCTCGACGGCCCGCTGCCACCAGTCGGTGAGGCGGTTGAGGCCGAGCGTGCCGGTCGAGCGCGTGCGCTGGACCTGGTCCAGGTCGATCTGGCGGGCGAAGACCTCCTCTCCGGCGCCGGCCTCGTGCAGGACATCCCCGTCCGGGCCCACGAAGACCGAGCGGCCCCCGCCGACCTCGCCCGAGCCGTTGACGTCGAGCAGGTAGGCCTGGTTGGCGATGGCCGCGGCGCGGGCCAGGACCAGCTCCAGGTGCCGGTCCCAGGTCGTGGTCAGCGACGGGTGCAGGATCGCCTCGGCCCCGCGCAGCGCCAGGCTCCTGGCCACCTCCGGGAACCAGATGTCGTAGCAGGTGCAGAGGCCGAGCGTGCCGGTCCCCGGGATCTCGAGCACGCACGGCTCCTGCCCCGGCTCGACCCGCTCGTAGGGCGTCCAGGGGAACAGCTTGCGGTAGCGGGCCACCAGCTCCCCGTCCGGGTCGAGCACCACCGCGGTGTTGTAGACCGCGTCCCCCTCGCGCTCGTACAGCGATCCGGGCACCAGCCACACCCCGCGCCGCTTCGCCAGCGCCGCCAGCCGCTCGGTGGTCGGCCCCGGGACCGGCTCGGCGACCTGCTCCATCCAGTCCCTGGGGGCCGCCGGGGCGAAGCTGGCGACCGCGTGCAGGCTGAGCTCCGGGAGCAGCACCAGGTCGATCCACCGCCAGGTCCCGGTGAGCTGGCCGACGAGCCGGGCTGCCCTGTCCCAGGTGGCCTCCAGGTCGAAGGGCACCACCCGGAGCTGCACCCCGCCGACGCCGAGCAACCGCGACATGGCCGTCACCTCCTGGCAATTCACGCGTCCACAGGCTCCCCGGACCCCGGGCCGCCGGCGCGGCTCAGACCGGCCAGCCGGACCCCGGGCCGGTCACGCGGGTCTCGACCCCGCGCCGCAGCGCCAGCTCGCGCAGGACCCGGTGGGCGGCGACCGGCCGCTCCCCCTCGGCAGGGTGGCAGCGCTGCCAGGTCCCGTCCGAGCCGAGCTCCCATGCCTGCACGTTGTCGGCCAGCATCACGTCGAGGATCTCCTGCAGGCGGTCGGTCAGGTCGGGGTCGCTCACCGGCGTCACCGCCTCGACCCGCAGGTCCAGGTTGCGCGGCATCAGGTCGGCCGAGCCGATGTAGTAGGACCGCTGGCGGCCGCTCTGGAACACCCACAGCCGCGGGTGCTCGAGGAAGCGGCCGACCACCGAGCGCACCCGGATGCTCTCGCTCACCCCCGGCACGCCGGGCCGCAGCCGGCAGATGCCGCGCACGATCAGGTCGATCTGCACCCCGGCCTGCGAGGCGGCGTAGAGCGCGCGGATGCAGGCCGCGTCGACCAGCGAGTTCATCTGCATCACGATGCGCCCGGGGCGGCGGGGGCCGTGGCGCCTGGCGATCTCGCCGATCAGCTCGACCACCCGCTCGCGCAGCGCTCCCGGTGCCACGAGGAGCCGCCGGTAGCGGTTGCCACGCGCATAGCCGGTCAGCGAGTTGAACAGGTCGGTGAGGTCGCTGGCCAGCTCCTCGTCGCAGGTCAGCAGGCCGATGTCGGTGTAGAGGCTGGCGGTGCGGGCGTTGTAGTTGCCGGTGCCGATGTGGCAGTAGCGCCGGATCCGGCCCTGCTCGCGGCGCACCACCAGGGCGGTCTTGGCGTGCGTCTTGAGCCCGACCAGGCCGTAGGTGACGTGGCAGCCGGCCTGCTCCAGCGCTCTGGCCCAGTTGATGTTGGAGGCCTCGTCGAAGCGGGCCTTCAGCTCGACCAGAACCGCCACCTGCTTGCCCTGCTCGGCCGCGCGGATGAGCGCGTTGACGATGGACGAGTCGCCGTCGGTCCGGTACAGCGTCTGCTTGATCGCGAGCACGTCGGGGTCGTCGGCGGCCTGGGACACGAGCCGCTCGACCGAGGTCGAGAAGGCGTCGTAGGGGTGGTGGACCAGGAGGTCGCCCGCGCGGATGGCGTCGAACAGGTTGACCGCCTCGCGGCCCGAGCCGGACAGGCGCGGCTGGGTGGTCCCGACCCAGGGCGCGTCCGCCAGCTCCGGCCGGTCGATCGCGGCCGCCAGGCCCGAGAGGTCGCCGAGGTTGAGCGGCGCCTCGACGGTCACCACCGCGTCGTCGTCCACGTCCAGCTCGCGCCGGAGCAGTCGGACGATGTGCTCGGGCATGCTGGCGGCCACCTCGAGCCGGACCACCGCGCCGAAGCGGCGCCGCCGCAGCTCCTGCTCGACCGCGATCAGCAGGTCGTCGGCCTCGTCCTCGGCCACCTCGATGTCGGCGTCACGGGTCACCCGGAAGGGGTGGGCCTCGACCACCGTCATCCCCGGGAAGAGCTGGCCGAGGTGGGCCGTCACCACCTGCTCGAGCGGCACGAAGGTGGAGCCGTCCGCCAGCGGCACGAAGCGGGGCAGGATGTCCGGCACCTTGACCCTGGCGAACAGGGACCGGTGGCTCGCCGGGTCGCGGACGGCCACCGCCAGCGACAGCGACAGGTTGGACAGGTACGGGAACGGGTGGCCGGGGTCGACCGCCAGCGGCGTCAGCACCGGGAACACCTGGTCCAGGAAGTACTCGCGCAGGTAGTCGCGGTCCTGGCGGTCCAGCTCGCCCACGGCGGCCAGGCGGATGCCCTCGGCGGCCAGCGCCGGGACCATCTCGTCGAGGAAGCAGCGCGCCTGTGCCTCGATGGCCGGCACGACGTGCTTGCCGATCGCCTCGAGGGTCTCGGTCGGCGTCCAGCCGTCCGAGCCGCGGGTGGCCACCCCGGCCTCCACCTGCTCGCGCAGGCCCGACACCCGGACCATGAAGAACTCGTCCAGGTTGGTCGAGAAGATCGACAGGAACTTCAGGCGCTCCAGCAGCGGCGTGGCCGGGTCCCTGGCCAGCGCCAGCACGCGGTCGTTGAACTGGAGCCAGGAGACCTCCCGGTTCAGGTACAGCCACGGGTCGGCGAGGTCCCGCTCGACCGGGCGGATCTGCTCGGCGCTGGTGCCGTCGCTCATCAGTCGTCGCTCCTGGAGCCTGCTCGGCACATGTTGGCATCACCGGCCATGGTTGCAAAGCATGGCGAGCAACCGCCGCCGGCTGTTCAGCCGCCGTTCACGGCGCGGGCGGAGCGCTGCCGCCGGCTTCCTCGTCACGAGGTCCCCCCGTCGAGCGCGTGCCCGATCAGTCCCAGCGGCGGCGAGCCGAGCGCGAGCAGGGCCGCGTGGAAGCGCTGGTGGGAGTAGGCCGCACCCCAGGTGGCGCGGGCGCGCTCGCGCAGCGCCAGGATCTCGAGCTTGCCCCAGGTGTAGCGGCCGTAGGTCGGGTCGAAGGTCGCGCGGGTCGCTTCGGCCCTGGCCGCGGAGCCACGGATGAACGCGTCGGACTCGAAGCGGGCGACGGCGTCGTCGACGGTCATCGAGCCCGAGTGCAGGCCGATCGAGACGGCCAGCCGGGTGACCCGCTGCAGGGCCTCGACCGCGACCCCGACCGCGAAACGCGGGTCGCCGTCGCGGAAGCCCTCGTCCAGGCACAGCTCCTCCGCGTAGTGGGCCCAGCCTTCGACGAACGCCTCGGAGTGCAGGGTGCGGCGCACGTCGCCGGTGACCCGGCGCAGGCAGCGGCCGTGGGCGAAGTGGCCGGGCGCGACCTCGTGGAGAGTGATCGCCGGGAGGCTCGAGCGGCTGAACACCTCGAGCCACTGCTCCTGGTCCTCCGCCGGCCAGGACGGGTCCGGGGGGGTGATGTAGTAGCGGGAAGGGGCATCGGCCTCGTACGGGGCCGCCGGGCACATCATCGCCAGGGCCCAGCGGCGCGACGGTGGCGCCGGGCCGACCAGGCACTCGCCGTCCAGACCCGGCACCAGGCCGAGCTCGCGGGTGAACTCGATCACCTCGGCGGTGACCGCCCGCGCCTCGGCTATCACGCCGGCGGCGTCGGGGTGGTCGCTGGCCAGCTCGGCCACCACCTCGCCGCGCCGGCGGCCGGGGGCGATGCGGCCGCAGGCGTCGGCGAGCAGGCCACCCAGCCGGTCCCGCTCCGCGTCGGCGCGCTCCTCGAGCCGGCCGAGGTCGACCTCGACGGCCTCGCTCGCGCTGAGCAGGCGGGCGAGGCTGGCGGCGCCCAGCGACGCGTCCGGGTCGCCGTCGCGGGCGCAGGCCTCGACGTGCTCGACCAGCCGGGCGTGGGCGGCGAGCGCGCGAGCGGCGAGCGGGTCGCCGGCGTCGAGGTCGGCGGCGAGCCCGCGCACCGGCGCCAGCAGCGCGCCGGCGACCGGCGAGCTCACGCGGTCGAGGGAGGTGAGCGCGGCGTCGACCGCGTCCGGCCAGGCGGCGAGGTGGCGGCGGCGCGCCTCGGCCCGCTCCTCGGCCGCGGCGTACTCACGGTCGTAGCAGGACAGGTCGAGGGCCTCCAGGTGCCGCAAGGGGCTGCGGCGGTGCAGCTCGAGCTCGCCGAGCTCGATGCGCAGGGATTGCTCGCGGGTGGCGGCGTACGCCTCGTCGAGCGGGTCGGCGAAGGGCGGGCCGCCGAGACGTGCCAGGCCGGCCCGCACGCCGTCGGGCGAGAGGTCCTGGACGCGGCCGTCGTAGCTGTGCAGACCGACGTATTCGCGGACCTGGGGGACCAGCAGGTCGCAGATGGCTTGCAGGCGCTCGTTCATTGCCGCAGCGTAGGACCTCAAGGCCCAACGGGACAATCCACTTCGTCAGCCCACGCGCGCTGCGATGCGGCCGGCGGCGCGGTGCGCCAGCCCCATGACCGACAGCATCGGGTTCACGCCCGAGGCGGTGGGGAACACCGAGGAGTCGGCCACGAACAGGCCGCGCACCTCGTGGGTCTCGTGGTCGGGGCCCACCGCCGACGTGCCCGGGTCGCTCCCCAGCCGGCACGAGCCCATCTGGTGGTACGAGAAGAAGGTGACGCGGCCGCCGCGGTAGCCGGCGCGGCGGGTCGCGGCGGCCCAGGACTCGTAGCCGCCCGGCTGGTCGGGCCGGAACGAGATGCGCCGGGGGTGCATGGAGAAGATCTCGGCCGCGCCGGCGGCGGCGAGGACCTGTCCCGCGCCCGCGACGCCCGCGCCGATGCGGTGCTCGTCGGCCGGGGTTATCCGGTAGTGCAGCCGCGGCTGGCCGTCACGGTCGATGCGCACCTGGCCGCCGGCGCTGTCGCGGCACAGCACCGCGCACAGCGACAGCTTGGCGAAGCGCTCCATCAGCGCGCGGTGGCTGGAGGACGACACCCAGGGCAGCGCGGTCGAGCCGGCTCCGGGATGCACCGGCACGGTCTCGAAGATCGGCGCGTAGTCCCCGAGCGAGGTGCGCAGCTCGGCCGAGTAGCGCGCCTGCAGGGTGCCCTCCCACATGTGGACGTCCTCGTCGAACACACCGAAGGCGGCCGTTCCCGGGTGCAGCCGCAGGTGGTGGCCGACCTGGCCGCCCAGCCCCGAGCGCAGCAGCAGGGCGGGCGTCTCGACCGCGCCCGCGGCCGCCACCACGGCCTTGGCCAGCACCCGCAGCCGGTGGCCGCCGGCGAGCGCCTCGACCCCGGTGGCGCGGCCGTCGGAGACCAGCACCCTGCGCACGTCCGCCCCGATCACCAGGCGGGCGCCGTGGCCGGCCGCGTCCTCCAGATAGGTCCGCATGGTCGACTGCTTGGCGCCGAGCCTGCAGCCGAAGCCGCACCAGCCGCAGGCGGCGTCCTGCGAGCAGCCGCGGACGTTTCGGGGCAGCACGTCGACGTGCCAGCCGAGCTGGCGCAGGCCCGCCTCCATGAGCTCGTCGCGCGCTCCGGGCCGGCTCGCCCGGGTGGTCACGCCGAGCCGCTCGGCGACCGCCTCGAGCGACGCCTCGACCTCGCCGGACGTGAACACGTCGCTGCCGGACACCCGCGCCCAGTCCGCGAGCACGTGCGGCGGCGTCTTGAACGACGTCGTGTAGTTGACCACCGTGCCGCCGCCGAGCGTCGACCCGGCCACGATCCGCACCCCGAGATCGGTCGTCGCCATGGTCAGCCCGTAGAGGTACATCCCCACGGTGGCCTCGGCCTCCTGGTGGCTGAAGTCGGCCTCGCTCGCGTAGCCGCCCTTCTCGAGCACGATGACGTCGGCGCCGGCGCGGGCGAGCTCGCCGGCGACCACGCCGCCGCCGGCGCCGGAGCCGACCACCACCACGTCGCAGGCCAGCTCCTCGTCGGCCTCGATCTGGAGGGGCGCGAGCCTTCTCGGCTCGTCGGGGGCCGGGCCGAGCGGGCCCGGGTAGCCGGTGCGCGCCAGCGCCGCGCCCGGGAACGAGTACTCGGAGGCCAGCGCCGCGGACGTGAGCGCGCCGGCGAGCTGTCGCCGCGCCCGCAGGCGGCTGCGCCACCACTGCTGGACCAGCGCCTCGACCCCCTCGCGGGTGCGCTCGGGCACGGGCGTCGGGCTGCCGGTCAGGGCGAGGGCGCCCAAGCGCGAGCCGAGCAGGCGCAGGGCGTCCAGCAGCCGCTCGCGGTCCTGCCTGGAGGGCAGCAGGCCCAGGGCGGCCAGCATCCGCTCCGGGACCGCCGGGTCGTGCTCCGGCCCGAGGATCCCGCCGGCCAGCGCGGCGGCGACCCGCGCCACCTGCTCGGTGGTCTCGGCGGGCGCGGCCGGCGCGACGGAGGCCATGCTCCCTTGTACCCCGCCGGAGCGCCGGCGACTAGAGGGAACTTCCTAGACCGGGCCGAGGCGCTCGCCCAGGCGCGACTCCAGCGAGTCGGCGTCGACCGGCTTGTCGAACAGGCCGCCCTGGCCGAGCTGGCAGCCGAGCGCGCGCAGCAGGCGGAGCTGCCCGGCCGAGGCGACCCCCTCGGCGATGGTCCGCAGGCCGAGCGCGTGGGCGAGCTGCACGATCCCCCGCACCAGCGCGGCGGCGCGGGAGGCACCGCCGGCGACCCCGCCCTCCAGCAGGTCGACGTAGAACCTGTCGACCTTGAGCACGTCGAGCGGGAAGCGTGCCAGGTACTCCAGCGACGAGTGGCCGGTGCCGAAGTCGTCGACGGCCAGGCGCACGCCGAGCTCCTTGACCTGCCCGAGGGCGGCGCCGACCACCTCGTGATCGAGCAGCTCGGTCTCGGTGAGCTCCAGCAGCAGGGCGCGCGGGTCGAGGCCGGAGGCGTCGAGGGCCGCGCGCACCTCGGACACGAAGGCCGGGTGGCGGAGCTGCCGGCCGGAGACGTTGACGGCGATGCCGGCGGTCGAGCCGGCCTGGCGGGCGCGGCGCCAGGCGCTCCCGCGGCGGCACGCCTCCCGCAGCGCCCACGCGCCGATGGGGACGATCAGCCCGGACCGCTCCGCGGCCGGGATGAACGTGGAGGGCGGCAGCAGGCCGAGCGCCGGGTGGCGCCAGCGCAGCAGCGCCTCAGCTCCGACCACGCGGAGCGTGCCGAGGTTGACGATCGGCTGGTAGAGCACAACGAGCTCGCCCCGCTCGAGCGCCCCCTCCAGGTCGGTCGTTGATCGGGTGCCCATCCTCGTAAACCATCGACAGACCAAGCAGCGAATTGAGGAGAGCCGGCAGAGCCGACCCGGCAGCCGCCGGCCCGGGCGCGAGCGGCGCGAGGCGCCCGCGGCCTACAGGAGGTCGTCCAGGCGCTTCTTCTTCCCGCGGCGCTCGGCCTCGGCCAGTGCCTCCTCGAACGAGGAGCGCTTGGTGTCCTGGCGGCGCGCGGCCTCGGCGAGCGGGTCCTTGCCACCGAGGTCCTTGCCCGCGGCCAGCAGGTCGTCGAGGGAGGCGCGCGCCTTGCCCTCCAGTCGCAGGCGGATCGCGGTCAGGGTGGACGACTGCTCCGCGGTCAGCCCGTACTGGGTGTGGAGCTGGGTGAGCGCGAGCTCGGCCCGCTCCAGGAGCTGCCGGTCCACCTCGCTCGGGTTGTCGGGGGCGGTCATGGCTGCATTCCTCCTCGCGCGCTCAGTCTCAGAGCCTGCGGGCGACCAGCTCGGCGACCGGGCTGCGCTCGCCCTTGAGCAGGGTGACGTGCCCGAAGAGCGGCTCGCCCTTGAGCCGTTCGATCAGCGCCGCGACCCCGGAGTCGGGGTCGACGTACGGGTGGTCGACCTGGGAGGTGTCGTGGCACAGCACCAGCTTCGACCCCTCCCCGAGCCGGCTCGCCAGCGAGCGCAGCACGCCGTACTCGACGTTCTGCGCCTCGTCCAGGATGGCAAAGGTCCGCACGAAGGTGCGACCCCGGATGAAGGTGAGCGGCTCGAGCTGCACCGTGCCGTCGTCGAGCAGGCCCTGCACCAGGTCCTGGGTGTAGCTCTCGCGCCGGTCGGCGTCGTGCGAGCCCCGGAAGAGCTGCGCCATGGTGTCGTGGATGGCCTTCATCCAGGGGGAGATCTTCTCGTCCACGTCGCCGGGGAGGAAGCCGAGGTCCTGGCGCCCGACCGGCACCACCGGCCGGAACACCAGCACGCGGTCGTACTCCCTGCGCTCCATGGTGGCGTCCAGCCCCGCGGCCATGGCCAGGTAGGTCTTGCCGGTGCCGGCGTTGCCGGCCAGCGACACCAGCGGGATGCCGGGGTCGCGCAGCAGGTGCAGGGCGAAGTGCTGCTCCTTGGAGCGAGCGCGGGCGCCGAAGGTCTCCGGCGCGTCGCAGACGAGCTGCACCTCGACCGGCTCGCCCGCGGCCACGGTCCTGCGCACCTGGCCCAGCGCGCTCTGGCTGCCGGAGCGCAGCACCACGAACTGGTTGGCCCACAGCGGCTGCTCCGGCGCGACCTCGGCACCGCGGCCGGCGTAGGCGGCGTCGACCAGGCCCCCGGGGACTTCGAGGGTGGTCACCCCGAGGTAGCCCTCTTCGACGGCCACCCGCTCGTGGCGGTACTCCTCGGCGGCCAGCTTGAGCGCCTCGGCCTTGATGCGCAGGCTCGCGTCCTTGGAGACGAGCACGACCGCCCGCTCGTCGCCGAGCTCCTTGGCCAGGTTCGCGGTGGTGGCCAGGATGCGGTTGTCGTCGGAGTCGTGGGCGAGGCCCTCCGGCAGGACGAGCCTGCCCGTGTGGTTCACCTCGACCCAGATGCGCCCGCCCCCCGGCAGGCCCACGCCTTCCGACAGGTTGCCACGCTCCCGCAGCGCCTCCAGGACCCGGATGGCGCGGCGCGCGGACGCGCCGGTCTCGTCCGGGCGGCTCTTGAGCTTGTCGAGCTCCTCCACCACCGTCAGCGGGACCACCACGTCGTGCTCGTCGAAGCGGCCCGGCGCGTCCGGGTCGGCGATCAGCACGTTGGTGTCCAGCACGTAGGTCCGGTGGGGGACGTCGGGACTCGCCCTGCGGGTGGCTCGAGGCATGCACCAACTCCTCACTCACGTCCCTGCCCTGCTCCGCAGCGTGGCTTCGTCGGCTGCCGAGGTCAACAGGAAAAACGCCGTGCTGCCGCAGCACCGGGCACTCGGGAACCTGTGGACTTGAGATAACTAGACACTGTGAACTAGGCTCTCCACAGAACGCCTCATCCGCTCCCGGCGGCGGGGCGCGGCCGGTCCGGTCACTTCTCCGGCGGCTTGCGGTGCGCGGGCCGCGGCCGGACCTGCCGTCGCCCCTGCGTAGGCGCCTATTCCCGCCCGGCGCCCGTCTCGCGGACGGCGGCGGCGACGTCCTCGAGGTCGGCGGCGCCCAGCCGCAGGGTGCCCGCGGGCAGCCAGGCGTCGAGCTGGGAGGGCCGCCGCGCGCCCACGATCGCCGCGGTCACGCCCGGCTGCCCGAGCACCCAGGCGACCGCGACGGCGGGCACCTCCACCCGGTGGCGCTCGGCGACCGGCCGGAGCCGCTCGGCCAGCGCCAGGTTGGCCGCGAGCCGGGGCTCCTGGAAGTCGCGGCTGGACCGCCGCCAGTCGTCCGGCGCCAGCCTGGCCACCCGGGCGGCGCCGAACGAGCCGGTGAGCAGGCCGGACTGGAGCGGGCTGTAGGCCAGCACCCCGGTGCCGTGCGCCTCGCACCAGGGCAGCAGGTCGCGCAGGGCACGGCGGTTGACCAGGCTGACCGGCGCCTGCAGGGAGTCGACGTGGCGGACCCGCTCGCAGCGCTCCAGGTCGTCCACGCTGAAGTTGGAGACCCCGGCCCAGCGGACCTTGCCCTCGTCGACCAGCTCGGCCATGGTCGCCCAGGACTCCTCCACGCGCGTGCCGGTGGACGAGTCCGGCCAATGGAACTGGTAGAGGTCGACGTGGTCCCGGCCGAGCCGCTTGAGGCTCTGCTCCAGCTCGAAGCGGACCGACGCCGGCCGCAGGTCGTTGACCGGCGCCCGCTCGTTGCCGCCGTACCAGTTCAGCCCGCACTTGGTGAACACCAGCACGCCCTCGCCGTGCTCGCGCACCACCTGGCCGACGACCTCCTCGGAATGGCCGAGGCCGTAGACCGCTGCCGTGTCCACCCAGCTCACGCCGGAGTCGAAGGCACGGTGCAGCGCCGCGATGGACTCGTCGTCGTCCTGCGGGCCCCAGCCGAACACGCCGGGGCCGCCGATGGCCCAGGCGCCGACACCCACCACCGAGAGACCCGGACCGTGGCTGCCGAGGTTGCGGAGCTGCATCCTGTGCTGCCTCCTCAATAGCTCGCCAATAGCTCGCTCACGGGACGGGAGCGCTCCGTGCTCCTGGCGGTCCAGCCTACCCGAGTCAGATCGTACCGGCCGAGCCGGTCTGCCAAGCATTTTCGGCATTCTCGTCGTCGGCGCGGCGGCGGCCGTCGTGCACGGCCAGGTCGACCTCCTCCAGCCGGTCCGACCGGCGGTAGGAGCGGCCGACCTTGGCGCACGGCCTGCCCTCGCGCAGGACCACGTCGGCGGTGTAGTCGCAGTCGCCCTTGAGCAGCGCCGACCCGACGGCGTAGGAATCGACCGGCACGCCCGCCGCCTCGAAGGCGGCGATCCGGTCGGCGGTGAAGCCGCCGGAGACGATCACGCGGATGTGCTGGAACCCGTCGGCGTCCAGCGCTTCCCGCACCTTCCAGACCAGCCTCGGGTTCACGCCGGTCGGGACGAAATCTCCCATCTCCCGCCAGAGGGACCGGTCGACCATCATGCTCGAGGTATCCAGGCGCACGCCCCAGAGCCGCTCGCCGAACGTCCGCGCGCAGGCCAGGGCGGTGGCGACCGAGTCGTTGTCGAAGTCCACAAGGGCGATCAGCGGCACGTTGGGGACATGGCGGGCGAAGGCCGCGGTGGCGGCTACGGTGTCGCCGTTGAAGGTGGCGATCAGCGCGTGCGGGATGGTGCCGAGCCCGCGCTCGCCCCACCATGCGGCCTGGGCGTCGGTGGCCACGCCCTGCGCGCCACCGATGAAGGCCGCGTAGCCGTCGCCGCCCTGGGTCGCCCAGTGGTCGAAGCGGTCCGCGAAGAACAGCACCGGCTTGCCGCCGGCCGCCGCGACCACCTGGCGGACGTTGTCGGCCACCAGCGAGCGCCGCGCGAGCACCCCGAGGTACACGCTCTCCAAGTGCGCGACCAGCCGGTACGGCCCGCTGATCTCGACCACCGGCTCCCAGGCGGCGAGGCGGTCGCCGTCACGCAGGGCCCGCACGCGCACGTCGCCGATGGCCGCGCGCCACAGCCGGTCGAACGCGACCTCCGACTCGACCTGGGCACGCACCGCCTTCAGGTAGTCGGGGCCGCCGGCCAGGCGCGAGCGACGGGCCTGGTTGCGGGCGTTGAGGTAGTCGGCGAAGGCGCGGTCGGCCGCGGCCTGGTCGACGGGCTCCCCGGCGCCGAGCGCGAGCACGGCGAGCGCCTCGTCGATACCGCACGCCACCACCCCGTCCTGCCGCTGGAAGACCTGGATGGTGACCTCGGTGTCGTCGCGCCCGGCGGCGAGGATGCGCCGGGAGCGGTCGAAGTAGACGGCGGCCCGGTAGCCGGCCCGAAGCTCCACCACGGGCAGGTCGAAGACCCACGAGGCCAGGCGTCCGTCGGCGGTGCGCGACTCCGGGCCGTGGACCGGGAGCGGGATCGCCGAGCCGGCGCTCGCGTTCGGCAGTGGATCGTTGGACGGTGGCATGGGAGCTCCCGCCTCAAGGGTAGCAACCGTTGCCCTTGGCGGCCCCGGGCGGTAGCGTCGGACAGGGTTCGAGGTCCGGGGGGACTCGAGCGGCCAGGCAGTCCTGCTCCCCGAGTCCCGGTGGGGAGGCCGCATGATCGCGCACAAGCTGGTGAGCGCCGGGCAGCTCCTGGTGGTGCAGCTCGACGCCGGGCAGGCGGTGTGGTGCCAGCCGGGCCGGTTCGTCTGGAAGACGCCGAACGTGGCGGTCCAGGCACGCATGATCGGCTCGGGTGGCGACGCGGGCGGCCTGGTGGACCGGGCCCTGGCCACCGCTATCTCCGCGGGGCGACGGCGGCTCGCCGGCAACGCCGCCGCGCTCCCCTACTTCGCGGCCACCGCCTCCAGCGGACTGGTCGCCTTCGCCGGCGAGCCGGCCGGCGAGGTCCGCGAGCTGCGGCTGGGCCCGGAGCGGAGCTGGCTGGTCGCGCGCGGCGCCCTGGTCGCGGCGGAGCGCACCGTGGGCTTCGGCGCCGCGCCGGCCTCGCTGCCCGGCGGCTGGAGGCCGGGCCAGAGCGCCCAGGCCGGGCTGGAGCGCCTGGACGGCGGCGGCTCCGCGTTCGTGACCGGCGCGGGCGGGCTGGTCGAGCTGGACCTCTCCCGCTACGGCGGCGCGGTCGAGGCCGACCCGGAGCGCCTGGTGGCGCTGCAGGACGGCGTCCGGGTCGAGCCGCGCCGCAAGGCGCTCGCCGGCGACGAGCTGCTCGCGCTGCTGCTCGGCGGCGGCCGGCCGAGCCTGGCGACCCTGAGCGGCGACGGCGTGGTGCTGCTGCAGACGGCGGCGCCGGCCGTAGAGCACGGCAAGCCCGCAACCTACCGGCAAGGAGGCGCAGATGGCATTCCTGAATGACGCCAGGCAGCTCGCCGAGCAGGCGACCCGCTCCATCGAGCAGGGACTCGACCAGGTCCGCGAGCGCATCGACGAGCTCCAGCGGCAGCGGCGCTTCAACGAGCTGGGACGCCAGCTCGGCATGCTGGTCTACCGCTCGCGCCGGGCGGCCACGCCGCTCGACGAGGGCGAGGTCGAGCGCATCTGCGCCGAGATGGCCTCGATCGAGGCGACGCCGGACGGCGCCGGCGGGGCCACCGGCGGGGCCACCACAGGTCCCGGCACCCCCGCCACTGGTCCCGGCGCCCCTGCCACCCCCGGAGCTCCGGGGACCCCCGGCGGCCCCGACGCCCCGGGGACCTCCGGCGGCCCCGGCGCCCCCGGCAGCCCGCACGGCGACCCGCCGGCACCGTCCGGGGGCTACTCGCTCGACGACCTGTCACCCTGAACCCTGACTGTTCTGTAATGCGCGGGCCACCGCCCATCGGTTGAGGCTTTTGGAGGGCGCGGCTAGCATCGAGCTGCCTTTACGCGGCTCAGGAGGATGGGTGACCCGGTTCCAGCGGCTTGCTGTCGCGACGACGACGGCTACATTTGCGCTCATCGCGGTCGGGGGGCTGGTCCGGGCGACTGACTCCGGTCTCGGCTGCCCCGACTGGCCACGCTGCTTCGGCAAGCTGACGCCCCCGCCGAACCTGCACGCCTGGATCGAGCACTCCCACCGGCTGGTGGCCGCGGTCGTGATCGCGCTGGTCGCCCTCACCGTGGTCGTCGCCTGGGCGAGCAGGCAGTCCCGCGCCATCCGCTGGGCGGCGGTCGGCGCGCTGGCGATGGTGGTGGCCCAGGCGGTGCTCGGCGCCATCGTGGTGTGGGCCAGGCTCGAGGCCGAGTCGGTCACCCTGCACCTCGCGACGGCGCTGGCGCTGGTCGCGCTGCTGGAGTTCATCGCTTTCCGGTCCCGATGGCCGGCCGGGGAGCGGGCCGGGCGGCCGCGGGGGTTCGTGCGGCTGGCGATGGTCGGGGCCGGTCTGACGTACGGGCAGATGCTGGTCGGCTCGACCGTGAGCGGGCACGAGGCCGGGCTGGCCTACCCGCTCCGCGTGCTCGTGCCGGACCTCGGCGTCTCGGCCGCGCAGCTCCAGTTCGCCCACCGGGCGCTCGCTCTGGTCGTCGGGACCGCCGTCGTCGCCGTCTACGCGGTCGCCCGGCGGACCCAGCGCGCCCACCCCACGGTCACGCGGCTCGCCGGGTACGCCGCCGCCCTGGTGGTCGTCCAGATCGCCCTCGGCGTCGCCAACGTCGCCAACCGCCTCTCGGCCCTGACCGTGGTGCCGCACCTGGCGGTCGGCAGCCTCCTGTGGGGCACGATGTTCGCGCTGGTCCTGCACGCCGACCGCTTCGCGGGCGCGGCCGGGCGCGACCAGGCCGAGCCCGAGCCGGCGCCGGCGCGGACCGCCAGGGAATCGCTCACCGCGTACTTCCTGCTCACCAAGCCGCGCATCATCGAGCTGCTGCTGATCACCACGGTGCCGACGATGTTCCTCGCCAAGCGCGGCATCCCCTCGCCCTGGCTGGTGCTGACCACCCTGTTCGGCGGGTCGCTGTCGGCCGCGAGCGCCAACGTGATCAACTGCTACCTCGACCGCGATATCGACTCCACGATGCGGCGGACCCGGCGGCGGCCGCTGCCCGCCCGCCAGGTGACGCCCGAGGACGCGCTGCGCTTCGGGCTGGCGCTCGGGGCGGCCGGGTTCGTATGGCTGTGGGCGACCGTGAACCTGCTGTCGGCGTCGCTGGCGACCGCGGCGATCCTGTTCTACGTGTTCGTCTACACCATCGGCCTGAAGCGGCGCACGGCGCAGAACATCGTCATCGGCGGCGCGGCCGGCGCGGTCCCCGTGCTGGTCGGCTGGGCCGCGGTGACGGGCAGGATCGAGCTGCCCGCCCTGGTGCTGTTCGCGATCATCTTCTACTGGACCCCGCCGCACTTCTGGGCGCTGTCCCTGCGCTACCGCGAGGACTACGAGGCCGCCGGGGTGCCCATGCTGCCGGTGGTGCGCGGCCCCAAGCGGACCGGCCAGCAGATCCTCTACTACACGCTGCTGCTGGTCGCGGTGACGCTGCTCATGTACCCCGCCGGCCGCATGGGTCTCATCTACCTGGCGGCGGCCGTCGGGCTCGGGGCGGCGTTCGTGTGGCGGGCGGTCGGCCTCGCGCGGGACGTCTCGGGCAAGCGCGCCATCGGCCTGTTCAGCTTCTCCAACCAGTACCTCGCGCTGCTGTTCCTTGCGGTGGCCGTCGACGCCGTGGTCCATGTGCGGGGATAGGGCCGGGGCCGCCGCCACGACCCCTCCCGGCGGCAAACGGGCAGCTCAAGCGCTTGTTCACAAACGCCGTGTCGACTTGTGAGCTTCGGAAAGCCCCGATACATTCAGTCTTGTCCTGGCCCGCCCGCTTGCCGATCGTCCCGCCGGGCGGCCATCGAAAGACCCCGGGAAGCGAGGCGACCTAGTCGAAATGCGCAGGTGGCAGCGAGCAGGGACAGGCTCCAGGGCAAGAGGCGTCGCGCTCCTCACCGGCGCCGCGCTGGTGCTGGCGGGCTGCGGCTCGTTCCCCGGCGCCACCGAGCAGGCCAAGCCCGTGCACGACCTGTACAACATCCTGTTCGTCGGTGCCACGGCCATCTTCGTCCTCGTCGAGGGCCTGATCGTGTGGGCGGTGATCCGCTACCGGCGCAGGGACGACGCGCTGCCGCCGCAGTTCCACGGCAACAATCTGCTCGAGATCGCCTGGACGCTCGGCCCGCTGATCATCGTGGCGGTGCTGTTCGTGCTCAGCTACCAGGTGATCACCAAGGTGAACGCGGAGGCGTCCAACCCCGAGGTGACCGTCAACGTCACCGGCTTCCAGTGGCAGTGGCAGTTCACCTACGCCGGTCAGAAGGTCCAGGTCGAGAAGGGCCAGCCGCCGCAGGACCTGTCGATCAAGGGCACCACCGCCAGACCGCCGCAGATCTACCTGCCGGTGGGCGAGACGATCCACTTCAACGAAGACTCCAAGGACGTCATCCACTCGCTCTACATCCCGGAGTTCCTGTTCAAGCGGGACCTGATCCCGGGGCACCGGAACAGCTTCCAGATCACCATCACCAGGCCGGGCGTCTACCACGGCCAGTGCGCGCAGTTCTGCGGCCTGGGCCACGGCCAGATGCACTTCTACATCCACGCGGTGTCGCGGCCCGAGTTCGACACGTGGCTCGCGCAGGAGAAGAAGCGCGCGGCGAGCGGCTGCCCCGAGGACACCAGCCCCGGCCACATCGCCGCCAAGAACACGGCCTTCGACAAGGAGTGCCTGTCGGAGCCGGCGAACAAGCCGTTCACCTTGACCTTCGACAACCAGGACGCGGGCGTGCAGCATAACGTGGTGATCTTCGACGGACCGGACGCCAATGGCCAGAGGGTGCTCAGTCCGGCCTTGTTCGCCGGCCCGAAGGTCGAAACGTACCAGGTGCGCGCGCTCAAGCCGGGCCGGTACTTCTACCATTGCGATGCGCACCAGACAGCGATGACCGGGACCCTCGTCGTCAAGTAGCTCTGCCACCTCGACCAGGGCAGCAAGGAGTTCCAAATGGCGATCACTGAAGCAAGGCCAGAGGCGGCGCCCTCCGGCTCACCGGCGATCAGCCCGCAGCGTCACCCGGTCTGGGAGTGGCTCACGACCACCGACCACAAGAAGATCGGGATCATGTACCTGGTGAACTCCTACATCTTCTTCGCGGTGGCCGGGCTGCTGGCCATGTTCATCCGCACCGAGCTGGCGCAGCCGGGAACGCAGTTCTTCAACGAGCAGCAGTTCAACGAGCTGTTCACCATGCACGGGACCACGATGATCTTCCTGTTCGTGATCCCGATCCTTGCGGGCTTCGCCAACTACATCGTGCCGTTGCAGGTCGGCGCGCTGGACATGGCGTTCCCGCGGGTCAACGCGCTGTCGTTCTGGATGCTGCCGCTCGGCGGTCTCATCATGTACTCGGGCTACCTGACCGGCGGCACGGCGTGCGCCGGCTGGACGGAGTACCCGACCCTGTCCGAGCAGGGGTGCACCGGCGCGGCCAGCGGGGGCATCGGCGCCGACCTGTGGATCATCGGGCTGCTGCTGATCGGCACGTCGTCGATCCTCGGCGCGGTGAACTTCATCACCACCATCTTCAACATGCGCGCGCCGGGCATGACCATGTTCCGGCTGCCGATGTTCTGCTGGACCATGCTGGTGACCTCGCTGCTGGTGCTGCTGGCCACCCCCGTGTTCGCCAGCGCCCTTGTGTTGCTGCTCATCGACCGCAACCTGGGCGGCTCGTTCTTCGACCCGGCCAAGGGCGGCATCGCCATCATGTGGCAGAACATCTTCTGGTTCTACTCGCACCCCGCCGTGTACGTGATGGTGCTGCCGGGCATGGGCATCGTCTCCGAGGTCCTGCCGGTGTTCTCGCGCAAGCCGCTGTTCGGCTACAAGGCGTTCGTGTTCGCCACCGCCGGCATCGGCGCGCTCGGCTTCAGCGTGTGGGCCCACCACATGTTCGCCACGGGCACGGTGCTGCTGCCGTTCTTCAGCCTGATGACCTTCCTGATCGCGGTGCCGACCGGGGTCAAGTTCTTCAACTGGATCTCGACCATGTGGAAGGGCAAGATCCGCTTCGACACGCCGATGCTGTTCGCGGTCGGGTTCCTCAGCATGTTCCTGATCGGCGGCGTGGACGGCGTGTTCCTGGCCTCGCCGCCGGTGGACTTCGCCCTGCACGACACCTACTGGGTGGTTTCCCACATCCACTACGTGCTGTTCGGCGGCAGCGTGTTCGCGGTGTACGCCGGCTTCTACTACTGGTTCCCGAAGTTCACCGGCAAGATGCTGAACGAGGGGCTCGGCAAGCTGCACTTCTGGCTGCAGATGATCGGGTTCAACCTGACCTTCTTCCCGATGCACGTGCTCGGCCTGCTCGGCATGCCGCGCCGCGTCCAGGACTACCTGCCGTTCCACGACTGGACCGGCATCAACCAGCTCGAGACCCTGGGCGCCTACCTCATCGCCGTGTCGACCGCGCCCTTCCTCGCCAACATCGTGCTGACCATGCGGCGCAAGACGCGCGACCAGGAGAACCCGTGGGAGGCGAACACGCTGGAGTGGTACACGACGTCCCCGCCTCCGGCGCACAACTTCGACAGCCTGCCCGAGATCCACTCCGAACGGCCGCTGTTCGACCTGCGCCACGCCGACGAGCTGGCCGCGCACGCCGACGCCACCGCCACGACCACGGGAGCGCACTAGACAATGGCAGCAACCGACACCGCCCTCCGGGACCACGCCCCAGGTCACCAGCGGCCGGGAGGGATCAGCTCGTCCCTGCTCGGGATGGTGCTGTTCATCGCCTCCGAGGTCATGTTCTTCGGCGGGCTGTTCGGCGCCTACTTCACCATCCGGGCGGCGGCGACCACCTGGCCGCCGCAGGGGGCCCCCGAGCTGAGCTGGAAGTACGCGGCCGTGCTGACCAGCGTGCTGGTCACCTCGAGCGTGTTCATGCAGCTCGCGGTCTACGCCATCCGCAGGGGAGACCAGCGCTGGCTGGTCCGCTGGCTGGCCGTCACCCTGGTGTTCGGCGTGGTCTTCCTCGGCATGCAGGGCTACGACTACTACAACCTGGGCGTGCACGAGGGGTTCCGGCTGTCCAGCGGGGTGTTCGGCTCGCTGTTCTACACGATGACCGGCTTCCACGGGGCGCACGTCTTCGGCGGGGCCGCGTTCATCTCGATCGTGCTGCTGCGGGCGCGCTCCGGCCAGTTCACCGCCCGCTACCATGACACCGTCGAGATGGCCTCCTACTACTGGCACTTCGTCGACGTGGTGTGGCTCGGGCTGTTCAGCACCCTCTACCTGCTCAAGTGACCGCCAAAGGAGCTGCGAAGTGATCGCCGCGGCCCGACTGTTCTTTCTCATGGGGGTCTTCGGCCTGGTCGCCGGGGGAACCTATCTCGGGTGGAACTGGGGTCACCCGGAGATGGCCGGCGTCGGCCTGCTGCTGGCGTTCTTCATCGCGTGCCTGTTCATCGGGGCGGTCCTGTGGTCGGCGAGCGCGTCCAACAAGCGGCGCAGCGCGGCTCCGGACACGGGCCTGCCCGGGTCGGCCCACCCCACCAGGGGAGCGCGCGACGAGCACGGCAACATGCACGTCATCCCGCCGAGCATCGCCCCGGCGATCTACTCGCTCGCGGGCGCGCTGCTGCTCGCGGGGATCGTCTACCGGAACCAGGTCAAGGGCTCCGGCCCGGTCGGCGTCGCGCTCGGCGCGGTGCTGTTCGTGACCGCCACGGTGGTGTGGTACCGGGCCACGTCGGCCGACGCGCGGGCCAAGATCCACGGGCACGCCGGGGAGCACGCCGGGGCCGCGGCCGTCGCCGTGGAGGAGCCGGCGGGCCCGCCGGGGCCGGCCAACTACTTCGCGCAGCTCCGCGAGGCGATCGAGATCGGCGACGCGGACTGGGCGGCCACGGCCTACGCGCCCGACGCGGTCTACTACGAGCCCGCCAACCCGCCGCACGAGGGGCGCGAGGACATCCGCGCCTACCTGAACGACCTGCTCAAAGGGCACCGGAACCTTCAGGTCACGGTGGAGCGCATGGGCGTCGACTCCGACAGCGCGATCGTCGAGTGGACCTGGTCGTTCCGCACCAGCGACAACCGCCGCGTCACCGACCAGGCGGGCGCCACCGTCATCCGGGTCGGCCCCGACGGCATCAGGTACCACCGTGACTACCTGTAGGAACCGAATGTGGCATCTGAGCGGCGCCTGCTGCTCGGCGTCCTGCTGATCCTCGCGCTGGTCCTCCCCTTCGGCGCCTGGCTGGTCGACCGCGCCCGGCACGCCGAGCCGGCCGGCGGCGCGTCCCGCGCGACCGGGGCGGAGACCGACGTCACCGTGCAGACCTACGCCGCCGGCACGCGGGCGCCGCCGCTCGGTCTCACCACGCTCGACGGGGGCACCCTCGACCTGGCCCGCTACCGCGGCCGCCCGGTCCTGCTGAACTTCTGGGCGAGCTGGTGCGCGCCCTGCGTGCGCGAGTTCCCCCTGCTGCGCCGCACGCTCGACCAGCACCGCGCCGGCGGGCTGGTGGTCCTCGGCGTGCTGATCAACGACGCTCCCGGCAAGGCGCGCAGGTTCGTGCGCGAGCACGGCGGCACCTGGCCGGTCGGGATCGACCAGGGCGGCAGGGCGGTCGACGCCTTCAGGCTCGTCGGCGTGCCCGAGACGGTGTTCGTGCGCCGGGACGGGACGCTGTCCTCACGGGTCCTCGGCGAGCTGACCCAGGCGCGGCTCGACGCGCAGCTCGCGCCGGTCCTCGGCCCGTAGCCGCCCAGGAGCGCTTCGGCCGGCGTCGAAACGTGCCACCGGCGCCATTGGCAGGCTACAGGCGGCCGTCCGCCAGCTCGGTGGAGCGGTCGGCGTGGACCAGCACCACGGCGATGCCCTGCCTGTCCTCGGCGGCCTCCTCGACGGCCTGCTCGCTCACGGTGCACCTCGCAGATCTCAGTAGATTTCACCAGCCTGCTCGTCCCGCACGCCGCCTACCCGCCCAGCCGGCTCGGCAGTCAGGGCCGTATCGGCGCGTGCCCTGTGGACAGCCGGGGGATGGCCCGACCAAGAGGTATATGCTTTTCCGAACAGCGCCTGTCGTCGTGCTCGTCACCGCCAGGCCCGCGTGCCGCTGGGCGGCGTCGCGCACGACGACCGGCGCGACCGCCGAGTCACACATCGAAAGAAGGAGTCATGACCAAGCCGGTCCAGATCCTGGATCGCGTGATCATCCGCTTCGCAGGCGACTCCGGTGACGGCATGCAGCTCACCGGCGACCGCTTCACCAGTGAGACCGCCGCCTTCGGCAACGACCTTTCGACCCTTCCGGACTTCCCAGCCGAGATCCGTGCACCGGCCGGCTCGCTGCCCGGTGTGTCCGGGTTCCAACTGCACTTCGCCGACCACGACGTCCTCACCCCCGGAGACGCTCCGGACGTGCTGGTGGCCATGAACCCGGCCGCGCTCAGGGTGAACCTGCGGGACCTGCCCAAGGGCGCCTCCCTGATCGCCAACACCGACGCGTTCACCAGCCGGAACCTCGAGAAGGCCGGCTACGGCTCCAACCCTCTCGAGGACGGCAGCCTGACCGACTACCAGGTCCACGCGATCCCGCTGACGACCCTCACCGTCGAGGCGCTCAAGGACTTCGACCTCTCCAAGAAGGAGGCCGAGCGGGCGAAGAACATGTTCGCCCTCGGGTTGATGTCCTGGTTGTACTCACGGCCCATCGAGGGCACGGCCGGCTTCCTCACGAGGAAATTCGCGACACGGCCCGTGCTCGCGAGGGCCAACGTCGCCGCCTTCAAGGCGGGCTACCACTTCGGCGAGACCACCGAGGCGTTCTCGGTCTCGTACCTGATCAAGCCGGCGAAGCTGCCGCCGGGCACGTACCGCCGCATCTCCGGCAACCTCGCCCTGTCGTACGGCCTGCTCGCCGCGAGCAGGCTCTCCGGGCTGCCGCTGTTCCTCGGTGCCTATCCGATCACGCCCGCTTCGGACATCCTGCACGAGATGTCCAAGCACAAGAACTTCGGCGCGCGCACCTTCCAGGCCGAGGACGAGATCGCGGCGGTCGGCGCCGCGCTGGGCGCGGCGTTCGGCGGGTCGCTCGCGGTCTGCACCTCGAGCGGCCCCGGGATCGCGCTCAAGGCCGAGACCATGGGCCTTGCGGTCGCGCTGGAGCTGCCCCTGCTGGTGGTCGACATCCAGCGGGGCGGCCCCTCCACCGGCCTGCCGACCAAGACCGAGCAGTCCGACCTGCTCCAGGTGATGTTCGGCCGCAACGGCGAGGCGCCGGTCCCGGTGGTGGCCGCGGCCACGCCGTCGGACTGCTTCCACGCGGTGATCGAGTCGGCCCGCATCGCGCTCAAGTACCGCACGCCGGTGGTCCTCCTGACCGACGGGTACCTGGCCAACGGGTCCGAGCCCTGGCGGATCCCGATCCTGGAGGAGCTGGACGAGATCCCGGTCGAGTTCGCCACCGAGCCGAACCACGACGGCGAATTCTGGCCCTATCTGCGCGACCCCACCACGCTCGCGCGGCCGTGGGCCCTGCCGGGCACGCCCGGGCTCGAGCACCGCATCGGCGGCCTCGAGAAGGCCGACGGCATCGGCAGCATCTCCTACGATCCCGAGAACCACGACAAGATGGTCCACCTTCGGGCGGCCAAGGTGGCGGGCATCGCCGGCGACGTCCCGCCGCTCGAGGTCGACGACCAGGAGGGCGCACGGCTGCTGGTGCTCGGGTGGGGCTCCACCTACGGGCCGATCGGCGCGGCGGTCCGGCAGGCCCGCGCCAGGGGGAGCAGGGTCGCGCAGGCCCACCTGCGTCACCTCAACCCCTTCCCGGCCAACACCGGCGACGTGCTCGCCCGCTACCAGCGGGTGCTGATCCCGGAGATGAACCTGGGCCAGCTCCGCAAGCTCGTCCGGGCCGAGTTCCTGATCGACGCGGTCGGCTACAACCGCGTCCGGGGCCTGCCCTTCAAGGCCGAGGAGTTGGTCGAGGAAATCGAGTTGCAGCTCGGACAAGTGGGGGACGGCAAGCGCCACGGCGCTGCCCAGGTGGCGGCGCTCAGCGAGGGGGCGAACCGCAGATGAGCGTTGGCAACGGGCACAACGGCCACGGCACCGGGAAGGTCGCCGGGCGGGCGGGCACCGCCACCGCCGTGAAGCTGACCGCCAGGGACTTCAAGAGCGACCAGGAGGTGCGCTGGTGCCCCGGCTGCGGGGACTACGCGATCCTCTCGGCCGTCCAGGGGTTCATGCCGTCGCTCGGCATTCCACGCGAGCGGATCGTGTTCATCTCGGGCATCGGCTGCTCCTCGCGTTTCCCGTACTACATGAACACCTACGGGATGCACTCGATCCACGGCCGCGCGCCGGCGATCGCCACCGGGCTGTCGGTCAGCCGTCCCGACCTTTCGGTCTGGGTGATCACCGGCGACGGCGACGCCCTGTCGATCGGGGGCAACCACCTGATCCACGCGCTGCGCCGCAACGTCAACCTGAGGATCCTGCTGTTCAACAACCAGATCTACGGGCTCACCAAGGGGCAGTACTCACCCACCAGCGAGCTTGGGAAGATCACCAAGTCGACCCCGATGGGCTCGGTGGACTACCCGTTCAACCCGGTCAGCGTCGCGCTCGGCGCCGAGGCGAGCTTCGTGGCCCGCTCGATCGACTCGGACCGGCGCCACCTGACCGAGGTGCTCACGCAGGCGGCCAACCACAAGGGCGCCGCGTTCATCGAGGTCTACCAGAACTGCAACATCTTCAACGACGGGGCCTTCGACCTGCTCAAGGAGCCCGAGACCCGGGACGGCAACCAGATCCGCCTGCGGCACGGCGAGCCGATCCGCTTCGGCGAGGGCTCCGACCGCGGCGTGCACCTGACCGGTGACGGCCGGGTCGAGCTGGTCGACGTGGCCGAGGTCGGGGAGGACGCCCTGCTGGTGCACGACGCGCACCGCCAGGACCCGGGCCTCGCGTTCATGCTGAGCCGGCTCTCCCACGGCGCCGACGGCCCCACGCCGATCGGGGTGTTCCGCGACGTCGAGCGGCCCGTCTACGACGAGCTGCTCGCCGACCAGCTCGAGCGCGCCTCGACCAGGCAGGGTGCCGGCGACCTCGACAAACTGCTCCACTCCGGCGACACCTGGGAGCTGACCTGACCCCGCCGGCAACGCAGCTCCCAGCGGCGGCGCGGTCTGCCGCTCACGACGATCTGGTCGCCTTGGCCGAACAGGCCAGGGCGGCCCGCCGTCTCGGCGTCGATACCGAGTTCATGTCCGAGGGGCGCTACCTGCCCCTGCTCTGCCTGGTCGGGGTGGCCGTGCCCGCGGTGCCCGACGCGCCCGGCTCGCCAGGCGAACGGGCACGGCTCATCGACCCGATCGAGGACGGCCTGGACCCGAGCCCGCTCGCCGAGGTGCTCGCGGACCCGGAGGTCGAGGTCATCGTCCATGCCGGCCGCCAGGACGTGGCACTGCTCCGGCGCACCTGGCGCACCGAGGTGCGCAACGTCTTCGACACCCAGGTCGTCGCGGGCTTCGCCGGGTTCGGCGCGCAGACCAGCTACGGCGGGCTACTGTCGGAGGTGCTGGGCCTGCGCCTGCCGAAGTCGGCCAGCTTCACGCGCTGGGACGTGCGGCCGCTCACCGCCGAGCAGACCGCCTACGCCCGCGACGACGTCGTCCACCTGCTGACCGTCGCCGACGTGCTGGAGCGGCGGCTCGCCGCCAGCGGCCGGCTGGAGTGGGCGCGCGAAGAGTGCCGGCGCCTGGAGAGCGCCAGCGACCGGCGCGACCCCGAGCTGGCATGGCAGCGCCTGCCCAAGATCGGCCAGCTCAGCCCGGCCGCCCGCGCGGTCGCCGGGGCCCTGGCGGCCTGGCGGGAGCGCACCGCCGCGGCCGAGGACCGGCCGGTCGGCTCGGTGCTGTCCGACGCCTCCCTGGTCGAGGCGGCCAAGCGCCGCCCGGCCACCGTGCAGGCGCTGGAGCGCATCCGCGGCGTCCAGCCCTCCACGCTGCGCCGGCGCGGCGCGGCGATCCTGGCCGCGGTCCAGCGCGGGCTCGAGGCCGAGCCACTCGAGCTCGAGAACGGCGAGCGCCTGGACTCCAGCCCCATGGACGCGCCGCTGATCGCGCTGGCGGAGGCGCTGGTGCGGGCGCGGGCCCTGGACGCCGGCCTGGCCTACGAGCTGATCGCCGCCCGCAGCGACCTCGCGCAGATCGTGTCCGCGGCGCGGCGCCGCCGCCCCGAGCCGACCGTGCGCACCCTGCAGGGCTGGCGCCGCAACCTGGTCGGGGCCGAGCTGCTCGACCTGCTCGCCGGCAGGCGCTCCCTGGCCGTCGGCCGCAACGCGCGCCTGGTGATCGCCGACCTGCCGTAGGCCGGCGGGCGCCCGCTATTTCAGCTACAGGTGGCGTTGACGTCGTGCGCGTCGCTCATATCATCGGCACGGAGCTGGAAGGGCACGTCGGCGTGGCCGGGGATGTTCTGGGTGAGTTGAACGCCCGAGTTGACCAGCGAGCCGTCCGGATGGACGCCGCTCAGCCGGCAACGGGCACGGCCGCTGCGGCTGCCGTCGTTGTGGACGCGAAGGTCGACCACCATGACGCGGGTGGTGGTGTCGACCGAGCGGTTCACGACCTCTGCGTGGAACGGGCCGACGCCGTGGTAGGTGAACCACGCACCCACCACGAGCAGGGCGACCGCGGCCAGGATGCCGGCCAGCACGGTGGCGTGGCCCTGGATCGGGCTCGGCAGCGCCAGGCCCGCCGGGTTGTAGCGCACCGCCGCGGGGCCGTCGAGCGGCAGCTCGCAACGCTCGCAGACCTTCCCCCCGGGCTGCACGGGCGTGCCGCAGCGGGGACAGAGGCGTTCGTTCACGAAAAGGACGGTAGCACCCGACCGGCGCCTCTGCGTCCCGGTCGCAGGTCTTCGTCCCAGGTCCGCGCTATCGTGCAAGCCATGGCGACGAACGCACGGGTACGCTTCGGCACCTGCGGCTGGACCGACCCAACGCTGATCAAGGCGGGCACCTTCTACCCGGCGGACGTCAAGACCGCGGAGGAGCGGCTGCGCTACTACGCCTCCCAGTTCCCCGTCGTCGAGGTGGACGCAACCTACTACGCCCTGCCACGGCAGGAGCAGGCGGGGCTGTGGGTGGAGCGCACCCCGCCGGACTTCACCTTCAACATCAAGGCGTACAGCCTGCTCACCCAGCACCCGACCAGAGCGCAGACGATCCCGCCCGACCTGCGCGAGTCGATCCTGCCCGAGCACCGCGACAAGCAGCGGCTCTACCCCAGCCACCTGCCGGCGGAAACCGTCGAGGAGATCTGGCGACGCTTCCACGAGGCGCTGCTGCCGCTCGACTCGGCCGGCAAGCTCGGCGCCGTGCTGCTCCAATTTCCCGAATGGCACGTACCAAGCCGAGCGAATAAAGCATATCTCGAGCTTGCGAGGGAGAAGCTCGCCGGCTACCGAGTGTGCGTGGAATTCCGGAACCGGGCGTGGCTGGCGACGGAAAGGGACCGCGACCGGACGCTGGGGTTCCTGCGCGAGCACGAGCTGGCGCTGGTCTGCGTGGACATGCCGCAGGGCTTCCGGTCGTCGGTGCCGCCGCTCGCGGAGGTGACCAACCCGGCGCTGTCGGTGGTCCGCTTCCACGGCCGCGACCCGGAGGCCTGGAGCAAGCCGGGCGCCACGGTGCAGGAGCGCTTCCGCTACCTCTACAACGAGGAGGAGCTGCGCGAGTGGGTGCCCAGGATCGAGCACCTGGCCGCGAACGCCCGAGAGGTCCACTCCCTGATGAACAACTGCTACTCCGACCACGCCGTGCGGAACGCCCGGCAGCTCGCCGCCCTCGTGCAGGGGGAGGACCCCGGGTCCTCAGCGGAGCAACTGCGCATCCAGGCACAGCAGCCGGACAGGTAGCCGGGTTCTCCAGAGGAGGCGTCCATGATGAGCGTCGCTTCAAGTCCCGTAGGACGCGAGGCCGGTCGCGGGCGTGCCGACCAGCCTGCTCGGCGCGGCGGGCACCACCCTCGCTGCCGTCGCCGGTTGGCTTCTCGACCGACGTGCCCGTTGATCCCGCGTTCATCGTTCTGGAAGGTAGTCCTGGGCGGCGACGTCGCTGCCCCAGACGGGCAACTGACTCGGAGGTGACCGCATGGACATCGGGATTGGGCTGCCGAACGTGGCCCGGGGGGCGTCGGGCCCCGTCTTCCGCGAGTGGGCGCGGCGGGCGGAGGAGCGCGGCTTCACGGGCCTGTCCACCATCGACCGGGTCGCCTACCCGTCGTACGACTCGATGACGGCGCTCAGCGTGGCGGCGGGAGCCACCGACCGGGTGCGTCTGGTCAGCGGGATCCTGCTCGCCCCGGCGTACCCGCCCGCACTGCTCGCCAAGGCCAGCGCGACCCTGGACGCCATGTCGGGCGGGCGGCTGACGCTGGGCCTCTCCATCGGCGTCCGCCAGGACGACTTCGAGACCGCGCAGCAGCCGTTCCACACCCGCGGGCGCAACTTCGACGCGGGGCTCGAGCTCATGCACCGGGCGTGGGCCGGCGAGCCGGTCGGCGGCTCCCCCGGGCCGATCTGCCCGCCGCCGGCCAGCGGCAACCGCGTCCCCGTCCTCATCGGCGGCTACACCGAAGCGGCCGTGCGACGGACCGTGCGGTGGGGCGAGGGCTGGATCGCGGGCGGCGGCGGCCCTGCCGCCGCGGCTCCGATGATCGAGCGCGTGCGGGCGGCCTGGAAGGAGTCCGACCGGCGGGGCGAGCCGAGGATCGGGTCGCTCGCCTATTTCGCGCTCGGGGCGGACGCGGAGCGGACCGGCGCGGCGAACCTCCTCGACTACTACCGCTTCCGCGGTCCGGTCGCCCAGCAGATCGCCGACGGCATGCTCACCTCCGACCGGGCCGTGCGCGACGCGCTCCGCGCGTTCGAGGACGTCGGCGTGACCGAGCTGTACCTCGACCCCGCAACCCCAAGCCTCGACCAGGTCGACCGGCTCGCCGACGCGGCGCTCTGAAGGGCACCGAGGACCGGCTGTGGACGGCCTTGCCGACGAGTCGTGACGCCAAGGGTTACGGGGCGGCGGGGCGGGCGGGGGCGAGGCCGGCGGCTTCCATGGCGGCGAGCAGGCGGCGGACCGGGCCGCGGAGGCTGTGGCGCTCGGCGAGTTGGTCGAGGAGGTCCCGGTCGGGCGGGACGGGCGCGGTGGCCTCGTAGTCGAGCCTGGTCGCGACCGGGACCACCAGGCGCATCGCCTCCAGGTACTGCTGGCTCCGCCCGAGCGCGGCGGCCAGCCTGGGCGGCAGGCGGTCCCGGGCGGCGACCAGCGCATCGAGGCTGGGGAACTCGGCCACCAGGCGGGCCGCGGTCTTCTCCCCCACCCCGGCGACGCCGGGCAGGCCGTCGGACGGGTCGCCCCGCAGGGTCGCGAAGTCGACGTAGCGCCCCGGCGGCACGCCGCACTTGGCCCGGACCGCCGCCTCGTCCATGTGGACCAGGTCGGAGGTGCCCTTGCGCGGGAACAGCACGGTCACCACCGGGTCGCGGACGAGCTGGAACAGGTCGCGGTCACCGGTGACGACCGCCACCCGCTCCTCGTCGCCGGCGGCGGTGGCGATCGTGCCGATCACGTCGTCGGCCTCGTAGCCGGGAGCCTCCGCCACGGGCAGGCCGGCCGCGTCGAGCACCGCCCGGATGACCGCGAACTGGCCGGGCAGCTCTGGCGGGTCCTCGGGCCGCTTGGCCTTGTAGCCCGCGTAGGCGTCGACCCGCCACTGCGGGCGCCAGTCCGCGTCGAAGACGTTCACCACCCACTGGGGCCGGTGGTCGACCAGTAGCCGCGAGACCATGTCCAGGTAGCCGTGGGCCGCGTTGACGGGCTCGCCGGCAGGGTCCCGGATGGTCCGGGGCAGCGCGAAGAACGCCCGGTAGACCAGGCTCGGCGAGTCCAGGACGAGGCGGACGGTGGTAGCGGTCACCGGCGAAGCATGCCACGGGACGGCGACCACCGCCGAGACGTGACCGGGTCATCCCGTTCTGCGTATCAATATCTGCCCTGCGCGGTTCGACCGGCTTGATTGTGAGGCGGGCGCATGCGATATGGTTCTGGCCGTCCGCACCCCCCACGCGGACGGATGGTCCCGTTCCGACCCTCCTCCCGACCCCCAAGGGAGCCTACTCCAGCAGATGGCAGCCTCCCGTCGGCGTTCCTGGCTGGTCTGGTCTGTCGGTGTCACCAGCGTCATCGCGGTCACGGCGCTGGTGCTGCCCCTTCGCGCCGGAGCCGCAGGCACCACCGATCCCAACGTCGCCAGCCGGATGCGGCAGATCAAGGCCACCCTGAAGGACGCCAAGGCGGACGTCGGCAAGCTGCAGAAGGCCCTCGACGACGCCGGCGCCACCCTCAACCAGGCCGAGAGCGAGCTGGCCGCGGCCGACCTCCAGCGGCTGGCCGCCCGAGCCGAGCGCGCCCAGGCCAAGCAGGCGATGAGCCGTGCGGCCGCGCGGCTGGTCCTGCTCCGCAAAGTGGTGGGCAATGAGGCGCGCGGCATGTACATGGCCGGCTCCCCGACCGGGATCGCTGCGCTCGTCCAGCAGGATGACGCCCAGGAGCTGCTCGACCAGATCGCGACGCTGGACCAGATCGCGAGGACGAACAACGACACGATCACCAACGTGGTGATCGTGCAGAAGGAGTACGCCACCGCGCAGGCCGCCCTCACCAGGGCCGAGCGCGACATCGACCGCTCGCAGGCGCAGATCAGGAAGAAGATCCAGCAGGCCACCGAGCTGCGTGACGTGCGCGCCCGCGCCAAGGAGGCGCTCGACGCCAAGATCCGCAAGCTCGAGGGCGAGGCGGCGGTGCTGCGCAACACCCGGCAGCAGACCGCAACCGATCAGGCGGGCCAGCGGCGCACCGGGACCAAGTGCGACCTGTCGGGCACTTCGGATGCGGAGTACTGGATCGTCATGCACGAGTCGGGCGGCGACCCGACCGCCGCCAACCCCAGCTCGACCGCCTTCGGCCTCGGCCAGCTCCTGCTCGACCTGCGCCAGCGCCTGCTCGGTGCCGACTACGACACCATCGACTGCTCAAAGCAGCTCTATGCCTTCCGGCAGTACGTGAAGGAGCGCTACGGCACCGCCGAGAACGCCAAGGCGTTCTGGCTCGCCCACGGCTGGTACTGAGATCCTGGGATCTACGCCGGCTGGCGGGGCCGCGGGGTGGCGTCGAGGAAGACCTGCGTGACGTCCGGGACGACTTGGCGCAGCTCGCGGTCGATGCGGTTGGACAGCTCCTCGACCTCCGGGGCGGTGAGGTCGTCGCGCAGGTCCAGCCGGACGGCCACCAGCAGGGCGTTCGGCCCGAGGTGCATGGTGAGCAGCTCGAGCACGGCGTCGACCTCGGGATGGGCTCGGATCAGGTCCCGCAGCAGCCGGCGCTGCTCAGGCCGGGCCGCCTCGCCGATCAGCAGGCCCTTGGTGTCCCGGCCGAGCGTGTAGGCGACGACCGCCAGCAGGATGCCGATGGCGACCGAGGCGGTGCCCTCCCAGGCGCGGTCGCCGGTGAGGTGGTGCAGGCCGACGCCGACCAGCGCGAGGACCACGCCCGTGACCGCGGCGGAGTCCTCGAACAGCACCGTCTGCACGGTCGGGTCGCTGCTCTGGCGCAGGTACACCCGCAGGCGCTTGCCGGCCGCCCTGGCCTCGCCGCGTACCTGGAACACGGCTCGGTACAGGGAGGCGCCCTCTGCCAGCAGGGAGAAGCCGAGCACGGCATAGGAGATCGGGAAGGCGGTCTCCACGCCCGAGCTCCCGCCCATCAGCGTCCGCACACCCTCGAACACGGAGAACAGCGCGCCCGACACGAAGATGAACACGGCGGCCAGCAGCGCCCAGAAGAACCGCTCCTTGCCGTAGCCGAAGGGGTGCTCCTCGTCCGGCTTGCGGTCGCCGAGCGACAGCGAGACCAGCAGGAACACCTGGTTCATGGTGTCGGCGACCGAGTGCGCCCCCTCCGCGAGCATCGCCGCGGAGTGGCCGATCAGCCCGGCGCCCAGCTTCGCCACGGCAATGGCGAAGTTCGCCGCCATGGCGGCGTACACGGTCTTCCTGCTCTCGCTGGCCACCGGGCGCTCTCAGCCAGAGGTCGGGCCGGACCCGGACGAAGGCCCCGGGTCGGCGGGTCCCGGCCCCGCGTCCGGACCCTGCCACAGCACGCGGCCGGCCAGCGCGCCGCCGACGAGGCCGGGCAGGGCCGCCGTCCATGGCCTGGCGGCCATCCCGAGGAGCAGCGAGACGATGCTGAGGACCACCACGAACGCGGCGTCGTTGAGGTGCTCGACCGGGCTGCGCCGGCGCCGGCTGAACGGGAGCAGTCCCGCGTAGGCGACCGCGAGGCCGGCGACCAGGCCGAGCGCGGCCATCGCGGCGGCGAGCCCACGGCGCGGGCCGGCGGTGAGCAGGACGCCGACGGCCGCCAGGAGGAGCGCGCCGCCGAGCGCGCCGACCACCCGAGCCGTCCGGTCCTGTGAGCTTGCCGCCATCTCGCCTCCCGCCCCCGAGACCGGGGGACCACCGCAGTTCCGGGTCCGCCCTCCCGCCGGAGAGGGTAGCCTACTGACTCGGGCGGTCCTGTGACGACCTCGGGTACCACCAGGGCTGAGCGACCGAGGGGGCGGGCAAATGCTGACGATCCGGCGCGACAAGGAGATCCACCTGGAGGAGGGCGGCTGGTTCACGGCGCGCTGGCATTTCTCCTTTGATCACTACCGCGACCCGGCCAACAACGGCTTCGGGGCGCTGCGGGTCTTCAACGACGACCGCCTCGCCCCGGGGGCGGTCTGGCCGCTGCACCCGCACAAGGACGTCGAAGGCCTCACCTACGTGGTCGAGGGCACCTTCCGCCACGAGGACTCCGTGGGCGGGCCGCCCGGGCCGCTGCCGGCCGGCTCGGTCCAGCGCATGACCCTGGGGTCGGGCGCCTACCACTCGGAGCAGAACGCCTCCGCCGACGAGCCGGTGCGCTTCATCCAGATCTGGGTCCTGCCGGACACGCCCGATCTGGAGCCCGAGGTGGAGCAGCAGGTGTTCACGGTCGAGGACCGGACCGACCGGCTCCTGGAGGTCGTCGGCCCTCGCCGCGGGCCTTCGCTGGTCAAGGTGCACCAGAACGCGAGCGTGCTCGTGTCGCGCCTGAACCCGGGCACGGAGGTGCGCCACGAGGTCGGGCCGGGCCGCGGCGCCTACGCCTACCTGATCGACGGCCGGGCCACCTTCGGCGCCGAGCCGGTCGCCACCGGCGACGCCGCCAAGGTGACCGGCCAGGACGCCCTCCACGTCCGCGCCGCCGCCCCGACCGAGCTCATCGTCGTCGACGTCCCCCTCGAGTTCCGCCGCGTCGGCGTCTGGTCCGCCAGACCCTGACCGGGGAGAGCGGCCTCTCGCCCCGGGGCCGGCAACCTGGGTCAAGACTGGTTAGAGAACTTCAGGACCCTTGAGGGGCTTTCCGTGTAGCATCCGCCGGTCTCAGCCATGCGAACGAGAGGAGCGAGGACCCGGGATGCACGATGCCGGCGATTTCCTGAAGCGTCGTACGGTACTTGGCGCGACGCTTGCCGTGGCAGGTGGAATGGTCCTCGGCGCCGGGACCGGCCGGACGCGCAGCTCCGCGGGCGAGCTGGAGCACCTTGACGTGTCGCTGCCCGAGGTGCGCGCCGGCCGCCACTGGCTGCGGCTCGGCATCGACAATTCGCCCGCTGTCGCCAGCAGAGGCGAGGCTGTGCCGCTCACCCTGGGCACACCGTGAGCACGCCCTACGGCAGCATGGCCGTCGAGGCGTGGATCGAGCCGACCGGGGGCCAATGGCGTCCGGCCGGACCCAACGACACCTGGCTCGACCTGGGAATTGTCGCCGTCCATGCCGCACTCCTGCGCAAGGTGGGCCATACCGAGATCGAGATGTGGTCCCCGCCCCGGCAGCGCAACGCCGACGGGTCGCCGGAGCCGGACCCGCTCCGGCCAGGCCAGTGGCTGTGGAATGTCTTCGGGCTGGACGACGTCGAGTCACGGGCACTTGACGTCGATACCCTGCTGGTGCGGGACAGGCCGATGGATGCGGCGCCCGGCGCGCACAAGATGAATATCTTCTGCTCGGGCAGTGCCCACCTGCCGGACGGCCGCCTGTTCGTCGTGGGGGGCCACATCATCCCCAAGAGCAGGGCGGGCGGCGGGCCCTCCGACAACGCCGGCCACGTGCACGTCTACGATCCCGTGCAACCGGCCGGCTGGACGCTGGTCCCCCAGCCTCTCGACCCGATCCGGTGGTACCCGACGGTGACGGGGCTCCCGGACGGGCGGATGCTCATCACCTCCGGGAGCAGGGGCGTGCTGGAGGGCAACCTCAACGACCACAAGGCCACGGGCTACTGGAACCAGATCAACAACGACTACGCGGTCTTCGACCCGGCCACCTGGCGGATGCTCGACACGGGCCCGGTGACGCTCGTCGACGACGCCAGGCTCGCACCGGGCGATCAGCGGCTGGCCACGTACCCGGCGGTGTTCGTGCTCCCGAGGACCCCCGGGGACGGCACGGTGATCGCGCTCGTCGAAACCAACCGGGCGTGGCTGTACACCTATGAGCCCGGCGCGACGGGCCCGCTCAACCGGGCGGACGCGCTCTATCCCATGCACACCCTCGGTTCCCGCAGCTACCCGACGTACGGCTCGATGGTGCTGCTCCCCCTCGAGCCCGGTGGGAACCGCGCGAGGATCCTCGCGGTCGGCGGCCAGCACGAGTCGAACACCGACTACCGCTCGCTCGACCCCGATCAGGCCAGCACCGCCACCGCGGAGATCCTCGATCTCGACATGACCCGGGCGCTCACCACCCAGCCCGGCTGGCGACAGACGCAGCCGCTGCGCCACGCCCGGGTCCTGTGCGACACCACATTGCTCGCTGACGGCACGGTCCTGGTCAGCGGCGGGTCGGAGCGTGGCTGGGGCGACCAGAACAGCGGCCCTGTTTACGACGCCGAGCTGTTCGACCCCGAGAGCGAGACGTTCAGTGCCGCCGCACGCGCCGCCACCGACCGGCGCCACCACTCGACTGCCCTGCTCCAGCCCGACGGGACCGTGGTGAAGGCGGGCAGCACCGGTGGCTTCGGCGATCTCCGCGATGCGCACGGCTATGTGTGGCTGGATGTCCACACGGACGCCGAGCGGTACTTCCCGCCGTATCTCTGGCGTGGGCCGCGACCCTCGGTCGTCGGGATCGAGGCCGAGGCCGGCCCGACGCTCCGGTACGGCAGCGCATTCACCGTCGTCGCGTCCGGGGACAGCCTGGACGCCGGCTCCCGGCTGACGTATCGACGCGGCGCCACCGGGCGATTACCTGCTCGTCGTGGTGGACAGCGCTGGCGTGCCGTCGGAGGGAAGAGTCGTTCGGGTCGCGCTACGCTGAGGGCGCCGTAGTCCCTCTGAGGAGGCAGGCGCGAGATGAGCACCGCGACAACTGACGAACGGTCCGTGATCGACGCCGTCGACCCTCGCCTGTACGTGGGGGGACGGTGGCGGCAGGCGAGCGGCGGGCGCACGCTCCCGGTCGAGGACCCGGCTACCGGCGAGACCCTGTGCGAGGTCGCCGACGCCACCGTGGAGGACGCGCGCTCGGCGCTGGACGCCGCGGTGGCCGCCCAGGCCGGGTGGGCGGCGCACCCGCCCCGCGAGCGCGGCGAGATCCTGCGCCGCGCCTACCAGGCGATCACCGCCCGCAGCGACGACCTCGCCCTGCTCATGACCCTGGAGATGGGCAAGCCCGTCGCCGAGTCCAGAGCCGAGATCGCCTACGCCGCCGAGTTCTTCCGCTGGTTCTCCGAGGAGGCCGTCCGCATCGACGGCCGTTACGCGGTGGCACCCAACGGCAAGGGCCGGCTGCTCACCATGAAGCAGCCAGTCGGGCCGTGCCTGCTCATCACCCCGTGGAACTTCCCCATGGCCATGGGCACCCGCAAGATCGGCCCGGCCGTCGCCGCCGGCTGCACCATGGTCGTCAAGCCCGCCCGGCAGACGCCCCTGTCGATGCTGGCCCTCACCAAGGTCCTGGAGGAGGTCGGGCTCCCGCCGGGCGTGCTCAACGTGGTGACGACCTCCTCCTCCGGCGCCACCATGGAGCCGCTGATCAGGGACCCGCGGCTGCGCAAGCTGTCGTTCACCGGCTCCACCGAGGTCGGCCGCAAGCTGGTCGCCCAGGCCTCCGAGCAGCTCCTGCGGGTGTCGATGGAGCTGGGCGGCAACGCCCCGTTCCTGATCTTCGAGGACGCCGACCTGGACGCGGCGGTCGAGGGCGCGATGCTCGCCAAGATGCGCAACATCGGCGAGGCCTGCACCGCGGCCAACCGCTTCCACGTGGCCGAGCCGGTGGCCGGGGCCTTCGCCGGGAAGCTGGCCGAGCGCATGGGCGCGATGAAGATGGGCCGCGGCACCGAGGACGGCGTGCAGGTCGGCCCGCTGATCGACGAGGCCGCCCGCGAGAAGGTCGGCGAACTGGTCGGCGACGCCATCGACCGTGGCGCCCACGTGGTGGTCGGGGCCAGGCCGGGCGACGGCCGCGGCTATTTCTACGCCCCGACCGTGCTCGCGGACGTGCCGCTCGGGGCACGCGTGCTCAAAGAGGAGATCTTCGGGCCGGTGGCGCCGGTGACCAGCTTCCACTCCGAGGACGCCGCGGTCGCCGCCGCCAACGACACCGAGTACGGCCTGGTCGCCTACGTCTACACCCGCGACCTCGAGCGCGCCTTCCACGTGGTCGAGGGTCTGGAGACCGGCATGGTCGGGCTGAACCAGGGGATCGTGAGCAACCCCGCCGCTCCCTTCGGGGGCGTGAAGGCGTCCGGCTTCGGCCGCGAGGGCGGTCGCGAGGGGATCGACGAGTACCTCGAGACCAAGTACGTGGCGATGAACGTCTGAGATGAGCCGGTGAGAGGAGGGCGGCGGTGACGGTCGCGCGCGGCCGGCTGCGGCAGCGGGGGCGGGTCGCGAGCCCCTCCGGTCCGCCGGCCGGGGGCCGTGGCGGGCACCGCTGGGCGTGGCGCGCGGCGGCGTTCGCGCTCGGGGCGCCGCTGGCGCTCGCGTTCCCGAGGCCGTCGCTGTGGTGGCTGGCGTTCGTGGCGCTGGCACCGCTGGTGCTGCTCGCCCGCGGGGCGCCGACGGCGCGCGAGGCGGGCCTGCGCGCCTGGCTCGGCGGGTGCGCGTTCTTCCTCAGCGTCGACTCCTGGCTGATCCCCAACGCGAAGGTCTTCGCGGTCCCAGCCGCGCTGGTGCTCGGGCTGCTGTGGCTGCCGTGGGGGCGGCTCGCCTGGCGGCTGCTCGGCGCGGAGCGGGAGCTGGAGCCCGGGCGCGTGGCCCTGGCCATGGTGCTGCTGCCGAGCGCCTTCGTGCTCGGCGAGGTGGTCCGCTCCTGGGACGCGCTCGGCGGGCCGTGGGCGCTGCTCGGCGCCAGCCAGTGGGACGACCGGCCGGTCCTGGCGCTCGCCTCGCTGGGCGGGGTCTGGCTGGTGAGCTTCGTGCTGATGGCCACCAACGTCGGCGTGGCGGTCGCCGCCGGGCCGGGCGTGCCGCGGGTGGTCCGCGCCGGCAGTCTGCTCGGCGCCGTCGGCCTGGTGCTGGCCGCGCTCGCCTGGTGGGCGGTGCGCCCGACGCCTGTCGACCTCGGGCGGACAGTGCGGATCGGCCTGGTGCAGCCGGGCAAGATCGACAACGTGGAGGCCCGCTTCCGCGCCAGCGAGTCGGCGAGCCTGGGGCTGGCGGGCGTTCACCCGGACCTGATCGTCTGGTCGGAGTCGAGCGTGGGCCGCGACCCCGAGGCCAACCCCGGCGACGTCGCCCGGCTGCGCCACGTGGTCGCGGCCACAGGCGCGGACGTGCTCGCCAACGTCGACGCGCGGCGCCAGCAGACCGGCGGCATTTACAAGAGCTCGCTGCTGGTCGGGCCGGACGGCCCGCTCGGCAGCTACGACAAGATACGGCTCGTGCCCTTCGGGGAGTACGTGCCCGCCCGCCCGGTGCTCGGCTGGATGACCCGCCTCACCGACGCGGCGGCCGAGAACCGCCACCGCGGGACCCACCTGGTGCTGCTGCGCTCCCGCTCGCTTGTGCTCGGGCCGCTGATCTGCTTCGAGTCCTCGTTCCCCGACCTGGCCCGCAACCTGGCGGGGATGGGCGCGGACGTGGTGGTGGTGCAGAGCGCGACCACCACCTTCCAGCACACCTGGGGGCCGCAGCAGCACGGCGCCCTGGCGGCCGTGCGCGCGGTCGAGTCCGGCCGCCCGGTGGTGCAGGCGTCGATCGCAGGCGTGTCGGCCGCGTTCGACCCCGAGGGCCGCATGCTCGCATGGGAGCCGACGAGCTGGCGCGGGGCGGTGGTGGTGCACGTGCCGCTGTCGCGCGACACCACCGTCTACGACCGCTTCGGCGACTGGGTCCCGGCCGGGTGCGCCGCGGCGCTGGCGCTTGCGCTGGTCGGCGCGGCTACCCGACGACCAGGACCTCGAGGGTCCTGGGGCCGTGGACCCCTTCGACGCGGCTGAGCTCGATGTCGGAGGTGGCGGAGGGGCCGGACACGAAGGTGATCGGGCGGTGCTCCCGGGCGGCCGCGTCGAGCGCGGCGATCGCTTCGGGGACGGTGCCGACGATCTGCTCCGCCTCGACCACGCACAGGTGGTAGTCGGGCAGCAGGGTGATCGCGCGGCGGCCCTGCCTGGCGCCGCCGTCCAGCACGATCGTGCCGGTCTCGGCGATCCCCAGCGCGCAGCCGGTCAGCACCCCGTCGGCCGCGTCCAGCACGTCGTTGGCCAGCTCGCCGTCCACCAGCAGCTCGGCGTCCGCCGGCCGCCACTCGGCCGGCAGGTCGGGCGGCACCACCACGCGGTGGGCGCCCCTCGCCCCCAGGGCGTCACCCACCGCGGACGGCAGCGCGGCCCTTGACACGCGCTGCACACTCGCCCGGTAGTCGGCCACCCGCTCGGCAAAGCGGGCCACCCGCTCCTCCGGGCTGGTGCCGTCACGGGTGCGGTACTCGCGAGCGACCGGCACGTCGTCCGGGCGCTCCTCGGCGGGGATGTCGCGCAGCGCCTCCCGGACGCGCGCGAGCACTTCCTCCCTTGCCGCCGGCATCATGCCTTGCCCCCTCCCTCGGGCCGCTGACGTGCACGCCACCAATCGCGAAAGCTCTCCGCCGCCACGGCCGGCGCGTCGCGCATCTCGGTCCAGCCGGCGAACGGCGCCGGCAGGCGGCGGATGCGACCCGAGCGCGCCAGCGGCCACTGCCCCACCCTGGCCAGCCGCTGCGCCTGCTCGTAGCGGCGGCGGTCGGTGAACACCCAGGCGAGCGCCTCCATTGACAGCTCCTCCGCTCGCGGCAGCCTGCGGGTCTCGCGTTTGGCCTCCACCACGCGGTTGCGCAGGTGCACGAGCACCTCGGGGATGTTGATCTTGACCGGGCAGACGTCATAGCAGGCGCCGCAGAGGCTGGAGGCGTACGGCAGCGAGCCCGCCCTGTCGACCCCCCGGAGCTGCGGCGTGAGGATCGCCGCGCACGAGCCCGACGGTGCCACAATCGCCTCGTAACCGGCGAAGACGCGCGCGAAACGGCGCACCAGCGGGATGCATTCGCGCTGGTGCCCGGTGTTGAAGTGCATCTGCCCGCAGCAGGTCCGCTCTTCGGGGAACTCGACGTCCACGCCCAGCCGCTCGAGCAGGCGCACGACCGCCTTGCCGGTCTGCGGGAACATCGTGTCGTTGAAGCAGGTGATGAACAGGGCGACGCGCACGCGAGCCGACCGTCTCCTTGTGCCGCTCTGGCCTCGAGGCTCAGAGTTTTCGCCGACTCGACGCCGCCGTCAACTGCCGGGGCGGCCCGCCCGCTCCCGCAGCAGCAGGGCTCGCGATACCGGCGGATAATGCTCGCTATGCTACTGCCATATAGAATCGGCGGACAGCAACCACTAACGGCACATAAGGTCGTTAGTGGTCTCATCCGCGAGTCGAGGAGGAGCCCGATGGCAGACGATTCCAGCGCGGGAGCCGGTCCCACCAACGCGAGAGCCCGTCCCACCGACAACGACGTTCAGCGGACCCGGGCGTGGACTGGCCTCTTGGTCGTGCTAGGCGGAGATGCCGCGATCGCAGCCGCCGCGATCTGGGGGGTCGTCAAGTTCGCAGGCAGTCAAAACGCCGCTCTCGTGGCCTCGATACTGACCAGCTCATTTACTGCTATCGGCACCCTGACCGCGGCTTACTTCGGGATCAGGGCCGCTTCCAATACTGCGCAGTCGGCGGTAGCGGCAGCCCCGCGGAAGACAAACTCTGAGACGCCCGGGTAGCAGGAAGGCGGCGGGAAGCGCGGGTCCGTCGGGCCTCTCAGGTTAGTCTGCAGTGCCGGGCCAGGAGAGGGTGACGACGGGGCGGTGGAGGGGACCGATGCGGTAGCCGGCGTCGTCGCGGACGCAGAGCGGCTCCAGGGCCTCGGCGAGCTCCGGGTCGCGGCCGGCGGGCAGGCAGAGACGACGGCGGGTGTAGGCGACCAGATCCTGGAATTGCTCGAAGCTGCCGCCGTGGGAAGTGGTCCAGTCCTGGCGCTCGACCTCGAGGCCGAGCGAGCGCAGGGCCGCGACGGCGTCGCCGGCGGTCGGGCCCTGCGGGCGGTCGAGGCCGTGGAAGCGCCGCCACAGCGGCGCCAGCGGCGCCAGCGGGTGGCGCTCGGTGAGCTGGGCCACGACCCCGCCCCGCGCGTGGCCGGTGAGCGCGAGCGCGAACGGCGCCAGGTCCTGCACGTTGTAGAGCACGTCGTGGCAGACCACCACGTCCGCCGGCCCGACCTCGCCGGCCACGTCCGGCCAGCGGCCATGGACTCCGTCGGCCTGGACACCGGTCGCCCTGGCCGCGGCCAGGAAGGCCTCGATCATCCCGGCGGACTCGTCGACCGCGACGATGCGGCCCGCGCGACCGGCCAGCGGCAGGCTTGCCGCCCCGGCGCCGGCGCCCACGTCCAGCACGGTCCCGCCGGGCGCGAGCCGGCGCACGGCCTCGCGGTTGGACGGGGTCGGCCCGCGGCCGCGGGCCTGCTCGGCCCTGGCGCGGAACAGGCCCACCGGGAAGCCCCAAGGTGACTCCGGTGCCCGCGCGAGGATCTCCTCCGGGACGGCCCACGCCCCGAGCTGCTCCCGCCAGCGGTCCAGCGTGGCCCCGCCGCTCTGCCCCATCGTGCCTCCCGCCTACAGGTCCGCGAGGGCGGCCCGCACCGCGGCGAGCGCCGCGCGGATGTTCGCGACCGAGTTGGCGTACGAGAAGCGCAGGTACCCCTCGCCGCCCGCGCCGAAGGAGGTGCCGGCCAGGCAGGCGACGCCGGCGCGCTCCAGCAGCAGCGCCTCGACCTCGCCCGCCGGGCGGGCGAGGTCGGCGATGCTGGGGAACACGTAGAACGCGCCCCCGGGACGCTGGCAGGACAGGCCCGGGACGGCGTTCAGGCCGTCCACGATCACGTCGCGGCGCCTGCGCAGCTCGGCGACCATCCGGTCGACCGGCTCCCACGGCCCCTCGAGCGCCGCGATGGCCGCGTGCTGGCTGTGGGCGGAGGTGCACGAGACCGAGTTGACGACCAGCCGGGTGACCGGCTCGACCAGGGCTGGTGGGAACACGCCGAACCCGAGCCGCCAGCCGGTCATCGCGAACGTCTTGGACCAGCCGTCCAGCAGCACGGTCCGCTCCGGCAAGCCGTCGATCTCCAGGATGCTTGCGTGGGGCCGGTCGTAGGTGATCGCCCAGTAGACCTCGTCGGCCAGCACCACCAGGTCCCGCTCGCTGGCGAGCGCCGCGACGGCCTCCAGATCCGCCCTGGTCAGGGCGCTCCCGCAGGGGTTGTGGGGCGACGACAGGATCAGCAGCCTGGTCCGGTCGGTGACCAGCGAGGCCAGCTCCTCGGGGTCGAGCCGGAAGCCGTTGCGCTCGCGCAGCGGGACCGGCACCGGGCGGGCGCCGGCGAAGGCCGTGATCGACTCGTACATGGGGAAGCCCGGGTCGGGCAGGACCACCTCGTCGCCCTCCTCGCACAGCGCGAGGATGGTGAAGAACATGATGGGCTTGGCCCCCGGCGTGACGACCACCCGGTCGGGGCTGGTGCGCAGCCGCCCGGTCCGCTCCAGGAACGCCGCCACCGCCTCGCGCAGGGGCATGATCCCCGGCGCCGGCACGTAGTGGGTGTGGCCGGCGTCCAGCGCGGCCTTGGCGGCCTCGCGGATGTGCTCTGGCGTGTCGAAGTCCGGCTCGCCGATCTCGAGGTGGATGATGCTCCGGCCCTGGGCCTCCAGTGCCCGTGCCCGCGCCAGCACCTCGAACGCGGACTCCGTGCCGAGCCGCTCCATCCGCCCCGCCAGCCTGATCTTCGCCGCCACCGGGTCCGTCATCCCAGCCTCCCTTGGTTGGGTGCGGCCACCGCCCGTGCGGTCTTCACCATACCGTGGACGCCGCTGCCTGATTCCGGCCGCGCGCAAGGAACCCCGCGGAGGCGGGCCCTCAGGCGGTTCCCAGGCGCCTTGCAGGTCGGCCCCAGCCGCGGCGCGCAGGCTTGGACCGTGCCTGCCGATGGAGTCGCAGGCCAGGTGCAGGTGGGGTGACCCAGTCGGTGTCGGCGCGGCACCGCCGCATCGCCCGCCCGCGGACCGCTTCCCGCGGCTCTCAGGGAATTCCCAGGGAACGTTCAGGCTTGCTCAAGGAGCACGACCGATCGTATCTGTCAGCGGCGGTGCCCGCCGCTCGGCCAGGAGGTGCCCATGAGTGAGCCGGTCGCGTCGGACGGGCAGCGGCGGCAGCCGGAGGCGCGGCTGCTGGTCGTGGAGGACGATCCCAACATCCTGGAGCTGCTGTCGGCGAGCCTGCGGTTCGCCGGGTTCGAGGTCGCCACCGCCACCGGCGGCTTCGACGCGCTGCGCGCCGTGCAGCGGCACCGTCCCGACCTCGTCCTGCTGGACGTGATGCTGCCGGACCTGGACGGCTTCGACGTCGCCCGCCGGCTGCGCTCCGGCGACGCCCGCACCCCGGTGCTGTTCCTCACGGCGCGGGACGCGACCGAGGACAAGGTGAGGGGGCTGACGGTCGGCGGGGACGACTACGTCACCAAGCCGTTCAGCCTGGAGGAGGTGCTCGCGCGGATCCGGGCGGTGCTGCGCCGCGCCCGCAGCGGCGTGCTGCCGCCTCCGCCCCGGCTGCAGGTCGCCGATCTGGAGCTGGACGAGGAGAGCCACGAGGTCTGGCGCGCCGGCGAGCGGGTGCAGCTCTCGCCGACGGAATTCAAGCTGCTGCGCTACCTGATGACCAACGTCGGTCGGGTGCTGTCCAAGGAGCAGATCCTCGACTACGTGTGGAACTACGACTTCCAGGGCGACACCCGCATCGTCGAGTCGTACGTCTCGTACCTGCGCCGCAAGGTCGACACCGCCGACCCGCGCCTGATCCACACGATCCGCAGCGTCGGCTACGTCCTGCGGCTCCCCCACTCGTCCTCGTAGGAGATGGCCGTCGTGCGGTGGGTCGGGGTCTCGGTGCGTGGGCTCGCGGCGCTGCGGCCCTGGTCCGCGGTGCGGCGGCTGCACGCGCGGACGCCGCTGCGCGTCAGGCTCATCGTGGTCGTGCTGCTGCTGGTGGCGGTGGCGGTCGCCCTCATCAGCGTGGCGGGCATCGCCGCACTGCGCGGCTACATGGTCGGCCACCTGGACAGCCAGCTCCAGGACAAGGCCCATGAGAGCATGCACGACCACTCCCCCGGGGACGGCGGCCGCGGCCCAGGTCCGAACGAGCAGGACGCAGACCGCATCCAGCCCCCCGGTGCCTTCCTGGTGCGGCTCCTCGACGCGACCGGCAAGCCCGTGAGGGATCTCAGCCCGCCATTGCGGGCAGACCAGCCGCCACCGCGGCTGCCCGGCGACGCCAAGGGGCTCGCCGCGCACGCCGACGTTCCCTTCACCGTCCCGGCCACCAAGGGTGGGGGGCGCTGGCGCGTCCTGATCAAGCCGGTCGAAGACGGCTCCGGGGGCAGCCTCGCCGTCGCCCTCGGCCTCGACGACATCGACAGCACCATCGGCCGCCTGCAGCGGGTCGACCTGTTCGTGAGCGCCGCCGTCCTGCTGGTGCTGGCCGGCGTCGGCGTGGCGACCGTGCGCGCCAGCCTGCGCCCGCTGGTCGAGATCGAGCGGACCGCCGGCGCCATCGCACGCGGTGAGCTGTCGCGGCGCGTGCCCGACCTGGACCCGCGCACGGAGGTCGGCCGGCTCGCGCGGGCGGTCAACAGCATGCTCGCGCAGATCGAGGCGGCCTTCCGCGCCCGCGCCGCCTCCGAGGCCGCCGCGCGCCGCTCGGAGGAGGTCGCCCTCCGGTCGGAGGCGCGGATGCGGCGCTTCGTCACCGACGCCAGCCACGAGCTGCGGACGCCGCTGACCACCATCAGAGGCTTTGCCGAGCTGTACCGGCAGGGGGCGTCCCGCGAGCCCGCCGAGCTGGACCGCCTGATGCGGCGCATCGAGGACCAGGCGGCCAGGATGGGGCTGCTGGTGGAGGACCTGCTGCTGCTCGCCCGCCTCGACCAGCAGCGCCCGCTCGACCGGCGCCCGGTGGACCTGCTGGCGCTGGCCGCCGACGCCGTCCACGACGCCCGCGCCATCGCCCCCGAGCGCAGCATCGAGCTGCTGGTCGGCGGCGGCGACGACGCGCTCCCCGACCCGCCGGTGGTCCTCGGCGACGAGGCACGCCTGCGGCAGGTCCTCGCCAACCTGGTGGGCAACACCCTCGCCCACACACCGGCGGGCAGCCCCGTCGAGGTGCGGGCGCGCACGCAGCAGGTGCTGGGCGCCCCGCGCGCCGTCCTGGAGGTCGTCGACCACGGTCCGGGGCTCACCCCCGAACAGGCCGAGCACGTGTTCGAGCGCTTCTACCGCGCCGACCCCGCCCGGTCGCACACCGACGGCGGCACGGGGCTCGGCCTGGCGATCGTCGCCGCGCTGGTGGCGGCGCACGAGGGAGCCGTCGAGGTGGACAGCGCCCCCGGGCGCGGCGCGACCTTCCGGGTCCTGCTCCCGCTCGCCGCCGGGGCCGCGGGTTCCGCGCTCCCCGCACCTTCCCGGTCGGACCCGAAGTGAATTTTCAGCTCGGCGGCCGCACCCAATGGCGAGCGACCTCGAGCATCTGCCGTCCCGCCTGCTCCGCCCCCACCTGCAGGACCAGCGGCGGCCTTCTGGAGCACCGCACCGGGCACTTCAACGGTCCTGTTCCGCATGGAGTCATGGTGCCGGAGGTGGTCACCGCGGCGTGTCCCCGACCGCCACCCCGACTGCTGCGGCCGGGGCCGGGGCCGGGACCGGGGCCACCGCCTGCTGACCCTCCGGCTCACGGAGTGCCCGCGTGCACGCCGCGGCGACGCTGCCGAGCAGGCCCGCCATGAGCGACGCCTGCACCCAGTCACCGATCGAAGCTGGATCGACCATTTCGTTCCCTCTCTCTCAGAGCCGTGTCCCTGCACGGCGCTCACGGAGATGGAACCGGTCGAACCTTGGGGCTTCCTGGAAGCAGCCCGAAAAGGTGGTGCGAGCTCCCGGCGGGTCAGCGCTCACAGGAAACCTCCAGCGTGCCTCCAGGGTGGCCGGAGGTCCGCGGCCCACGCTCAGGTCATCAGCAGCCACGAGATCTCGACCCTGGAGGTTGCCATGCACACCGATCCGCCCGACCGCCCGCCCGGCGGCGCGCCCGTCGCAACGCTCGACCCTCCCTGGCACGCGCTGGAGCGCCCGGCCCCCCACGCGGAGTGGGGAGGCGCCGTCCCGCCCACCGGCACCGATGGCGGCAGCGGCGATGGCGGCTCCGCCGGTGGGAGGCGGCGGCGAGGGAGGTTGCCCCGCGCGCTCGTCGCCGCCACCCTCGCGGGCGTCCTCGCGCTCGGGTCCGGCGTGGCCGGCGCGTACGCGGAGACCAGGCTGAGCCCTTCCACCACCGTCTCCGCCAGCACGGTCGTGCCGGCGGCCACTGCGAGCGGCGGCTCCACGTCCACCTCCCCGAGCGGCTCGCTCGCCAGCACCGCCGCGACGGTGAAGCCCAGCGTCGTGTCGATCACGGTGCGGACCGCCAGTGGCGAGGAGGAGGGCTCCGGGGTGATCCTGCGGGCCGACGGCGTCATCCTGACCAACAACCACGTCGTCGCCGACGCGAGTGGGAGCGACAGCATCACCGTCAAGCTCAGCGACGGCAGGACGGCCACGGCCAGCGTGGTCGGGACCGACCCCACGACCGACCTGGCGGTCATCAAGGCCAACGGCGTCTCCGGGCTGAAGGCTGCCACCCTCGGCGACAGCGACTCGCTCCAGGTCGGCGACACCGTCCTTGCGGTCGGGAGCCCGCTCGGCCTCGACGGGTCGGTCACCTCGGGCATCGTGAGCGCCCTGCACCGCAACGTCACTGCGACGATCACCGACGCGGTCCAGACCGACGCCGCGATCAACCCGGGCAACTCGGGCGGGCCGCTGGTCAATTCGTCCGGTCGGGTCGTCGGGATCGACACCGCGATCGCGAGCCTCGGCGGGTCCGGCAGCATCGGCGTCGGCTTCGCGATCCCGATCAACAAGGCCGTGCAGGTCGCGACCCAGCTAATCGACAGCGGCTGAGGGTCCCGGGGGACCCCTCTTCCGTTTGCGTCAGGGCGCCCCTCGTGCCGGTTCGGGCACGAGGGGACGGCCGCCGCTCGGTCCGCGCGAGGCGATGTGCTCCGCAATGTGCTCCGCGTCCCTCCCGACGCCGGTGATCACCGACGACGTCATCGCGGAGAGGAAGTGCAGGCCGACGAAGTACAGCCCGGGCTCGCCGGCGACGACCCCGCGCTCCTGCCGCTCGAAGGACTCCCGGCCTCGGTCCAGCGCCTCGGCCATGGTCACGGGCCCTCCCCCACAAAGAGCCGCCGCAGCGGATATCCGCATTCAGGCCGTCCCGGCATGCACTGGCACCTTACAGTGGTCGCTCGCCCTGCGAAAGCTCGACCGGCACGGACCGGCGGGCCGCGCGGTTCGGACCGGACGCCTTGGACAGCAGGTTCAGCCGCTGGCCCTGTGCCACGACCCGTGGTCGTCGGCTGCCGCCAGCCTCGGGGGCCCGCTGGCCTGCCAGGCCCGGCCCCCGTCGAGCAGCCGCCAGCCGATGGTCACGAGCCGGTACCCCAGCGCCGACCGCACGCCGTCGGTCGACGATGCGCTGGTGGCTGAACGTCTCGTTGAGGTTGAAGTCCACCCTACCCACCCCATGGCACCGCCGGCACCCTCCTCGCCCAGCTCCACTTCTGGCGCGCCACCGGCGACCCGCGGTTCGGGCAGCGGGTCCAGGCGTGCGCCGATGGGCTCGCTGGGGCGGCCGACCGGCACGACGGGGCGGCGCTGTGGCCCATCCCGGCGAGCTTCGCCTCGAAGGTGGCCGGCCACACGTTCTACAGGTTCGCTCACGGCGCGGCCGGGATCGGGTGCGCGCTGCTGGCCGCCGGCCTCGCCTTCGAGCGCGCCACCTGGGTCGAGGCCGCGGTCGAGGCCGGCGAGGCGCTGTCCAGGGCGGCGCTGGTCGACGGCGACGCGGCCTGGTGGCCGCGATGGCCCGGCCAGACGCTGCGGATGCTGCACTGGTGCAACGGGAGCGCGGGCGTGGGGACGTTCCTGATCCGGCTGTGGCAGACGACCGGCACGCCCCGCTACCGCGACCTGGCCGAAATGGCCGGCGTCGCCGTCCACCGGGCCCGGTTCGGCCAGTCGGCGTCGCAGTGCCACGGCCTCGCCGGCGCGGCTCCCTGCCGGGCTGCGGCCGTACCCGGCACTCCTCGACGGGACCGACCAGACCCCGGCCGATCGGCTGCGAATGGCGTTCAGAGCGGCTTCTTCGCTCTGAGGACGCGGACCTCGACCCCGACCCGCCTGGCCTCCTCCAGCTTGGCGTCGGCGGTGACCAGGGGGGCTTGCAGCGCCTGGGCGAGGATCACGTAGGTGGCGTCGTAGACGGTGAAGTTGTCGCGCAGGTCGAGGACGCGGCCCAGCAGGTCGGTCATCTGGTGCCGTCGGATCCGGAGGGCGCTGAAGTCCTCGATCGCCTGGTCGAGCCGTACCTGGTCGAGCTTGCCGCCCAACGCGTGACCGCGAAGGGCGCTGGCAACCTCGAAATCCAGCAGGGCCGGTGTGTGCAGGTCTTCATCGGCGAGCAGAGCGAGCAACTCGGGATTGGCGGGCTCGTCGACGAGGGCGTCCACCATCGCCGACGACTCGATGACGATCACGAGCCCTCGCGGATCCTGCGGATCTCCGCCACGGTGTCGGCGGCGGTGGGGCCTCCTCGCCGGTTGCGGCGGGCCAGCCGCTCGACGATTTCAGCGTTCGTGGGGCGGGCGGCGAGCCGCTCGAGCTCAGCGCGGAGATAGGCGGTCAGGGTGAGGCCGCGCTCGGCGGCCTGGGCCTTGAGCGCCCTGACGGTCGCCTCGGGGAGGTCGCGAACCTGTACGAGTGCCACGGCCCTTATGATAATGCATTCGTATGCAGAGCATGCAATGAGTATGCTGCCTGCTGCTCGCAGTCAGCGCTGCTGGGCCTGGAACCGTCGGGCGTTCTCCGCGTGCTGGTAGCCCTCGTCCGCCCAGCGGCAGCTCGGCGGCTCTGCGCACGGCACGCCTTCGCCCGTGGCGAAGCGGAACCCGCTCCTCGACGTCGCCCTGGAGCTCGAGCGGATCGCGCTCGACGACGGGTACTTCGTGCGCCACAAGCTCTACCCGAACGTCGACTTCTACTCTGGCATCATCTACCAGACGATGGGCGTCCGCGGGCCCGTACGACCGGCTGGAGGTGGTAGATGGACTTCCGCGATACCCCGGAAGAAGCGGGCTTCCGTGCCGACCTGCGCGCCTGGCTGCGGGACAACCTGCCCGAGAGCTGGTCGGACCGGGCCCCGCGCCCCGGCCGCCGGGACGTCGAAGAGGCCAGGGCCTGGAGCCGCAAGCTCTACGAGGCCGGCTACGCCGGGCTGAGCTGGCCGAAGAAGTACGGCGGGGGTGGCGCGCCCTACAGCTTCCAGGCCATCTACCTGGAGGAGATGGCGCGGGCCAACGCGCCGGAGCACATCGGCGTGATCGGGCTCGGCATGGCGGGGCCGACGATCATCGCGCACGGCACCGACGCCCAGAAGGCGCGGCACCTCAAGCCGGTCCTGTCCGGCGAGGAGGTCTTCTGCCAGGGGTTCTCCGAGCCGGACGCGGGCTCCGACCTGGCCTCGCTGCGGACCCAGGCGATCCTGGACGCAGACCATTTCGTCGTCAACGGGCAGAAGGTGTGGTCGTCGTTCGCGCACATCGCCGACTGGTGCATCCTGCTGGCCCGCAGCGACCCCGGCGCAGCGCGCCACCAGGGCCTCACGTACCTGATCGTGGACATGCACAGCCCCGGCGTGGACGTGCGCCCCCTGCGCCAGCTCACCGGCGACCCGGAGTTCAACGAGATCTTCTTCACCGACGTCCGGGTGCCGGCGGCGAACGTGCTCGGCACCGTTGGCTCCGGCTGGCAGGTCGCCATGACCACCCTGCTGCACGAGCGCGGCACCCTCGGCTTCGCGCTCACCGCCCGGCTCGAGGTGCTGCTGCGCCAGCTCATCCAGCTCGCCCGCACGCCCGACGCGAGCGGCCGCCGGCCGGCCGACGACCCGTTTGTGCGCGACCGCATCGCGCAGCAGTGGACCGAGCTGCAGGGCCTGCGCTACACCAACTACCGCGCCCTCACCGCGCTGGTCAGGACGGGCGTGCCCGGCCCGGAAGGGTCGATCGCCAAGCTGCGCTGGTCGGAGTCGAATCAGCGGCTCGGCAAGCTCGCGCTCGAGCTGCTCGGCCCGGCGGCCCAGCTCGACGGCGAGGGCGCCGTCTGGGACGGCTGGTGGCAGTACCAGCAGCTCCGCAGCCGCGGCAACACCATCGAGGCCGGGACTTCGGAGATCCTGCGCAACATCATCGCCGAGCGCGTGCTCGGCCTGCCCCGCAGCCGCTGAAGGAGGGTTTCCACAGATGGACTTCGCCTTCTCGGAGGAGCAGGAGATGCTGCGGGCCTCGGCCCGCGAGCTCCTCGGCGCGCAGTACGCGGTGGAGCGGGTCGCCGCGCTGGCCGACAGCGAGGCCGGCTGGGAACCGGGCTCGTGGCGCCGGCTGGCGGAGCTCGGCTGGCTCGGGCTCTCGGCCCCGGTGGAGCTCGGCGGAGCGGGCGCCGGCCTGCTGGAGGAGGCGGTGCTGTTCGAGGAGACCGGGCGGGCCCTGTACCCCGGGCCGTTCTTCGCCACGGTGGGGCTGGCCCTGCCCGCGCTCGAGGCGGAGCCGGCGCTGCTCGCGGAGGTCGTGGCCGGAGAGCGCTCGGCGACGCTCGCGTTCGCCGAGGAGGGCGGTCCGCTGCGCCTGGCCGACGCCGGGACGGTCGAGTGCAAGGCGCTGCCCCAGGACGGCGGCTGGCGGCTGACGGGGACGAAGTGCCTGGTCCCCGACCTCGCGCTGGTCGACGATGCGCTGGTGGTGGCGCGGGCCTCGGGCGGCGTCGGCGTCTGGCGTGTCGACCTGCGCGCCGACCGCTCGCCGGTGGTGCCGCGGTCGACCGTCGACACCACCCGCAGGCTCGGCGACCTGGCGCTGGAGGCGACGCCCGCCTCCGTGCTGGTGGCGCCCGGGCGAGCCGAGCAGGTGCTGGCCCGGACCCGGCTCCGGGCGCTGGCGCTGCTCGCCTGCGAGGCGGTCGGCGTGGCGGCGCGGGCGCTCGGCTTCGCCACCGAGCACGCCCGCTCGCGCCAGCAGTTCGCCCGGCCGATCGGCTCCTTCCAGGCGGTCTCGCACCGGATCGCCGACGCCTACGTGGCCGCCGAGCTCGCCCGCTCGCTCGCCTACTGGGCCGCCTGGACGGTGGCCGAGGGCGACGAGCGGGCGAGCTCGGCGTGCGCGGCGGCCAAGTCGGCCACGGGCGAGGCGGCCGTCCTCGCCGCCGAGACCGCCATCCAGGTCCTCGGCGGCATCGGCTTCACCTGGGACCACCCGCTGCACCGCTTCTACAGGCGGGCCCTGTGGATCGAGGCCTTCGACGGCACCGGCCGCGAGCACCGCTCCGACCTCGCCGCCGCCCTCCTGGACACGCCGTAGGCCTTCCAGTGCCCTGAGCGGTGGGACGTGGAGCGCAATCGAGTCCCTTTCGCCATCGTGGTGGTGCTCCCCCGTCGCTGCGCCGTGACCGGTCACGGCCATGCTGATGCTCTGGACCCACAGGGGTCTGCTTCTTCGGGGGGAGCCGCCATGCGACCAGTCCGGATCATCACCGCGTTCGTGTTCGCCGCCGCTGTGGCCGTCACCGGCTGCACGGCCCACTCCGCCGCCGTCCACCCGGCCGCCGCGCCGGCGCCACCCGCGAGCACTCTGGCGCCGAGCGCACCGCCCACCACCTCCAGCGCCCCTGCCTCGCCGACCACCACCCTTCCCCTTGGCCGCGTCGAGCGGCTGGACGCGGTCCAGGCCATCGGCGGCACCCGCAGCGCCTGGGTGGTCGGCAAGGGCACGATCCTGACCACCAGCGACGGCGGGCGCACCTGGGCGCGGGTCTGGCGCGGCGCCCAACAGCTGCACGACGTCGACTTCGTCAGCGCCTCGACCGGTTGGGCGCTCGGCGACGGCGTCCTGCTCGGCACCGTCGACGGCGGCCAGCACTGGCACACGCTCGGCCAGCCCAGGGTGGGCCCGCTTCGGCAGGTCCACTTCGCCAGCCGCACCCAGGGCTGGGGCGTGGCCGGGGGAGCCGGCCAGACCGGCGAGAGGTCGGTACCGGCGACCACACTGGTGCACACCACCGACGGCGGCCGGACCTGGTCGGCGCTGCACGCGCCGGCGCCGCCGCAGTCGGTCTGCTTCACCGCGCCCGACGATGGCTGGCTGGCCAGCGACAGGGGCGTGTGGCGCTCCACCGACGGCGGCCGCGGCTGGGGCTCGCGGCCGAGCTTCACCCTGCCGGTGCCCGCCAACGAACCCCCCTTCTTCGCCGCGCTGCAGTGCGCCCAGCCGGGTGCCGCCTGGGTGCGCTTCGACAGCGGCGACCATTTCGCCGGGCACAGCCCCTACGCGCTGTACACCAGCGCCGACGGTGGCGCCCACTGGCGCGGCGTGCTCAGCACCCTCGGTGCGGTGCTGCCGGTGCGCCTGCCGGGCGGGCCCGGCACCTACCCCGGCCCGTTCTCGGTGATCGACCCCCAGCGGGCGTTCCTGCTCAGCCCCACCCCGGCCGCCGAGGTCACCGGTGCCGTGCAGATCAGCCAGGGCGGCAGCCGGCTGCGGCTGCTGCCCGACATCCCGGGAGCCACCTTGTTCATGCCCCTGTCGGTCAGCTTCGCCAGCGCTACGCGCGGCTGGGTGGTGGGCACCAACCTCGCCGGCCGGGCGGTGCTGCTGGCCACCTCCGACGGCGGCCGCCACTGGCAGCCCCAGCTCCCCTCCTGACCTGACCGCGGCCCGATATCCCGAGTCGCACGGCGTGCATCGTAGGCCATGGCCATCGCGGCACCGCCGAACACATACACATCAGCAACCACCCCGCGGGCGGCGAGCCGCTCACCGAGCCGCCCAAACGCCCGCTCGATGGCGACACGGTCCAGCAGCGGGCCAGGTGTCGGCGCGCTCACGCGACCTCCAGCTCTTGCGCGGCGACAAAGACCCCACGGCGACGAAACGCCGCAGGAGCATGCACGATGGCGTCGACACGGGCCGCAGGCGTGTTGAACGGGAACCAGACCCGGCGCAGCCGCCGAGACTCTGCCCACCCAGGGGCACCGCGGCCGTCGCGAGCCGCCAGGTGCTCAGCGAGCGCCCCGAGCAGGACATCCCACCGCGCATCGCCGGTGGAGCTGGGCTCCTTTGCAAGCAGCGCCAACCGACGGTCATGAGGCTCGTGCCGGTATTCCTCCAGGAATTCCGCGACCAGACGCCACCGCGTGGGGTCGTCCACGCCAGCGCCGGCGAGCCATCGGGCGAGCTCGGCGATGGTCGCGGCGCGATACCCCTGGACCGGACCCGGGTCGGAGTGGGTCATGCGCATCACGGTAGCCCACCCGGTCGAGTCGATCCACGCGCTGTCCTGCAGCGTGCGGCCACGTCGGCCTGCTGCGGCGCAAAGCGGTGCAACATGCGGGCGCCGTGCGAGACTGGTGCGGCGCGCCGGGGGCACAAGCCGCCCCTACGCCTATGCGGCCCGGCCCGCTTCGCTTCGCTTCGCTGACGTCGACCTGTCCCAGCGCTCGTTCCAAGGAGGCCTCGATGCCAGACCCGACCGGCACCGCCGGCGACGCCGAGGGTGCGTGGCGGTTTGACGAGCTGCGTGCGCTCTACGTCAACTGCACGTTGAAGCGCTCGCCCGAGCTGAGCCACACCGAGGGACTCATCGACGTCAGCCGCGCCATCATGGAAAAGCACGGCGTCGCCGTCACCCTGCTGCGCGCCGTCGACCACGACATCGCCACCGGCGTGTGGCCCGACATGACCGAGCACGGCTGGCCCAGCGACGCCTGGCCCGCCATCTACCAGCAGGTCCTCGCCGCCGACATCCTGGTGCTGTGCGGGCCGATCTGGCTGGGCGACAACAGCTCGGTGATGAAGCAGGTGATCGAGCGGCTGTACGCCTGCTCGCACCTGCTCAACGAGGCGGGCCAGTACGCCTACTACGGCCGGGTGGGCGGCTGCCTGGTCACCGGCAACGAGGACGGCGTCAAGCACTGCGCCATGAACGTCCTCTACAGCCTCCAGCACCTGGGCTACACCATCCCCCCGCAGGCCGACGCGGGCTGGATCGGCGAGGCCGGGCCGGGGCCCTCCTACCGCGACCCCGGCTCGGGTGGCCCGCAGAACGACTTCACCAACCGCAACACCACCTTCGCGACCTGGAACCTGATGCACCTGGCCAGGCTGCTCAAGGGCGCGGGCGGCATCCCGGCCCACGGCAACCAGCGCTCCGCCTGGGAGGCCGGCTGCCGGTTCGACTTCGACAACCCCGACTACCGCTGAGGAACCGCTTACGGCGCTGACGGGCCGGGCTCACCGCCTTGCGATACGACCACGTCGTCCGCGTGCGCCGCGAACTCCTCCGAGCGGATCTCGGCCGCCTGCTCGTACCGGGCGACCCGGTCCTCCCACGCCGCCTGCACCCCGAACGCCAGCCGCGCGAACCCCGTCGACCGCACCGCCTCAGCCAGCGCCGCGGGGTCGTCGGGCGGGTACACGCGGACGGGGTCGCCGACGGCGACCATGTTCGGCGGCAGGAAGAACTCGTCAGGCACCACCGTGCCGGCGTGGACCAGCGCGCCCACCGCCACCGACCCGCCGGATCCGACCCGAGCGGCGTGCAGCACGGTCGCGCCCGTGGCCACGTACGCGCAGCGGTCGACCCGGCAGCCCAGCAGCGTCGCGTGCGGCCCGACGAAGACGTGATCGGCGAGCGCGACCGGCCGCGGGGTCCCGCCGGCCGCGGTGGCACGCAGGACCGCGTGCTCGCAGACGACCGCGCACTCGCCCACGTCGATCCGCGACGCCTCAGCGTCCAGGACCGCGCCGTACATCACGCGGGCGCGCGGGCCGATGCGCACGTCGCCGACGAGTGTGGCGGTGGGCGCGACGAACGCGGACGGGTCGATGACCGGCTCGCGGCCGCGATGGCGGAGGAGCATGGGCACTCCTTCTCTGCCGGCCGTCGCCTGGCCGGGTTGGCGATAAGATCGATGGCCAGCATACGGCCGGCGATACGGTGAGCCAGAGGCGGGCAGCACTCTGAGGTGGTTTGCGGGATGCGGGGCGAACCGATTTACCGCGGGATCCTCGGGATCGACATCGAAGGCTTCAACCGGCCCGAGTGGACCGATCCCACCCGGGCCCGGCTCCGCGCGCGGCTGCACCGCCTGGTCGACCAGGCCATCGCGGTCGCTGAGATCGCCTTGTCGTCCACGGTCCGCACCGATACCGGCGACGGCCTGTGGCTGCTGGTCAGCAGCGAGGTCTCCACGGCGCGGCTGCTGCACCCGCTCGTCAGCCGCCTGGCCAGCGGCCTTGCCGGCGACAACCAGCAGGTGCCGGCGGCGGAGCGGCTGCGGCTCCGGGTGGCGGTGCATGCCGGCGAGGTGCTCCACGACCCCTACGGGCACACCGGCGCCAGCTTCAACCACGCGGCACGGCTACTGGACGCCGAGGCCACCCGCGCCGTCCTGGCGGCCAGCCCGACGGCCGACGTGGTGCTGGTCGTCTCCGACACGGTCTACGAGGGGGTCGTCCGGCACGGCTACGAGGGCATCGACCCGGCGGGCTGGCAGCCGATCCGCATCCACGCCAAGGAGACCACCACCCGCGCCTGGGTCCACCTGCCCGGGCTGGCCGCCCAGCCGCCGCTGCCCGCCGCGCTGGTCGCCTCGAGGGTCGGGCCGCCGAGTCTCCCGATCCCCCGGGAGCTCCCCTTTCCGCCCACGGACTTCACCGGGCGGGGTGGCGAGCTTGCGGATCTGCGGGCACTGATCGCCACCGGCGTGGCCGTCGACCGTGCCGCCGGTGGCGTCGGCGTGCGGGCTGGTGGGGCAGGGCGGCCTGGGCCGGTGGCGATCATCGCGATCGACGGCATGGGCGGGATCGGCAAGAGTGCCCTGGCGCTGCAGATCGCCCACCAGCTCGCCGACGCGGGCGCCTTCCCCGACGGGCAGCTCTACGTCAACCTCCACGGCGCCACCCCGGGCCTGGCGCCGCTTGCGCCACTGGACGCGCTCGGGCGCCTGCTGCGCGCGCTCGGCGTGGACCCGGCGGCGGTCCCCACCGAGGTCGAGGAGGCCGCCGCCCGGTTCCGCTCGCTGGCCGCCGAGCGGCGGCTGCTGATCCTGCTCGACAACGCCGACAGCCCCCGGCAGGTCCGCCCCCTGCTGCCGGGCAGCCCGACCTGCACCGTGCTGGTCACCAGCCGCCAGGTCCTGGCCACCCTCGAAGGCGCCCGCTCGCTGCACCTGGACGTGCTCCCGCCCGAGCACGCGCTGGCGCTGCTGGGGCGGATCGTCGGCGAGCAGCGCCTTGTCGCCGACCCTGGGGCCGCGGCCGAGGTGGTGCGGCGGTGCGGGCGGCTGCCGCTGGCGCTGCGGATCGCCGGCGCCCGCCTGGCCGCCCGCCCCGCCTGGCCGGTCCAGGTGCTGGCCGAGCAGCTCGCCGACGCCACCCACCGCCTGGAGGAGCTGACCGTCGGGGAGCTGGCGGTCCGGGCCAGCTTCGACGTCTCCCTGCGGGCGCTGCAGGAAAGCCCTGACCCGGTCGACCGGGCGGCGGCCGCCGCGTTCGGGCTGTGCAGCCTCCCCGACGGACCGGACCTCAGCCTCGCCGCCGCGGTCAGGCTGCTGGACCGGCCGGAGCCCGCGACCCACGCGCTGCTGGAGCGGCTGGTCGACGCGCAACTGCTGGAGAGCCTGCGGCCGGGCCGCTACCGGTTCCACGACCTGGTGCGTCTGTACGCGCGCGAGCACGCCACCGGCCAGCATCCCGAGCCCGAGCGGCTGGCGGCGCTGGCCCGCCTGTTCGGCTTCTACACCGCCACCGCCTGGCACATCATGACCCTGCTCGACCCGGGCAATCCGCGCCCGGCCACCGCCGACCCGCGCTGGACCGGCGGTGGGCTCCCCTTCACCGATGAGCTGGTGGCGCTTGCCTGGCTGGAGACGGAGCGGGCCAACCTGCTGGCCGCCATCGCCCAGGCCGCCCAGGCCGCCCCCGCGGTCCCCGCCGAACTGGCGGGCCAGCTCACCCGCGCCCTGTACGGGCTGTTCGAGACGCGCGGCTACTGGCAGGACGGCCTCCAGGCCAACCAGACCGCCCTGCGGCTCGCCCGGCGAACCGGCAACGGGGCCGCCCAGGCAAGCGCCCACGAGGACCTCGGCGTCATCTACCTGCGACTGGGGCGCTATGCGGACGCGAGCACCAGCGCGCAGGCAAGCCTCGCCCTCCACCGAAAGCTGGGCGACCGCCAGGGGCAGGCCGACAGCCTGAACCACCTCGCCGTCGTCTACCGGCGGCTGGGGCGCTTTGCGGAGGCGAGCACCTGCGTGCAGGAGAGCCTCGTCCTCAGCCGCGAGCTGGGCGACCGCCACGGCCAGGACAACAGCCTGGCCAATCTTGGCCGCGTCTACGGGCGGGTGGGACGGTACGTGGAGGCGATCGACTGCCTGCAGGAGAGCCTGGTCCTCGGCCGGGAGCTGCGCAACCGCTGGCACCAGGCCGACAGCCTGCAGGGCCTCGGCATGGTCTACGGGCGGGTGGGGCGGTTCGTCGAGGCAATCAACTGCCTGCAGGAGAGCCTGGTCCTCAGCCGGGAGCTGCGCAACCGCTCGTGCCAGGCCGACAGCCTGCAGGGCCTCGGCATCGTCCACGGGCGGCAGGGGCGGTTCGTCGAGGCGATCGCCTGCCTGCAGGAAAGCCTCACCCTCCGCCGCGAGCTGGGTGAGCACCACGGCCAGGCCGAAGCGCTCCGCGACCTTGGCGACGCCCTGCAGGCGGGCGCCCAGCAGCAGCAGGCCGAGGCGGCCTGGCAGGAAGCCCTGATCATCTGCGAGGCCCTGCAGCTCCCCGAGGCCGAGGAGCTCCGCGGCCGGCTCGCCGCCCTGCCGCCCGGGACGCCCGAGCCGGCGGGCGGCAGATAGCGCCGTGGCCGAGCAGCCGGCAGGAGGCCGCCGCCGTCACCGCTACCGGGTCGGCGGAGCGTCCGGCCGGACCACCTCGACCTGGCTGGCCGGAGGCGGGGCGACCTTGACCTCGATGCCGAAGTCGTACAGCTCCAGCGTGGTCTCCACGGTCATCTGGGTGGTCGTCGCGGCGGAGGCCGTCCCCTCGTCAGGGGCCTTCATGGTCACCGCGTAGTGGATCCTCCTCAGGCGGCCCTGGTCGTCGATCCAGACATCGGCCGGCCTGGGAAAGGCAAGGCCCATGTCCTTGAACATGCCGCTGAGCTCCTCCGGGAGGCGGGCGGCCTGCTTGGCCGCGTCGAGCGTGACCGCGTAACGGGTGAACCGGAATGGGATGCCCGCATTTTTGACGGTCGTGTCCATGCGGCCTTGTGGGCGGCGTAGTCGTACACGCCCACCGTCGTGGCCGTGGTGGCCGCGACCTGCTCGCCGGCGAAGATCATGCGGACGGTCATCGAGAACCGGGCGCTCCCGGCCTCGGTGACCTTGGCGGCGACACCCTGGACGCGCGCGAGCGAATCCTCGGGCGCAGGGGTGGGGTGCGGCGTGGTGGGGTTCGCGCAGCCCGCGAGCACCAGACCGGCCAGCGCGGCCCCGACCGCGACGACATGGGTCCTGGTCCGTGTCCCCATGCGAGGCTCCCTCCCGAGGCGCTGCGCAGATGGACCGGTTGGAGCGTGACAGGTGGAGCTTACCGCTTCGCGAGCAGTGCAAGGAACTACCTGGAGGCGTCAGACGATGTTGTGCTCTCGGGCCACGGGTGCCGCGGGGCCTGAGAACCGGCCGACGTCGAACCCGCTGACGTCCAGGAACGGGGGGCGGCCAAGGTACAGGTCGCGGATGATCTCGCCGACCGCGGGCCCCATGAGGAAGCCGTGGCCCGAGAAGCCCGTGGCGTACAGGAACCGCGACACCTCGCCGACCTCGCCGATGATCTGGCTGTGGTCCGGGGTGATCTCGTACAGGCCGGCCCAGCCGCCGGTCAGCCCGGCGTCCAGGACCGACGGGGCGCGGCGCTCGGCAAGGGCGAACAGCTTCGGCAGCCACTCCTCGGTCTCGTAGTCGAGGTTGAACCCTGGCGGCTCGTCCGGGTCGGAGAAGCCGAGGACCAGGCCGCGGCCCTCGCCGTGGAAGTAGAAGGTCGAGGGGAAGTCGACCGTCAGGGGCAGCCGGTCCGGCAGGCCCAGGATCGGCTCGGTGAACACCACCTGCCGCCGGTAGGGGGTGACCGGGAGGTCGACGCCGACCATCGCCCCGATCCGCGCCGACCAGGCGCCGGCCGCGCAGATGACGGTGCCGGTCGAGATCGCGCCCGCGTCCGTGCGGACGGCGGTCACCTCGCCGGCGTCGACGTCCACGCCGGTCACGGTGACGCCGGTGCGGAGCACGGCGCCGTGCCGGCGGGCCCCGGCCGCGTACCCCAGCACCACCGACTCCGGAGTGGCCGTGCCGTCCTGGGGGGACCAGGCCGCGGCGAGGAGCCCGTCGGTCTCGATCAGCGGGGAGAGCCGCTTGGCCTGCGACGGCTCGATGATCCGGCTCTGGACGCCCAGCGAGCGCTGCAGCGCGACGCCGCTCTCGAAGGCGGCGAGGTCCTCGGCGTCGGAGATCAGGTACAGGTAGCCCACCCGCCGCAGGTCGATCTCCTGGCCCGGTCGCTCCGGGAACCGGGAGTAGGCCTCCAGGCTGCGGAGCCCGATCTCGATGTTGGCGCGGCTGGTGAACGAGGAGCGCACGCCGCCGACCGCCTTGCACGTCGAGCCGGACCCGAGGCGGTCGCGCTCGACGAGGACGACGTCCCCCACGCCCGCCTCCGCAAGGTGGAACGCGCAGCTCGTGCCGATGACCCCGCCGCCGACGACCACCACCTCGGCCCGCCGCGGGATCTCGTTCGCCGCCAACGCCGCCTCCCTGACCCTCCCCGTACCGACACCTCCAGCATGACGTGTCAGTCCGGCCCCCGTCGATCCGTGCCCCGAGCAGCGAGTGCGCTTTAGTTGAGGCCGCGCAGGATTCCCCGGGAGGTCCCACCGTCGTACCATCGGGGGGTTGGATCCGGCCAGCCACCCCGGACACGGCCCATCGGGCCCTGGAAGGAGGACGCGATGCGCCTTCCTGACGCAACCGCCCGCGCTCCCCGGCCCATCTCGCCGCACCTCTCCCACCATGAGGTCTCGAGACGCACCTTCCTTCGCGGCTCGGCCGGCGCCGCGGGGCTGCTGCTCGGCTCGGGACTGCTCGGCCAGTTGCCTGCGCTGGCGGCACCTCCCGGGACGGGCCAGCCGAAGCCCATCCCCGGCGGGATCACGGTCGGCGGGACGACGTTTCATCTGTTCCTGCCCGGCCCGGGATCCGAGCCCTCCACGATCACCGACTTCAACGGGTTCTCGGGCGTGGCCGTGGTCGACGGGGCCTGGGCGGCTACGGGCACCCCAACCGGTGGCGTGGCCTCGGGGGTGTGGGAAGCCGACATGCGCTTCATGAAGGGCCTGTTCGTCGGCGCCGACGGGCTGCGACGGCAGGGCACCTTCGGCTTTGTGTGACTCGATCTGTTCCCCGTGTCAGTTGGCACGGACCAGATCCACGATTTCAACCCCGGGATCACCGCAAGCGGTCTGTTCTGGACCATCGCGATGCCTTCGGGGAGCGTGCAGGTCGACGGGCTCTCGGGGTCGGCCTCGATGCGCCGCCAGGCCCTCGAGCTCAAGGACTACTTCACCATCGCCAACGCGCTGTTCGGCGGCACCCCACCGGTCCCGGCGACGCTGTCGTTCACCGTGGCATGGGCCGGTGCGACCGGCAGCGGCTCCGTGGACGATGCAGCGAACGACTTCGCGCTCCAATTCGTCACGACCGGGGCGACGATGGAGTGGACGGTCGACTCTGGCGGTGCCACCTACACGTCGACAGGTGTGACCGGAGTCCCCTTCGCGATCCTTGGGAAGGAGAGGAACGGCATCTTCCACTAGTATTCCAGCCGCAGCGCGTCACGGCGACCGGGCCAATTTCGAGAACCTCGCGCTGGCCCACTTGAACCTGGCTGTCGCCTTGACCCAGCGTGAGCAACCTGAGCCGGGAGAAGCGGCCCGACTCGGGATTCAGGCGTTGTCCGTGGCGCGGGAATTTCGGACCGATCCGGTCAGGCGGCTCGCCAACGAACTGCTCATGGTGCTGTGGTCGCGCGCGTCGTGGCGGAGTGTGCCGGCGGTCAAGGAACTTGCCGAAGTCGCGCAGAGCTACCGGCTGTTGGGGCTGCCGGCGCTACCATCGCGCCAATCGCTCGCTCGTCCGTAGCCCGGTCGAGAAGAGCCGCCGGACCAGGACACGCTCACCTGCAGCCGGCCACACCAGCCACCCGGACCACCGATCGCAGCGACGCGGACCATGGCCGCCAAGGGCATCCCCGGCTTCGAGCGGTTCGAGCAGGTCTGGTCGGAGCGCGCCCCGCTCGCCCAGGCCGTGCTGTTCCTGCTCTCCCAGTGGTCGAGGGGCATGACCGGCGAGATCGTCCACGTCGACGGCGGCTACCACGCCATCGGCGCCTGACCCCGGTTCCCACCGTGCCGGAGGGGCGGGTCGGGCCCGCCCCTCCGGGTGGTTACGGCGCGGGTCGGTCAGGGCGTGAAGTGACCGCCGAAGATGTCGGAGTTGCCGAAGGTGGCGGGGCAGGCCGAGTTGGGAGCGGGCGTGGCGATGGGGCTGCCGTCGGCCAGCGACTGGCGGAAGGCGTCGATCGCGGGGCAGTCGGCGGCGTTGCGGACGTCGACGTACACCGCCACGGCGAAGCCGTCGGCTGCCGCGGTGGTGTTGTAGTCGCCGACGAACTCCCCGTTCAGGGCGTTGGCGCTGGAGCCCCGGGCGTCACCGGCAGGGCCGCGGTGCGCGTCCGACCAGCCGGTCGGCGTGCCGCCAGCCCCGACCATGGCGTGCCGGACCACGCCCTGCATGCCCCGCGGGTTGGCCGTGGTCGTCTGCCAGAGCTGCAGGAACGCGTCGTAGCCGACCCACACGTCGTCCCCGGTCGGGGAGATCGCGATCGCCGGGTAATCGGGCCGGTCCGTCGCCGCGGCGGCGTCCCTGGTGAAGTTGAAGGTGCTGCCGCCGTCCGTCGAGTAGGCCACCACGAGCCGCTCGTTGGGGCCGGGGCTGGCGTCGGTGTGGGTCGGCCCGTCCGTCCACGTCACCACGACCTCGTTGGTGGCGCCGGCTCCTGTGGGCGCGCCGTTGGCGACGTCGGCGGTGGGGAAGGTGCCGTTGCGGTTGCCGGCCACGCCGTCGAAGACGAGGTCGCCGCTCACCGGGTCGCGCAGGCCGCTCGGGGTGTAGAGCGAGATCGGCCGGGGAACCTCGAACGTCGCGCCGCCGTTGAGCGACCGGGCCATGAAGATGGCGTTCTGGGAGTGGATCCCGCCCTGCCAGAACACGTACAGCACGCCGTTGGCGTCGGTGCGCAGCCAGCAGTCCTGGCGGCCGTTGCCGGTGATGTTGTTCGAGGCCTGGGTGATCTGCCGCGAGGTCCAGGTGTCACCGCCGTCGGTGGAACGTGCCACCTCGATGGCGACCGGGAGGGAGTTGGGGCTGATTTCCTGGCTGCGGAAGGCCGCCACGCAGACGTAGGCGTTCCCGAAGAACGGGCTGGAAGCCGCGTTGTCGGCCCAGATCTGCTCGTGGTCGGAGAACAGCGCGGAGTTCTGCTTGGAGGCGATCACCGGGGCCAGCCAGGCGTCGGCGCTCCCGGCCGCCGCGGCCTGGGGGTCGTCGGTGCGGGAGACGGCGATGGCCTCGAACCCCTTGAAGGTCGCCTCGGAGTGGGCCGCGCTGAAATTCGCGGTCAGGTTGGCGTAGTACAGGCGCGACCCGTTGGCCCACGAAAACTTCCCCGGAGCAGGGTCGCCGGCGCTCCCCAGCCGCGGCCCGAACGACAGCGACGGGTCGCCGTCGGACACCAGCCCGCTCTCGAAGTACTTCGGGAGGGTGCCGATGGGGCCGACCCTGGGCACGCACGCCGCCGGCCCGAGGCAGTGCCGGGCGGACCAGCCGGTGTAGGTCGGCTGCGTCCAGCTCTGGCCGCCGTTGAACGAGAAGTAGACGCCCGAGGTCCCGACTCCCCCGGTGAAGGGGCAGGTCGTCGGGTTGCCGGCGTTGCAGGCTTCGACGTCGATCTCGTCGTTGGCCCCGGCCGCGACCACCGCCGGGTTCGACGCGTCGATCGCGACCGACGGCTCATTCTGTTTGTTCTGCGCAAACGGCGTTACCGGGCTTCCGGTCGAGACCAGGACGTCGTCCTGGGCCAGCGCGGGCAGCGCCGGGAGGACGAACGCGACGGCCGCGAGGGCCGCCGCGAGTGTGACGAGAAGACGTCTGGAGTGGACGCGCACCTGGTTTTCCCCTCCTTGGACGGAAATGCTGCGAGGAAACCGTCTTTGCTCCCTTCGCAGCGACTGGGCGGATCTTACGGCCCGACCGCCCGGGAGAGAAGAGGCGCCAGCTCCAAATTCAGCTCAGGCCCCAGCCGCCGCCGCCTGGGGTGGTGATGGTGACGACGTCGCCGGGGGCCAGGGGGACGTTGACCTTCGGTGGCAGCGGCTGGCCGTTGAGCTGGTTGCGGCCGCACTGGCCGGGCCCGCCGCCGTGGCTGCCGGGCGGGCGGTGGCGGCGGCGGTCGGTGAGCAGCGACAGGCTGGCGGGCTCCAGCACTTGGATCGACCGGACGATGCCGTCGCCGCCGCGGTGCCGGCCGGTCCCGCCGCTGCCGTCGGCGAGCTCGAAGCGCTCGACCCGCATCGGGTACTCCAACTCGAACGCCTCGATGGGGGTGTTGAGGGTGTTGCTCATGCCCACGTGCACACCGGAGGGTCCGGGCCCGGCGGCGCTGGCGCCCTGCCCGCCGCCGATGGTCTCGTAGTAGGTCCAGCCGCGGCCGCCGATGTTGACGTTGTTCATGGTGCCCTGGCCGGCGGCGGGCAGGTCGGTGGCCTGCCCGAGCGCGCGGAGCACGGTGTCGGCGATCCGCTGGCTGGTCTCGACGTTGCCGGCGACCACCGCCGAGGGCCACCGGGCGTTGACCAGGCAGCCCGGCTCGGCCCGGATGCGCAGCGGCGCCCAGGTGCCCGCGTTGGTCGGCAGGTCGTCGGCGAGCAGCACCCGCAGCGCGAAGATGCACGCCGACCGGGTCACCGCCAGCGGGCAGTTGACGTTGCCCGCCACCGCGGCGGCGGTGCCGGCGAAGTCGACCTCCAGCTCGTCGCCGCGGATGCGGACGGTCACCTGCAGCGGGATGTCCTCGTCGAGGACCCCGTCGCCTTCCAGCTCGCTGTGGGCGGTGTACTGGCCGTCGGGCAGCCGCCGGACCGCCTCCCGGGCGCGCCGCTCGGTGTAGGCGATGACCTCGTCGAACGCGGCCAGCACCAGCGCCCGCCCCCAACGGGCGACCAGCTCCCCCAGCCGCTCGGCGGCCAGGCGGTTGGCGGCGATCTGCGCGCGGAAGTCGCCGCGGCGGACCGTCGGGGTGCGGCTGTTGGCCAGCAGCAGGCGCAGCACGTCACCGACGTACTGGTCGGCGGCGACGAGCCTGACCGGCGGGATGATCAGCCCTTCGGAGAAGATGTCCCGCGAGCCGGCCGGCATCGAGCCCGGCTGCATGCCGCCGACGTCGGAGTGGTGCGCGCGGCTGACCGCGTAGCCGAACCGCTCGCCGTCAACGTCCAGGGGGGACACCATGGTGACGTCGGGCAGGTGGTTGCCGCCCGAGTAGGGGTCGTTGAGCACGTAGACGTCGCCCGCCTGCGGGTCGCAGGCCATCACCGCGGCGACCGCCTCGGGCATCGCGCCCAGGTGCACCGGGATGTGCTCGGCCTGCGCGACCATCCGCCCGGCGGCGTCGAACAGCGCCGCCGAGCAGTCGCGCCGTTCCTTGATGTTGGCCGAGTAGGCGCTGCGGACCAGCGCGGTGCCCATTTCCTCGGCGATCCCGGCCAGCGCGCTCGACAGCACCGACAAGGTGACCGGGTCCAGCCGCCCGCCGCCGCTCATGCCTGGCGCTCCAGCACCAGCGTGCCGACCTGGTCGACCACGCCGCGCCAGCCGGGCCGCACCACACACGTCGAGTCCGGCGACTCCACGACCGCCGGCCCCTCCACCCTCCAGCCGGCACCCAGGCTCGTCCTGTCCACCGCCTCCACCTCCTGCCAGCCGGCCCCGAAGCTCGCCCGGCGCCGCACCGACCGCCTCGTGCCCGCCGCGGCCGCCGCGTACAGCGACGGCTTGGCCACCGGCGTGACCGCGACCACGCGGAGATTCACCCGCTCCACGGCCTCCTCCGGCATCCGGTAGCCGTAGCGGCGCTCGTGCGCCTGGTGGAACCGCGCCGCCAAGTCCCCCGCCTCCCCCGCCTCCCCGGCGGCGACGGTCAGCTCGAACGACTGCCCCCGGTAGCGAAGGTCAGCCAGGCGCGTCAGCTCCAGCGGCTCGCCGGCGGCGTCGGCGCCCGCGCGCGCCTCCAGCTCCTTCCACGCGGCCTCCACCTGCGCCGCGTCGGTGGTGGTGTCGAGCGCGCCGAGGAAGGGGTGGACGTAGTCACGGCGCAGGTCGGCGATCGCCAGGCCCAGCGCGCTCAGCACCCCGGCGGCCTCCGGCAGCAGCACCCGCCCGATGCCCAGCTCCTCGGCCAGCGCGCAGGCGTGCATCCCGCCAGCGCCGCCGAAGGCGACCAGGGTGTGGCGGCGGGGGTCCAGGCCCCGCTCGACGCTGATCACCCGCAACGCCCGCGTCATCTGCGCGTCGGCCACCCGGACCACCCCCAGCGCGGTCTGCTGCGCGCCCAGGCCCAGCCGCCCGCCCAGCCGCGCCAGCGCCGCCTCCGCGCGGGCCCGGTCCAGGCGGATCTCGCCGCCCAGCTCGGCACCGTCGGCGAGGTAGCCCAGCACCAGGTTGGCGTCGGTCACCGTCGGGTCCTGGCCGCCACGGCCGTAGCAGGCCGGGCCGGGATCCGCGCCGGCCGAGCGGGGCCCGACCCGCAGCGCGCCGCCCTCGTCCACCCACGCCACCGAGCCACCACCGGCGCTCACGCTGTGGACGTCGACGACGGGCAGCCTGATCGGGACCCCGCCGATGACCGCCTCGGTGGTGGTCTGCACCACCCCGCCGCGCACCGGCGCCACATCGGTGGAGGTCCCGCCCATGTCGAAGGTGAGCAGGTCGCCGTGGCCGCTCAGCCCGGCGACCCAGGCCGCGCCGACCACCCCACCCGCCGGTCCCGACAGCACGCACGCGGCCGCGCGCGAAGCCGCCTCCTCGACCCCGACCACGCCGCCCGACGACTGCATGATCAGCGGCGCCGGCAGACCGGCCCGCCCGACCTGTCCGGAAAGGCTGCGCAGGTAGGTGGCGAGCGTGGGCGCCAGGTAGGCGTCGGCGACCGTGGTCGCGCAGCGCTCGAACTCCCGGAACTCGGGCAGCACCTGGCTGGACAGCGAGACGTGCACCCCCGGCAGCGCCGCCTCAAGCGCCGCGCCCACCCGGCGCTCGTGCTGCGGATGCAGGAACCCGAACAGCAGGCAGACCGCGACCGCCTCGACCCGGGCCGCACGGCACGCCCCGACCGCCGCCGCCAGCGACGCCTCGTCCAGCGGCGTGACCGGGCCGTGCGGGCCCATGCGCTCGCGCACGGTGAAGCGCAGCTCGCGGGGCACCAGCGGCGGCGGCCGGTCGCGGGTGAGGTCGTACAGGGCCGGACGGCTCTGCCGGCCGATCTCGATGACGTCGCGGAACCCCTCGGTGGTGACCAGCGCGGTCCGGGCGCCGCGCCGCTCCAGCAGCGCGTTGGTCGCCACCGTGCTGCCGTGGGCGATCACGGCGACCCGTTCGCTCGAAAGCCGCGCCAAGCCGATCGCGTGCATGACCCCGTGCGCCTGGTCGTGGGGCGTGGACGGCACCTTGGCGCTGACCAGCCGGCCGTCCACCAGGGCGACCAGATCGGTGAACGTGCCGCCCACGTCGACGCCGACCCTGACGTCGCGATTGCCCGGCACCTCCCCGACCCCGCCCATCCACTGGATGGTACGCACTGAAGCCTTCTCATGTCCCACCGAGGCATCGGCGTGGACGCGGCACTTGGCGAGATCAAGGAGTACGCTGGGTCTAACGATAACGTCGGAAAAAGCGAGGTTTTCCGGTGCGACAGAGAACCCTCGGCGTCAGCACCGCCGTCCTCGCCGCCGCAGCACTCGTGCTCACGCTGGTCACACCGGCCAGCGCGCACATGAAGATGCACTGCAACAACACCGGCACCAAGACCAGCGCCGTCGGGCGCGGCCCCTGGGACCCGGTCGCCCACCACCTGCAGGGCGCGGTGAGCCACGACCACACGTTCTTCGCCAACAAGGGGCTGCCGACGCTGCCCGACCCGAGCGCGGCGACGTACGCGGGCGAGGTCGGGGCGCCGACGGCCTGCGACAACTCGGACGATACGGCGTCCTACTGGATTCCGACTTTCTACCAGCGCACCGGCGACGGCGTGCTGCACCCGATGGTCGTGCACGCGATCATCGCCTACTACCGGCCGTGGTGGTACCCGATCAAGCGGGCCGACACCGACGGCACGAGCGGCACCACGCGGGCGCACGAGCCGGACGCGCGGCTTGTGGCCGGCAACGCGAACGCGACCGGGCCGCAGAGCAAGGACATCGTCAACTGGACCTGCAACCAGTCCTCCAGCCGACCGGGGCCGTACACCAGCGCCGTGCAGGCGGCGTGCAACACCGCCACCGGGAGCGTGGTGCGGCTCGGTGTCCACATCGACTTCCCGGGCTGCTGGGACGGCCTGCACAACAACCATGCCGTCGTCGGCAACACCGCCGACTTCTCCGGCGCGGGCGGCGTTGTGCAGCACTACGCGATGGCGACGGGCACGGGCACGAACCCGACCTGCCCGTCCGGCTTCGGCAAGCACGTCTCCACGATCCGGCTCGAGGTGCAGTTCGAGAACTGGAACGGCGGGGACTACAGGGGCAATGGCACCGACCTGTTCCTGTCCAGCGGGCCGCCCCAGAGCGGCTACACGGCCGAGCGGTCGCAGTGGACCCTCCACGGCGACTTCTGGACGACCTGGGTGCAGACCGGCGGGGCGCACGGCGGCTACGTCGGCGCCGTGACCCAGTGCGTCAACACCGCCACGTCGCACCCGCACGGCTCGTCGCCCACCTGCGGCACGTAACGCCCAGCAGGCGCGGGCGGAGCCGGCTCCAGCGGCGAGGCAGCCGGCTCCGCCCCCACGGCGACCATCGCCACCGTAACGCTCTCGTGACGGGAGCCGGCGACAATGGCACGTGATCCGCGACGGCGGGAGGGTGGCGGTGCCGGTGGCGAGCTGCGTGCAGCGAGGACCATGGCGGTGACCTCTGCTGCCCGAGTGGCGCGGTCGCGCCGGTGGCCGGGCGTGCTGGTGTGGGCGCTGTGGGCGCTGGCCCTGCTCGGCATTCCCGCGGTCGCCTGGTCCGATCACCTGCTGCGCCAGGCCGGCCGGCCCGACCTGGTCCAGCTCACCCCTGGCGCCGTCCCCGCCGTACTGGCGGTCTTGAGCGCGGCCACGGTCGGGGCGGTGCTGGCCAGCCGCCGCCCCCGCCACCCGGTCGGCTGGCTGCTGCTGGCCCTTGCCCTGTCCCTGGTCGCCACGGCGGTGGCTGCGCAGTATCTGGTCTATGGGCTGCTGGTCCGCCCCGGGGCGCTGCCAGCCGCCCGCTACGCGGCCCTGTACTACCCCGCCACCGTGTTCACGGCGCTGGCCTTGATCGGCTTTGTCCTGCTGCTCACGCCCACCGGGTCGCTGCCCTCGCCCCGCTGGCGCTGGTGGGCCAGGGGCATGGTGGCCGCGCCGGTCGTCTTGCTGCTGGTGGTGACGCTGGCGCCTGGGCCGTTGGACCCGCGGTACCAGGCGGTCGGCGGCCCGTTCGACTTCCGCGGCCTCGGCGGTGTCGTGCTGGTCGCCAACCGGGTGGCCCTGGCGGTCACCACCCTGGCCGTGCTGGTCGCTGCCGGGTCGCTGGTGGTGCGCTCCCGCCGCGCCCGCGGCACCGAACGCCAGCAACTGCGCTGGGTGGCGCTGGCGGCGGCCCTGGTGGCACTGGGGGGCGTGGTCGTCCTGGCCGGCTTGGCGCTGGATGCCACGGCCCTGCTCAGCTGGGCGGCCGGTGCCTGCATGGCGGTCCTGCCGGTGGCGATCGGCGCGGCGATCCTGCGCTACCGCCTGTACGACCTGGACCGCATCGTCAGCCGCACGCTCGCCTACGGCCTGCTCACCGTGCTGCTCGGCGGCGGCTACGCCGGGGTGGTCCTGGGGCTGGGCCAGCTGCTCGGCCAAGACTCCCCCCTGGTCGTGGCCGCGGCGACCCTGGCGGTGGCGGCCGCGTTCCAGCCGGCCCGCCGCCGCGTCCAGCGGGCGGTCGAGCGGCGCTTCAACCGGCGCCGCTACGACGCCGTAAGGACCATCCAGGCGTTCAGCGCGCGGCTCCGCCAGCAGGTCGACCTGGACACCCTGACCGCCGAGCTGCTGGCCGTGGTCGAGCAGACCATGCAGCCGACCCGGGTCTCGCTGTGGCTGCGGCCACCGCACGCGGGGCCCGGCGCGGCGGGCGCCCACCCCGCCCCCGAGCACACCTACTGAGTGCGCCATGGCACGGGTCGACTACGAGCGCATGGCCGCCGTCTACGATGCCGCCCGCGACCGGACCCTCGACCAGCGACAGCCGTGGCGGGAGGCGCTCGCCGGCTACCTGCCGCCGCGCTGCGGCCACGCCGTCCTCGATCTCGGCGCCGGCAGCGGTCAGTGGTCGGGCGCCTTCACAGCCTGGTACGGAACGCCGGTGGTCGCGGTCGAGCCGTCCGCCGGCATGCGCGCCGCCGCCAGCGCCAAGCGCCTCGACCAGGTGCGGGTCGTCGGCGGCCGGGCCGAGGCGATCCCGCTGCGGGCGGGAGCGGTGGCCGCCGCGTGGCTCTCGGCCGTTATCCATCACTTCGACGACCTCGACCGGTGCGCCCGGGAGCTGCACCGGGTGCTGTGCGGCCAGGGGCGCGTGCTCGTCCGGGGCGCCTTCCCCAACGCGCCCGACCTGGTCGACGTGGTCCTGCTGCGGTGGTTCCCAGGCGCCGCCCGGGTGCTCGCCACCTACCCGAGCCTCGGCGACACCGTGGCGGCCTTCACCCGCGGGGGGTTCGCGCTGGAAGCCGCCCGGGGCGTCGTCGACCTGGCGACGACCAGCCTGCGCGAGGCCTGCGAGCGCGTCCGGCTGCGCGCCGACACCCTCCTGCGACTGCTGCCGGACGACGAGTTCGAGGAGGGCCTGCGCCGCATGGAAGCCGAGGCCGCCGCCGAGGCGGGACGGGACGACGAGGACCCGCCGGGGCCGGTCTTCGGCCGACTCGCCCTGCTCGTGTTCGCCAAGCAGACCCCTGCCGCCCGGGCGGAGCCGAGCGAGCGAGACGAGGAGCCAGCATGAGCACCAGCCACGTGCGCATCCGCGAGATGGTCGCGGCGGACTGGCCGGCGGTCGCCGCGATCTACGGCGCCGGGATCGCCACCGGCAACGCCACCTTCGAGACCGAGGTGCCGAGCTTCCAGGACTGGGACGCCGGCCACCTGAAGCGCCCGCGGCTGGTCGCGGTCGACGGGGACGGCCGCGTGGTCGGCTGGACCGCGCTGTCGCCGGTGAGCGACCGCTGCGTCTACGCGGGGGTGGCCGAGGAGAGCGTGTACGTCGACCCGGCCGTGGCCGGCCGCGGCATCGGGTCGGCGCTGCTGCGCCGGCTGGTCGAGGAGGCCGAGGCGGCCGGGCTGTGGACGCTCCAGACCGGGGTCCTCCCCGAGAACGAGGCGAGCCTGGCGCTGCACCGCCGCGCCGGCTTCCGGGTGGTCGGTGTCCGCGAGCGCCTCGGCAAGCTGGACGGCCGCTGGCGCGACGTCGTGTTCCTGGAGCGCCGCAGCCCGGTCGTCGGCCGCTGACCCCGGCCTGCGCGAGATAGGCCACGAGCCCCGGGTACCGACGACGGAACCAGTCCGGATGGTTGCGAACGGCATGCGGGGGGAAGCCGGCCCAGATGCGAGCACCCGACGAGGGTGCGGCAGCAGTCGACGAAGGCAGTAATCGAAGAAGAAGGAGGTGTGTCCCGTGCCGACCTGGCTGATTGCGCTCATCATCATCGTCCTCGTCGCCGTCGTGGCCTACCTGGCCATAAGGTTCGCCCAGCGCCGCAGGACCGAGCAGCTTCGTGGGCAGTTCGGGCCCGAGTACGACCGCGCGGTCGCTGAACGAGGCGACGTGCGAGGCGCAGAGACCGACCTTGCGGAGCGGCGACGCCGGCGGGAGCAGCTCGACATCCACCCACTCACCCCGGACGTGCGGGCCCGATATGCCGACGCGTGGCGCGCGACGCAGACGCACTTTGTCGACCGGCCGGGCGACGCGGTCCAGGAGGCGAACCAGCTTGTCGTCGAGGTGATGCGCGAGCGTGGCTATCCGGTCGACGACTTCGAGCAGCGAGCGGCCGACGTATCGGTGGATCATCCGGCGGTGGTGGAGAACTATCGCGCGGCACACACGATCGCCGAGGCCAATTTGGCCGGGAACGCGACGACCGAGGACCTTCGACGCGCGGTGGTCCACTACCGCGCGCTGTTCGAGGAGCTGCTGGAAGACGACGAGGAGCAGCGCCGATCAGTGGAGGTGCGCTGATGGAAGGACGCGGGACCGGCCTGACCACCGACGAGCTGGCGGCGGCGGGCAGATTCGCTCCGCCGGACGACGCTGATGCCAGCGCCCCCGGCGCGAGGCAGCCGGCGGACACACCGCAAGCCACGTCCGTGGCCGGGCCAGACGCCTCGACCGAACCGCTGCTGGCAGCGGACGACGCCCAGAAGTTCCGCGAAAGCTGGGAGCGGGTCCAGAACCAGTTCGTGGACCAGCCCCGGCAGGCGGTCGAGAATGCCGACCGGCTGGTCGCCGAGCTGATGCAAGACTTGGCGGGGCTTTTCGCCCAAGAGCGGGAGAGCCTCGAGCGCGAGTGGGGCCGTGACGGGCAACCCTCCACCGAGGACCTCCGCGTGGCCCTGCAGCGCTACCGCAGTTTCTTCAAGCGGCTGCTCTCGACCTGACGAGCGCCGCCACGCCGACGTCAGCCGGCTGTGAGCGCGACGGGGTGCAGCGTGACGTCCGCGCCCTTGCGCTCGACCAGGAAGAGCTGGAGGGTGTTGCCGCCGGGGCGGAACAGGCGGTCGGGCACGACGCCGGCGAACTCCATCGGAGTGCTGCCCTGATGGAAGGCCCGGCCGACGCTCCCGATGACCCCGTTGACCGCCACCGCGACCGTGGCTGAGGGCGCGCCGCCCGCGGTCAGCCGGCCCGACACCAGCGCCGGCACCGAGCCGCCGGCCGGGTCGACCTTGCGGAAGTCGGTCAGGTGGTCGACCTCGGCCGCCGCTCCCCCGCCCGCGACCCTGAAACGGCCGACCCGCCGCCAGACGAGGTCGGCGTCCGGCCCGACCTCGAACAGCCCGTCCAGCCCGTCCCGCGGCCTGGCCACCCGGTCGGTCATCCCCCGCAGGGCCCGGGCCCAGTACGTCGGGGCGTCGACCACCTTGCGATGGCCGGGGACGTCGTAGAACCACTTCTGGCGGCGCGTGCGGGTCTGCGCGCCCGCGGCCGAGATGCCGTCCACCGGCCAGGGCACGTGGACGCCGAGCAGGTCGGCGAGCGTCGGCAGCAGGTCGACGTGCTCCCAGTTGCGGTCGTCGACCGCGCCGGTCCGCTGGCCGGGCTTCTTGATGAGCAGCGGCACCCACAGCAGCTCGTGGGCGTTGTCGGTGTCCAGCCGCCGCGGGATCTGCCCGGGCGTGAAGCTGATGCCGTGGTCGGCGGTGACCAGCAGCAGGGACCTGTCGTAGAGGCCCTGGGCCTTGAGCCGCCCGAGCAGTTGGCCGAGCAGCCGGTCGGTGAAGGCGAGCTGCAGCAGGTGGCGCTGGTGGGCGAGTTGTGCCGGCCAGTCCTCGGTCGTCTGGCGGCCGCCCGGCCCCCGGCGGCCGAGGGTCCTGGGCGGGTACTGGGCACCGGACGGCAGGTAGCGCCACGGCGTGTGCGGCATGAGCAGGTGCAGGAAGTACAGGGTGGGGCGGTCCGAGCCGTGCATCGAGGCCAGGAAGTCGCGGAAGCGCGCCGCCTGGTCGAGCTTGAGCTGGTTGAAGCGGAACGTCGCCGGGAGCGGCTTCCCGCCCGAGCCGCCGTCGCCGCCCCGGCGAGGCGCGGCGAGATCCTGGAGCTGCACGGTCGGGTCGTCGCGGACCTCTCTGGGCGAGACGATCCGGCCGAGCAACTTGCTCGTGTCGAGCAGGACGGCCCCGAGGCCCCGCTGCTGGGAGGAGGAGGTCCCGGTGGACCCGTTGCAGAGCCGCGGTGGGCAGAGCAGGCCGATGGTCTCGGAGACCTTGAGATCGTAGGAGCCGCCGAGCAGCGTGAACAGGTTGTCGGGGTACTCGGTCCAGACCGGCGCGCGGATCTTGCTCGGGTAGCGGCCGGTCAGCATGGCGGGCATCGCCCACGGGGTCCAGCCGCTCACCCCGGTGGCGTTGCGGTACCAGGTGGAGCCGTGGGCCAGCCTGGCGAAGTTCGGGTACAGGCGCGCGTCGACCTTGCCGGTGCGGTCCAGCAGCGAGGCCATCGGGAACTCGTCGAGGAACACCAGCACCACCGGCGTGCGCGCGGCCACCGCGACCGCGCCCGCCCGCGCCGGCGCCTGGCCCGGCAGCACGAGCCTGGAGACCGGCGAGACGACCAGGAACAGCAGGGCGAAGACGAGTGGGGCCGGTGCCGCGAAGCGGATCCACCGCCGCACGGCCGGACGGGCGGCGTACAGCAGGGCGACGGCCGCCCCGACGGCCAGGCCGAACCCGAGCACGAACAGCCCGCGCACGGGCGGCAGGAGCTTCTTGCCGACCTCGACCGCCAGCACGACGAACAGCCCACCGACCAGGGCGAGGTGGGCGAGGCCGCGGACTCGCCCGCCGAGCGTGGCGGAGACCAGCTCGAGGCCCCAGAGGACCAGGGCCGGGGCGAGGACGACGAGCGCGGCCAGCAGCAGGATGTCCGCGGCGGCGGCCCTGCGGTAGAGGAAGAAGTCCGGGCTGCGCCCGGTGGCGTCGAGCAGGGGCTGCGCGACCGCGAAGCCGCAGAGCACGAAGTAGTCGAGGAAATTCCCGAGGTCGACGGCGCCGCGCCAGCCGGAGGCGCGCTCGGCCGAGGTCGCCGGGGCGACGGTCAACGCTCGGCCCTGCGGGCGAGCAGCAGGTAGCCGTCGCCCCGGTCGGTGCCGAGGAACCAGCGCTGGGCCAGCAGGAACGGCGCCATGGTCAAGGGGCGGACGAGCAGCTTCACCAGCCCACGGGCCGGGACGGCGTTGCCGCTGGAGGCCGACCGGACCCGCAGCGTCTCGGGGCTTCCCGGCGGGGGCGGGCGGGTCGTGCGCCGCCGGACCCACCCGAGCAGGTTGGCCAGCGGATAGCCGTAGCACCACAGGGTGTCGACCTCGAACCCCGCCTTCTCGAAGCGGGCGACCAGGTCGTGGCGCTCGTACCTGCGGAAGTGGCCGACCGCCTCGTCGAAGGCCGAGAACCGGGCCGGGTGGGCGGGGACCGACGCGAGCACCCACCCGCCCGGCTCGAGCAGCTCTCTCGCCTGCGCCAGCAGGCCGACGTCGTCCTGGACGTGCTCGAGGACCTCGAAGGCCAGGATCGCGCCGAAGCGTGCCCTGCCAGGGGCGAGGGCGTCGAGCGTCGCCCGCAGCAGGCGCGGCCGCCGGTCCGCCGGCAGGCGCTCCAGGCGCGCCCTGGCGCCCCGCGCCGCGGACGCGGAGAAATCGGTGCCGACGACGTCGCGGAAGCCCTGCCTCGCCAGCTCCTCGAGCACCGCGCCGGCGCCGAAGCCGAGCTCGAGGACCGGACGGTCCCTGGGGAGCCGCCCGAGCAGGCGGCGGACGAGGTCGAGGCGGAGCAGGAAGCGCGGCGCGGGCACCCAGGGCTCGTCGCGCTCGGCGGCCAGGAGAGCGGTCAGGCGGCGGCCGATCGGCTCCGGGGCGTAGTCGGCCTCGAAGCGGGCCCGAGCGCGCCTGCCCAGCTCGGCCACGCGACCGCGGTCGGCGGCCAGGGACCGCAGGGCGGCGGCCAGCGCGGCGGGATCCTCCGGCGGCACGAGGACGACCTCGTCCGGGGCGAACGCGGCGCGGACCGCGGGCGTGTCGGCGGTCATGACCGCCCGGCCGGCGCAGGCCGCCTGGTAGACCTTGTTCGGCACCACAATCGCGGCCTTCTCGGCGCCACTGAAGATGCCGAGCACGACGTGGTGCTCGGCGATGAGCGCGCCGAGCCGGTCGTAGTCGACCCAGTCCAGCACGCGCACGCCGTCGAGCCCCGCCACGGCGGCGTCGAACCGGGCCCGCTCCTGGCCGTGGCCGACGACAGTGACCTCGAGGCCCTCGCCCCGCAGGGAGCGCAGCGCGCCGGCCAGCACGCTCGTGCCGTGCAACGGGATGAAGGTGCTGTAGAACAGCACGCGCAGCGGCTCCGCGGCCGGCGGCGGCGCCGGGCGGAACCGGTCGCTCTGCGCGCCCACCGGGACGGCGGCGAGCCGCGCCGGCGGCAGCCCGAGCCGGCGGACGCAGAAATCGACGTGCGGCTGGGTGTCGAGCAGGGCGAGGCGGCAGGCGGCCACCGCGCGCCGGTCGACGGCGCGGGCCAGGCGGGCCCGCAGGCTGCCCTCCGGCACCAGCCCCCGGTCGACCACGCCCGTCTCGTACACCGACAGGAACATGTCGAGCACCACCCGGCGGCGCCCGGCGAGCAGGCGGGCGAGGTGGACGTCGAGGTGCCCGAAGTAGCCGACGAGCACGACGTCGTGGCGGCCCACGCCCCGGTAGCGCCGGACGAGGCGGGCCCAGGCGCCGAGCAGGCTCAGCACCGCCGCGGGGGCCAGCGGGTTGCGGACCGCCCGCAGCTTGGCTCGGGTGCCGCCCGCCCAGGCGGGCACGTTCGCCTCGACGACGTCGACGCCCACCGACCGCAGCGCTTCCTCGAGGACGGCGACCCGCGGGTGCGCCACCCGGTTGTAGGTGCCGAACAGGCAGACCCGCAGCCGGGCCCCCTCGGGCGGCGAGGCAGGGGCGGTGGACGGCACGCGCATGTCCGTGACTCCCGGGCTTGAGCGGCTACGGCGCGGACGCCGCGTTCAGCCCATGATTCCACCGTAAGCCCGACCCGGTCGACCGGGGCGGAGCACCCCACCGGGGGTGCTCCGCCCAGTCCGCTCTCCCGAAACGCCGGTTGCCGTTTGCGGTTACTGGAACTTGATGTCGAAAACGTGGAACTGGCCGCCGGTGACCGTGGCCGGCAGGGTGACGGCGGTCACCGTCTTGCCCGCGGTCAGGGCGGCGCTGAGGGCGAACACGTAGGTCTTGACGTTGTCGTGCACGCCGCACACGCAGTTGCGGTATGCCGTGGTGACGGCGGTCGTGTTGCCGAACGCGGGCCCGAACGCTCCCGCGCCCAGCGTCCAGTCGCTGAAGCCCACGGTCACCTGCTGGCTGGTGCCGTCGCTGTAGTGGACGACCATCGTCCCCTGGGAGCCTCCGCTGCCGACGTTGGTCGCGCTCCCCAGCAGGCCGATCTTCGTCTTCCCGGAGGTCGGCGCGAGCTGGACCGTCTGGCCGCCGGCCTCGATGTTGTCGAGCTGGCCGGCGGGGAAATCCGGCCACACGTAGCTGAAGCCGTCCGCGCTCACCGTGCTCCCCGGAGTGACCCCGGCGGCCGCCAGCGCCTGGGCGGAATAGGCGAAGCCGTCACCGTCGTAGTTGGCCGCCGCCATGTTGGTGTCGTCGGAGATGCCGGTGTTGTTGTAGTAGGGCCAGAGCTCGCCGGGCTTGGCCACCGCCAGGCCCAGGACCACGTCGCCGACCTTCACGCCGGTCGACGACGTGAGGTGGAAGGTCACCGTCTCGCGGCCCTCCGTGCTGCCCCCGGTCACCGTCACCGGCACGCTCCTGCGCCCGCCCTGGTCGACGACCAGCGAGCCGCCGCCGGGACTGACGGAGACCCCGGCGGACGGTGTCGCCGTCCAGTCGAGCGTCTGGGGAGCGTCCCAGGTGGACTGGGCCCCGAGGTTGACCGTGGTGGTGCCGCCGGGGCTCACGATCGCCTGGCTGTCCGGGGAGAGGAAGCCGATGGCGGCGACGTGCTCGGTCCCGTACGAGGGCGGCGTGTCCTGCGGGGCCACGCCCCAGGAGGTGTTGGGGCTCGAGCCCATCGTGTAGTCGAGCGTGCCCCCGCCGGCGATGAGCGAGGGGTCGAACCACAGCCGGCTGTAGGGGTGCCCGTTGAAGCTGAGCGACTGGATGTACGGGCTCGTCGGCGAGGCGCCCGGGGCGTTGATGGTGATCGCCTTGCCGCCTGCCAGGTGGACGACCGCCACCGGGAACGCCGGGCCGTTGATCTCCAGCTCCGCGCTCCCCGGGACCTCCGGGTACATCCCCAGCGACGACCAGACGTACATCGAGGAGAGGGCGCCGAGGTCGTCGTTGTTCCGGAGCCCCGTCGGAGTGAGCTTGTAGTTGTCGTTGCGCATCCGGTTGACGACCGCCTGCGTCTTCCAGGGCTGGCGGGTGTAGTCGTACATCATCTGCACGCCGAGCTCGAACTCGTTGGCCAGGAAGGCGCCGGTGGGGCTGGAGCCGTCGAGGGTCGTGAAGAAGCTGTCCAGCAGCGGGTTCACCACCTGGTTCCCGCCCAGGGCCGCGATCAGGCTCGCATGGTTGAAGGGCACGACCCAGCGGTACTGCGCGGCGGTGCCCTCGACCATGCCCTGCGAGCTGGTCGGGCCGATGCCGCTCACGAATGCGCCGCTCAGCAGCTTGGGCTGCATCAGGTTGTTGTTCGGGTTGAAGACGTTCTGCCAGTTCTGCGCCCGCTTCACCAGCATGGCGGCGTCGGCGTCGTCCCCCAGGGCGCTGGCGTACTGCGCCAGGGCGAAGTCCGCCTCGTTGTCCTCCAGCAGCGTGCCGACCGAGCCGTAGAAATTGCAGCAGCCGTACTGGCCGTCGTCGGGCAGATAGCCGTACTGCGTTTCCAGCGCCTCCCCGGGCCGCACGTTGTTGACGGTGGTGGCCTCCTTCATCATGACCTTGAGCGCGGTGGCGGTGTCGAAGCCGCGCGCCCCGAAGGCGTAGTAGCCGGCCAGAAGGGCCGTGCCGGGGTCGCCGACCATGACGTAGTTGGCGCTGTTGGCAAACCCCCACGGCGGGATCACGCCACTGGCGGACTCGGCGGCGTCGTTGAGCAGCGACTGCGCCTGGTCGCTGGACTCCTCGGGGGCCAGCAGGGCGGCGAGCTGGACCTGGCTGTGATAGGTGTCCCAGCCGGAGAAGTTGGCGTACTGGGCTTTCTGCGGGGCCTTCACCGTGTGGGTCTTCTGGTCGAAGCCGCTGTACTCGCCGTTGGCGTCGCTCCAGACGTTGGGGTGCAGCAGCACGCGGTAGAGCATGGTGTAGAACAGCGCCTGCTGGTCGGTGGTGCCGCCGCCGATCTGGATCCTGGAGAGCAGGGCGTTCCAGGTGTCGTGGGCGGCGGACCGCACCGCGTCGAAGTCCCAGCCGGGGTTGTCGGTCTCCCGGTTCAGCTTGGCGTTGGCCGCGCTGACGAAGGAGATGCCGACCTTCGCCTGGAGGACCTGGCCGGCGGTGGTGTCGAAGGTCAGGAAGACGGAGTTGGGGCCCGGCTGGCCGGCTTCGCGGATGATCTTCGACGCCGTGAACGGGTGGTCGAAGGCGATGTCGAAGAAGAGGTTGTACATGTCCGGCGCGCCGCAGAAGCCGCCGCTGCGGGCCATGCCCTGCACCTCGTCCTTGCCGACGATCTTCGCGTCGCTGGCCGCGGTCCCGTTCTGGCTGTCCAGCAGCTTGAGCAGCACGTTGGCATCGGTGGTGGCGGGATAGGTGAACCGCCCCATGGCGCTGCGCAGCGTCGAGGTCAGCTCGGTGGTGATCGCGGGGGAGCCGACCTTCACGGAGTAGTAGCCGGCGGTGGCCACCTCGCCGGCGTGGGTGAAGCTCTCCATGAAGGAGCCGGGGTCGCCGGCGGGCAGCCCGCCGGTCAGGGGCAGGATGGGGACGTCCTCGTACGCCCCGCAGCCCGGCCCGCTGATGTGGGTCAGGCTGAAGCCCCGGAGCTGGGTCTGGTCGAACCTGTACCCGCCGCCGTCGGTGCGGCGGCGGGTGTCGGGACTCCACTGGACCATGCCGAAGGGCACGTCGGGGCCGGGGAACACGTTGCCGCCGCCGGTGGTGGCGACCAGCGTGTTCACCAGGGACGCCGGGTCGGTCACCAGCGGAGGGGCCGTGGCGGCGCGAGCCGGCGCACCGGTCACCAGGACCACCGCGGCGAGGACGACCGCGCTCACGGCGAGCGAGCGCCCCGTGGAGAGGATCGATGACCTTGGCTTCACTGTCACGGGCTGCTCCTTATCTGTGCGGGGCCCCTGGCCCGTGAACGGTGAGGGGCCGGTTGGACAGTGAGCACCTGGTGCTGGCTGGTGGAGTGGCGTGACAGGCCGAAGGCGGGTCGAGGAGGGTTACGCGGGGTTGCGCGGGCAGTCTGACAACGTTGTCATCATTCCGTCACATTAATCACAAGTGCCTAGCTTGTCAACGGTCTGGGAGGCCCCGGCGAATTTCTCCAACAACGTTATAAGTACAAATGTCGCTATGCCGGTCACGGATCGTGATCCGGTCCCTTGACTTGACTCCCACCCGGGGGATATCGTCGGTTCACGATAGTTAGGAATGCTTCCTAACTACATGGACGGCTGTCAACTTGACCGTCCCAGGCCAGCCTGCGGAACCGTGCTGATCGCGACGACGTCAGCGCAAGGAGAGGAGGCCACGCATGTCATCGACAGCCGCCGCCAACAGCCATCCTCCCGTACCCAGGCACCGGGTGCTCGCGGTCCTGCTCCTGACCTCGACGCTGCTGCTCGCTCTCGGCATCGGCCGTCCGGGAGCCGCCCGCGCCGTCGTGACCGCGCCCACCGTCGGCTCCACGGAATTGTCGACAGGCTGGGCGCTCAGGTCGGCCAGCAATGTCACGGACGCGGGCGCGACCATCTCCCAGGTCGGCTACGGCACCTCGGGCTGGTACCCGGTCTCGCTGCCTTCCACCGTCCTGTCCGGACTGGTCGCCAACAACGTCTATCAGAACATCTATTTCGGGACCAACCTCCAGTCGGTCCCGGACCTGACCACCCAGAACTGGTGGTTCAGGGGAGAATTCACCGCCGCCGCCAATACCGCCGGCCAGGTCTACTGGCTCCGGTTCAAGGGGATCAGCTACCGCGCCCAGATCTGGCTGAACGGGACGCAGCTCGATTCCAACGCGGTCGGCACCATGGCGGTCCACGAGTACAACGTCACCAGCGTGATCCGGCCCGGGGCCCCCAACGCGCTGGCGATCCTGGTGACCCCGCCCGCCCACGACTGCAAGGACCTCTCGTTCTGCACCGTGGACTGGAACCCGGAAGCCCCCGACATGAACGCCGGCCTCTGGGGCAAGACCCTGCTGGACACCACCGGCCCGGTCGCGCTGCGGGACCCCTACGTCAAGACCGTCCTGCCGCTGCCCGCGACCAGCTCGGCGGACCTGACCGTCTACGCCGACGCCGTCAACGCGACCAACGCTCCGGTCACCACGACCGTCAGCGGCACCATTACCAAACCGGGCTTCCCGACCATCTCGTTCAGTCAGAACGTCACCCTGAACGCGAACGAGCGTCGAGAGATCGCGTTCGACCCGGTGACCTACCCGCAGCTCCACGTCACCAGCCCCGCCCTGTGGTGGCCCTACCAGTTCGGCAGCCCAGAGCTGTACCAGCTCGCCATGTCCGCCAGCGCCGGCGGGGCCACCTCGGACACCAGGTCGATCAACTTCGGGATCCGCCAGTTCACCGACTACCGGACCACCGTCAACGGCACCTCGTTCGCCGGCTACAAGGTCAACGGCCAGAACATCCTGTTCCGCGGCGGCGGCTACGTGTGGGACATGCTCCAGCGCTGGGACACCAGGACCAACGCGGCGCACGTCCAGTACGTCAAGGACATGGGGCTCAACACGATCCGCCTGGAGGGCACCGTCGGCAACGAGGAGCTCTATGACCTCGCCGACCAGGCGGGGGTCATGATCCTGCCGGGGTTCGTCTGCTGCAGCGCGTGGGAGAGCGAGAACAACTGGACCAGCGAGCAGACCCAGGTCGCCAACGCCTCCCTGAACAGCCAGATGCGGGCCCTGCGCGCCCACGCCAGCCCCTTCGTCTGGGCCTTCGGGAGCGACATGCCGCCCCTTTCGTCGGTCCTGGCGTCGTACAAGACCATCGCCAGCGGCCTGCACTGGCAGAACCCCACCCTGGACAACGTCGCCACCTGGTCGAATTCCAATGCGGGCATGAAGATGGACGGCCCCTACAAGTGGGAGCCGCCCGTCCTGTGGTGGGATACCAGCCAGGCCGGCAGCGCGTTCGGCACGACCGCCGAGGAGGGCACCGAGTCCCCTCCCCCACTGGACAGCCTGCAGAAGTTCATCGGCCCCGCCGATCTCTGGCCGATCGGCACCGTCTGGAACTACCACGCCGGCAAGCCGAAGAGCGTCTTCGACAACATCAAGGCCTTCACCGACGGCGTGAGCAACCGCTACGGCGCCGCCAGCGGCGCGGCCGACTATTCCACCAAGTCCGAGCTGATGAATTACGAGAACACCCGGGCGTTCTTCGAGGCCTGGAACGCACACGAGTACACCCAGTCGTTCGGCACCATCTTCTGGATGCTGGACAACGCCTGGCCGTCGGTCCACTGGAACCTGTACGACTACTACTTCAAGCCCGGGGGCGGGTACTTCGGCGCCAAGAAGGCCGACGAGCCGGTGCACGTCGTCTACGACTATTTCGGCAGGAACGTGTACGCGGTCAACTCCACGCTGAGCGCGCGGAGCAACCTGACGGCGACGGCCACCCTGTACAACGTCCCGGACCTGACCCAGAAGTACACGACCCAGGTGAGCCTGAACGTGCCGGCCAACGCCTCCACGCCGGTGCTGACGATCCCCGCCGTGACCGGCCTGTCGACGACCTACTTCGTCCGCCTGCAGCTCAAGGACTCGACCGGCGCGGTGGTCAGCAGCAACCTCTACTGGTACTCGACCAGTCCCGACGTGCTCGGGAACAAGCACAACTGGTATATGACGGCCGTGAGGTCCTACGCCAACCTCACGGGCCTGAACAGCCTGGCCTCGAACCCGGACCTGACCACCGCCGTCTCCCGGACGGTCTCCGGCGGGCAGGAGACCGTCAGCATCGCGCTGCACAATACGAGCGCGACGAACATCGCGTTCTTCGTGCGGCCGGAGGTCACCGCCGGGAACGGGGGCAGCGAGGTCGTGCCGGTGAACTACACGGACAATTACGTCTCGCTCTGGCCGGGTGAATCGACCACCATCACGGCCACGTACCAGACCGGCGATCTGGGCGGCCAGGCGCCCTACCTCCGGGTCAGGGGCTACAACGTGCCCACCACCTCGGTCCCGGTGCCGTAGCGTCGGGGACCGGGACCCGAGGTGGCCACCGTCTGTGGCGGCTGCCCGGCGCCACCGTTGCGCTTACAATAGTTTGTCCCTCAACCGGGGGGCATGCCGACCGTGCCGGAGCCCTGGACCGCTGAAGCTACGTGTGCCGACCCGAGGCTGTGCATTCTGTGACCAGACGGACCGCGTCGACGGGAGGACGCCATGAGCGGCTGGAACGCGATGAGCTACGACGGCAGGGACAACCTGCTGCGCGTCGTGAACGAGCAGGCGGACTCGCTGTTCGCCATGGCCGAGGCGCCGGGAGCATGGGAGGCGCCCACCGCGTGCACCGGCTGGGCGGTGCGCGACGTGGTCGGCCACCTCGTCGACACGACCGAAGCCTACTTCGTCTCCTTCGACGCGGCGCGTGGGAAGGGCCAGGCCGCCGAGGCGCTCGGGCTGCGCGTCATGCCGCAGCGGGTGAACGAGCGGGCGACCGCGTTCCGCGAGCTCTCCCAGCAGGAGATGACCGAGCGACTCCGCAGCGACTTCGCGAAGATGATGGAGATCTTCCAGGCGCTCGGGCCGGACGAGTGGACCGGGCTGCTGGTGCCGCACGTCTACATGGGCCCCCTGCCGGCGTTCTTCTACCCCGCGTTCCAGCTCATGGACTACGGGGTGCACGGCTGGGACATCCGCCAGGGCACGGGCCGCGCCCACGGCATGTCCGGCGACGCCGCTGACCTGCTGGTGCCGTTCATGTTCGTCGTGTGGCAGGCCACCGCGGACGTCGCCCCCGGGTCCGAGCCGATCGAGCTGGGCATCCGCGTCTCCGGCCGCAACGCCGGGGAGCACCGGGTGCGCATCGGCCCGGACGGGGTGACCTTCGAGCAGGGCGCCGTCGACGACCTGCCCACGACGATCGAGTTCGACCCGGGCAGCTTCGTCCTCACTGCCTTCGGGCGCAGCAACTCGGGCACGGTCCGCGGCGACGCCGGCGTCGCGGACCGCTACCTCAACCTGTTCTTCCGCATCTAGCCGCCCAAGGGCTCTGAGCTGGGCGGATGGTGGTCACTGTCCGCCCTGGCGCACGTCTGGCGCACTTGCGCTGGCGAGCGCCTTATCAACGGCCGTTCTCGCCCGGTCTTCGCTCGTGGGCATCAGGTGTGCGTAGACGCGCAGGGTGAACCCCGGGTCCGTGTGGCCGAGGAAGTCGGCGAGCGCTCGAACGGAGACGCCGTCCTCAAGCAACACCGAGGCGTAGTAGTGGCGGAGCGCGTGCATCCCGTTCTCCCGCGTCGCCGCCACGCCAGCCGCCCGGAGGGCCGGCTTCCACATGTAGTGGTTGAAGTAGGTCCGATTCAGTGCCGTTTGCTCCCGCGTCGTGAATAACAACCGCGCGGTTTCCGGCCTGCCGGTCGGCTGCCATGGCAGCGTAACCGGGACCGCTGGCCACGCCTGAAGGTGCGCGGCCAGACGCAAGGCGACCGACTCGGCCAAGGGCACGTCCCGCTCTTTACCGCGCTTGGGCGGCGCGAATACCAGTTTCGAACCGATGATCTTGACCTGGCGGCGCACATGAACGATTCCACGGAGCCAATCGACCGTATCGACGGCGAGGCCGAACACCTCGCCTTGGCGGAGTCCGCAGCCGGTCGCCACATCGACCATAGCCGCATAGCGTTCCGGCAGCGCAGCCCGGACGGCCGCGGGCTGCGCTGCCGGCCAGGGGATGACCTTTCGACGGTCAGGCGGCGGTGG
>WNGF01001678.1_pt1 | contig 106925 bp, 71 predicted proteins | sample 5400641 | NCBI WGS metagenome assembly WNGF01 (sample SAMN13153371, study PRJNA577476) | soil metagenome | isolation source: 80 cm soil or saprolite under grassland replicate 2 | place: USA:California | collected 2016-06-15 | reverse complement strand
CCGCGGGGCAGACCACGCCCGAAGCGCGGGCCCGCAGGCGCGGGCTTTCGCCAGTTGCAGTTTTATGTTCCGTACGGAACATATTTTTGTCTCCTGCAAAGCCGCGAGAACAGAGCCCTCGGCTGTGTTCCGTCGGCTCGTGGCGTCGGGACGCCCGATGCCCGCTCTCGCCTTGAGACGTGCGCGGTGCCAAGCCGCAGCTCCAGTGGAGTTCCTTGGCTGTTCCACTGCCGTCGTCTTCAAAAGGAAAATAGCCGCGCCGGGCCTGATCGCCGCCGGGAAGCTTGTGATAGCCAAAATCGAAAATGTGGCGGTCATCCAGCCACGCATGGTGGCTTGGGTTGTGATACAGCTAGCGAACATCCGTGCCGTTCGCAGACATGGAGTAGGCCTCGAAGAGTTTATTTGCCGGATCCTTGAGGAAGGCGATGAAGCGTGTGCCGGACGGATTCCACCCTTCGCGGAAGATGTAAAAATGACCTGCCACGGGGATTCCACCGGGGAAAGCTATGGCAGCCGTCTCCTGAGAGCTTGCATTTCCGAGCCAGCCCGGTTATTGAAATCTCATGTCTCCCCTCGCAGGACAAGGATTCATTTGTGCGCCAAGGCAACGCCTGTTCTGCAATCCCTGAGTTTAACTGTGGAAATCAAGATCCAGTGTTCCTGTGGTTCGCGCTACAAGTTCGATGTCGAACCGGTCAACGGCCGGTCACCCAGCGACGCGGCCTGTCCCAATTGCCAGGCTAGTTGGACTGAATATATCAACGCAACGATTGCCCAATCGCAAGGACCGGCGGTCACGCCCAGGGCGACGAGCGTTGCCCATTCCCCCGCGGTGGCCGAGCCGGTCGTGGCCGCCGCCGTGGCCCCTCCGGCAACGCCTGCGCCACGAATCGGATTGCGCTTGAGCAGCCACGCTCCACCCGAGTCATTGCCCCCGGCCGGCGTCCCTCCGCCGGCAGAGGCACCCACTCCTCAGCCAGTGTCCAGCGGCCGTCCGATGCCTCGCGTGGTCACGCTCGATCCGCTGCTCGAACCGCAGCGGAACATGGGAAATTTTGGTTTGGGTGTGCTCGGATCGGCCTTGGGGGCCCTATTAGGCGCAGGACTCTATTACCTGGTTTTCATCCACACCGGGTCGCGGATCAAGCTACTCGCCCTGGGCGTGGGTTTCCTCTCGGGCTTCGGCGCTAAGCTACTGAGCAAGGACAGGAGCAAGGAACTTGGAGGTATCACCGCCATCCTGGCTGTTGTCAGCATTGTCGGTGCGCAGTACCTCGTGGCCCAGCAGTGGTTCAAAGCCGAGGATGCGCCGTCACCGCAAAAGTCCGATTACGAAGAGCGCGTCGTCGAAGCCCGCAAGGTGGTGGAAGCCATTCCCAAGGGAACGGACCAGGAAATCCGAATCTATTTGGCAAAGGAACAGGCCGAAGAAGGAGAAAAGCCCGATCCGAAATCCATCCGGCCTGAAGACATCAAGTTATTCCGGGAAACTCTCCTGCAACATTACCGCGATCTCGCCGCCGGCAAGATTTCGAAACAGGAATACGACAAGCAAGAGACGCTCACGGTGTCGCCCGAGGAACAACAGAAGACAAAAGAGGATACCGAGCGAACTTTCAAATGGATCTTCCTGGCGCTGACGCTGAGCAAATTCAACCTGGTGTGCCTGGTCGGCGCCGCCGGAATCGCCTACAAGCTCACCGCCGACGCCTAGAAGCCGTCGCGTCGCCCGACCGCTTCCGCGTCCGCGGCGGAGCGCCGTCACCGAACCGCTGACGACGTATCGTCCGCGCAAGCCATGGCTTTTCGACCACGGATGGCCCGGATAGCACGGATGTCTCTTGTGTCTCTCGCCATGATTTCGGAACCGCTAATCTGCGCTATTAGCGGTTCATTAAGTCCGCAGCACTTTTCGGAACCGCGAGTTTTTAACCGCTAATCTGCGCTAATCTTCGCTAATGAGAACAAGAGCGTCCGGCGTTTGGCCCATTTGCTCGCGGACCTGCGCGACACCGCCTCCAACATAGTTTTTCCATGAGCGTGGATTAGCGCAGATTAGCGGTTCAACCTTTCACCTGAACAGGAACCTCGTCGGAGACACGACGTCCGGAGTCCCTCCCGGTAAGGAAGGAGCGTGTCTTCGGAGCGAAGCGCCAGGTTTTCATGCCACCCAATCGTCCTGCGATCAGCGCTGCGCCACCGGCGGCCTAATGCTGCCTCTTTGTGCTCCTTGCGTTCTCTTGCGGCAAATCCCATATGTTTTCGGGTGAGGTTGACTCAACCCATGCATTAACCTGGCTCGCCTTTGGCCAACGCGGCGATTTGACGACGAAGCCAGCTTGAACCCATCCCGTCCGCTGCGTAGGCTCCTTTCGTGCCAGGCGAGCAGCCTCAGGAAGGAGAGACGGCCCAAGCCCCGATCATCCGCATTATCGCTGATGATCGCGAGATCGACAGCGGAGTGATCCAGGTTCTCGAGCACACGCCCGGCGTGCAGGTCCAGGCGCGGCGTCTGACCCTGGGCGACTACGAGGTAGACGCCAGCTGCGTGTTCGAGCGCAAGACCATGCTGGACCTGGCCGAATCTCTCAAGGACGGGCGGCTGTTCGCCCAGGCCCGTCGCCTGGTCAACAGCCGATGTCCTGCAGCCCTGATTCTCGAGGGCCGAGGCGGCGACCTGATCGGTTCGCAGATGCGCCGCGAATCCCTGCAAGGCGCCCTCGTTTCCTTGACCCTGGTGTTCGGGCTCCCCGTGCTCCGATCGTTCGGCCCTGAGGAAACGGCCCGTCTCATGGTCTACGCGGCCCGCCAGCTTCGTCGTCACGCTTCCCCTGTCCACCTCCACCATGGGTCGCGTCCGCGGACGAAGCGCCGGATGCAATTGCGCATCCTGCAAAGCCTGCCGGGCATCGGGCCGGCGCGTGCCCAACAATTGCTCGAACACTTCGGCAGTGTCGAAGCGGTCATGACCGCCTCGGCGAAACAGCTCGAAGTCCTGCCCGGGATCGGCGAAAGCACTTCCACCAGAATTCGCTGGGCCCTCGAGAATTAAATTCCGGACTCCCGTGAACCGATCGCTCGTCTGAAAGGGGAAGATGGAATCTCAGGGCGCGTTTTGAAAACTTTGGATTGGATGAGGAGTCAAGACCTGCCATCATAACGCCCGTTCACCCGCCAAAAGCAGAGAAGTGTGTTCTGCGTGGTGCACCAAGTTGTATGGGCACGTTTACTTTTCAATGGATCCTTGTCCTCGGCATGTTTCTGGCCTCAGCGACGGTTTGCCCCGCGCAATCCTATGGCCTGGACAATCGGGAACCGATCGGTCCCCTCTTGAATAACGCCCTGCCGGGGTTGCCTCCCGACCTGGTCTCCTCCGGGAGCTGGACGACCGTGCCGGCCTTTCCCAACCTCACGTTTCCCAACCCGGTCGTCCTGCTGCCGGAACCGCGGACCAACCGTCTCTTCGTCTGCGGCCGCGAAGGATTGATCTATTTCTTCGAGAACGATCCGATGACCGCCACGAAGACGCTCTTTCTGGACATTCGTCCGCGCACCCAGGGTTACGATGATTGCGGTCTGCTCGGAATGGCCTTTCATCCCGAATTCAATCTCCCAGGCTCAACCAATTGTCATCACTTCTATATTTATTACAATTATAGCCCGAGCCCGCTCATCCCCGGCGGCAATCATCGGCCGCCTTCCACGACCAGGAGTTACAACCGCCTTTCCCGCTTTACGGTCCCCGAAGGATCGGCGGTGGCGGACCCGAATTCCGAGCTCGTGTTGATTAACCAGTTCGATGTCAATCTCTGGCATAATGGCGGCGGCATGTTCTTCGGGTCCGATGGATTTCTTTACCTGAGCAACGGCGATGGCGGAGGCGATAATGACCCCAACAACAACACGCAAAGGATCGATTCCGGCCTCTTCTCCGGTGTCCTTCGCATCGATGTTGGCCAAAACCCGGCGCGGAGCCATCCCATCCGCCGCCAACCGCAGAGCCCCGCGACGCCCCCGAGCGGATGGCCGGCCACTTACTCCGGCAATTACTTTATTCCGAACGATAATCCGTGGGTGAACCCGGATGGCAGCGTGCTGGAGGAATTCTGGGCGATCGGCCTGCGCAGCCCGCATCGCATGACTTTTGATCCTGTCAGCGGCCAAATCTGGAACGGCGAAGTCGGCAAGGACACGCGCGAGGAGGTCAACTTAATCGTGCGCGGGGGCAATTACCAATGGGCCTACCTGGAAGGCACGATCCCCGGACCCAAAGCCAAGCCGGCCACCCTCATCGGGACAGACCAGCCTCCGGTTTATGATTACCTGCACGCGGATGCCAACGCTTGTGTGATCGGCGGCTATGTTTATCGCGGACACCAGCATGCCGCCGATTTGTCGGGGAAATACATCTTCGGCGATAACTTCTCCGCGCGCATCTGGGCGCTGAGCTACAACCCAACGGGCGCGTCGACAGTTGATTACCTCTGTTCCATGCCGCCCGGCAAAAATTATCTTGGCCTTTCTACGTTTGGTTTGGACCAGAACAATGAGCTGTACATGTGTCAAATGGGGGCCACCGGGCAAATCTGGAAGCTGGCGCGCAGCGGCGCTCCCAGTCCACAACCTCCCGCCCTGCTCTCCCAAACCGGCGTCTTCACCCATCTGGCCACGCTGTCACCCCGTCCCGGTTTGGTGCCCTACGACGTCAACTCTCCTTTATGGTCCGACAATGCCTTCAAGCAACGCTGGATCGCCGTCCCCAATGATGGCGCCCCGTACTCGACCAACGAGCAGGTTGCCTTCGCGCCCACCGGCGAATGGTCCTTTCCCGATGGCACCGTCTTCATCAAGCATTTTGAACTCCCGATCAATGAGACCAACGCGAGTGTGACCAGGCGGCTCGAGACGCGCTTCCTCGTGCACGCGACGAACGGCGCCTTCTACGGGGTCACTTACAAGTGGCGCGCCGATTACAGCGACGCGGATCTGCTGACGAACAGTTTGAGCGAAAACATCCTGATCACCACCGCGACCGGCACGCGGACCCAAAGCTGGTATTACCCGGGCCAGCAGGAATGCTTGAGCTGCCACACTCCCGTTTCCGGTTCGGTGCTCGGCGTAAAAACCCGGCAGCTCAACCGCGAATTCACTTACCCGGCTACCGGGCGGGCCGATAATCAACTGCGCAACTGGAATCATCTGGGCCTCTTCTCCCCCGCCCTTGACGAAAGCAGCATCACGAACTACGCCCGTCTCGTCAGAGTCACCGAGGCCGGCGCCACGCCCGAACAGCGCGTGCGCTCCTATCTCGACGCCAACTGCGCGCATTGCCATCGGCCATTGGGCGCGCGGGCAAATTTCGATGCGCGCTACGATACCCCCGTGGCGGACCAAAACATCGTCAGCGGGCCGGTCAACGACGCCCTCGGCATCCCGGACGCCCGGGAAGTCGCCCCGGGCAGCCTGGCCCAATCGATCATGTTTTTGCGCCTGAGCACCAACGGCTCGATCAAAATGCCGCCCCTGGCCCGCAACCTGGTTGATTCCAACGCGGTGCCCGTGCTGGCCGACTGGATTCATCGCCTGGCCACGCCACCGACCATTGTCTCGATCTCGTGGCGCAACCTAAACGTGAACATCGCCTGGAGCGCCATGCCGGGCACCATCTACCGCATGCAATACCTGACCAACCTTTTCGATGCGCAGTGGATCGACCTCCCCGGGGATGTGACGGCGTCCGGTCCGTTGGCGACCAAAGTCGACAATCGCGGAATCGACTCACGCTCCTTTTATCGCATCATGCTGGTTCCCTGACCGAGGGGTCCGTTCAAGGGACCAAGGGGTCAGAAAGGACCAAAAGGCCCAAGGCGTCAGTCCTCACTATAGACACTTTCACCAAGTCGCAAGGAGGCCAAGCCGCAAAGATTCAGCAAGGCTATCCCGATCCTTCTCATACTGTCGGGGTGGGCTCCCCTGCACCACGGCCTCCAGTTCGTCGCCAAAGTAGATGGGTAATTACACAGTCCCAATCGACGAGTGAAGTATCGGCCAATTATCCCGCCGCCTTCGCCAGCGCGGCGCTGTGCGCTTGAATCTTGCGAACCGCGGCCACGATGTGATCCATGTCCTGGCGGCCGGCCAGGAGCAGATTCTGGGGCAACCCGACCGTCGTCGCGCAGACCTGCCGGTTGCCTTTGAGCTCCTGGAAGCTCTCGCGATAGGCTTTCAACCGCCCGGCGCTGAAGAGACGTTTGAAGCCGCGCGAGTTGATCGCCTCGTCGAGCAGGCCGTCGAAATACTGTTCGTGATAGCCGCCCGAACAAGGGATGCCTTCCGCGTTGAGCGCTTTCAGGAAATGGTCGCGCGCCAGGCCGTGGAAGTGCTCGGCGTCGTATCGGAATGGATAGAGATGCCAGACGGCGCGGCTGTTTTCCGGCAAACGCGCCGGCTGGATGCCGGGAATCTGCTTCAGCTGCGCGCCCAAGTAATCCGCGTTCTCGCGTCGTCGCGCGGTTTCGCGCCCCAGCTTGTCGAATTGCTGCAGGAGGATCACGGCCTGGAATTGTTGCATCCGGTAGTTGCTGCCACGGGTGAAAAACGGCTTCGCGCCTTTGAAACTGCCGGTGGCCCGGCCGACGTTGTGGAAGGCGTGGCAGCGGTCCAGGAGTTCGTCGCTGTTGCCGGTGACGGCACCGCCCTCGCCGGACGGGATGTGCTTGGAATTTTGGAAACTGAAACACGCCAGGTCGCCGAGCGTGCCACATTTGTGGCCCTGGTATTCGGCCAGCCAGGCCTGGCAGGCATCCTCGATCACGGCGAGTTTGTGTTTGCGCGCAATCGTGTTGATCGGGTCCATGTCACAAGGCATGCCGTAGATGTGCACCGGCAGGATGGCGCGGGTCCGTTCGGTGATCCGGCTTTCGATCGAAGCCGGATCCATGGTGAGCGTGGCCGGGTCCGTATCCGCGAACACCGGCAGGGCTTTGTTGATCAGGATGGCGTTATAGGTGGCGATGAAGGTGTAAGGGGAGACGATCACTTCGTCACCGGCGTCCACCTCCATGACGTGCAGGCTGACGAGCAGGGCGGTCGTGCCGCTCGCGGTGGCCAGGCAGCGTTTGGCGCCGAGTAATTGCGCGTAGGCGGTCTCGAATTCCGCCACGTGCCCGCCATCGCCACGAAACCATTTACCGCTGCGCAAGACTTTGATCACGGCCGGTTCCCAAGATTCGCGCCAGGTTGGCCATTCGGACCAACCTCCCGGATGCACGGGCGTGCCGCCGAGCAGCGCCGGTTTGGCGGACTCGGTGGCCCAAGCCTGGGGCGCGTGATTGCCGCTCAGCCAGCTCAAAGCGGCGGATCCGACCGCCGCGTTTCGAATAAATCCGCGTCGTGTGAGGGGGTTTTTCATAGGTTCCGTCCGTTGCGACGAATTGAAGTTTTCATGAAGTGAGCCATCTCTACACGAATCGCCCGGCGCCGGCCAGTCCTGAATGCCACGGCCAATCGGGCGGTCACTGTTCAACCGCTCACCTGAACCGTTACGTCGCCCGAAAGGTTACCTGAGTTGTCGCCCGGAAAGGGCCGCGCTGTTCTGGCCGGTGGCCGGGCTCGACGCGAGCATCAGCGCCATGGTCGACCAACTGGTCGCGGTGCTCGAGATCCATTGATCCTGGTTATGAGAGAACACTTCATCGATGGCCACCCGGACCAGCCATTCGCGCGCGGCTCGGTACACCACGGTGATGCCCGGCTTGCCGACAAAATGCCGGAATTGCGGATCGTCCCGGCCGCCCGCGCCGATGCCGACGCGTCGCCGCTCCGGGTTTGAAAACTGTCCGAACCTGTTTACTATCGAAGGCCATGAACCTGGTCGTTGCGCCGAAACACCAATCCCGCCAATGAACCGATTGATTCGCATGTCTTTTCTCTTCCGTTGGACCGCCCTGACCGCTCTCGCGTGCGGCTTCGCCGCCGGTGCCATAGCGGCGGCTGTGCCTGCCTCTCGAGCACCCATCGCCCGCGCCGTGGACCTGGACGTGAACGAAGCGCAGGAGGTCACCTTGGGGGGAAAAACCCAGCTGCGCGTGAAATTGCTGAGCGTGGCTGAAGCGCGCGACCCGCTGCGTGACGCGGTGCGCCAGGCGCTCGTCAAAATCGAAATCAACGGCCAGTCGATCGTCCTCACCTCGGCCACGTATCACTTGCCGGTGCAGTTCGCCGGCGTCCAGGTTGATTGTCCGATCACCAAAGGGCATGTCGCCAACAGCAGCGAGGGAAACGCCTGGGGCCTGCTGAAAGAGGCGCGGTTGCGGCTTTGGCCGGGAGGTTCGCCGTGGATCGAGCCGGGCACATTCGTTTATCCGCTCAAACAACGCTGGTTCGCCAGCCACACGCAAATGGCCAACGAGCCATCGTTCGTCGATGGCGGTGAAGCGCCGGCCAACAAGAAGATCTATTACCACTACGGGCTCGACAGCGGCGGAGCGGAGGGAATGGTCGAAGTGGTTTCCGCCACAGCCGGGCGGGTGATCTCTTCCGGCAAGGAGATCCTGCCTGGTTACGACGACAGCCCGGTGAAGCCCCGTTACGATGTGGTTTATCTGCTCGATGACCGTGGTTGGTACTATCGCTACAGCCACCTGCAAAGCATCGACCCGGCGATGCAGCCCGGGGCCGCGGTGACTTTGGGACAAAAAGTCGGCGTGCTCGGCAAGGAAGGCGGGAGCGGCGGCTGGTCGCATTTGCACTTCGATGTCACGAGCCGCCAGCCCTCCGGATTGTGGGGCATTGAAGAGGGCTACGCGTTTCTTTGGGAAGCGTATCAACGGCAATACGCCCCCAAAATCATGGCGGTGGCCCGGCCGCATCACTTTGTTTTCGCGGGCAACAAAGTTGTGCTCGACGGGTCGAAATCGTGGAGCGCTTCAGGCAAAATCGCGCGCTACGACTGGACATTGACCGACGGAACCACCGCCACCGGGGCGACCGTCGAACGCACCTACGCCCGGTCCGGCGAGTACAGCGAAATCCTCAAAATCACCGACGCACGTGGCGAAGTGGATTACGATTTCGCCGTGGTGCTGGTGATCGATCGTTCCGCGCCGGATCAGCTGCCGCCCACGATTCATCCTGCGTTTGCGCCCACGGCGAACATCCGCGCGGGCGACTCTTTAACTTTCAAAGTGCGAAGTTTCCGGACGACCTTCGGCAACGAGACCTGGGATTTCGGCGATGGCACGGAGAAAGTCACCGTGAAATCCGACGGCAATGTCGAGCAACACGCCAAGGACGGTTACGCGGTCACCCAACATCGTTTCGCCAAACCGGGCCATTACCTGGTGCGGGTCGAGCGAACGAATGAACAAGGCCAAAGGGCCATTGCCCATCTGCACGTGCCGGTCGGGCCCGAGGGTCGTGACTCAGCCAGATGAACCAGGGCGAGGCCGCAGCGAACTTCACGAGTGTCCCGCGCGGCTGTCCAAGAGCCGCGCGGTGTTTGAAGCGCCAGGCGGCCATGAAATCATCGGCGTAGTTCGTCGATTGCCGCTGATAGAATTCGATGACGCGCTGCACGCAGTATTTGTCCCGGTCGCTTTCCGTCACGACTGGATGCGGCGCCAAGCCCAGGCCGTCCGGCTGGAGCACGACGTGCTCCGCGACCCGCCGCGCGGGGTCGAGATACTTTTTCAAAGGTGAAAGGTTGAACCGCTAATCTCCGCTAATCTTCGCTAATAAAACGAAAAGGATGAGAGTTGAGATTTAGCAAGGCCGGGCACTGAAGAAGCGGTACATGCCGCACCTTTTCATGTTCGGCTGCCCGGTGGTGGAATAATGGAGGCGGTGCCGCGCACGCCCCCAGGCAATCGACCCATCCGCCGAATGCTCTTGGTCTCATGAGCGAAGATGAGCGGAGATTAGCGAAGATTAGCGGTTGAGGTTTAGCGGTCAGAGATTAGCGGTTCCGAAAAGTTTGACTCGCGCGGACGCTCCCGCCTCGCCATACTGGCGGGCGGTTCCCGAATCCAAAATCGTGCGCGATGAAAACAACGACGACGACGCTGCAGCTGCTTCTGTTGCTGGCCAGCTTGAGCTTGTGCGGCTCCGAATTCCCAACGCCCTACAACTCCGAGCCGGATCAATCCAAGCCCATGCCCGCAACCGAGGCCGCGGCAAGGATGCGGCTTCCTCCCGGCTTTAAGACCACCGTCTTCGCCGCGGAACCCGACGTGCAAAACCCCATCGCGATGGCGTGGGACGCGCGCGGGCGCTTGTGGGTCGCGGAAAACTACACGTACGCGGAAGGCGGCAGGAAGTTCGATCTGAACCTGCGCGATCGCATCCTCATCTTCGAGGACAAGGACGGTGACGGGCGGTTCGACACGCGCCGGGTCTTCACCGACGAACTGCAGAAGCTCACCAGTCTCGAGGTCGGGCATGACGGCGTGTGGTTGATGTGCCCGCCGCAACTGCGCTTCATCCCGGACCGCGATCATGACGGTGTGCCGGACGGCGCCCCCGAAGTTGTGCTCGACGGATTGACCGGTTCTCCGGACATGCACCACACCTTCGCCAACGGCCTGCGATTCGGCCCCGATGGCTGGCTTTATGGCCGCTGCGGCGCCTCGAGTTTCGGTGAGATGGGCCTGCCGGGCGCGCCGCCGGAACAACGCGTCCCCCTGCGCGGCACAATCTGGCGTTATCATCCGCGGCGAAAAGTCGTGGAGGCGCTCAGCTCCGGCACCACCAATCCCTGGGGCCACGATTGGAACGAGCACGGCGAGCTGTTTTTCATCAACACCGTCAACGGTCATCTCTGGCACGATTTCGCCGGCGCCCACTTCGTCCGTCCTCACACGCTGGACCCGAATCCGCGCGCCTATGCGTTGATCGATCAGCACGCGGACCACTGGCACTTCGACACCGCCAACGGCTGGCAAAAATCCCGGGACGGCGCGGCCAACGACCTCGGCGGCGGCCACGCTCACATCGGGATGATGATTTACCAGGGCGACAACTGGCCCGCCCAGTATCACGGCCGTCTCTTCACGCTCAATCTCCACGGTCACCGCGCCAACCAGGAAATCCTCCAACGCCTCGGCAGCGGCTACGTCGGCCGACACGCCCCCGACTTCTTCGTCGCCGACGATCCATGGTTCCGCGGCATGGACCTCAGTTGCGGCCCGGACGGCGGCGTGTTCGTGCTCGACTGGAGCGACACGGGCGAATGCCACGAATACAGCGGCGTGCATCGGACCAGCGGGCGGATTTTCAAAATCACTTATGGCGAACCGAAGCGTAGCGACGTGGGCGACATCGCAAGCTTGAGCGTGAACGAATTGGTGAAACTGCACCGCCACCCCAACGAATGGTTCTCCCGACAGGCGCGACTCGAGCTCGCCGCGCGGGCCGAATCCGGCCGTGAAATCGGCACGGCCAAGGACTCGTTGCTCGAACTATTTCACCAGCCAAACGACGTCGTGGCGAAGCTGCGCGCGCTCTGGTCTCTCTATGCCATCGGGGCGGCCGACGAATCGTTTCTCCGCGCCCAACTCCGCCATCCCGACGAACACGTCCGCACCTGGGCGATTCGCTTCCTCTCCGACACCTGGCCGCTGGACACGGTCATGAGCGAAAGACCGGGCGGAAAATCCGAAATCCGAAATCCGAAATCCGAAATCCGAACCGCCACTTTGAAGGAATTCGTCCGGCTCGCCCGGGCCGACTCGTCGGGCCTCGTCCGGCTCGCCCTCGCTTCGACGCTGCAGCGTCTGCCGGTGTCGCAACGGGCCGACCTCGCCGCGCCGTTGCTCGCCCGCAAAGAGGACGCTCAGGATCACAATCTCCCCCTGCTCATCTGGTATGGCTTGATCCCGGTCGCGGAAGCTGACCCGCACGCGCTCGGCCGACTCGCGGCGAAATCCGAGCTCCCGCTCCCGCGCAAGTTCATCGCCCGCCGCCTCGCCGAGGACATCGAGAAAAATCCCGCGCCGTTGAACGACTTGCTCAAGTTCACCGCCACCAGCTCCGCCGTCTTCCAGGCGGACATCCTCGATGGTCTAAGCGAAGGTTTGACCGGCTGGCGCAAGGCCAGAAAGCCTGCGGCGTGGGACACGCTCGCGACCAGGCTGGCCAATTCATCTGTCCCCGCCCTGCGCGATCGTCTCCGCGACCTCAGCGTCCTGTTCGGCGACGGCCGCGCGCTCGACGCCATTAAAGCGGTTGCGCTCGACCAGAACGCCGAGCTCAGCGCCCGCAAAGCCGCCTTGCAGACCCTGATGGACACCCGCGCGCCGGACTTGCGCCCGCTTTGCGAGCAATTGCTGGGCGAACAGTTTCTCAACTCCGTCGCGGCCCGCGGACTCGCCAGCTTCGACGATCCCGCGGCCGGCGCGGAATTGGTCAAGGCTTACCGGCAGTTCCATCCTTCCGAACGCGGCCAGTTGCTCTCCGCGCTTGTATCGCGCCCGACCTTCGCCCGGGCCCTCCTCGACGCCGTCGCCGAAGGAAAAATTCCGCGCGCGGACATTTCTGCCTTTCACGCCCGTCAGATACGCAGCCTCCATGACCCGGCGTTGAGCCGGCAACTCGCTCAGGTCTGGGGCGAACTCCGCGACTCGCCGGGCGACAAGCAACTGCTGATCGGCAAATGGAAAGCTCAACTGACCCCCGCGGGCCTCGCCAGCGCCGATAAGCGTCAAGGGCGGCTCGTCTTCCACACCGCCTGCGCGGCCTGCCACACGCTTTACGGCGAAGGCGGCAAAGTCGGCCCGGACCTGACCGGCGCCGGCCGCGACAATCTCGATTACCTGCTGGAAAACATCGTGGACCCGAGCGCGGTCGTGTCCGCCGACTTCCGCATGTCCATTGTGGAACTCGAGGACGGCCGCGTGCTCAACGGCCTGGTCGCCGCCAAAACCGAACGCACCCTCACGCTCAAGACCATGACCGAAACAATCACGATCGAGCGCCGCGAAATCGCCGACCTCCGGGACTCAACCCTGTCGCTGATGCCGGAAGGATTGCTTGAAGCCTTGCCGCCGGAGCAAGCGCGCGATCTGATCGCTTACCTCATGCACAGAATTCAGGTGCCGATGCCGGCCTCCGCCAAGACCGCGTCGAAATGATGCGCCGGCGAACGACTCATGAGCCATAACTCGCGCCCGCGGGCCGCGCCGCTTCTCCGCGTCTCGGCCGCGCAGTTGCAGTTTCGCCCTCATTTGTGTTCCCTACGGAACATAGAATCAGCACTGGCCATTGGCTGGTTGTCGGTCCCGGCGCGCGTGGCGTGATCTGGCGCAGCCTCAAGCCGCCATCGCCGACTGGCTGAAGACCGGAGGCCGCTTGCTCGCCCTCGGGCTCGATCAACCCGAAGAATGGGACGACCCGTACCGGTTCTTCCGTTGGTGAGATGCGCTGGCCTTAACTGCCCTCCGGCGCCTCGGCGGCCAGGCGGCGGAATTTTTCCAACGCTTCGTCGTAGGCCTGCATGGCGGCGGCCCGTTCGGGTCCGCGGATCGAATTGCGGCGCTGTTCGCGCAGGCGTTCGATGGTCTCGGCGCACCAAAGGGCGCTGCGGCGCGAAGCGCGGATGGGCGCGCCGCCAACCAGGACATTCACGGGGTTGGTGTGCAGTTGCGGGAACTGGCGCAGCGCCACCCAACTGCTGCGGGCGACCGGCACGCGGAACTGCAGTGCGTGAATCTTGCCGTCGGCGGGCACGCGCGCGGACACGGCTGGGCGGCCATTGACGACGATTTCCACCGCGCGCTCTCCGCCCGCCAGCAACGCGTCGCTGCGCGGGCCGTGCAGCGTGACGGTGTCGCCGCTCCAACGTCGGCCATCGGGCGCAGGAACGAATCCGTGCGCGACGAGCGCGGGCGTTTCCGGGGCGAAGGCGACCCGGGCTTCGACCGTTACGTCGGCCGGCGCCTCGAGACGGACTTCACCGAAGCCGGGCGCGGTGCCGTTCACTTCGAACCCGAGCGCGTGCGCAAATCCATCGCTGACATAGGAGCGCCCGCGCGCGAGCCCGTCGCACCACGCGGCAAAGTCAAGGCGCTTTTGCTTCCCGAGCTGCACATACACCCTGCCCTGCCCGACTCGCTCGCCGCTCATGCACGGAAAATCCGTCTCACCGCTGACCTTAAGCGGGAAACCGCAGTCGAGGATGTGATACCACATGTTCCACTCGGCGGTGCGCGGCGTGTCCATGGCGCTGATGAAATCGCACGCGCCGTGCGCGACGCTGACGCAAATCTCCATCGCGCCCACCCCGTTCATCGCGGGCACCGCGAAATTGGGCAACTCGCCCGCGGCGCGCTCGTGCGCGGCCGCCAGTTCGGCTTCGGTCAACACGCCGTCATGGTCCTCGTCGATTTCCGAAAAAGCGAATGGCAGCAACGCGGTGGCGGTTTCCGCGACGCTGAGGCGCCCATCGTGGTCCGGGTCGTATTCCCGGAAAAGCCGTTTCACCGCGGACGGGGTGTCAACCTCCAGGCCGCTGGCCGAATGGGCGTAGCCCGCGAACCCCCCTTGAGCCTTGGTCCATTGCATCACGGGCAGTGTCCACGACGGCCAGCCTTTCGTCTTCGTGCCGTCCGAGCCGGGATAAGCCTGGTCCTTCAAATTGAGCAGGCAGACGTGGCCGAGCGCTTCCGAGCCGAAGCCGCTGATTTCCAGGTCGTATTTCATGACCGCGAGAGGCTTGCTCAGGCGGCTCACCCCGGGCGCGAAAAACTTTCGCTGAAAGTTAAAGCAAGGTCCCCAGGTGAGCACGCAGCCAACGTTCAGTCCTTCGCCTTCGACTTGCTTGAACATGTCCTCGGGCGTGACGCCTTCGGTAGGACTCGAGTAGTGGGCGCAGCCGGCGCCGTGAATGTGATGGTCGCCGCTGTAAAAGCCAGACACGGCGGGATCAATCCAACGTTCCAGCTGGAAGGAAAGTTCGGCCCGCGTCGCGCGGGGGATGGTCACCTCGCGCCGCAGCCGCCGATACTCGGGGCCGCGCGTGAACGCGACGGTGAGCCGGCCCGGCGGCAGCCACACGATCTCGCCGTCACCCCGATAAATCTGCGGCTGGAAATAAAAATCGGGCGCGAGCCGTTTGGCCTGCGGCGGGTGCACGTGGCCGGCCGCGTCGCGGAAAATGAAACTCGCGGTCGCCGGCGATCCGTCCACGTCGCGCACGCGCAGCTTTACGCGCACGGCCGGCTGGATCTCGAAGAGCACCGGCAATTCCGCTCGGAAGCCGGGATCCTGGGGCGCACCGCCCACGTCGAACGCGATCGTGGCCTCGCGCTTGCCGGCGTCCCGGCTTTGGATCAGGGCGATCGCGTACTCGACTTCCAGGCCGCTGAGGTTGGCCGTCATCGGCGCACGCGCGAACATTTCCAGGTCGAGGAATTGATTCGTGCCGGCCGTCTGGGCCTCCACTTCATGCAGCGATTCCCGCTGCAGCCGCTTCGCGCTGAGCGGCGTCATGCCCGCGTAGACCTGCCCCGCCTGCGGACTGGACACGCGCAGTTCCTTGGTCACCGTGCTGAGGTTGACGACTTTGACGATGACCGGGGTGTAGCCGCCTTGCTGGAGCCGGGCCTTGGCTCGACCGCGCCGCACCTTGACGCGCGACTCAGGATTCAATTCCACAATGAAAAGCGCGTGGTCATCGAGCACTTGCTGCAGGCGGTCGGCGTCCGGCTTGCCCGCGGCTTCCGCGAGCGATTGCTTCACACCCGCCGGCAGCGACGCGCCCAGGAAATCGAGCGCCTCCACCAGTCGCGCCACGTTCGCGGCCAACGGCTGCGCCGCGACGGGAACAATCGGTTCCGGCTCCGCCGCCCGGCAGGGATAAATAAGCAACGTGCCGATGGCGGTGGCCCGCAGCATCGCGAGGAAGGCATCGTTCGGCTTCACGTGAACTTTGGTTTTGCCGTGCGACGGACACCTTGTCACTCTTCCAGTCTCATGAAAAGCCAAACAGCTCTGTTGCTCGCCGGGCTTTTGGCTTTCCCTTCCCGGGAGGCGCCAGGCCAATCCGATGAATCGGCCGCGCGACGCGCGTTTGGCGGCATTCAGCCGGCCCTCTCTCCCGATGGACGGGTCGTCGCCGTCTCCTTGCAAGGCGCCATCTGCCGGATGCCGAGCGAGGGTGGCGCGTTGACCCGGCTGACGCGCAGCGAGGGTTGGGACGTCGAACCTGCCTGGTCGCCGGACGGAAGACGAATCGCCTTCCTCAACGCGCCGGGATTCAACGTCGGTCCCGTCCGGCTGATCGCGGCGGAAGATGGTTCCCCGGTGAAGCTGCCGAAGGATGTTCTGGGCCGAGGACGCTTGCAGTTTCATGCCGACGGAAAGCGGCTGCTCGGAATGTTCGCGCTGACCGGCCAGCCGGATCAGTTGCAATGGTTTGACCTGCACACGGGCGAGCTGACGCCGATCCGCCTGGCGTCGCTGGACGCCCATCAACGCGGGTCGATGAAATGGGCGCTCTCGCCCGATGGCGCGGCCATCCTTTTTGCCACCTTCCAGGATCGTCCCGGCGAACAGGGAGGGAACAATGGCCCGTCCGCAGACGTCTGGCGGATCCGGTCGGATGGCGGTGAACCGCAAAAGGTCACGCGTTGGCCGTGTCGCATCTACGGTCTGGCTTGGGACGCCGCCGGCCAGGGCGCCTTCGTGGTGACGGACCGCGGCGTGGCCTACAACGATCTCTGGCACCTCCCGCTGGACCGTCCGCTGGCAGGGGCGCGGAAGATGACGTTTGGCCAGGCCGACGAAGATTGGCCGAGCGTGAGCGCCGATGGCCGCTGGCTTTTGCACACGGAAAACCAGGAGGGGGCCACCGCCTTGGTGCGCGTGGATCTCAAGTCAGGCGAACGACAGACCCTCCGCCTTGACCGGACGGATTTTCGGGAAACGACCGGCCGGCTTCGCCTGGTTCTCACGGATGCGCACACGGGCGATCCCCTCGGCGCGCGGCTCAGCCTGAAGCAACATGGTGGCAAGTTTTGTTTTCCACCTGGTGCGTTGTATCGGTTGACGGGCGGCGCCGGTCATTTCTACGCACGGCACCACGCGGAACTGACGGTGCCCGCAGGCAAATTCACGCTGCAAGCCTGGCACGGGCCGGAGTATTTCGTTCACGAACAGGAACTCGAAATTGCCGGCGGTGAAACGCGGGAAGTCACTGTGACGATGGAACGGTGGGTCAATATGCCGGAGCGAGGCTGGTTCTCCGGCGAGAATCACATTCACGCCAACTACGGCTACGGCGCCTGGCACAACAACCCGGTCACGATTCGCGACCAGTGTGAAGCCGAGAACCTCCACGTCGCCAACGTCGTCGTCGCCAATGCCGACGGCGATGGGGTCTTCGACCGCGAATATTTCCTGGGTCGCCCCGACCCGTTGTCCGCGCCGCACACCATTCTCTATTGGAACGAGGAATTCCGCAGCACGATCTGGGGCCATCTGACGCTGGGCAATTTGCGCGAGCTGGTCGAACCGATCTTCACCGGCTTCAACGACACGACCAATCCATGGGACGTGCCAACGAACGGCGACATCGCGGACCGGACACGGGTGCAACACGGCACGGTGAACTACACGCATCCGGCGTCGAACCCCGACTCGCTTTACGACGGCGCTTACGTCGCGAAGGGTCTGCCGGTCGATGCCGCGTTGGGCCGGATTGATGCGATGGACGTCATGGGTCCCGGCTACGAAGCATCGCTGAGACTCTGGTATCGGCTGTTGAACTGTGGTTTCCGCATTCCCGCCGCCGCGGGCACGGACGTTTTCCTGAATCGGATCACGAGCTACCCGCCCGGCTGGGGCCGTTGCTACGTCGAGCTGACCAACGGCCTCAGTTACGCCGACTGGATGCGCGGTGAGAAAGCGGGACGTTCCTTCATCACGACCGGCCCGATGTTGGAATGGAACGCCGATGGCCATAGACCCGGCGAGACGCTGCGGCTGGAGGGGCCGCGCAAGGTTCAAGTGTGCGCGCGCGCGTCATCGCAGTTTCCGATCCAGAACCTCGAACTCGTGGTTAATGGGGTGGTGACGCTGACGAGTGCCGCCACAAACACGGCGGGCGAACGGGTGTTGGACGACCAAGTGAAGCTCGACCGCGCCGGCTGGCTGGCCGTTCGCTGCGCAAGCGCGAACCATGCTTCTTCCGGGGGCGTCGCCCTTGGCGCTCACAGCAACCCCATTTACATCGAGATGCCCGGCCACCCTTGTGACACCCGCGCCGATGCCGCATATTTCCTCGCCTGGATCGAACGCCTCGACGCCGACCTGAAAAAGCGAGACCGCATTCCGGTCGGCCTGGAACAGGTCCACACGCAACTCGACAACGCCCGGGCGTTTTATCGGCGATTGGCCGGTGTGTCCCGGCAGTGAACCACGGCATCTTGAGTTCTCAGGTCCAAGGCGCGGTCATCGCTTTTCTCCCGGTTGCGCCACCGCGCGACGTCCTGCCCGCGCCCGCGGGCCGGCTGCGGCAGCTTATACCCGCTCCGGCACGACGTAAGGCGGGCGATAGTCCCGCGTGAGGAAGGCATTGGCCCGCCCTGAGCCGGAACCGACAAAATGCTCCCGCTTGGGATCGAACTGGAGAACGCGGCCGAGCTGATACCTGGTTTCGGCCAACTTCACGCCGACGGCCTCGAGGTTGCCGCGCATGTTCTCGAACGTTTGCGCGACTTCGCGGGTGCGGCTGAGCGGCCGGAATTTTTTATCGAATGAAACCTTTCCCCGAGGCGGTAGGAGATGTTGGCGAGATGGCAGAGGGCGGCCGAGTAGTGGCCGTGTTCGACGTCGGCGTTGAGGTCCGCCACGCGGCGGCTGCGGACCGCATGCAGGAAGCTGCCCCAGGCGCCGCCGGGAGTGACCTTGGCGTCGAACTGGCCCAGCGGTTCGGGCTTGCCTCCATGGCGAGGAAAGAATTTGCCGTCCGTGATCATTCCTTCGGTCGTGTAGTATTCATTGAGCACCTTGAACTTGAAATCCGGATGCTGGTCGACCAACCCGCGCACTTCGAAAACCAGGAGCACCTCGCCGTACTCATAAACGGCCATTTGCGTGTTGGGCACCTGGCCTTGATCCTCGTAGGCGAACCGGCCACCCAGGCTCCTGGAAACACTTCGGCGTGTTGCCGCCCTTCTCCCGAATCTTCTGGCTCCGCGACTCGAACAGGCTCCGATCGGGATCGATCAGATGTGTCACCTGAACATTTTTGATCTCGAGGTACTGATCGATGTGGGCATTACCCTGCCCGTGAATGCCGGCGACGCCGACGCGGATCACATCATGGGCGCCCAGCACCCGGCCGGAGGCCTTGGTCCCGGCAATGTGGAAGAGCGGGAATACCGCGCTGGCTGCGACAGTTTGCTTCAGAAAACTGCGACGGGTGATTTTCATGCAGCCAGCGTGACATCGTCCTCGAACCAATGCACGCCTGAAGGAGACGCGCTGATTGCGCGAAAGCAGGACAGGATTCTTCTGCTCGACCGCGGGCGCTAGACCCTCGATGGACGGATTTCGATGATGGTTTTTCGTGGAAGAGCGAGCGCTTCGCCATCCGGTCATCCGTGAAATCCGTGCCATCCGTGGTCTGCTCCGGTTATTCATTCAGAGGTTGACCACGGATATCGCGGATACCACGGATAAAAGAGCAGGCGCAGGTTGGAGGGAGCTCTGAGCACTGACCTGCCGGTGGGCCGGCCCTGCCAAGGAAAGATTCCTCCCATCCGTGTCAACCTTGTGGAACGCCTCGTTCGACGACGCGCGCAACGAGATTGACGAAAGGCGAGCGCTTGCGGTTGAGTCGGAGCCGGGAACGCCAGATGACCACTGAAATCAACCGGCGCCAGTTCTTGACTCTCGCGGCGTTGAGTCCCGCGATAGTGGGGTTGTCGTGTCGTCACGCGAAGATCGCGCGCGCGCGCAGGACATCCGCTCCGGCGCGCTTTTTCTTCACCTCCCAGGGCAAGACCGCGCTGATCCAGGCCGATGGCCGCCATCCACGCCTCCTCACCCGCGGGCTCGACCACCAGGGCGCCGACCATCCACGCTGGCTGCCGCCAGGGCCGTCGCCTGTGGCCCATCGATTTTCCTCGCGCGGAACAGTCGGCATCAATTATCAATGAACCATCCAATTTAAGCTCTGTGCGAATGCTGGAAGCCGATTTGTTTTATCGCCGATTGCGGCTGCACTGTTCCAGGTGGTGCGGCGTCCTGGTTGTCATTCTGGCGTCTGCGGTGGGCGCGCCGGGCGCGCCGGGCGCGGACGCGGACTGGGCGGCGCACGTCGAGCCGCTGCTCAAGGAACATTGCGCGGAGTGCCACAATCCCACCAAGGCCAAGAGCGGGCTCGACCTCAGTTCGCTTCAGACCATCCTGCGCGGCGGCGAACGCGGCGCGGCGGTGATTCCCGGCCGCCCGGACGAGAGCAATCTCTACAAGTTTCTCAGCTCCGAATCCGACCCGCACGTGCCGCCCGGCAAACGCAAACCGCTCGGCGAGGAGGAAATTGCCCTGATCAAAAAGTGGATTCAGGAATTGCCCATCGCGGCGTCGCCCGGCATCGCCGAGACGTCGACGAACTGGTCGGCCACCAACTACCTGGCCAACCCGACCAAATCGCGCATCAGCTGGAAACCGCCGTCCAACATGCCTCCGGCGCAGGTCGTGGATCGCTTCCTCGAACTCGCGTGGAAGGCGGACAGAATCACGCCAACGAAACGCATCGATGACACCGCCTTCGCGCGCCGCCTCTATCTCGACCTCCTCGGGCGCATTCCCGCCGCGCCAGAAGTGGCGAGTTTTGTGGGCAATGGTCGCAACACCGTTGACGTGCCCCGGCCCAATGGACTGAGAGTGCCCCTCACCCCGGCCCTCTCCACCTCCGAGGGGGAGCGGGCCGGGGTGAGGGGGCTTTTCTCCGCGCGTGGAAAGGACAAGCGCGCCAGGCTCATCGACACGCTTCTGGCCAGCGATGAATATCCCCTCCGGATGCGGGAGCTTTTTGATCCCGTCCTGCTGGGTCGTCGCGGCGCGGAGTGGGAAGACCAGCGCGCGAACCAGAAGTGGTTCGCGTTTTTGGAGGACGCGTTTCGGCGCAATCGCCCGTGGAACCAGGTGGTGCACGACCTGATCGTCGCGCGGCCGGAACGCGCGGAGGATCGCGGCGCGGTCTGGTATCTCTACGAGCGGCAGAACAACGCCCAGGCCGTGGCGGAGGCACTCGCGCCGATCGTGTTCGGCGTGCAGGTCAAGTGCGCCCAATGCCACGACCACATGGTGGCCCGGGAAATCAAGCAGGCCCATTACTGGGGCATGGTCGCCGCGTTCAACCGCAGCAAGAACGTCGACACCCCCAACGGTCCGGGCGTGGCCGAATCCGCCATCGGCGGGTTCGTCAGCTTCGCCAATCTCAAGAAGGAATCGCAGCCCGCGCTCTTGACCTTTTTCAACGGGCGCAAAGTCGATGAGCCGCGTCCGAAGGAGGGCGAGAAGGAAACAGACGCGCCGGAGCTTTACCTGGTGCCGCCGGCGAAAGAAGCGGAGGTCCCGGGTGGCAATGGGCCGAGGCGTCAGAAGACCAGCAAGGCCGACCAGCCCGCCGTGCCGAAGTTCTCGCGCCGCGCGGCCTTCGCCGACGCGGTGACGCGCGACAACCCGCTGTTGGCCCGCGCGATGGTGAACCGCGTCTGGGCGATGCTCTTCGGGCGCGGCCTCGTCCACCCGGTGGACTTGATGGACTCGAAGCATCCGCCGCGTCATCCCGAGTTGCTCGACTGGCTGGCCCGGGACTTCGAGCGCAGCGGCTACGATGTGAAGCGGCTTTTCCGCACGCTCTGCAACACCCGGGCCTACCAGTTGGACTCGCGCGTGGAACCCGCGGCCAAGGCCAGCCTGGCCCCTCCCGACTCGTTCGCCCGCGCCCTGGACAAACCGCTCTCTGCCGAACAGCTCTTCCGCACCTTGCTGGTGGCCACGCACAATCAACCCGATGACGACGGAAAAATTGCCGGCCGTCCCGAGAGAGAATTGCGGCAGGCGTTTGTCGCGCAGTTCCCCGATCTGTTTCCCGCCGAGTACAACGCCACGCTCAACCAGGCGATGTTCCTCGCGAACTCGCCGCTCTTCGACCAGCTGCTGGCCCCGCGCGGCAACAATCTCGCGGGCCGGCTCGTGGCGCTGCCCGATGCCGAGGCGCGCGTCCGGGCCGCCTTCGCCGCTGTTTTCCAACGCGAACCGGAACGCGACGAGTTGCGGGAGTGCGCCGCCTATCTCGCGACGCGCCCACCTGAGGCTGGAGTGAAGCAGCTGCTCTGGGCCATGTTGAGCAGCGCGGAATTTCAATTGAACCATTGATGCGCGACCCGCTGTTCAAATTTCCGAACCCGGCCTGCGGCGGCGCAGACCACAGGTGGCACCGGCGCAAGTTTCTGCAAGGCGTCGCGGGCGCCGGGGCATTTTCCCTGATGAGTTGGGGCGGGTTGTTTGCGTTGCCGGCGTTTGCCGAACAAGCCAGGCGGGAGCAGAAGCATTGCATCCTGCTCTGGTTGTGCGGCGCCCCCAGCCAGTTCGAAACCTGGGACCCGAAACCGGGCCGGCCAACCGGCGGACCGTTCCGGAGCATCCCGACCAGGCTGCCGGGCATCCATTTCGGCGAACTGATGCCGAAATGCGCCAGCATCGCCGACAAGCTCGCCGTGGTTCGGTCGATGAAAACGACGCAGAGCGAACACCTGCAGGGGATCGACCTGCTGCAACGCGGCGCGCCGCCGCGACCCCCGTTTGTGCGCCCCACGCTCGGGGCGGTCCTCGCCCAGCAGCTCGGCCAATTGGACAGTCCCATCCCGAACTTTATCCTGCTCGACCCGTGTCCGGAGGGGAACGAGTTCAAGGAATTCAAAGCCGGCAACTGGGCCGGCTGGCTGGGCGCGCAATACGGACCAGTGCGCGTCGGGGGCGAATACAAAATCGAAAACGTCGCGCGCGCGGCCGATCTGTCCGCCGACGACCAGGAGGCGCGCAACGCGCTGCGCCGCTTTCTCAGCAGAAAGTTCGAGAATGAACGGCGCAGCGCCGCCGCGTCGTCGCAGAACGCGGCTTTCGCCCGGGTGAAGGGGTTGATGAGCTGCGCCCATTTGTTCGACCTGGAGAAGCTGCCCGCCAGGGACCGCGAACGCTACGGCCCGGGCGCCTTCGCCCAACATGCGTTGCAGGCGCGGCACCTGGTGGAAAATGGCGCGCCCTTCGTCATGGTCGCCAACGGCATGCCTTGGGACAGCCACGTTTTCCACAACGAGATCTACCAACTGCTCGTGCCGGAGATGGACCGCGTGCTTTTCCATCTCATCTCCGACCTCGAAACGCGCGGACTGCTCGAGCGCACGCTGGTCATCGCCATGGGTGAGTTCGGCCGCACGCCATGGATGAACCACGCGCGCGGCCGCGATCACTATCCGAACGCCTGGAGCCTGATGCTGGCCGGCTGCGGCATCAAGCGCGGCGTGGTCGTGGGCGCGACCGACGAAGACGGGGTGGAGGTGGTGGAAAAGCCATTCCACGAGAAGAATCTCTTCGCCACGATTTTCACCGCGCTCGGCATCGACCCCTACGCGGCCTACGATTTGCCGGAACTGCCGACGTTCCACCGGGTCGAGGACAAGGCCGAGCCGATTCGAGAAGTGCTGGCGTGAGGCCGATCAACTAAGACGATGCCGGAAGAAAACAAATCCGCCGACGCACAGCCGCCGAAGACGGAGAAGGTGAAGGACATTTCCCTGCCGTCCGCCGTGCTGGCGCTCGACGCGACGCCGGATGGAAAGACTTTGTTCGCCGCCTGCCAGGATGGCGGGGTGTTCATCGTGGAGGCGGAGGCAGGCAAACCGGAATGGCTCGGCCGGCACGAAAGCTACGCCAGCGGCGTGGCCTTGCTGCCCGACGGGAAGACGCTCGTCTCGGCCGGCTACGATGGGGTGTTGCAGTGGCACGATTTGACGGAGCGCAAGACAACCCGGAAAATCCAGGCGCACCAATTCTGGTCGTGGAACCTCGATGTGACCTCGGACGGCTCGCTCGTCGCGTCGGTCACCGGACGCTACGAGGCGGGCGGCTACAAATACGAGCCCGCCCCGGAACGCGAGCCGTCGATCAAGATCTTCGACGCGAAGACCGGCGAGTTGCGGCAACAGTTCGGCCACGTGCCTCCGGTGCAAGCCGTGGCCTTTTCGCCCGACGGCGAGTTCGTTGCTGCCGGCAATCTGATGGGCGAAATCCGCGTTTGGGAAATCGCGACGGGAACGCAGTTATCACGCTGGACCACGCCTGACCTGACCAGTTGGGGCATTATCAAGAGCCACCATTACTTGGGCGGCGTGTTCGCCATGACCTTCCACCCGGCTGGGGACGAACTCTACGTGTGCGGCATGGGACCGATGCGCGATCCGATGGCCGGCAACGGCGTGCAGCGCTGGCAGCGCTTCGCCTGGCGCGAGGCAAAGAAGCTCGACGAAACCCACGAAGGGGAGAGCGGCCAGGGCTTGATGGAGGCGCTGGCCTTTCATCCCTCCAGGAGATACTTCGCCATGGCCGGCCGCCTCTTTCAAGGCCAGTGGAACCTGGCCTTCTTCGACACGGCCACCGGCAGGAATCTGCATGCCCTCGACGCCAAGCATCGCGTCACCGACGCGCTCTTCACTGCCGATGGCTCGCGCCTGTTGCTCGCCAAAGCGAAACAGCAGGAGAAAAGGAAAAACGGCCAGTGGCCGCCCTACGGCGCGATCGAGATTTACTCGGTGAAGGTGTGACGGGCCCGACTGCGATGCTGCCAATCCTTGCAGGGCGCGGCGCCGCGCAAACTAAACCAGTACTGGTAGCGCGGACAGCAATGTCCGCGCTCCAGGTTCATGGGAAGCCTCCACGGTCTATCGACCGCGCTTAGGGACCTTGAACCGCCGCGAGGATTCTTGCCCCACAATGAGCAATGAGCAATGTGCAATGTGCGATGAGCAATGAGCAATATCCGGATTGCTCATTGCTCATTGGCCATTGAGGCCCGCGCAATGGCGGGTTCATGGCAAGTGAATACAACGGTGCCAAAGCGGATCAAAGTTGGAGATACTATGCCTGCACGGCTGTACTGCACCGCAACCAAAAACGAACATTCTGCGGCCCATGAAATCGAATAACTCACCAGCCACGCGCCCCAGCGTAACCAAGACTGAAATTCCGTCCACGGCCGTTTCCCGGCGCAAGTTCATGCTGACCGGCGGGGCGGCCGCCGCCGCCTTTGCCATTGTGCCGCGGCACGTGCTGGGCGGGCCCGGATTCGTCGCCCCCAGCGAGAGAATTACCCTGGCCTACATCGGCTGCGGCACGCAGGGACTGCGCGAAATGCTCGGCCTGCTCACCATGCCGGAGGTGCAGATCGTGGCCGTGTGCGATCCGGTGAAAGATGGCCACCATTACGTCGACTGGTCCAAGGATGGACTGCGCGCTTCCATTGCGAGTGCTTTGGGCAGGCCGGACTGGCGACGGAACGCGCCGGGCATTCCCGGCGGGCGGGAAGTCGCCAAGGAAATCGTCGAGACCATTTACGCGAAGCAAAGGGCAAAGGAGAAATTCAAGGGCTGCGTGGCGTATGCCGACTTCCGCGAGTTGTTGGAGAAAGAAAAGGACGTCAATGCCGTCAAAATCATGACGCCCGACCATCTCCACGCGACGGTCGCCATCGCGGCCATGAAAAAGGGCAAGCACGTCGTCCTGCACAAGCCCCTCGCAAACCGGCTGCACGAGGCACGGTTGGTCATCGAAACCGCGCGGCAAACGAAAGTCGCCACCCACTTTTTGCCGGCCAGCGATGGCGGGTTCATTCGCACGATCAAAGCCTGGATCGATGACGGCGCGATTGGCCCACTGCGCGAGATTCACAATTGGTCCAACCGGCCCGTCTGGCCGCAGTATCCAACGATCCCGACGGATACGCCTCCGACTCCCGAGGGCTTTGACTGGACGCTTTGGTTGGGGCCGTCGCTCGACCGCCCGTATCATCCTGGAGGCGCCGATTTGGGTGGAATCAAGTCGGGCTCACCTCTGCGCGCTCCATGGCAACGTGGCCGAGAAGACTCGCAACGATTTCTCTTTTCCGCCGGCCTGCACCATCCGCTTCAAGTTTCAGGCCAGGCCCGGCCGGCCGGCCTTGGATCTCTTCTGGTATGACGGCTCGATCAAGCCGCCGACGCCCGAAGAACTGGCCGCGCAAAACCAGGAACTGGAGCCCGAAGGGATGTTGTTTGTCGGTGAGCAGGGCAAGATCCTGGCCGGCTTCCGCGGCGAAAGCGCCCGTCTTATTCCCGAAAAGAAAATGCGCGACTACCGTGCCGCAAAGAACCCGCCTGAGCCGGAACCGTCACCGCGCGATCCAAGTCGGGGCCGGCGTGAGAGCGCCTGGATCGCGGCATGCAAAGGCGGCCCGCCGACTTACGGCGATTTCCTCCTGGCCGGACCGATCTCCGATGCCATCAATCTCGGCGCCGTTTCTCTGCGCTCGGGAGGCCGGCGACTGCTCTTCGACTCCGCCAACGCGAGAATCACCAACGTTCCGGCAGCGAACAAATTCCTCACCCGCGAGTATCGCGAAGGCTGGGAGCTGAGCCGCGACCGCGCCTGAGGGGTCACCGTGTCCCACATCTAATTTGCTGGACACCGTGGGCTCAGACCAATGCTTGAGAAAACCGATGACAACCAATCAATTTTCTCTCCTTCGCACTCCCATAGTAAGAGTCTCTCAATTCCGACAGCATCTGGTTCGGCGGCCAGCGCGAGTCGATTTGATGCCTTGCGTCTTTGCGTGTTTGCGTTTGAACGGCGCCGGTTCCAACGCAGAGACGCAGAGGCGCGAAGACGCGGAGAGGACTTGGCCAAGAGGCGGTTGATTGGATCGGTCGGCCGCGCGCGATCGCCCAGAACCGGAGCGCGAGATTGTTGACGGATGAACCGTGGACGGCCAGTCGGTGGAGCGAACGGGGATGGGCCGTTCTGGCCAGTGTCAATGGCAACGTCCCCGGCGGCTCATCCCCGTCGCTGTGTCGTTATCCGTGAAATCCGAGTCATCCGTGGTCAACCTCTTCTGGCGAAACTCGACGACCTTCCTCACCAAATGCTTGGCGCAAGGATGGCGCTGTTGAACGTACTTATTCTGGGAAACGAACAATCTGAGGAGACCACGGATGTCCCAGAGCGGCGGAGCCGCAACTAAATCAATCGTCCTGGGCCACGGATGGAACACGGATTAAACACGGATTCCCAGAAGAAGCCTCTCCCCTTTTTCCAAGGCTATAAGACTTGTTTCCCTGTCCGTGTTTAATCCGTGTTCCATCCGTGGCTCGAAAATCTTCGCGGCCCGCGGGAATTTTGCGCGATAGTGGTACGGATAGCACGGATATCTACCCCTGCAACGCTTCCACCACTGCTTGGGCCGGCCGCATCGAGGGTATTGCTTCGCTCAACCCTGTGGGCTGGGTTCTCACGGAACGTTGGGTCGAGACGCGTTGCCAATCCGAATCGACGGCAGGCAGGTTGGTCGCACACTGCACGACGAAGCCGGTGAAGTTGGTCGGCCAGGCCAGGGCCTGACCAGCAGAGCCAGAAGAGCCAATCCTGATCAGCGTCAGTCGCGGCCCAGGCGGCGTGAAATCAATCGCCAGCAGGGGAGGGCTGAGCAGGTTGTCACGCGAACCGAAGCGCCGGATGGTCGTGGGTGCGCCTTCAGATTCGGAGCGGAGGATCCAACCAAAGTTACTTTCCGGGTTATCCACCCAGCGTTGGACGTCGCTGACGAAACTTGTCGTGGAGTTAAACGTATAAGCCCCGTCAGCCGCGATGGCCAGGGAGGCGCTGGCCCGTGGGGCAAAGTCCCCGCCGGGGATGAGCCAAGGACTGCCCAGGCCAAGGCGGTTATTCCAGGTGGCCTCGCCGGCGACTCCAGGTGTGCCGCGGTGGTCACTGCCGCTCCCCTCGCCCCACGACGCCTCCACCCGATGGACATCAAAAACCGAATTCACACCGCCGGACGGTGTCTCGATAACCGTCAATTGCAACGTCACGGTCTTGATCGTGGCCCCGGCCGGAATGGCGGAGGAATCAAACCGCAGGAGGCCGCGCGCCCGGCCGCCATACCGGCGTCCGCCCGCCTGGAAACTCGTCCCGTCACCAAAATTGTAATCCGGGAACGCTTCCTGCAACGTGGTGTCAGCCACCGGGGAAAGTGTGACCGTATCCGCCGGCAGTGACGAAACAGTGAGCCAGTGGCCGGTGATGATTAGAGCGACGGCTACTCCAGCCCTGGCATGGACAATTCTCACGACTTTCATTCTCTTGCGGACCAAGCTTCCAACGATTTCTAGCCGGTCGCCTTGGTTCTCGCGAGAGATCTCTTGACACCGGCCGCAGGCAAATTGGCAACTTCACCGACCCGCGGTAGTGGCAGAATCACCCCAAGGGCAAATCGTGAAGAATCGACAGTGGAAGAAGCGCTCGGCTCGAAGGCAACGTGGACACGCCCGGGAGTCGACGAGGCTAAACCGAAGGCAACGCGGGATCTCCAGATTGACGTGCGTTGCGCTCTGGCTCAGTCTGGCGTGCACAAGCCTCACGGGTCATGGCGCAGGACCCGCTCCGGGGAACCACACCACGCTGGGTGTCGAGGCTGCGCATTTCACACTGAACAACCGGCCGACCTTTCTCCTAGGCTTTAGTTACTACGGTGCCTTGGGCGCTCCAGAGGATTTCATGCGCGGCGACCTCATCCAGCTCCGCGCCTGCGGATTCAACTGGCTGCGCGCCTGGGCCACGTGGAGCGCCTACGGCAGCAACGTCTCCGCCGTGACGACCAATGGGCTGCCGAGGGAACCGCACTTCACGCGGTTGAAATGGCTGGTCGCCGAGTGCGACAGGCTGGGCCTGGTCGTGGATGTCACCCTCACCCGCGGCAACGACTTGCCTGGATTCAGGGCGCATCTGACTGCGGTCAACACATTGGTCAGCGCCCTGAAACCATTCAGGAATTGGTACCTCGATCTCGGCAACGAACGGGATGTCGGCGATGCCCGCCAGGTCAGTCTGGCTGAGCTCAAGGAACTGCGCGAGAAGGTCCGCGGGCTGGACCCGCCCCGATTAATCACTGCCTCCTTCGGTGGGCATGACTTGAGTCTTGCGGACATTCGCGGGACGTTGCAGGTGGCCGGCATTGATTTCCTCTGCCCGCACCGGCCGCGGCATCGAAAGTCCCCCGCGGAAACGGAAGCAGAAACCCGCAGGATCGTGCGCTTCATGAAGGAGCTCGGACACCTGGCGCCGGTCCATTATCAGGAACCCTTCCGGCGGGGCTACACGGCATGGGAGCCGGGTGCCACCGACTTCCTGACAGATCTGCGCGGAGCGCTGCGCGGCGGGGCGGCCGGCTGGTGTTTTCACAACGGCGGGCAACGCGCGAAGCCAGACGGGCAACCACGCCGATGCTTCGATCTGCGAGCGAAACCGCTCATGGATCAACTCGACGAAGAGGAATTGAAAGTCGTCAGGCGCGTAAACTCCGTGCTGTTCGAACCCCAGAGGTGAGGTTGCCGCGCTGCCCCGAACGAATGTGGCCAAAACTGGCGACGAGGAACAATCCAGCGTCTCGGCTGTGGGCCGTGCGCTGCGGGCCGGGACGGCCCGCGCCCCGGGCGGCGCGCGGCTGGCGTTTTCCCCACGTCGGATCGCCGCCGAGCGGAAGTTGCCCGGCTGCTCTGCGCTGCTATGCTTGGCCTCATGAGCCTTTCCTGCTTTCCCAGGATCCAACTCTTGCTCCTCGACACTTGGTGGGCCGGTTTTTCTTCCGCGTGGGCTGCGCCGGTGGTTCTGGATCCGGAGCTTCAGATCCGGAAGTTGATGAACACAGGAGTGGATTCCTTCCGCATCGCCCGCAATCCCGACGACAAGTTCCTCTATTACCTGAAGTTGAATGGCGCGCTTTACCGGGTCAATCTGTCGTCTCAATCCAACGGAACCACCAGCACGTTGGTCTACAGTAGCAGCGACCACCAGGTGACTTCAGCGGCGGGTTTGGCGATCGGTCCTGACGGGACCATTTACCTGACGAGCAACACGGTTCAAACCAACCACACCATCGGCGTGGTCACAAAAGGAGTGCTGAACCACTCTACCCAAGCCAGGACTTGTTACATCTTAAACTGGCGTCTCTCGGCACCAATTATCAGGTCCAGGCGACTCGCTTCGTCGGCGGTTTCCAGAACCCGGTCGATACCGAGATCGTCGACAACAAGCATCGCGCAGCGCATCGAGCAATGCCGTCCGGCACATCCCTTCGATCTGAGGATGGGAAAAAGCTGTCGTTAGTGCGTCGACTGCGCGACACTGTGCCATGACGATTCCCGTAGCCAGAATATTGGTGAGCACCGGCGCACTGGTCGGCAACATCCTGGAAAGCGCGACTCCCACCTCGTGGGCAGCCTGAGGATCGTTCATGGCTTCGGTCCTGGCCGAGAAGGCCGGTGCTCCCTCCGGCCAGGTTCGCAACAGTCGCCCCTGATAAACCGGTTCGTGCGCCGTAGGCTGCAACAAAACGACAACCACCGCTGCGGCCAGCGCCAGAAAGGCCAAGAGTGGCAGTCTGGAGTATTGATATTTCATGCAGGCCGTGTCGAAATGGTGGATGCAATGCTCCGTCTTGCCAAGTGCCCAGATCGCCCCCGCCCAAACGAGAATTCTTGGTTGATGGCGGCTTTCGCCGTCGCTTCGTTGGTCGTTGGGTGTAGCAAGGAGGTCACGCAGCGCCAACTCGTTCAGCTGCGGAGCAGCGTCAGACAGTAGCCCACGGTGAGCCGTGGGAAACACGCGGCAAAGAACCAGAGCCGTGGAGCGGCGAAAGAAACCTGCCTGCCCACGCGCCAGAGTCTCTTGTTCCGGCTGCGCGATTGGCAGGACCACGATGGCTGGCGCGGGTTCTTCGACACCTACTGGCGGCTGATTTATCGAGTGGCCCGGCAGGCGGGCATCGAAGGGGTCAGTCCTTTGACACTCGCACCACTCAGCCCGCGCCGATGCCACGACCGAGTCGATAGACCAGCAATCCGAGGAAGCCGGCACTGGCGATGGCGTAGAACACCGGGAAAAGCCAGCGAAACTTCGGATAGCGCGTCAAGGCCCCGCGGGCATCGACCACCGGCATGAACTCCTCCATGCCGAGGCGCGCGACCGTGTGTTCGATGCTGCGCAGACAATCCTCCAGCTCGGCCTTCAGCCGCAGGCTCGTGAGAAGTCCGATGATCGAGAAGCAGCAGAGGAACGCGAGTATGGAAATCTCCAGCACAAATTCGCCACGAATGGAGTGGAGCAGCGAAAGTATGCCGGCGGTGATAATGGCGTAAACGTTGGTAAAGGAGAGACGCTCGTTCTTGATGTGGCGCGCGTTCTCCCAGTGCTGCTGGAATACCACCAGCAAGGCGCGTTTCTCCGATGGCGTGGGCGGCGTGTTCATGCGGTGAACTTTAATTAGCATGCGACCCCTTCAGTCGAGTTGTCTTCCCAAAACTTGCCAAAAGTGCGCCGCCCATTGGGCGCCGAAAGGAAGGCATTGACGTCGCCAAGAGCCTGCCGGCGGACCTGATCGTCATCTCCACGCATGGACCCACGGGACTCAAGCACGTGGTTCTCGGGAGTGTGACCGAGCAGGTCGCCCGGCACGCGCCTTGGCCGGTATTGGTCGTGCGCGAACGCGAGCATGAATGCCTGGTATGAAACTGGAAAATGCTGTTCGCGTGCTGGCCGGAACTTGTGCGCCTCGATGAATTATTTCGTGGAAAGAATCCTCGGCTCGTACGACTGATCAATTTTGGCGCGTGCCACAATCGCCGCGGCCACGCCCTGCCTGGCCGCCACTTGCCGGGCGATCGCTGCTTCCTCCGCAGGGAACCCTTCCACGACCAGCCACAGGCGTTGCCGCGAAATCGCTTTGCCGCCATGAGCGGGAAGCGTCTGCTCCAAATAGGCGAGGGCGTTGGTCATCCAGCCCGGCCCACCGCCAAATTCCCTCTGCGTCCGGAGCAACGCCGAAGACAGAGCCAGCAGGCCAACCGGTCCGTCCTGGCTCGCCGTCAGGGCAGACCACTGGCGGCCGAAACTGTCCGGGCACGCCCCAACGGCACAGCCCACCGTGCCGCACAACCCGGTGCCGGGCCGGCCGCCATTCTTGTTGGCCGGGAGATCGATCTCGGCGCACTCGGTTGTCCAGACCGGAATGACCATTTTTTCCCCGACCCGCCGGCGGACTTCGGCGACAAACCTGGCGGCGACATCGTCTCCTTCCAACTTCGTCGCCGTTGAGCGCACGCGGTAGTCAATGGCCCAGCGGCAAAGCAAGTTGCCGCAGCCGCAGGAACTGGGCCCGGCCTGGAGATCGTTCAGCAACAATCCCCGCCAGTTCGTCGGCGCGCGCTGGAGCAGTTCTTCGATGCGCGCCAGATGCGCCGCGAAAGTCTCGCGGTAACCGATCGGCACCCAGGGGAAGGCTTTGGCGACTTCCGCGGCCCCGGGTTCCGGGCAATTCGGAAAGTTTTTCTGCCAATCGTCGTGCGAACCCAGCGTCGCCACCCAGCGGGGATGGGCCGCGGCCAATTTCGGGTTCCGCGCCACTTCGATCCAGCAGTAAAGATCCAGTCCGCCGTCGGAAATGTTCCGGGCCTTGTCGCGATAGGCCGCCTTGTCCGTCCGCTCGTCCAGCACGATGGCCACCGCTTGAAACCCTTCTTTCTTCCACTGCGAGACGGCCGCCGGCGTGACCGACTCCGCCTCCACGAGGACGATTTCCAGAGGCGTTCCTTTGCCCTGGGTGCTGGACGAAGGAGGTTGCGCCACCACCACGCGCACGAACAGCGCGGTCGGCAGCATCAGGAGAGAGAGCCATTGGCACGGTGTGCCACGCATCAGATGAGTCCGCGGCGCTCGCCCAGCCAGTCGGGACATGGCATTGCACGTCATAGGTGAAACGATACAGTCCGCGCGTTGCTGACGAAAAGTAAAATGAGCGGACTGCCGTTTGGCGCGAAACACGGCGTCGGCAGCCGTGGGCCTGGAATGTTCCATCCCGCGTAGTCTGGTCACCGGCGGCGGACGGGGAACGACCGCATTCTGCAGGCGCACGGCAAAACAGGCAGTTCACCCCTTTCGAAAGGCTTCTGGCGGCAGCATCCACGCAAATTGTCCCGGAGAAGTTCAATATTTGAGGACCTTGCGGCAGAGTTCACACGTTCAACCTCCCGCAACTCGAACGATCGCGCCGCTCGTGTGCGCGGGATATTGATTCCATCAAAAACAGCAAACCCTGAATATGCGAACCGCCTCCCGTGTGAACGTGCTTGTCGTCGGCCTGGCCCTGGCGCTCGGTCTAATGGCTTCGGCCCCCAAAGCCCTGTCCCAGGGCTGAGTGACCGCCCGTATTAGCTCGCCCAGTTTGGGTGCAGCCGGCTATCAGGAGGCAGGAACGTGGACCGCCGCGGTGAGTCATCGCTGGCAATATTCGGAGCGGCACTTCGTCGGCGATCAAGAGCAGGTCTATCGCGAGAAGGAAGGCAGCCAGGTGATTAACGACATCCAGTTGATCGACATCTCCGTGGGCTACGCGGTGACGAAACGAATCAACGCCACCCTCTCCATCCCATTCCAGTTTGCCACGCGCTCGCAAGCGGTGCGTGACACGCGGAGAGTGGGAGGAGTCCTGGTGAATCCAAGTCCGTACCCGGCGCCCAACGGCACGGTCAACGGCGCGGTGATCGATCGCTTCACCACGGAAGCGAATGGTTTGAGTGACATCCGTTTGCTCGGCTCCGTCTGGTTGCTCGATCCGGATCGCAACAAGAAGCAAAATATTTCGGTGGGTCTGGGAGTGGTGTTCCCGACGGGGGAGAAAGATGCCAAGGACGAGTTCAAGGTTTTCGGCACCAATTCGGCCGGCCAATACGAACCCCGGTCTGAAACACGAAATGTGGACAATTCGATTCAACCCGGCTCCGGAGCCTGGGGGATTATTTTCGACATCTATGGGTTCAAGGAGGTTGTCACGAACCTGACGTTTTATGCGGCGGGCACATACCTCTCCACCCCTCAAGAGGACGCGGGAGTGAAGTCAGGCGCCCTCAACTCGCCCGCCGTCTGGTCCACGGCCGATTCCTATTTGTTCCGGGCGGGGTTTGGCTGGAAGTTTCTGCCCAAATATGGACTTTCGCTTACCTTGGGCGGGCGCATGGAAGGCACCCCTTCGACGGATATCATCGGCGGCAGTGGCGGCAGGCGCCGGCCTGGTTTCGGCATCTCCATCGAGCCAGGCCTGGTCTGGACCAAGAGTCCTTGGACGGCATCCTTCAGCGCTCCGGTCGCGCTCTATCGCAACCGGGAACGCAACTTCGAGGGACAGGAAGGCGACGCCGCCTTTGCGGATTTCATGACTTTGTTCAGCTTGGGACGAAGCTTTTAGATTCTGAGTTTGGAAATCTCGTAAAAATGTCTCGCAGGTTTTTAGCCGCAAGGGAACGCAGAGAGCGCAAAAAGAGCGCTGGCTATCCCACTTGTTCTTAGGAGGGGGAGTTGGGGTCGCATCTCGACATTCGACATTGGGGGAGTTGGGGTCGCATCTCGACATTCGACATTTACTCTGCAAGGAACGGCAACCCTTAAGCAAGACGCGTGTATCGAAGCCGTGGGGACCGCGCGCGTGGAACGGCAACGGCGGGAAAATGCATGTGGACTTTTTGGAGAACCGGCAAAAGCCTTGAAGGGAAGAGAAGATCGCGATAGGGGTAGGGATGGCACGTTGGTGCCACCCCTACCCCTATCGGCTGTTCTGGCCACACGGTACGGACCGGGAGCGTCCGCGTGCCGCTGGTCAGGCCGAATGCGTCTTGGGATCAGTCCAGGCCTGGACGATCATCGCGTCGTTCTCTTGCAACAGCGGGCGGCCATCGAAACAGCCAAGAATGCGCCAGCGCGCAAATCCTGCGACGCGCAAGAGCAACTCCATCTCAGCCTTGTAAATCCAACGCACGGTGGTTTTGGAAGGATAGGTTGCGATGACGGCACCATTGGCATCCAGCAGCTCCATTTCGTTGTAGGAGTACTGGAGCTGCTGCACGCGGTCGAAGGTGCGAGTGTCCCAAATGCGCACGGGCAAACCGGTCTCGGGATGTGGAGTCTCCCCCTCCAGTTCGCGGGTGCCATTGGGCGCGGCCGTCCAGGCCGGACCGGGAAAGCAAGTGTCAAAGACCAGCAGGCCACCGGGCACAAGATGGTCGCGACAGCTTTGCAGGGTGGCCAGTTGATCGTCGGTCGTCAGGTTATGCACGAAGGCGTTGAAAGGGATCATGATCATCGCATAGCGGCGCGGGAGGCGAAACGCCGCCATGTCGGCCTGGTGCAACCGCGGATTCAATCCCAAGGCCGACGCCTTCTGGCGCAGGCGCGCCAACATGCCTGGAAAGAGATCCAGCCCTTCCACGTCCACTCCCGCTTTCAGGCAGGGCAGCAGGATCCGGCCGGTGCCGCAAGCCACGTCGAGCACAGGCCCGGCGGCGGCTCTGGCCAGTTCCAAATAGAAGTCAAGGCCGAGATCGAACTTTTCGAAGAAGATGTCGTAGAGCGCGCCGTCATCGAAGGGAGTTGCGTCCGTCGTCGGTGCGGATTGTTCGGTGGTTGGTGTATTCATAACGAGAGGACCAAATCGCCTGAACTCGCGGTGGCTCCAATTTCCTGTTTGGCCCCGTTGAATCGTTCAAGGAGCCGCCGATGGGCTGACCGCGATTGGTCGTCCGTGCGCGAATCGTAGCCGCGTACCCAGTCAAGAAGCAACGGCAGTTTCGCGTCCTGCTCGGCCTGGGTCGGGTACTTCTCCGGCTCGCACGGACACGCGCGGCAGTTTGCCAGGCACGCCGCTTCGCCAAGGTGCTCTTGCCGGAACCCGAATTGCCGAAGAGGAGGACGCTCAGGGTGCGGGATTTCATGGGAGAATACGTTTGCCAGTGGCGAGGGTTGATCGCTAACTGGGCGACGTGACTTTCCTGCCCATCATCGAGCGGGAATTGCGTGTGGCCGCGCGGAAACGCAGCACCTTCTGGCTGCGAATTGTCGCGGCGCTGGTCGCCATCCTTCTCGGCGCCGGTTGCCTCGTCTTGACCATGGCTGGCAATCCCGGATCCAGCGCAGCCAACCTGGGCAGGGAATGGTTCTCGAGCCTCACTTGGCTCAGCCTGGCCGCTTCCTTGTCCGCCGGATTGTTCTTCACCTCGGATTGCCTGAGCGAGGAAAAGCGCGAGGGCACGATCGGTTTTCTGTTCCTCACGGATTTAAGCAGCTTTGATGTCGTCCTGGGCAAGTTGCTGGCCACGTCCCTGCGAGGTTTTTACGCGTTGCTGGCGGTCATGCCGATCCTGGCCGTGACCTTGCTCATGGGGGGAGTGACCGGCGCGCAATTCTGGAAGACCGCGCTCTCGCTGGTCAATGCGCTCCTCTTCTCGCTGGCGGCCGGCTTGTTCGTCTCCGCCATCAGCCGCGATTCCCAGAAGGCGCTCGCCGCGACGCTGCTGCTGCTGGTGATGCTGATCGGCGGCGGTCCCGTGAGTGACACGATCTGCGCCGCGCTCCGGCAACGCCCATTCCGTCCGGTGCTGAGCCTGTCGAGCCCCGGCTTCCTCTTCGTCACCGCGGACGCGTGGGGCAAATCGCCCTTCTGGGCGGCGCTGCTCGTCAACCAGGCCGTCGCCTGGCTGCTGTTGGGTCTGACTTGCCGGTTACTCCCGCGCACCTGGCGGGAAAAGTCGGCCAGGACTGCGACGGTCCTGGATAGCTGGACTCATTGGTGGAAATTCGGCGGACCGAAACGCCGGGCGGCCTTGCGCCGAAAACTGATCGGGAGCAACCCGGTTGTGTGGCTGGCGTGCCGCGAGCGCTGGCAGGCGTTCTCGCTGTGGGCGGTATCGCTTCTTATGGCAGGCGGAGCGGCCGCGATCTTCGCGAGCAAGAACCAGTCGACCAGGTGGCTGGTGTGGAGCTACTTCGGCGGGGCATCGAGCTTGGTGGTGTACCTGGGCATGGCTTCGCAGGCGAGCCGCTTTTTCCTCGGAGCACAGCGCAGCGGTCTGCTCGAGTTGCTGCTGGCCACGCCGTTGACCGAACATACGATCGTGCAAGGCCAGTGGCGGGCGTTGCGGCGCATGTTCGCGCTGCCGCTGGCGCTCTATTTGGCGGCGCAGTTGACCGGCACCTTCATGGTGCAGCAGAACACTTGGAGCCGGATGGCCGCCACCGCTCCGGCGACGCCGACATCCACCACCACGACGGCCAACACGACGACGGTGACGATCACCAACACGAGGATCGTGACCCGCACGACGGTGACCGGGACCGTGCAGGTGTCCGCTCCCGGTTTGAAGGCGCCCCATTTCCCGCTGATGGCGGGGATGGCCATGGCATCGACACTCACGGCTGCGGCCAACCTGGCCGCGTTGATCTGGTTTGGCATGTGGATGGGGATGAATTCAAAGAACCCCAACACCGCCACGTTGAAGACGATCCTGTTCGTTCAGGTTATCCCTTGGCTGGTCATCGCCTTCGCGTCAGGTCTGGCCATCCCGTTGCTGCTCTTGCCCGGCATCCTGAATGCAAATCCGACCGCACCATCGCAGATGATGGTCTGGTACCCCGTGATCAGCTCGATTGTGGTCACCGTGCTTTCATTGGCCAAAGATGTGGCGTTCGTAATTTGGGCGCGGAAGAAATTGTATTCGAAGTTCCGCGAAAGAGCCGCGGAGGCTTTAGCACCAGTGCGAAGCGCCCTGCCGCCACCGTTGCCACCAACCGGTGCGCCCCCGGTGATCGCGCCGACATGAGCCGGGGCACCGTTCGTTTTCGTGAGGAATTTCGCCACGGCAAACTATGTCGCGTTTGGCCTACGGCCTGATTGTGCCAGGCGTTGGTGCCGGGTAGCTCCAGACCCAGTCTCCTTGGCGCGGGTCGAACCTTTGCATCCTCCCGATCCGGCCCGAGATTCGGGGTCAGTCCCGGCTATTGGCCAGATCTCCATTGACAGGCGGGATTGGCTGCCGATGCTCCCTTTTGCATGGCACGCAAGTTGAGGATCCAATACCCGGGAGCCATTTACCACGTCATGAACCGGGGCGACCGGAGTCAACGCATTTTCCTCGACGATCAGGACCAGCGGCGGTTCCTGGAGACGCTGGGAGAAGCATGCGGCAAGACCGGCTGGCAGGTTCATGCCTATTGCCTCATGACGAATCATTTTCATCTGGTGGTGGAGACGCCCCAAGCGAACTTGGTGGCCGGGATGAAGTGGTTTCTGGGCACCTACACCATCCGCTTTAACCGCCGCCACAAGCTCTTTGGGCACTTGTTCAGCGGACGCTACAAGTCACTGGTCGTGGACAGTTCGACGCCGGGTTATCTGAAGGCGGCGTGCGACTACGTGCATCTGAACCCTGCGCGGGCCAGACTGCTCGGAGTCAAAGAGCCGTTGCGCGCGTATGTTTGGAGCAGTTTTCCGGACTACTTGCGGAGCAGCGCGCGGCGGCCTGCCTGGCTGCGGGTGGACCGGTTGTTCGGCGAGCACGGCGTGCCAAAGGATAGCCCGGCAGGGCGGCGAATGTTCGAGCAGCGGATGGAGGCACGACGTCGGGCGGAGGAGCAGTCAGAAGTGTGGGCGCCGCTGCGGCAAGGGTGGTGTCTGGGCGAGGAGGCGTTCCGGAAGGAACTGCTGCAACAAGCGAGCGAGCAGCGGGGGGCGCATCATTACGGGGCGGAGTTGAAGGAAGGAGAGGAGGAGAGAGCGGAACGGTTGGTGCGTGAGGAATTGGCTCGCCGGAAGTGGTCGGAGAAGGATTTGGGCAGAAGGCCCAAGACCGATCCAAACAAGGCACGCATCGCGCTGCGTCTGCGAAAGGTGACCACGATGACGATGGCGTGGATTGCGCGGCGCTTGGCGATGGGGAGTGTGAACACGCTGAAGAACACGCTGCGATTGGCCAATAGCCGGGACTGACCCCGATCCGAAGGGGTCATGGTTTCAGCTTCGCGTCGATCGAAAAGTGGCCGGGGCCCGCGACGAGCACGGTGAGAAAACCGGCCAGGTAGATGAAGGCCAATTCGCCGGACTTGGGGTCACCGGAGGTCAGGACCGCGCCGTGCACCATGAAGAAAGCCACGGCCATCGTGGTCGCGAGAAAGATCGCGGCCCAACGGGTGGCCAGGCCGAGGACGAGGAACCCGGCGCAGACCGACTCGGAGAGGATGGCCGCCGCGGCGAACGGGGCGGGAATGGCCATCTTGTCGTGATACATCGTCAGGGTCGCGCCGAAGTGTTGGAGTTTCTCCAGGCCGTGAATAAGCATGATGGAAAGTCCCAACCACGCGCGCAGCAAGAGGAGCGCGAGATCGGGGCAACGGGGCAAGAAGGAGAGAGTCAGCAGGCTCTTGAGGATCGGATTCATACCTCGAGGGGCGATGGGTGATGGGTTTCGGAGGTTAAATCAGAGATTGGCTTTCGTCCGGCACGGATTGAGACTGGATTGTTTGCATGATGAAGCACGTCGTCTCGATCCTGAAGAACGCCGGTGCCGCCAACCGGGCGAAGATTCCAGTCCTTGTTCGTAAGGGCCTGACGCTGGCTCTGATCTTTTGCGCCATGGCCGGGTATCCTGCTCCATTTTCCCTGCGGGGTCCAGCAGTCAAGGGGAGTGACTTTCGGGTCACGGTGTTTGCGACAAACTTGGATTACCCGCTGGGAATGGCCCGGTTGGGAGACGGATCCCTGCTGGTCGCGGTGAGCGAGGGGGTGAGCTTCTGGAATTCCACCGGGAAACTGATTCGTCTGTGGGATGCCGATGAGGATGGTGTCGCCGACGGGCCGGGGACCAGTCTGTTCTCGGGCTTGCCGGGCGGGCAGACGTCGCTTCGGATCGGGGGCAAGCTGGTGTTTGTCACGGGGCAGGGTCAAGGCCGGCCGATTTCGATTCTGCGGATGGGGCCGACGCCGGCGGACGCACTCACGTTGGCAGGCCAGATTCAGTTTAACTATGCCGGCGGATGGTACCATCCGCATTCGGCACTGGCGATTCGCCCGACGCCCGACCAGGCAGGCAATTATGATTTGTTCTTCCAACTCGGGTCGCAATTCAACTTCGCCGTGACTACCGGGACCGTCTCGCTCAGCAGCAGCAACATCCCGGGAGCCACCGGCACGCTCTTTGGGGATTCGATTTATCGGTTGACCATCATCGACCAGGGGGAGCGCGTGAGCGCCTCCAACCTGACCCGGATTGCCCATGGCCTGCGCAATCCCGCCGGGTTCGCCTTTCATCCGCGGTCGGGCGATTTGTATTTTGAGGACAACGGCATCGACGGCCTGGTCGATGCGAACGAACCGTTGAGCGCGGATGAACTGAATATGATTCCGGCCTCGGAAATCGGCCAAGCGCCCCTCAAGTTCTTCGGCTTCCCCACCAACTACATTGAATACCGGACGGGGCGGGTGATCGGCGGACGCGGCGTTCAACCCCTGGTGGCATTCCAACCATTGCCGGAGCCGCTCACGGGAGAGGAGAGTGAAGGGCCCAACGATATTACCTTCGCCCCCGTGGGCTTTCCGGACGGACTGAACCATGGGATATTCGTCGGCTTCCACGGCAAATTTAACCAGGGAGGGCTGAGCAATGAGGAGAACTCGGTGGTGTATGTCGACTTGGGCGTGACCAACTATTTCCATTTGATCGGGGCGAGACAACCGGAGATCGGTCACTTGGATGGACTGTTGGCGACGGAAGATTCGTTGTTCCTGGCCGATCTCGCCTCGAATGGAAATCTCAACAATGGCAACAAACGCGGCGTGATTTATCAGATCAAATCGCTCGTCCTGCCGGCGCTCCGCCTCCAATGGCTGGCTCAGCGGGTGGAACTCACCTGGGATTACGGCGTGTTGCAAAGTGCGGATCTCGCCACCGGACCATGGGATGATGTGCGGGATGCGACGAGCCCGTATGGGGTGGAGGTCGATCAATCCAAGAAATTCTTCCGCACCAGGAAGCCGTGAGCGACCGCCGGGGGTAAACCAGCCGACTCGGTGCTGCCTCGGCGCTCCAATCTCCCGAGCGCGGGCGGGAAAACTTCGGGCATCGAGGCTCCGACGATGCTCCTGGACACTTCCAGGGGAACCACGGATATCATCCGTGGTCCAGAATCCTCTCGCGCGTCCGCGAGGATTGACCGAAGGCTCCGCGTTTGTTTTCCTGCAGCGATGAACCGGGCCGCTTTTTACGGCGCTTGTGCGCTGGTTTGCCTCGCGCTCGCCGCCGGCGCGGCGGCTCCGCTGGCATGGTCGAATGGCTCGGGGTTCAGAAGCCTGGAAGTCCACCCGGGCGCCGGGGGCAAAGCGGGCTTTACGCTGATGGAGCCAACGGCGACCGGAATCTGGTTCACCAACACGCTGCAAGGCGAGGCGTCGGCCACCAATGCGGTGGCCCACAATGGCGCGGGCGTGGCCATCGGGGATGTGGATGGCGACGGCTGGCAGGATATTTACCTGTGCAACCTGCAAGGCCCGAATCGGCTCTATCGCAACCTGGGCGATTGGCACTTCAAAGAGATGGATCCGGGCGAAGCCGCCTGCCCGGATCAATTCTCGACCGGCGCAACCTTCGCCGATGTGGACGGCGACGGGGATCTCGATCTGCTCGTCAACGGCATTGCCGCCGGAACGCGGCTGTTTCTGAATGACGGAAGCGGCCGGTGGACGGAAGTGAAGGACTCAGGATTTTCGAGCACAGCTTCGGCCACTTCCCTGGCGGTGGCGGACATCGATGGGGACGGCGACCTGGACGTTTACTGCACGCATTACATCGACGTGATGCACTTGATCGATCCGACGACGCGTTTTTCGTTAATGAAACGAGAAGGCCGCTGGCTGGTGACCAAGGTCAACGATCAGCCGACCACCTCTGCCCGGTTGAAGGATCGTTTTGAAGCGCTCCCGGACGGCAAAGTGCGCGAACTGCCGGAAGTCCACGGACTCTATCGCAACGATGGCCACGGGCACTTCCGGGCGATCCAATTCGAGCCCGGCATGTTCTCGGACGAGTTGGGCCGGGCGATTGGGCCGTATCGGGATTGGGGATTGTCGGCCATGTTTCGCGATATCAACGGGGATGGCGCCCCCGATTTGTATGTGTGCAACGACAATGTCTCCCCGGATCGAATCTGGATAAATTCAGGCCAGGGAAGATTTCGGGCCATCGATCCATTCTGTTTTCGCCACACCAGCCGCTCATCCATGGGCGTGGATTTTGGCGACCTGGACCGCGATGGACACGATGATCTGATCGTGGTCGACATGTTGGCCCGGTCGCCGGAGAAGAGGATGACCCAACTCGTCAGAGATCTTCCCGACCCCAAGGAGCGTGAAGAGGTGGAAGCCAGGCCACAGTACAACCGGAACATGTTGTTCTTCGGAAGACCGGATGGATCGTATGTCGAAGCGGCCTTGCGGGCGGGCGTGGCGGCCACGGATTGGAGTTGGTGCCCGATCTTGATCGATGTTGACCTGGACGGTTTTGAGGATGTTCTGATCACGAATGGATTCGAGTATGATGTGATGGACCAGGACAGCCAGGATGAGCTGCACAACCCGCAGCATCGTTTGACGCGCAGTGAATTAAAGCGCTCCCTCCGGCGCCATCCCCCCTGGCACACGCCGAACGCCGCATTCCGCAATCGGGGTGATGGCACATTTGAGCCGATGAGCCGGCAGTGGCGCTTCGATCGGAACGGAGTTTCGTTCGGCATGGCGCTGGGCGATTTGGACAACGACGGGGATCTCGACGTGGTGGTAAATAATCTGAACGAGGCGGCCAGCCTCTACCGCAATGACGCAACCGCCGGGCGGATCGCGGTGCGCCTCAACGGGCTGCCACTCAATACCCAAGGCATCGGCTCGCGCATCCAATTGGTGGGCGGCGCGCTGACCCAGAGCCAGGAGATGATCTGCGGTGGCCGCTATTTGTCCGGCGACCAGGCCATGCGCGTCTTTGCCACGGACCCGAACTCCGGCAAACCAATGAGCCTGGAAGTGCGGTGGCGCAATGGACAACAGAGCACTGTCCCGAACGTGCAGCCTAATCGGATCTATGAAGTGGCGCAGACGCAAGCGCTCGCTCGCGCCAAAACCCCGGCTGCTCCCCCCGTCGAGCCATTTTTTGCCGACGTGACTCACCTCCTGGGACACGCGCACGTGGAGGACTCATTCGATGATTGGTCAAGGCAACCGCTGTTGCCTCGCCGTCTGAGCCGGCTGGGTCCCGGGGTGAGCTGGTACGATATTGACGGGGACGGCTGGGAAGACTTGATCGTAACCGCCGGCCGCGGCGGAAAGCTGGGAGTGTACACCAACGGCAAGGGAGAAAGCTTTCGTGCGCTGGCAGGCGCAGCGCCGCTTCCCGCCGATGGAGGCGCGATCCTGGGATGGCCCGATGGGCATGGCGGTCGAAAATTGCTCGTCGCCATCGCGAATGACGAGCTGAACCAGGGACAAGAGAGCGAGATAGAAGTTTACACCGGGGCGAGCATTGCCACGCCCGATCGCCTGCCGGCGGGAAAAGCCAGCATCGGTCCCATGGCCCTGGCCGACATCGATGGGGACGGAGACCTGGACTTGTTTGTGGGCGGACGATTCCGCGCCGGCCGCTACCCGGAGGCGGTCTCTTCCGCGATATGGATCAATGATCATGGCCGGCTGCAGCCGTCTCGCTCAGCTGGCGAACCATTTGAATCGGTCGGACTGGTCAGCGGTGCGACCTTCAGTGACCTGGATGGGGATGGCCAACCCGACCTGCTGCTGGCGCTCGAGTGGGGTCCGGTGCGGGTCTATCGAACTGTCCACGGAAGATTCGAGGACATGACCACGGCGTGGGGATTCGCGGGCCGGCCTGGCTGGTGGACGAGCGTCACGACCGGAGATTTCGATGGCGACGGCAAAATGGACGTGGCTGTGGGGAACTGGGGACGCAACACGATCTACGAGCTTTACGAGCCAGCCAAATTGGGCGTGTTCTATGGCGACTGGAATTCCGACGGCCAGGTCGAGCTGATTGAGGCCTGGCAGCGGGAGGCAAGCTGGTTTCCGGTGCGTCCTCGCGCCTGGCTGGCTGCGGCCCTGCCGGAACTGGCCAGCCAGTTTCCCACGCACCGCGCCTATAGTCAGGCGACGGTACGGGAAATCCTCGGAACCCGGTATGAGAACGCAAACATTCTCGAAGCCACTGAGCTTCAATCGGGCATCTTTCTCAACCGCGGATCGCATTTCGATTGGGTGCCGTTGCCGCGCGAGGCGCAACTGGCGCCGGCTTATTCCCTCAACGTCGGCGATTTCGACGGGGACGGAAATGAGGACCTGTTCCTCAGCCAGAATTGTTTTGGCACCGCTTCGGATCTTTCGCGCGATGATGGCGGGCGTGGCTTGTGGCTGCGCGGCAGTGGAGGCGGAACTTTCAGCGCGATGGACGCCAGCGTGAGTGGCATCAGGATTTACGGAGAACAACGAGGCGCGGCTCTGGCGGACTTTAATCACGACGGGCGGGTGGACCTGGCCGTTTCTCAGAATAATGGGCCGACGAAATTATACGTGAATCAGCGCGGCAAGCGGGGATTGCGCGTGGTGTTGCACGGCCCGGCGGCAAACCCCGAGGCCGTAGGCGCCCAAATGCGCGTGCTCTACGCGGGCGGTCACGCCGGTCCATGCCGGAGCGTCCAGGCTGGATCCGGCTACTGGTCCCAGGACGGCGCAGTCCAGGTGCTCGGCTGCGCCCAGGAGGCGTCGGCTCTTTGGATCCGTTGGCCCGGTGGCAGACAAGAAACCGTTCCGCTCGAGAAACATGCCTGGGAGGTGCGCGTCGATTTTAGTGCGAAACCCCAATAACCTTCACCCCCAAACGCGATGCTGACACGATTGAAACGCCCGCAGGAGAATCAACCGCTCCAGATCTGGATGGGCGCTGTTCTGCTTCTGATTCTGATCGCGCGGCAGGCCCTCTGCGGAGCCGACGCCGCCGCGGCCAGGCAAGTCATCAACCCGTTCGAATCGAACGAGGAGACGCTCCGTTCGCTGGAGAAGAAGAAGCAACAGCAGTTGCACGCTGCGAACAGCTGGAAGGTGTTTCATGACTTCCAGTTCTCCGACCACTACGCGGCCAGCGGTATTCGCTTTGAACATCATCCTGTGGATGACGCGGCCAAAAACTACAAAGCTGTCCATTACGACCATGGCACTGGTTTGGCCGTGGCGGACGTGGACGGCGACAGCCGGCTTGACCTTTATTTCGTCAATCAAATCGGGGGCAACCAGCTTTGGCGAAACCTGGGTGGCGGCAAGTTCGAAAACATCACGGCCACGGCGGGCGTGGGCCTGGAGGACAAGATCTGCGTCACCGCTTCATTCGCCGACGTGGACAACGACGGCCGGCCGGACTTGTTTGTCACCACCGTCAGAATGGGCAATTTCCTGTTCAAGAATCTCGGGGAGGGAAAATTCAAGGACATCACGGCGGAGTCGGGGCTGGAGCGCGTGGCCCGCCCTGCCCTGCATTCGTCGGGCGCGGTTTTCTTTGATTTCAACAATGACGGGCTGCTGGATTTATTCGTGGCGAACGTGGGGGTCTATACCACGAATGAAAAGGGCCGTGGGGGCTTTTACCTGGGACGCCGCGACGCGTTCCAGGGATGGCGTTTCCGGGACCGTAGTGAGCAAAGCGTTTTGTATCGAAACCTGGGCGGCGGAAAGTTCAAGGATGTCTCCAAGGAGATGGGACTGGAACATCGCGGATGGAGCGGGGACGCGACGTTTTGCGATTTGAATGAGGACGGCTATCCGGATCTTTATGTGCTGAGCATGTCGGGCCAGGACAAGTATTATGAAAATGATCGCGGCCAAGGATTTCTGGAAAAGACTGCAGCCTATTTCCCGAAGACACCCTGGGGGACGATGGGGGTGAAGTTTTTTGACTATAATTTGGACGGCCGGATGGACCTTTTCCTGACGGACATGCACTCGGACATGACCGGCGTGCAAATCAAAGCTGGAGAAAAGGATTACAGCGCCAGTTTCGAGAAGCGGAAAAGCGAGGCCTGGTGCTCGATCGAATGGTCCCAGGCCGATTTCGCGAGGGCTTCGAACAGCATCTTTGGAAATGCTTTTTATGAGAATCAAGGTCACGGCCGCTTCCTCGAGGTGTCGGACAAGCTCGGCGTGGAAACTTTCTGGCCTTGGGGCATGAGCGTCGCCGACCTGAACGCGGACGGCTACGAGGATGTCTTCGTCAGTGCCGGGATGGGATATCCGTTACGCTATGCCATCAACTCGGTCTTGCTCAACGAAGAGGGCCGACGGTTCGTGGACAGTGAATTCATTCTGGGGGTGGAGCCGCGCCAAACCAACCGGATTGAAAAGGAATTCTTCACCCTGGATTGCTCCGGAGAAGACCGGAAGAACCCGCTTTGTCGTGAAAGAACCGGGCTCGTCACCGTGATGGGCTCGACCAGTTCGCGCTCCTCGGCGGTCCTGGATTTGGACGAGGATGGTGACCTGGATATCGTGACCAATGAATGGAACGATCATCCCCAGGTGCTGATCAGCAATTTGTCGGACAAAAAGCCGATCCATTATTTGAAAGTCAGGTTGATCGGCACTCTTTCCAATCGCGACGGACTTGGCGCCACGATCAAGGTCCATTGCGGCTCCAAAATCCACACCCGCTACCACGACGGAAAATCCGGTTACCTTTCGCAAAGTTCGATGCCGCTCTACTTCGGATTGGGCGATGCCACCCGGATCGACCGCCTGGAAGTGCGTTGGCCTTCCGGCAAAACGCAAATTCGGACGGAGGGAATTCCGATCAACACGCTGCTCACGATCACAGAAGAGCATTGATCACTGAGGAGTCCGCGGGCTAGACGACGCGCGGGCCGTTTGGAGCAGTGCGCCGGCAAAGCGCAGCGGCGACGGCGCTTTGCTTGTGCAGGAACTGCGCGCCTAGCGTGCCAAAGCGGGCTCGCGCTTCGCTTGCCCCCGCACTCCAAAGGAAACGGGACGATAACCGGCGTGCTGATACTCGGGCGCTTCCGGCACAAAACTCTCGTTAAATCTGGGTGGCGGCGCCTCCAGCACGTTTTCCTGGGCGGACACGACATGACCGGCATCATGGACCAGGCCATGGATCAGGCATCCAGAGACTTCTTTGGCGCCGGCGTTCACGGCCAGCTCGTATCGGGGGAATCCTTTGAGGCCCGTGTCCAGCTGATTATCAACAAAGATGCAATTGGCGTAGCGACTCTCGTTCCCCATGTCGTCCACTCCGTTACGATTCTTCGTAAACGTACAGTCCCGCACGACGGCGCGGGAATTCCAGAAAATGGTCAACACGCCGTTGTTCACAAACGGCCGCTCGCCCGAATTTTTGGCGACGACGTCTTCGCCCGTATTGGAGATGTTGCCGACGAACAAACAGTTGACGATGCGCGCGGAGCTTCCGGCCAACAGGTCGATCGCGGCGCCGGTCCCCTGCGCGCGGTTCCTGAAAAACTCACAATTCTCGATCAAGACCGGGTTCTGGTCGTGTCCCTGTTGCTGGACCGAGATGCCGGCGCCGCACGGGCTGGCAAAGTTGTCGATGATTTCGACGTTTTGGATGGTCGGGCTGGAGCGGCCAAAGATTTTGATCCCTCCGCCATCGGCGAAAAAAAAGAGGTTCTTGGGCACAGTCACGTCCGGCTCCATTTGCGTCGTCAGTCGCCTGGTCACAAAGCCATTCGCCCCGGTAATGCGAAATCCTTTCAGCACGGTGTTGGAGGAGATCCCGTCGCCAAAATAGACGACATGGTTAACCACGGCCGGGAACCCGGGCTCGGAGGGAACGGCCAATTGGGCGTTGGCGGCGGTGAGGGTGACCGAACCGACCGCCTCGAGCTGGATGCCTTCGTGGATTTTGTTGAACCAAATCAGGGCCTGGCGCTTGCTGTCCGGCCGATACTCGCCGGCGTGAACTTTCACGACTTTGTTCGTTTTATTTTTCGCCGCCTGCTGCAAGGCTTCCTGGATGTTGTCGCCTGGAAAAACGTGATAAGCATCCTGGGACGGGCTGATAGCGGCGCCAACGCGCACCACAGACAGTCCAAAGCAGATGAGAATTTGTGGGCCAAACCGCTTCACCTTGCCAGGATCATCATCTGCCCGTGCCGAATCGACAAGCCATTTTGAAATTGAAACTCCGGCGCGCGGACGTTCCCCGTCCGCAGCACGTGCCCGGAACAGGCGGCGTCGATCGATCTGGGCGGTCGACTGCGGGCGAAGCGCTGCGGGACAGGACGGCCTGCGGTCCACCGGCGCGCGGACAGTCCCCGTCCCCCAGGACGCCGCTCTGGCTGGGACCTCAGGAGCTGGTGTGATCGTGGTTTTCTCTCATGCTTGACCGGGAAATTGCGCTCTGTTTTGCTGGAACGATGCCGATTCGCCGCCTGCTCCTCCTCCTGACCCTGCTCTGCTCCGAGGGCTGCGAGCGCCAAACCTCCGGGCCGTCGCGGGCACCCACCGACCAGCCGCCCGCGCCACCGAAGGCTGAGCTCATGCCATTGCCCAACATGGTCCTGATCAAAGCCGGCACTTTCCTGCGAATTAAATATCCCGTCACTCTCACTCGCGATTTTTGGCTGGGAAAATATGAAGTCAGGCAAGGGGAATATGCGGCGGTCATGGGAAAAAACCCCAGCCATTTCCCGGGCGACACCAATCGCCCGGTGGAGAAATTGAGCTATTTCGATGCGGTGGCGTATTGCGCGGCGCTGACCAGGCGTGAACGCGAAGCGGGCCACTTGCCAGTCGCTTACGAGTATCGGCTCCCCTCGGAAGGCGAATGGGAATATGCCTGTCGAGCCGGCACGACCAACCTCTTCAGTTTCGGCGACGCCGTGACCGAGGCGGAGCAATACGCCTGGGCAATGGAAAACAGCGATGAAACGACGCATCCGGTGGGGCAGAAACGTCCCAACCCGTGGGGACTGTATGACATGCACGGCAACGTTTGGGAGTGGTGCAACGATTGGTTCGCCCCTTATCCGCCGACGGCGGTGACGGACCCGCCGGGGCCGGCCGAGGGCAAATACAAAGTGTTCCGAGGCGGGGGTTGGAATCATGCGATAGATTTTGCGCGCTCCTCCAGCCGTTTCATGATGTCGCCTTCCAACGGGATCTATTTTGTTGGCTTCCGCCTCGCCCTCAGCCAGAAGCCGGCGTCGCCAACTCAAAAATAAAAAGATTTTGATAAACAAGCTTGCCAAGGCGGAGAAAATATGAAATGAGTTGCAACCGTCCATGTAGCCATTGCAGTGAACCCTCAGAGGGCATGGCAATTAGTTTTCCAGCGAGATTAGCGCTTGGAATTCTGGCGGTCGATACGCGCCAGCGAGCAGTCCGTACAACTGCGCGAAGCAACCATGCCTGTCGGCCCGAAGGACCACCTCCGCGTCTCAACACCGCCCCGGAATACCTCAGATGCTTCCAGGGGACCGATCAACCGAAGCTGATCCGTATCAACCCGAACCCAGCGTCCTATGAACAAATCCCTCCTCAGAGCGCTGCCGGCCCTCGCCCTCGGCCTATTCGAATTCAATGCGGCAGCCAACGACATTGAACCGGGAAAAGAATTCTACACGGTCCGCCGCGCCCCCAATCCCATCGTCCTGGACGGAAGTCTCTCCGAGTGGACGGGAGTCCCCGTGCTCGCCGATCCCAAATTCGCAGTGCCCAAATTCTCCGGCACCAACCCGGCGCCCAATTACGTCTTGTTCGAAGAATATAACGGTGGGATCTGGACCGGGCCGGACGATCAAACCTCGGCGGTTCAATTGGTCTACGACGATGATAACGTTTACCTGGGGATCGTCGTGACCGACGATTATCATGAGAACTCAGCCAATAGCGCCTGGAACGGCGATTCGGTTCAGTTGATGATTGCCAGCGCCGACCGGACCGCGCAGGTGGCGCTTTACAACTACGCGCTGGGCGGGGTCGAGGGCAACCTCGGGAGTGTGATTGTCGAGCATGAGGCAGGCCCGGGTGGAACCGATGCTGTCATTACGCGGGACGCCACCACCAAACGGACCACTTACGAAATTAAACTGCCGAAGGCGTCTCTCGGCCTGACGACGTTGAAAGGAGGACCGCAATTTGGACTCGGTATGGCGATCAATGACGGCGATGCTGGCCCGGGGCAGAACGGCCAAAAAGGCTGGGGCGGATTGGGCGCGCACGCGATCGTTTTTCTCAAAACGCCATCGGAAACCGCGCTGATCACGCTGGCCAAGGGGAATGACATTGAACCTGGCAAGGAATATTACACCGCCACACCCGCCCCCAATCCCATCGTCCTGGATGGCAGCCTCTCCGAGTGGACGGGAGTCCCTGTGCTCGCGGATCCCAAATTCGCGGTGCCAAAATTCTCAGGCACAAACGAGAATCCCAATTACGTCTTGTTTGAAGAGTATAATGGAGGGATCTGGACCGGGCCCGACGATCAAACCTCGGCAGTCGAGATCGTGTGGGACGCTGACAATGTCTACTTCGGTTTCGTGGTGACCGACGATTACCATGAGAACTCCGCCAATAGCGCCTGGAATGGCGATTCGGTTCAGTTGATGATTGCCAGCGCCGACCGGACGACGCAGGTGGCGCTTTACAACTACGCACTGGGCGGGGTCGAAGGCAACCTCGGGAACGTGATTGTCGAGCACGAAGCAGGCCCGGGAGGGACGGACGCAGTCGTGGCACGCGACGGCGTCAACAAGAAGACCTATTACGAAATAAAACTGCCGGCCTCTTCACTTGGCATGACGCCACCGTTGACCAACGGAACACAATTCGGACTGGGCATGGCCATCAATGACGGCGATTCCGGCGCGGGTCAAAACGGGCAAAAGGGCTGGGGTGGATTGGGGGCGCACTCGATCGTTTTTCTCAAAACGCCATCGGAAACCGCGCTGGTGACCCTGGGGACTGCTCCGGCCGGGAGTGATCTCATCTTCCTCTCGGCGATTAATCCAACCGTCGATACGTTCTCGTTCCGGGCGAACGACAAAGGGGTATCAATTGTGGATCCCGCCACTGCCAAACTGACGATCGATGGCCAGCTCGTCACCCCGATCACGCCGAGCCCCAAGGTACTTGACGCGACCGATTTCACCTACAAACCCGCGCCTCCCTTCACGGCCGGCAACCACACTTACCTAATCGAGATCAAGGATACCCATGGCAACCTCGTCACTTCCCCGGGGACTTTCCGAACGCCCGTTTACATTACCTTGACCCGGGCGGACCAGGCCTTATCCGTCGACACGACCAAGCCAGGCTTCATCTGGCGGGTGTTCGAAAATCCAATCTTCACTCCGACGAACCTCGATCAAGCCGAGTTGGCGTTGGCCGGGAACTTGAGGGATGAATTTGGCGAACTGCTGGAGAACTTTGCCGACCCGACCGCGGTCGGGATTGCCTCCGGCACCGGAGTCACGGACGGTCCGCTGGTAAGATTTGAGATCCCCTCCGTCATCAATCTCAGCCAAGTCGGTAACGATACGACCGGCGATTTTACGCCGGACGATCAAATGCCTGGAATCCCAGGCCTCTTCTCGAACCCGGACGACGGGATCGATGCAGAGATTCTCACCTTCATCGAGCTGCCCGTGGGGCTGATCACCATGGGAATAACCAGCGACGATGGGTTCCGCACTCACGCCGGCCAAATCGCGGATCCGAACGCCAGGGTGTTGTTGGGTCAGTCGGACGTGGCCTCAGCCAGCATCTTCAGCTTCGTGGTGCAGTATGCCGGGGTTTACCCGTTCCGCACCATCTGGCAGGAAGGGGTTGAGGCTGCGAACATCGAATGGTATTCGGTGAAAGCCGATCGGAGCAAGGTGCTCCTGAACGACACGGTGAACGGCGGCCTGAGAGCTTACCGGGTGGGCACACTCCCCAGCAAACCCCACCTGGCCGTGCGGGTCGTCAGCGGTCGAGTCGAAGTCACCTGGACCGAATCGGGAGCGTTGTTGCAAGAATCCACCGACCTGAAAATGTGGACCGACCTGACGACCGCCTCCTCACCCTACAGTGTCACGCCCGGCCCGCGTCCATTCGTCTTCTATCGGCTGAAGAAATAGGCTCTTCAATCGCCGCGGTTTGTGATGTCCTTGGTCACGTTCGATTTCTTGTGGGTTTCGAACCAGTCCAGGGTGGCGACGATGCTGGCGATTTGGTGGCTGGGCCGCTGGCTGACCCCGTGGGTCTCGCCCGGAACGCGGGCGAGAACGGCTTCCACCTTCCGGAGCTTGAGCGCCTGATAGTATTGTTCGGACTCAGAAATCGGGGTCCGAGGCGTATTCAAGGTCAAACAGGTCCGCCGGTTTGAGTCGCTCGATTGCGCCGGCCGACAGGAAAGACCCTCCGGCGAGCCAAAGGACGGAAAGGACGAAGGAGACGGTGGGACGGGTCTTCATGATCTGGTTTTGGGAAAACTGGCCAGGGCCTGCGGCAAAGTCAATCAGAGGAGAGGAAGAATATTTGCGATTTTAGATTTGCGATTTGCGATTGAAAGGAAGCGCGTTGAGAGGACTCTTCACTAAATCCGCAATCCGCAATCCGCAATCCGCAATCCGCAATCCGCAATCGCAAATTCCTCAAGCCCTGCGTCGTTCGGTGAACCAGCGAATCATCACGTAGAAGACCGGCGTCAGGAAAATGCCGAAAAACGTCACACCCAACATGCCGCTAAAGACGGCGGTGCCGAGCGCGCGTCGCATTTCCGCGCCGGCCCCCTTGGCCAGGACCAGCGGGATCACCCCGAAGATGAAGGCAAAAGACGTCATCAGAATCGGCCGCAAACGCAGGCGGCTGGCCTCGATGGCCGCGTCTGCGCGCGACAGCCCGGCGTCCTGGCGTTGCTTGGCAAACTCGACGATCAGGATGGCGTTCTTGCAGGCCAGCCCGACCAACACGACGAAGCCGATTTGCGTGAAAATGTTATTGTCCAGGCCGCGCCATCCAACGCCGGTAATCGCGCTGAGCAGGCACATCGGTACGATCAGGATAATGGCCAGCGGCAGCGACCAGCTTTCGTATTGCGCCGCCAGGGTGAGAAAGACGAACAGGACGCAGAGGGGGAAGATGTAGATCGCCGTATTCCCGGCCAGGATCTCCTGGAGAGTCAGCTCGGTCCATTCGAAGCCCATGGTGGGCGGAAGTTTTTCCTTGGCCAGTTGCTCCATGATCGCGATGGCCTGGCCGGAGCTGGTTCCGGCAATGGAACTACCCGTCAGCTCAGCCGAGGGAAACATGTTGTAACGAACGATTCTGTCCGGACCGACCGAGTCACGCACCGAAACGAGGGTCCCCAGCGGCACCATCTGTCCCGAGCCGTTGCGCGTCTTGAGTTCGAGAATGCCCGCAGGTTCGCGGCGAAACGGCGCGTCGGCCTGGGCCGTGACCTGGTAGGTGCGCCCGAAAAGATTCAAATCATTCACGTAGAGTGAGCCCAGGTAGATTTGCAGCGTGTCGAAGACCTGGCTCAGCTCGACGCGCATGGCCTTGGCCTTAATCCGGTCCACATCCACCTGAAGCTGGGGCACGTTGGCGCGAAAGGAGGTCAATACCCCTTGCAGCAGGCCCTGTTGATTGGCGGCGTTCATCAAGGCGACCGTGGCCGCCTGCAAGGCGGGCAGCCCGGCGCCCCCGCGGTCCTGCACCTGCATCTTGAAGCCGCCGATGATGCCCAATCCGCTGACCGCCGGGGGCGGGAAAACGCCGACAAAAGCCTCCTGGATCACCGAACAGCGCCGCCGCAACTCGGCCGCGACCGCCTCGCCGCTTAGGCCGCTTTTGGTCCGCCGATCAAAGTCGTCGAGGATGACGAAAATGGTGCCGGCATTGGGGCTGGCGGTCAGGCTGATCGGGGAGAGGCCGGCCAGATCGATGGTCGCCTTCACGCCTGGCGTGTCCCTGGCAATCCGGCTGATTTGGTCAACGACCACTTCGGTGCGCTCGAGCGAGGCGGCATCGGGCAATTGGGCAATCATCGCGACGTAACCTTTGTCCTGCGTCGGGATGAAGCCGGTGGGCACCTTTTGAAAGCCAAGATAAGTCAAAGCGAGCAATCCCAAATATCCCGCCAGCGTGGCCGCGCTCACCCGAATGAGCCGCCCGACCATGCGGCTGTAAGCGGCGCTGCTTCGAGCGAAGAGCTGGTTAAACCCGCGGAAGAACCAGCCGAGCGTTCCCTCCAGCAAGCGGTTCAACCAATCATGCCGCGCTTGAGGTGGCTGCAACAACAAGGCGCACAACGCCGGGCTGAGGGTCAACGAATTGAAAGCCGAGATCAGCGTGGACACGGCAATGGTCAAGGCGAACTGCCGGTAGAATTGGCCGGTAATCCCGCTGATGAACGCGGTGGGCACGAAGACGGCGCTCAGCACCAGGCCGACCGCCACCACCGCGCCGCTGACTTCGCCCATCGCTTTGCGGGTTGCGTCGCGCGGCGTGAGGCCCAGCGCAATATTGCGCTCGACGTTTTCCACCACCACGATGGCGTCATCCACCACGATGCCGATGGCCAGCACCAGGCCGAAGAGGGAAAGATTGTTCAGGGAAAACCTCATCGCCGCCATCGCGGCAAAGGTGCCGATCAGGGAAACGGGCACGGCCAGCAAAGGGATGATCGAGGCGCGCCAGCTTTGCAAAAAGATCAGCACCACCAGGATCACCAGCATCATCGCTTCCGCCAGCGTCTGGAGGACCGCGCGAATGGAATCGCGGGTGAAACCGGTCGTATCGAAAACAATCCGGTATTCCAGGCCCGGCGGAAATCGTTCCTTGAGCTTCTCCATCGTGGCGTGCACGGCGTCCGACGTTTCGATGGAGTTGGAGCCGGGCAATTGAAAGATTCCCAGCGAGGCATTGGGCTGGCCATTGAGCTTGCTGTCCATGCTGTAATCCCGGGCGGCCAGCTCCACCCGCGCCACGTCCCGCACGCGGGTGATCTGACCGTCGGCCCCGCTTTTGATCACGATGTCGCCGAACTGTTGCTCATCGGTCAGGCGGCCCTGCGCGTTGACCGTCAGCTGAAAAGCCACGCCATGGGACATGGGCGGCTGGCCGATCACGCCGGCGGCCACCTGGACATTTTGCTCACGGATGGCGTCGACCACGTCACTGGCCGTGAGACCGTTGGCCGCAACCCGTTCCGGGTCGAGCCAGACCCGCATGCTGTAATCGCGCGCGCCGAAGATGGTGACGTTGCCGACTCCCGGCAGGCGGGCCAACGCGTCCTTGACCTGCAAGTAGGCGTAGTTGTCGATGTAGAGCTTGTCGTAGCGGCCTTGCGGGGAGATCAGGTTGACCACCAGGGTGATGTCCGGCGAGCGTTTCGCGGTGGTCACGCCCAGCCGGCGCACTTCCTCCGGCAACCGCGGTTCCGCCACCGCGACGCGGTTCTGCACCTGCACCTGCGCCTTGTCGATGTCGGTCCCGAGCTTGAAGGTGATCGTCAGCGTCATGCTGCCGTCGCCGGCGCATTGCGCCGACATGTAAAGCATGTTTTCCACCCCGTTGACTTCCTGTTCGATCGGCGCCGCCACGGTGTCGGCCAGCACTTGTGGGTTTGCCCCGGGATAGCGCGCCGTCACCACCACCGTGGGCGGCACAATGTCGGGAAACTGCGCGATGGGGATTTGGAAAAGCGCCAGGCCACCAACGATCACGAGCACAACCGACAGCACGGTCGCAAAAATCGGGCGGTCGATGAAGAAGAGGGAGAATCTCATGTCGGGTCAGGCGGGAACGACGAGCCAGCACGGCACAGGATCATGGTGAGGTGTCCGACGCCGGCCCGGTTTGCACCATCGTCGAATTCATCCGTTTCGGAATGACTTTGGCGCCCGGCCGCAGGCTCATCAGGCCATTGACCACGACCCAGGCCTCAGGACGGATCCCCTCGCGCACCACGCGCAATCCGTCGATCACCGGCCCCAGCTTCACCGTCTGGTAATCCACCTGGTCCTGGTCATTGAGCAGATAGACGAATTTTTGCCCCTGGTCCGTGCCAATGGCCTGCTCCGGCACGAGCAGGGCCTGGTACTTCCCGCTGCCCGGCACGCGCACCCGCGCGAAGAAACCCGCCTGCAACAACCGATCCGGACCGGGATTGCGGAACACGCCGCGCACCCGCAGTGTCCCGGTCGTCGTGTCCACGCGGTTGTCGACAAAATCCAGGAGACCTTTGTGGGGGAAACCCGTTTCATTGGCCAGCTCCAGTTCACAGGGCACCCGACCTGCCCAGATGTTCTCGCTCTGGCCTTCGCGGGCCAATTGCTGGTATTTCAGGATCGACCGTTCGTCCGCATCGAAATAGCAATAGACCGGGTCGAGCGAGACAATCGTGGTGAGCAAGGTGGCCTGGCCCTGGTTGCCGTTGACCAGGTTGCCCTCCGTCGTGAGCTTGCGACTAATCCGCCCGCCGATCGGCGCGGTGATCTGGGTGTATTCCAGGTTCAACCTGGCCACCTCGAGCGAAGCGCGGGCCGACTGCAGGCCCGCCTCGGCCTGGCGTTTGGCTTTGCTGCGCGTGTCCGCTTCCTCCTCGGAAATGGCGTTCGACTTGAGCAGGCGTTCGGCCCGCGCCAGTTCGTTGATTGCCAGTTCGAGCCGGGTTTGCGCCTGTTTCAGCTCGGCTTCCGCCCGCTCCAGGTCCGCCTGGTAAGGACGCGGGTCGATCACAAAGAGCAAATCGCCCTTTTTGACCTCCGCGCCATCTTTGAAGTGGACCGATTGGAGATAGCCGGTCACCCGCGCCCGGACCTCGACCATGTCGACGGCTTCGAGCCGGCCCGGGTAGACATCCCATTCGATGACTTCCCGCTGCGTCGGCTGATGGGCCGTCACGGGCGGCGGCGGCCCCGAGGCGCGCGGGTTGGCTTTGTAACAGCCGCTGGCCAGCAGGCAAAGCGCCGCCAGGTGGCCGCAAACATGGAACTTAATCTGTGACATCATCAAGCTCTGAACTTCTGCCGCAAATGCTCGAATGCCAGGTAAACCACCGGCGTGGTATAGAGGGTCAGGACCTGGGAGAACAGCAACCCGCCCACCACCGCGATGCCCAAGGGGCGGCGTAACTCCGCCCCCGTTCCCATGCCGAGGGCGAGCGGAGTGGCGCCCAACAGCGCAGCCACCGTCGTCATCATGATGGGACGGAATCGAATGACGCAAGCCTGATAAATGGCTTCGTCCGGACTGAGCTTTTCGTGCCGTTCCACTTCGAGCGCGAAGTCGATCATCAGGATGGCATTTTTCTTCACGATGCCCATCAGCAGAATGATGCCGATGAAGGAGACCAGGGAAAGATCGTATCCGCAGAGCATGAGCGCGAGCAGCGCGCCCACTCCCGCGGAAGGCAGGGTCGATAAAATGGTGATGGGATGAATCAGGCTTTCGTATAACATGCCCAAAACGATGTAGACCGCGACCAGCGCCGCGGCGATCAACAGAGGCATATTGGCCAGCGAAGCCTGGAATACCTGGGCCGTCCCCTGGAAACTGCCTTGGATTCGCGCCGGCATTTTCAACTCTTCCGCCGCCTTCTGGATGATGTCGGTCGCCACCCCCAAAGCCACACCGGGAGCCAGGTTGAAGGAAATGGTCACGGCGGGAAACTGTCCCTGATGATTGACCGACAGGTTGGCATTGACCGGTCGGAACTGCGCCACGCTGGCCAGGGGGATTTGCTGACCGGTGGAGGATTTCACATGGATCAACTTCAGCGCGGACGGGTCCATCTGAAATGCCGGATCCAGTTCGAGAATCACATGGTGCTGGTTGTATCGTTGGTAGATGGTGGAGACCTGCCGCTGACCGAACGCGTCGTAAAGTGTGTTGTCGATGGCCATCGGCGAGACCCCCAGTCGGGCGGCGGCGGCGCGATCGATCACCACGCTGGCTTGCAGGCCGCCGGTCTGCTGATCGCTGCTCACGTCTTTGAGCTCGGGCGCCCGGCGGAGCGCGTCCACCAGCAAGGTCGACCAGTGATTCAATTCCCCCAGGTCGGCGGCCTGGAGGGCATATTGGAATTGCGCTTTGCCAAAACGGCCACCGACCCGGATGTCCTGCACCGCCTGGAGGAATAAATTGACGCCGCCGACCTGGACGAGCTGGCGGCGCAACCGAGCGGCTTCAGGGTGATGAACATGCGACCGTTGTTGACGGTGGAGCTGCCCGAGGACGCCCCGATAAACGAGCCGAGCGTGGCCACGGCGGGATCGGCCAACAGGATTCTCGCCACCTTGTCCTGCAACTCCGCCATCGCCGCAAAGGAAATGTCCTGGGCCGCCTCCGTCACCCCCATCAGGATGCCCGTATCCTGCTGCGGAAAGAATCCTTTCGGCACCGCTCGGTAAAGCCAAATGGTGGCCCCCATCGTCACCAGGGTCACCAGCAGGATGAACCGTTGGTGCCGCAGGACCCAGCGCAGCCCCGCCTCATATCCACCGAGCAGCCATTGGAAAGCCCGCTCGCAAGCCCGCTGGAAGATCCCCGCCCTGGCGTAGGATGATTCCGCCCTCAAAAAGCGCGAGCACAACATCGGAGTGAGGGTCAGGGAAAGGAGACCCGAGACGAGGATGGCCGCGCTCAAGGTGACGGCGAACTCGTGAAATAATCGGCCGATCAGTCCGCCCATGAACAACAGCGGAATGAAAACTGCCACCAGGGAAGTGCTCATGGAGATGACCGTGAACCCAATCTGCCTGGCTCCCTTGAGCGCGGCCATCATCGTGGCATGGCCTTGCTCGGTGAAGCGGAAGACGTTTTCGATCACCACAATGGCGTCGTCCACCACGAAACCGACGGAGATGGTGATGGCCATCAAGGAGAGGTTGTCCACGCTGTAATGCAGCAGGTACATGATGGCAAAAGTCCCCGCCAGGGCCAGCGGCACCGTGATGCTGGCGATGAACGTCGGCCAGAAGCGACGCAGAAAAAGAAAGATGACCATCACCACCAGCGAGATGCTCAGCAACAGTGAAAATTGCACGTGGTTGACCGAGGCCCGGATCGTCGTGGTCCGATCGCTGATCGGCTGAATCTTGATGGACGGCGGCAGCCACTTCTCCAGCTGCGGGAGCACGGCGCGAATGCGATCCACGGTCGCAATGACGTTGGCCGCCGCTTGCTTCTGGACAATGATCAGCACCGCCCGTTTCGTCCCCACCCAGCCGGCCAGCCGGCCGTTCTCCACCCCGGCCACGACCCGGCCCAGGGAACTGAGCTTGACCGGGATGTTGCGGCGCTGCGTCAGGATCAGGTCCTCGTAGTCCCTGGCCTCGCTCAGTTGGTCATTGCTCGTCACCGTGTAGGCAGTCGCCGCGCCGTCAAAGCTCCCTTTCGGCGCATCCAGGTTGACCTGCCCGAGCAAGGTGCGGATCTCCTCCAGACTCAAGCCGGTCGACGCCAATGCGCCGGGGTTGAGCTGCACGCGCACGGCGGACTTCTCCGCCCCGCTGATGAAGGCCTGGCTGACCCCCTCCACCTGGCTGAGCCGTTGGCCCACGATGGTGTCAGCATATTCGAAAACTTCCGTCGCCGGCAAGGTCTCCGAAGTCATGGCCAGCACCATGATCGGCGCATCGGCCGGATTGATTTTGCGATAAGTAGGCGGGTTCGGCAGGTTGAACGGCAAGTCGGTCGCGGCGGCATTGATCGCCGCCTGGACATCGCGCGCCGCCCCGTCGATCTTCCGGTTCAGGTCAAACTGAATGGTCACCGAGGCGCCCCCCAGGGTGCTGACCGACGTGATCTCCGACACGCCGGAAATCTGGGCGAGGTGCCGTTCCAACGGGGCGGCGACCGACGAGGCAACCGTGGCCGGATCCGCGCCCGGCAGCGAGGCCGACACCATGATCACCGGAAAATCGACCCGCGGGATCGGAGCGACCGGCAGGAAACGATACGCCACCAGGCCCATGAGAAACAACCCGGCCGCCAGCAGGGATGTCCCGACCGGTCGGCGAATAAATGGCTCGGACACGTTCACTGGATGGTGGGATCGGTTCCCCCGAGCAGGGGCGAAGACACTCCCGGCGCCAGCCGGCCGGGCCGCTCCGCCTCCGGCAGGCCGACGGCGGCGCGCCAACGCCGCAAACGCCGCCCCAATCGATCCAGGTAAAGATAAATGACCGGGGTCGTGTAGAGCGTCAGGAATTGGGAAAGCAGCAAGCCGCCGACGATCGAGAGACCGAGCGGGCGCCGCAACTCGGAGCCGGTTCCTTCCTGCAACGCCAGCGGCAACGCGCCGAGCAACGCCGCCATCGTGGTCATCATGATGGGACGGAAGCGCAACAGGCACGCTTGAAAAATCGATTGGTCCGGCGGCAATCCCTCGACGCGCTCGGCTTCCAGGGCGAAATCGATCATCATGATGGCATTCTTCTTCACGATGCCGATCAGCAGCACGATCCCGATCAGGGCAATCAGGGAGAGATCGTAGCCGCAGACCCACAAGGCCAGCAGGGCACCGACTCCCGCCGAGGGCAGACTGGAAAGAATGGTGATCGGGTGAATGTAACTCTCGTAGAGCACACCCAGCACAATGTAGATCACGACGATCGCGGCGAGGATGAGGAACGGCTCGCTTTTGAGCGATGAACGAAATTCCGCGGCGCTGCCCGAGAAGGTTGTGACCACCGTCTCGGGCAGGCGAATGCCCTTTTCCGCCTGCTGAATGGCATCAACCGCCGCGCCCAGCGAGACGCCCGGGCGCAAGTTGAACGAGAGCGTCACCGCCGGGAACTGGCCTTGATGAACGATGGCCAGGGGGGCCGTGCCGGTGATCACCCGGGCAAACGCGCTCAAGGAAACCATCTGCCCGGTCGAGGACTTGACGTAAATCTGCTTGAGGGATTCGGGCGTGAGTTGAAAGTCCGGCTGGGCTTCGAGAATGACCCGATACTGGTTGAGTTGGGTGAAAATGGTGGAGACCTGGCGCTGGCCCAGGGCGTCATAAAGCGTATCGTCGATGGCCTGGGGGAGAACATTAAGCCGGGCGGCTTTCTCGCGATCCACGTCCACTCTGACTTGCAGGCCGCCGGATTGCTGGTCGGTGGCCACATCGGTCAATTGACGCAGGGCGCGAAGTTTTCCAAGAAGCCGGGGCGCCCAATCCGCCAGTTCGGCTTCATCGGCGTCCTGCAAGGTGTACTGATATTGGGTGCGGCTGACGCGGCTGTCGATCTGCACGTCCTGCGCCGCCTGCATGAACAGGGCCATGCCCTCCAGGTTTTTCGTCGCTTCGCGCAGCCGATCGATGATCTCGCTGGCGCTGGCGCGGCGCTGGGCGCGTGGCTTGAGGTTGATGTAGAGGCGCCCGGAATTGACCGTGGCGTTGACCGTCCCGGCCCCGACAAACGACGCGACGCTCACCACCTCCGGGTCCTGGCGCACCAGGTCGACAAGGTCACGCTGCCGTTGCACCATCGCCTTGAAGGAAATGGTTTGCGCGGAATCGGTCACCCCCAGGATCAAGCCGGTATCCTGCTGGGGCAGGAGGCCTTTTGGCACCAGCACGTAGAGCCAGAGGGTCGCCACCAGAGTGGCGATCGCCACCATCAGGGTGAAGGCCTGATGGGCCAGGACCCAGCGCAATCCGCGCTCATACGCGCCCAGCAGGGCCTGGAACATTCTTTCCGTCGCCAGGTAGAACCGGCCCTGTTTGCTTTTCTCCTCCGCCTCCAACAGCCGCGCGCACATCATCGGCGTCAAGGTCAGGGACACGATCGCCGAGACGACCACCGCCACGCTCAGGGTGATGGCAAATTCGCGGAAGAGGCGGCCCACAATCCCGGTCATGAAGAGGAGCGGGATGAAGACCGCGACGAGCGAGACGCTCAGGGAAATGACGGTGAACCCGATTTGCCTCGCTCCCTTCAGGGCCGCCTGCAGCGGCGGATCGCCCGCCTCGATGAACCGGACGATGTTCTCGATCATCACGATGGCGTCATCCACGACAAAGCCGGTGGAAATGGTCAACGCCATGAGCGAGAGGTTGTCCAGGCTGAAGCCCGCCAGTTTCATCACCCCGAATGTGCCAATCACCGCCAGCGGCAGCGCCACGCTCGGGATGACCGTCGCCCAGAACTTGCGCAAGAAGACGAAGATGACCATGACGACCAGGCCCACCGTCAGCAGCAACGTCGATTGCACGTCGGCCACCGAGGCGCGGATTGTCTCCGTCCGGTCGGTGAGAATGGAGACCTTCACCGAGGGGGGGATGGCCGAGCGCAGTTTCGGCAACAGCGCCTTCACGCGGTCGGCCGTTTCGATGATGTTGGCTCCGGGTTGACGTTGCACGTCGAGGATGACGGCGGGCCTCTGGTTGACCCACCCGCCCATGCGGATATTCTCCACATTGTCGATCACTGCGCCGATGTCCCGGATGCGCACGGGCGATCCGCCCTTGTAGGCGATGCTGACATTGCCGTATTCCGTGGCGGAAAAAATCTGGTCGTTCGCGCTGATGGAGTAGGACTGTCGCGGGCCGTCGAAACTGCCTTTCGGCGCGTTGACATTGTTTTGCACCAGGGCCGCGCGCACGTCCTCAAAACTGAGGCCCAGGCCGGCGAGGGCCGCGGGATTGACTTGCACGCGAACGGCGGGCTTTAAATTGCCCTCGATGGTCACCAGGCCGACGCCGCTCACCTCGCTCAATTTTTGCGCGAGCACCGTATCGGCCAAATCGTTGACCTTCTCCAACGGCAGCGTGTCCGAGCTGATTTGCAGGGTAAGGATGGGCGTATCCGCGGGGTTGACCTTGCTGTAGGTCGGAGGATTGGGCAGGTTCCTCGGCAGCACGCCGTTGGCCGCGTTGATGGCCGCTTGGATGTCCTGGGCCGCCGCATCGATGTCCCGGTCCAGGTTGAACTGGAGCGTGATGCTGGTATTGCCGAAGGCGCTCACCGACGTCATCATCGCCAGACCGCTGATCTGGCCGAATTGACGCTCCAGCGGCGTGGTCACGGTCGAAGCCATCACGTCCGGGCTTGCCCCGGGATACTGGGCGGTGACCTGGATGGTGGGAAAATCCACCGGCGGCAAGGCGGAGATCGGCAACAGGAAATAGCCCAACGACCCCATCAACAGCACCCCCGCCATGAGGAGCGAGGTGGCCACGGGCCGGTGGATAAAAGGCTCGGAAATGTTCACCGTGCTCCGCGGTCAGGGCCCCGAATCGTCGTCCTCCACTTTGGCCGATTGCCTGAGTTTGACGCGGGAACCCGGTTGCAGTTTATATTGGCCTTCCACCACGACCCGTTCGCCAGGCTGAACCCCTCGGCCGGATCCCTCTTCCTCCTCGAGCAACGCCTCGCCCGCTTCCACCTGCGCCACTTTCACTGGACGAATCTGCACGGTGGAATCCTCCTTGATGACGAAAACATAAGCACCTTCCGGTCCCCGCTGGATGACCGAAGCAGGCACGACCGAGCCCCCGTGCCGGACGCTCAGGCGCAGCCGTGCATTGACGAACTGGCCCGGCCAGAGCCGCAAATCAGCGTTGGGAAAGGTCGCTTTCAATTTGATCGTGCCGGTCGAGGGATCAATTTGGTTGTCAAAAACCGTCAGCTTGCCTTCGCCCAAAACGGTGCGGTTGTCGCGGTCCACCGCCAGCACGGGAAGGTCGCCCGAGGCCATTTCCTGGTGGATCCTGGCCAGCATTTGTTCGGGCAGCGTAAAGAGAACGGCGATCGGGTGAAGTTGGGCGATGACCACCAATCCGTTCGCGTCGTTGGCGTGGACGATGTTGCCCTGGTCGATCAGGCGGAGGCCAGTGCGCCCGTCGATGGGTGAAACCACCGTCGTGTATTCCAGTTGCACCCTCGCGCTCTCGATCGCGGCTTGATCGGCTCGGACGGACGCTTGCAGTTGATCGACCAGGGCCTTCTGCGTGTCATAATCCTGTTGCGCGATGATCTTCTGTGCCAGCAACGCCTGGTCCCGGCTCAACTGCAACCGCGCGTTGGCCAACTGCGCCTCGTCTTGACCTTGCTTGGCTTCCGCCTGCTCGACCTGGGTGCGAAAAGGATCGGGATCAATCTGCGCCAGCAAATCACCGGCATGCACTTCCTGTCCTTCAACAAAGGCAATCTTCTTCAATTGGCCGTCGACCCTGGCTCGAACCGTCACGGTATTGAAGGCCTGGACGGTGCCAAGCCCATCGAGATAAATCGGAACATCCTTGCGCGCCACCGTGCCGGCCAGCACCGGTACCGGCGGGGGCCCGCTGCGCGCCGAGGCGGATCCTTGCTCGCCCCTGGCCGCCCCTGGCCGCTTCCAGATCGCCCACACCGTCCCCGACGCGATCAGCAGACACAACGCCACCAGGCTCAACTTTCGGGTTCCGGAAGATCTCGGTTTTGACCTCCCCGCCCCTTCCAGGGGCGTTTCCGGTCGGACCTCGCCGGTCGGGCGCGCCCGCTCCCGGAGGATTTCGGTGTCCTTCGGCATAAATCAGGAAGATTCGATACAATGCGTTCAGACGCGGTCTCGGCTAACAAGTTTCAGAATAGGTAACAAGTCGCTGTTGTCCAATGGCAAACTCTGTCATACTCCAGGCGCGTGACACTGGCGGCCTCAGTCAATCCTCACCGACTCATCCTCTGAAGGCTCGCATGAACCAGACGAAATACGCGAAGTGTCGTTGCCAGAGATGTGGCGAGTCCATTGAGTTCCCGGCTCACGGACTTGGTTTGGCGGTCAAATGCCCGCACTGCGGACAGAGGACGACTTTGCTCGCGGTGGCCAACGCCGGCCCCGGCCTGGAGCCACTGGTATCCACCGAGGCAGCCTCACCCGCGCAGGCGGCCTTCCCAGCGCGCGCGCCAGCCTCTTCCCCCGAGGCGAACGCATCGCCGGAAGAACCCGCACCCGGCGCCAGCCCCGGGATCCGCGAAACCCGGCCGAAGCGCCGACGCACCGCGCCGGCGTTGCTCGCGCTCGGACTGGCGGTGACGGCAGGATTCCTCTGGTCGCATCGGAACTGGTTTAATCCTGCAAAGGTGCCCGAACATTCGCGCGAGCTCCCTGCCACCTCGGACCCGCCCGCCTCTGCCACCAACCTTGTCTCGGAGAAGGCCGTCACTTCCCCTGCCGTCGGCACATCACCCAAATCCAGCGACGACTTCAAACCCGGCCGCATCCTGCTCGAAAAAGCCAAAGGAACCAGCCTGGTTTACGCCGTCGGCGTGCTCAAGAACGATTCGGATTACCAGCGGTTCGGGGTCAACCTCGAACTGGAATTGACCGACGCCCGAGGGAACAAAGTCGGGACGGCCAAGGATTATCGGGCCGTTTTGGAGCCACGCCAGGAGTGGCGCTTCCGCGCGCTCGTGCTCGATTCCCGGGCCGTTTCGGCCCGAGTCGCCGTGATTCGAGAGGAGGAATAATTCCGGCCCGGCCCTCTCCCCCCGGGGCACTGCCGTTGAATTAAGGACCAATGACGACGCCTTACTCCCAATGACCAATGACCAATGACCAATGAATGACCAAGCCCCAATGCCCAAAGCTCGACCAAAATAGCCGCTGTGGCCGGCGTGAGCGCCGTTTGGGCATTGGTCATTGGTCATTGGGCATTGGGCATTGGGCATTAGGGCCACCGAGAGAACGCCAGGCTTAACTCGACGGCAGTGGGGCCGGGGTGAGGGCGAGCATTGGTCCTGGTTAATGGGGCGACGACTTTCATTGACACTTTGCCGGCGCCCCGCAAAGTCATCCCCGTGACACGCATCTATGATTTGGTCATGACCCACCAACTGGACACCGATGATTACTTCATTCACTGCATTCAGCGTTTCTGTGCCGAGGCCCGTTTGAATTTCTTCCTGATCGACCCGGTGTGGGTGGGGGTGTTCTACGACTATCTGAAACAGGGCAAAATCTGGGCGCGCGCGCTCCTGAACATGCACAGCGAACATCACGAGCCCCAGGACATTTTCCACCAACTGATCAAGCTGGCCGCACAAATGAACACGCAGGTGATCGATCCCCCCGACCGGGCATCGGCGGCGTTCAACAAGGCGCAATTGCATCCCAGGCTGCTCGAGGCGGGCATCCCCGTTCCCTGGACCCTGATTGTGCCCCGCGAGCAACCGGAAGACTGGAAACTGAGCGAAGCGGAACGCGCCGCCCTGGGCACGCCGTTCGTGATCAAGCCGGCCATGGGCTACGGACGCAAGGGGCTGGTCATGGACGCCAGCGGCGAAAGCGACCTCCGTCGATCGGCGGCGCTCTGGCCCGACGGCCATTACCTGTTTCAACGCCGCATCGCCCCGCGGCTGCGCCAGGGTGCGCCGGTCTACTTCCGCGTCTATTTCGTTTTCGGCCGGGTGTGGCTCAGTTGGTGGAATTGCTACCATGACAACTACCGGCTGGTCACTGAGGCGGAAAAAGTGGAATTGGGCCTGGGCGAACTGGAGGACATCGTGCGTCGGATCGCCGCCCTGACCGGGATGACTTTCTTCTCCAGCGAAATCGCGCAGACGGACCAGGACGGGTTTGTCGTGATCGACTACGTGAACGACCAGTGCCATCTGCTCAGCCAATCGGCCCATCCGCAACTGGGTGTGCCGGACGAACTGGTCGGCGCGATCGCGCAGCGCCTGGTCGAGGCCGTCAGTTCCACGCTGCGCGCGCCGGCGTCGGCGACCCGATGATGCTCCGTGCCCGGCAGTTCACCTTCACCTTCCCGCGCCCGACCTTGCTCATGGGCGTCGTCAACGTCACGCCCGACTCGTTCTCCGACGGGGGAACGTATTTTGATCCCGAAGCCGCGGTCCAACACGCGTTGGCGTTGATCGAGGAAGGCGCCGATCTGATCGACGTGGGCGGTGAATCGACCCGGCCCAACGCCACGCCCGTCAGCGAAGCCGAGGAACTGCGGCGGGTCCTGCCCGTAATCGAAGAGTTGATCCGCCGGGTGCAGGTTCCGATTTCCATCGACACGATGAAGCCGGCGGTGGCCGGCGCCGCGTTGCGGGCTGGCGCCAGCATCGTCAACGATGTCGCCGCCAATCGTCCCGATCACATCATGGCCCGGGCCGTGGCCGATGCGGGCGCGGGTTACGTGCTCCTGCATATGCAGGGTTCCCCGCAAACCATGCAGGCCGCCCCCACCTACGGGGACGTCGCGGCCGACATCGGAGCCTTCTTCGCTGAGCGGCTCCAGAGGTTGGGCGCAGATGGAGTGAGCCCGGAGCAAATCATCCTCGACGTCGGCCTTGGCTTCGGCAAAACGGTGGAACACAATTTACAGTTGCTCGCGCGGCTGGACAGTTTTACAAAATGGAATCGGCCGTTACTGTTGGGAGCGTCGCGGAAGTCATTTATTCCGCAGGTGGCGGGGGGACGGCGCGGGGCGGATCGGTTGCCCGGCTCTCTGGCTTGCGCCTGTTGGGCCGTGCCGCGCGGGGTGCAGATGATTCGCACTCATGACGTGGCGGCAACCCGGCAGGCCTTGCGGGTCACCGAAGCGATCCTGGCGCAGAGAGGCACCCCTCCTCGTTGAGGGAGCCAGGCGGCGTTGGAGCGGCCGAGTGGCGTCGACTCCATGCAACGCTCTCATCCGGCCACGCCCCCTGGCCCCAGGGGGGAAATAATGATGCGATGATGAGATGATACTCAGACTCTTGCAGTTCGATTGGCGGCCCGCCGTGGAAATCCTCATCCTGGCGGTGGGGATCTATTACGCCTTTACCTTCGTGCGCGGCACGCGCGGTCTGTCCATCGTCACCGGCTTCCTCGCGGTGATGCTCACCCTGTCGTTCATCACCAGTTTCTTCGAGTTGACCGTGCTGCGCTGGCTGCTCGGAAGCATCACCACCTTCTTCGTCGTCGCCGTGATCGTCATCTTCCAGCCGGAGATCCGCCGCATGCTGGCCCAGGTCGGCAACCTGCCCCTCTTCGGCCATGCCCACGAGCAACGGGAAAATATTGAGATGATCATTCAAACCGTCGAACGACTCGCGGAGGTCCGCATCGGCGCCCTCATCGCCATCCAGCAAACCAACCCGCTGCGCGACATGGTCGAATCGGGCGTGGCGGTCGACTGCGTGGCCACGCCCGAGATGCTCGAGACGATTTTTTTTCCCAACAACGCCATCCATGACGGCGGGGTCATCCTCAAGGGGGATCGCATTACCCACGCCGCCTGCATTTTTCCGCTGACGCGCCGGCAGGATCTCAACAAGTCGCTCGGCACCCGTCACCGCGCGGCCATCGGCCTGAGCGAGGAGACCGACGCGGTGATCGTCGTCGTGTCCGAGGAAACCGGGGCCCTCTCCTACGCTTACAAGGGGCAGTTGACCCGCGGGGTGAGCCTGGAGAACCTGCGCGCGTTCCTCAGTTCCATCCTGGTCACCTCGGACCGGCCGCGCCATTTCGCTGATTGGATGCGGGTGTTGCGACCCTCCAGCGCCAAGGCGACCCCTCCGCCGCCCTCCGCCAAGAATCCACCGCCGGCGGTCATCCGGACGGGGACCGATTATTGAACTATGCCGTTGCGTGCCCTGATCCTGGATCATTTTTGGCTCAAGTTGTTTTCCTTGATCCTGGCGACATTGATTTGGCTGGCCGTCCGTTCCAACCTGAGCAACGCGTCCACCGAGCTCGTCCGCACGTTCCTCAACCGTCCCATCCTGGTCTTAACCGACAACGCCGAACATGCCGCGGTCAGCGTCACCCCGGATCAAGCCACGGTCACCGTGCGCGGGCCGGCGTCCTTGATGCAGTTCATCAAGGATGAGGACATCCACGTGTTCGTTCGCCTCGGCGAAAAGCGCCACCTGACGGGCGACCTGCCCGTGCACGTCCATGTGCCCGCCGGCGCCAGCGTCGCGCTCGTCACCCCTTCGACCGCGGCGGTGAAACCCACCACCATCCCCTGAGACATCCTATGACAGATCGAAAAACGGCCACCCCCCAGCCAACCAGGAAAATCTTCGGCACCGACGGCGTGCGCGGCATCGCCAACATCGAACCGGTCACCGCCGAGACGGCGCTCAAGCTCGGCCGCGCCGCCGGCCACGTTTTCAAAAATCTCTCCCGGCAAGCGCGCAGCCGCGGCCGCCACAAGATCGTCCTGGGCAAGGACACGCGGCTTTCCGGTTACATGCTGGAGAACGCCATCTCCTCCGGCATCCTCTCCATGGGGGTCGATGTGCTCTTGATCGGGCCCTTGCCCACCCCCGGGGTGGCTTACGTCACCCGCAGTCTGCGCGCGGACGCCGGCATCGTCATCACCGCCTCCCATAATCCCTACGCCGACAACGGCATCAAATTCTTTCGCGCCGACGGCTACAAACTCGATGACCCCATCGAAGAACAAATCGAGGAACTGGTCTTTAGTGGAGCGATCGAGACGATTCGCCCGACCGCCGAGGCCATCGGCAAAGCCGTGCGCATCGACGACGCCCTGGGCCGCTACATCGAGTTTGCCAAGGCCTCCTTCCCGCGCAGCCTGACCCTCGAAGGCCTCCGCATCGTGGTCGATTGCGGCCATGGGGCCGCCTACAAATCCACGCCCTGCGTGCTCCGTGAACTCGGCGCGGAAGTCATCGTCTTTGGCCATCAGCCCGACGGCACCAACATCAACAAAGACTGCGGCTCGATGTATCCGGACTTCGTCTGTCAGAAAGTCCGCGAACTCCGCGCCGACCTGGGCATCGCCCACGACGGCGACGCCGACCGCGTCCTGCTCTGCGACGAGACCGGCGCGCTGACCGACGGGGACGACATCATGGTCATCACCGGACTGGACCTGTTGGCCCAGGGCGGCCTGGCCAGGAAAACCCTCGTCGCCACCGTCATGAGCAACGCCGGACTGGAAGCCGCCTTCAAGACCGCTGGCGGCACGGTCGTCCGCACCCAGGTCGGCGATAAAAACGTGATCGATGAAATGCTCAAGAACGGCTACCACCTCGGCGGCGAGCAGAGCGGCCACATGATTTTCCGGGACCACAGCACGACCGGCGACGGCCTGGTGGCGGCGCTGCAAATCCTGCGCATCATGAAGGCCAAGGAACAGCCGCTCTCAAAGCTGCGCCGGTGCTGGACGAAATTCCCGCAAGTCCTGGTCAACGTGAAAGTGCGGGAGAAGATCCCCTTCGATCAACTCAAGGGCGTGCTCGACCTGGTGGCCCAGGCCGAAGCCAGGCTCGCTCCGGAAGGCGGACGGGTGCTCCTCCGCTATTCGGGCACTGAACCCAAGGCCCGTCTCCTCCTCGAAGGCAGCGACCTGTCTGTGCTCGATCATTGGAGCAAACAAATCTGTGAAGCGGTCCAGCGCCAGGTCGGAGCCTAGGCGCGATTTTCCGCAGGCCAATCCGCCTTGAGTTTCCAGATGGTGGAACGGGGGAACGCCGTCCAGCATCGGCTTAGTATTGCAGCGGCTCCGACGAAACGGCCCGCCCGGTCTTCTTCGGCGTGACCGGGCCGCCCCGGTGACAGGCCAAGGCACCGACATAGCCCCGCACCGGCCGCAAATCGCAAAGCACGCAGTCGACTCGAGCTCCAGCCGGGTGGAGCGTGGACGAGGCTTCATCGGATCTGGCCGAAACCGTCGCCGCCTGGACCTGCACCAGGGCCTCGGCGATGCCCTGACCGCTGGCTTTCACACAGGCTTCGATCCGCGTCCAATACCGGAGAAATCCTTCCGCTCGCTGGCCACTCGGCAGCGCGCCCCACTCGGCGACTTCCCGCGCGGAAAACCATCGCGCCGCGATCTGTTCTGCCTCCGGGATGGCCCGGACCCGCTCCACATCCACTCCCACGGCGCCTTCCCACGTCACGGCGTAGAGCGCCAGGCCGCCAGAGTGCGAAACATTGAATTGCAGATTCGTGGCAGGCGAGGACAAGGCCGGCTTTCCCCCGGCTCCGTAGCTGAACCGAATGCGGGCAGCCTCCACCCGCAGATAGCGGCCAAGAAGGATCCTGAGCAGTCCGCGCCGCACCACGAAGCGCCGGCGATCGCTGTCCAGATGAAACCTTCCGGCGCGCCTGCCTTCCTCCTCGCCGAGCAGAGCGGAGCATGGATCGTAAAGCGATGGTGACCCATCCAGTTGGGCGCGCCAAACGTGGATCACACCCCGAGGCAGACTCAGCTCCTCGGGAGCCTGTTCCCACTGCCGACCCGGCGCGGCCACCGTAGGCCACACCCGTTCTTCTGATTTCAGGCGAACTTCAAGCCTGAAGCACTTTCTCAGGACATTCTGCACGGACCCGCCTCTCATAGAACACCTTGCCGCAGTTCTCGCGCGGACCAGCTGTAACACAGCAAGCCTTCTGGCGTCAGCGAGAATGGGTCCGGCTCAGTTGTCCATTCTGCGTCCATCTAGCCATCCTTGACACACTGCAGGACAAGGTAATCGAAAGCATCCGCCGCGCATAAGTGGGTGAAGACCGCAAACTGGGGAGGTATAGACCCCATCTCCAGTACGGAATTCGCTTCGGCGCCGCCCGCTCAGAGGCAGACAGTCGACGGACGGAGGCGACAATTTCGTTCGCCCGGTTCGGCCAGTCACAAACCAACGGGACCCAGGGCGCGGCGCCACTGCCGGGGAGGAACCGGATCAATTTTTGAACTCTCGTTGCAGAATTGGCATCCAAAGTGACATGTGGTCATTGAAAATTGACCAAAACCAAACAACCAAAGGAATGGAAATGAGAGTCGTAACTTCATTAGGCGCAATTCTCTGCGCGCTGGCTTTGCTCGTTGGTCAAGGCGCAGTGCGCGCCGCGGACGACAAGAAACCGTGTTGCGAAGCAACCGTTGAAGCTGGCAAAAAATGTGAACATAAATGCTGCCAGAAAGCGGCTGAAGAAGGCAAAGTGTGTGAAAAGTGCCATCCGAAGAAGGATGCGAAGTAGCAGCACCGAGATCCTTTCACCCCGCCAGGGGTGAGTCGTGCAGTTGTTGAGATAGTGAGTTGGTGAGTTGTCTGTTGGTAGGGTGAGACGGCCGGTTCGAAGTGAATCGGCCGTTTTGCTTTCCGCGCCTGACGATCGGTTTATGGCTCCTCCTCACGGACGAACCACTTGGGGTCAATACCCCGTGTCCACGCAGGGTTTCACCCGTCTTCCGGAACCCATCGGCGTTGCTACGTTCACGCCCGTGAGCCAAACGCCACTGACAGAACAACGGAAGGAACTGGCTGTGAAATCTGCTCTGATCGACGAGAGCCGCGGGACCGCTCTGGACAACCCTCTGCCAGCATTATCAACGACGCAGAGGCCCGCTCAACGCGAATTGGTTTGCTTCGTGGCGACAAGAGATCGCCGTGTGCCATGCTGCCGCCTTGCCGGGAGGAGGAGGATTATTGCGGCGCCTTGACTAGTGGGTTTCATTTAGCCTGGACTAGTGAGTTGGTTTAGGGTGTTCACCCTACTGTCGGCGCGATGACAAAGCGCCATACTCTCTGTTGAGAGATAGTGCGAGGCCGCTGTTTGACGCCGTTGTGAAGAACGAGATTCGCATCCTATACGTCGAGGACGTCCCGGCAGACGTGGTCATGGTGAATCATGAACTGCGCCGGGGCGGCCTGGCGTTCCGCACGAAGCGGGTGGATACGAAGGAGGATTTTCTGCACGAACTCGAGCACGCCGTCCCCGACGTGATTCTCTCCGATCATGGGCTGCCTTCGTTCGATGGTTTCACCGCCCTGGCCATCGCCCGGGACAAATGTCCGACGGTTCCTTTCATCTTCGTCACGAATTCGCTGGGCGAAGAAATGACGATCGAGACGTTCGAAAGCGGCGCCACTGATTACGTGCTGAAGAAGAACCTCCGCAAGTTGGTGCCGACCGTCCAGCGCGCCTTGCGCGAGGCGGAGGAACGAGCCGCATTCAAACAAAAGGAACAGGCCCTGCGCGAAAGCGAGCTGCGCTTCCGCACGCTGGTGGAGGGAGTCAAGGATTACGCCATCTTCATGCTGGACAAGCAAGGCCGGGTGACCAGCTGGAATTCCGGGGCTCAATGGATTCATGGTTTTGCGACTGAGGAAGTGAGCGGGCAGCACTTTTCGATGTTTTACACCACCGAAGATCGAGAGCACGGTCGACCCCAGCTTGGGCTGGGAACGGCCGCCGGCGAAGGCCGCTTCGAGGAAGAAGGCCTGCGCGTCGGCAAAGGCGGGAAAACCTTCTGGGCCAATGTCGTCATCACCGCCTTGCGCGATGCCACGGGCAAATTGCACGGCTACGCCCAGGTCACCCGCAACATCTCCGAACAGGTCCGGGCCCGCGAAAGCTTGCAGAAAAGCGAGGCCGGATACCGCCGCCTGGTGGAGGTGTTCCCCGAAACGTTGATGGTGATCCACCCCGACGGCCAACTCGTTTTCTGCAACGCCGCCGCCGCAAAAATGTTGGGAGCCAGCGCGCCGGAACAGCTCTTGAAGAGATCCTTCCGCGACTTCTTCCCGCCGGAGAACGGCCATCACGCGTTGGAACTCATCCGGCAATTGCGCGAGCAAGGACGAGTGGACCCGTTCGTCGAAGAGGAACTGGTCCGGCTCAACGGCACGCGTGTGTCGGTGGAACTGTCCGCCATGCCTTTCGTCTTTCAGGACAAACCAGCCATGCAGATCATTGCCCGTGATCTGACCCAGCGCAAGGAGGCCGAGGAGTCGTTGCGCAAGCGGGAAGCCCGCAAGAGCATCATCCTCGAAACCGCCCTTGATGCCATCATCTCCATCGATCATGAAGGCCGAGTGCAGGAGTGGAATGCCGCGGCCCAACGAATCTTCGGCTACAGCCGGACGGAGGCCGTGGGTCGGTCCATGGACGAGTTGATCATCCCGCCCTCCCTGCGCGCGGCCTACGACGATGGTTTGACCAATTACTTGTTGACCGGCGTGGGCAGCCTGCTGGGACGGCCCATCGAGTTAACTCTCCGGCGCGGCGATGGCGCCGAGTTTCAGGCAGAGTTGGCCATTAGCCGCGTCCCGACAGAGCATCCGCCACATTGCACCGCCCTGATCCGCGACATCACCGAACGCAAACAGGCGGAAGCCGCCTTGCGCGAGAGCGAAGAGCGATTTCGCCTGCTGGTCGAGGGGGTGGCCGATTATGCGATTTACCTGCTCGATCCGGAAGGCCGCGTGGTCACTTGGAACGCCGGGGCCGAACGCCTGGAAGGATACCGGGCTGAGGAGATCCTGGGCAAACCGCTCTCCACGTTTTTCACCCCGGAAGACATTCAACGGGACCTGCCCGCGCAAGCCCTGCGCCAGGCGCAGGAGGAAGGCCGGGCGCTCCACGAGGGCTGGCGCGTACGCAAGGACGGATCCCTCTTTTTGTCCCGGGGCATCCTCACCGCCCTGCGCGATGACACGGGCAAGTTGCGCGGCTTCTCCAAAGTGGCCCACGATATCACGAAAGAGCAGGAAGCCGAAGAGGAGATTCGCCGCCTCAACTCCGATCTCGAACGGCGCGTCCTGGAACGGACCGCGCAACTCGAATCCACCAACCGGGAACTCGAGGCCTTCAGCTATTCGGTGTCACACGATTTGCGCGCGCCCTTGCGCCACATCGCCGGCTACGTCGGGATTTTGCAGAGCGCCGCCGCCGGGCGCCTGGACGAGGCGGGCCGTCAGCAGCTGCAAAGGATCGCCCAATCCGCCAGCCATATGAGCCACCTGATCGATGCGCTGCTGGCCTTCTCCCAGATGGGGCGGGCCGAACTGCGCCAGGTGCCGGTCAGCCTGGCCACGCTGGTCGAGGAAGCCCGCCGGGAATTGCACGGCGAGAGCGAAGGTCGCGACATCGACTGGAGAATCGGCCAACTGCCCGAAGTGCGGGGCGATCCCATGATGCTCCGGCTGGTGATCGTCAACCTCCTCTCCAATGCCCTGAAGTACACGCGCACGCGCGCCCGGGCTAAAATCGAGATCGAGGCCATGGACAGCGGGCCGGAGACCATCTTTTCCGTTCGTGATAACGGCGTGGGCTTTGATATGAAGTATGTGGAAAAGCTCTTCGGGGTTTTTCAGCGGCTGCATCGGGCCGAGGAATTTGAAGGCACAGGCATCGGCCTGGCCAACGTGCGGCGAATCATCCATCGCCATGGCGGGCGCACCTGGGCCCAAGCTTCCGTCGATGGCGGCGCAACATTCTATTGTTCCATCCCTCACGCGTCCTGAAAGGATTACCATGACGAAGCAACGGTGGATATTGCTGGCCGAGGACAACCCCAACGATGCGGACCTGGCGTTGCGAGCGCTCAACGCCCAGCAACCGGCGGGCGGCGTGCTGGTGGCCACCGACGGCTCGGAAGCGTTGGACTGCCTGTATCGGCGCGGCGCCTTTGCCGCGCGTCACGAGGTTGACCCCGCGGTCGTGCTGCTCGACTTGAAAATGCCCAAAGTCGACGGTTTGGAAGTCTTGCGCCAGATCAAGGCGGACCCGCAACTCAAAAGCATCCCGGTCGTCGTGTTCACTTCCTCCAACCAGGAGATCGATGTCGTCCGCAGTTACCAACTGGGAGCCAATGCCTACGTGGTCAAACCGGTGGACTTCCAGCAATTTCTGGCCGTGCTCCAGGAGGTCAGGACCTTCTGGATCCGGGTCAACGAACCGCCGCCCGGTCACTCGAGCGACGGACCTACCCAGGTCGCCTCCCTGGCCTCGGTCGCTTGACCGCCCCATGTGCGCCGGCCTGCCAGCTCCGCTCGGGGACGGCAACTCCCGCTGCCGAAGGATCCCTCACGCTCAGTGAAGAATGAAATACGCATCCTTTTGCTGGAGGACAGCACTCCCGATGCCGATTTAATCCGCCACGCGTTGCGCCAGGGCGGCCTGGCCTTTTGCCTCGAGCGCGTTGATTCCAAAACGGCCTTCCGGCAAAGCCTCGACAAGTTTACACCCGACCTGATTCTCTCGGACTTTTCCCTGCCTTCGCTGGACGGCTACACCGCCCTGGCCCTGGCCCGGGAGATTTGCCCGGAAGCGCCGTTCATTTTCGTGACCGGCACCCTGGGCGAGGAAGTGGCCATTGAAACCCTCAAGAAGGGCGCGACCGACTACGTGCTCAAACATCGTCTCTCGCGGTTGGTGCCGTCGGTCCATCGGGCCTTGCGCGAAGCCAAAGGCCGGATCGAACGGCAACGGGCGGAGGAACAGCTCCGCCAATCGCACGAACAGTTGCGCGCCCTCTCCGTTTATTTGCAAGACGTGCGCGAGGAGGAACGCATCCGCATCGCCCGTGAAGTCCACGATGAACTGGGTCAGGCGCTGACCGGCTTGAAACTGCAACTCACCTGGCTCTCCAGCCGTCTTCCCCGGGGCTTCCAATCGCTCCACGAGAAGACCAGCTCGATGCGCCAAAACATTGACGAAACCATCCAGGCCGTCCGCCGCATCGCGACCGAACTGAGGCCGGGCCTCCTGGACACCGCCGGGCTCCTGGCCGCCTTGGAATGGCAGGCAAACGAGTTCCAAACCCAGACCGGCATCCGTTGTCGCGTGGAGGCGACCATCTCCGACGCGATCTGGGACCAGGACGTGAACACGGCCTTCTACCGGATTTTTCAGGAGACGCTCACCAATATCATCCGCCACGCCGACGCCACCCGTGTCACGGTGCGACTGGCGGAAACCAACGGCCGCCTGGTGCTCGAGGTGAAGGATAACGGCTGTGGCATCTCCGAGGCGCAGGTTCACAACACCAAATCCATCGGCCTGCTGGGCATGCGCGAGCGCGCCGCCTTACTCGGTGGCGAAATGCGCGTGCGGGGTGAGCCGGGCAAGGGAACCACGGTCCGCGACCGCCGTTGCGTCCTGGAAAACCCCATCGCCATGAGAATTCTGATCATAGACGACCACGCCGTGGTGCGACAAGGCTTGAAGCTCATTCTCGCTGACCAATTCAACAACGCCCTCTTCGGCGAAGCGCGCAACTGACGCATTACGCGCTGCAAAACGGGTTGGTGGACTAATCGCGGCTAGGGTCTTTCCCTAAGCAACAGGGGGTCTTCACCCACTTACGAAAAGCGGTGCTCCAGGACTAGTATGTCGCGGTTGATGGTCAATCAATGCGTGTCGATGAGACGAAACACACCGTCGGCATGGGGACTTGGTCCATGTTATCAGCAATTTCAAATCCACGGATCGCGTGAAGAACATTTCGAATGTGAGCCTGGATCCGCCTCCCTCCTTCCTCGCCGCCTCCACGGCACAGGTGGTTTCCTGTCCACCTGCTGAACGGGCGGATCCAGGTCTCCGGCACAACGGTGCAGCGTCCCTGCCTTCCCCTGCTCCCGGCGGGGCGCTGCACCTGGGCCGCCCTGGAACCCTGGTTTCTCTCCCAACGCCAGGAGCGCCTGATGGCGACGAAGGGCTGCCGGCAATTCGTCGGATTCCTCTCTTTTCGGCCAACCCCAACTGACTCGGCCGGACGAGCCCCGCTGGGCCGGACGGCCGCGTCAGCTGCTTGCAAGCCAGGGACATTCTATCCCACGGTCTGGGGAGTAACCAGCCGCCCCGGTGCTCGTCGGGCAGAGCCCGCTTATTCCATCTTCGCCAGCGACAGCAACCCGACGTGTTTGAGTTTCCAGCCCCCGACGGCTTTGGCGTCTTTGGCGTATTCCACCCGTGCTTCCGCTGAGTATTTCGCGGTCCCTTTGGCGGCCTGCAATTGCAGCGCCAGGGTGTAGACCCGCTTGTGCGAATCTTCCGATTTGTTTTTGATCGCGAGGTCCTTGATTTGATCCAGCGACTGAAACTTCCAGCATTTCTCCCGTCCACCCATGCTTTGGCCGATCAAATCAGCTTTCAATTGATCCAACTCTGACCCCTGAGCTGCCAGGGCCAGCGCGCCCGTCATTACCACGGTCATCAACCAGGAAATCATTTTCATTGTTCGCTCCGTTTAGATGGTTCCCAGGAATTTGAGCAACGCCGCCTTATCGTCGTTGCTCAGCGCCTTGTATCGGTCCCGCGATTTCTCCGCCTCGCCCCCGTGATGCTCGATGGCCTCCTGCAACGTTCGGGCGCTGCCATCGTGCAGGTAGCGTTCGCGGAAGCGGAGGCCCATCAGGAACTCCGTGCGAAAATCCGACGGGTGCGCCTGCTCCAGGCAGATGTCGGCCAGGCCCGGGCCCATATCGTGCAACAATAAATCCGAATACAGCGCGACGGTCTTCCGATCCAGGGCCTTGATGGGATTCGGGCCGGTGACCATTTTCGGCACGTGACACACGCCACATTTCAGATTCGCGAAAAGCTCCTGCCCGCGCTTGGCCAGGGATTGATCGCGCGCATTCGTGAGCACTGGCCGCGGAGGCGGCGCCAGGAACCGAAGGTACGTGTTCACTTTCTCGATCTCTTCCTCGGTGATCTCCGGATCCGACGCCGGATCGGTATCGGGCGGCACCGGCACGCCGTTGATGGTTTCTTCCACCGGGGAAAACGGGGTCGTCACTCCCATCTCCTGCGGAAACGCTCCCGCATTGAAGTCAGATAAAGTGGCCACCGCCGCCTTGCGACCAAACCGGCCGACCCGTCCGTCAATCGTGCGATTGGCGCGGCCGGCGATCCCGTCGCCGTTCGCGTCGTGGGGATCCTCGTGGGCGAGGAGCGTTGCATCCTGGATCGCGTCCACCAAACCCAGGCCGAACACGGCCGGTGTCGAGCGATGGGCCTGGGCAGTCGCATGGGGCGGGATTTGCTCTTTGTCGATCCCTTTGGCACGTAAAAGCGGGGTCGCCTTCTGCTGGATCACGGGCCCTCCCTCCTGGAAGAGCGGATCACAGGAATTCGCTCCGGTAAAACGCGTGGCATGCACTTCCACCTCATCACCCGTTCCTCCGACGACCGGTTTCTCATGACATTCCGCGCAAGAGTTTTGATTGAACAGCGGCCCCAGGCCCTGGCTCGGGGTAAAGACCCGCTGGAACACTTTCTTCCCCTCCAGAAACTGGGCGTGCTGGTCCGCCGTCAAGTCCGCCAGCGGATCCCCGAGCTCGGCCTGCTTGGGTGTTTTGCAGCCACCGACCCAGAGGCTCAAGAACACCAACGCTCCACCAACTGCTTTGGCTGTCATCGTCTTGTTCCTTTCAGCTGATTCCTTTCACGATGAGAGGAATTTAGTTTCCCGACCCCCCGTTTTGAACCTAGCCATCCATTAAGACTGCTTCAACTTCGGTTCCGAGAAACCCCCGTCAGGAAAAGTCCCTACTCGTGCCAGAGGGTTTTCCCCATATCCACCAGGTGGATCCAGCCGGGCGTCTCGGCGGGACTTGACATCGGGCCCTGGATTCTTCACCCTCGCCCCCGAGCATGTCAACGATGACGTACCATGACCCGCGGCGCAGCGCGCACCCGTGCGGCATTGCCGTCATCGCCGCCGGCCGGATGGCGGGCGTAAATTGGCGCGTTTCCACCAAGCGCATTTCCTTCGGGCAGGAGGGACCAATCTAAGCGAGTCGAGTCAACGATTTCCCCACCCTGCCCTCCGAAAGGTCGGCAGGGTTTTTTTGTGGTTTTATGCAGACCAACCCAACTCCACCCGGTCCCACCCATGAATCTCTCGGGACGACGCTCCGATCGTTTCCGCGTCCCGTCTGGATCTTGTTCGCCGGCATTTTTCTCAACAAATTTGGGACGTTCGTGGTACCGTTCCTGACGTTGTATTTGACGCGCCAGGGTTTCAGCCTGGGCGACGCGGGGTTGGCCATGGGGGCTTATGGGCTGGGCCGATTAGGTGCGGCGTTTCTGGGAGGGCACATGGCGGACACGCTGGGGCGGCGCAAGACCATTGCACTCTCCATGGTGCTGGCGGCCGTGAGCATGATGGGGCTGTCGCAGGCGCGCAGCCTGCCCGCCATAGTGCTCTTGACCGGATTGGCCAGTCTGACCGGCGAGCTCTATCTGCCGGCATGCGGGGCGTTGCTGGCCGATCTCGTGCCGGAACATCAACGGGTGACGGCCTATGCCACCTACCGGATGGCGTTCAATGCCGGCTGGGCCTTCGGACCGGCGGCGGCAGCGTTTCTCGCCGCGCACTCCTTCCTGTGGCTTTTCGTGGGCGACGCGCTGACTTCGATATTGTTCGGCGCGGTCGCGTGGGCGTGGCTGCCCCACGGCGTCCGCAGCACGCGGTCCGAGGCTGGCTGGGGCGAAGCCTGGGTGGCCCTCAGGCGGGACAGAAGACTTCACCAATTCTTCCTGGCCACGTTGTTCATCGGGCTGGTCTTCCATCAATTCGTGTCGAGTTACGGTCTGCACGTCACGGCGCTTGGCTTTTCCGATGCGACCTACGGGGCGTTGCTCTCGCTCAACGGCCTGCTGGTGGTCCTGTTCGAGTTGAGTCTGACCACGCAATCACGGCGCTTTTCCTCGCGCCCGGTGATGGCCGCGGGCTTTCTCTTGATGGGTGCGGGCATGTTGCTGAACGCCTTCTTTCATAGCCTTGCGACCCTCGTCCTGGGGATGATGGTCTTCACCCTCGGCGAAATGACTTACGCGCCGGTCGCCGGTGCCTACGTGGCCAGCCTGGCCCCCTCGCGAATGCGCGGACGCTACATGGGGGTGTGGGGTTTGTCCAACTCCTTGTCCCTGATGGTGGCGCCGAGTTTGGGGATGATGGTGTTTGCCCGCAGTCCGGAGGCGCTTTGGATCGGCTGCGCCGGGCTGGCCGTGCTGGCGGCGCTGACGATCGTGGCGGAGGGACGAAAGCGGGAAGACTTGCTTCCCGGAGTGGTGCCAGTGCCGGAGGAGCGGTGAAGGGCGCGTTGAAGAGGTTTGCAGGGCGTCGGCCGGGTGCTACAGTTGTTGAACCTATTCGTACGTATACATACTAAACTCATGCAGCGACGAAAAAACCAGGTGTTCGTCCCCAAAGCGGACAGGAATAAACACGCCAGCCGGCGTTTGCACACGCGGCCGGGTGGGCCCCGCCATCCCCGGCGCTTCCAAGTGCCAGCCCGCGCCGGTCAAAGTCGGCCAGCCTTGATCGGGCGCGGCCTGGACACCCCGCAAACTCGCTCTGCCCGCGCGATCACCGCCATCCCATCCGGGACGCCCCGCCCGGATCCGCGGGCGACGGCGCCACAATGGGAGGCGGCGTTGGCCGAGAAAATCGACGAGTTGGTTCGATTGGCCCGCGAACAGGGCTTTCTCACCAACAGCGACGTCAGTGAAGGGCTGAGTGAATACGATCTGACCGCTCAGGAACTGAGCGACGTCTTCGCGCGGTTGCGCAGCCTGGAGGTGGAAATCGTCGAGGAAACCGAAGCCGAGCCGGGCAAGACCGCCGCCGCGGATGCGGCGGAAACGGCGGCGCCGGAAGCCGAGCGACTGGATATTCTGGATGACCCGGTGCGCCTTTACATGAAACAGATGGTGCGAGTGCCCTTGCTCACCCGGGAACAGGAGGTGGCCATTTGCAAGCGGATGGAGGAGGCGGAGCAGGAGCGCCGCGCGATTCTTTACAGCCTCGGCTTCACCGCCAAGGAGCATACCGCGCTGGCGGAAAAGCTGACGGCTGAGCCACCCAAGGAACGGTTCGACCGGGTTGTCCTTGATAAGATGGCGAGCGACCGCAAGGGACACCTGGCGCGTCTGCGCCAACTGGTCAAGAAAGTGCGCCTCCTCGACCAGCAGGCCGATCAGCGGTTCGCGCAATCGCAGAAGGCAGCCAGTCAGCGGCAGCGCGAGCAGGCCTTGCTCGAATTGGTGAAACTGAACAAGAAGCTGCAGGCGCTGTTCCCGCAGTTCTGTTACCAGCCCAGATTCCTGGATGATTTGACCGTCGTGGCGAACAACATCCATGAGAAGTTGCAGAACAGCTTGCGCGTCCTGCGCGGCTTGGAGAGCGGCCGCCGCTCCGCCCAGGCGCAAGCCATCCGCCAGGTGGAACAGGAAAGAATCCTGGGACTCGAGCTGTTCACGCGGATGACCTACGAGGATTTCCTGAAGGCCCACCGGCAATTGAAATCCGCCGAGGCCAGGGCCGTGCAGGCGCGGACCGAGATGGCGGAGGCCAATCTGCGTCTGGTCGTCTCGATCGCGAAGAAGTATGTCAACCGTGGCGTGCCTTTCCTGGACCTCATCCAGGAAGGCAACATGGGGTTGATGCGCGGCGTGGAGAAATTTGAATACCGGCGCGGCTATAAGTTCTCGACCTACGCCAGTTGGTGGATTCGCCAGGGCATCAGCCGGTGCGTCGCCGATCAGGCCCGCACCATTCGTCTGCCAGTGCACATGATCGAAATCGTGAACAAGGTCATGCGGGTGCAAAAGCAACTCCAACAGGAACTGGGACGCGAGCCCGGCCCGGAGGAAATCGCCGGAGAGCTTCAGCTCCCGGTCCAGCGCGTGCAGAGCATCCTCAAAGCCTCGCAACATACCCTCTCCCTCCAGGCGCCCGTCGGCGACGACGAGGCCAAGGTGGGCGACTTCATCGAAGACACGAAAGCCGAGGATCCGTCCAAGATGACCAGCTACAGCCTGTTGAAGGAACAGCTGCAGGAGGTGCTTTCGACGCTATCCGAACGCGAGCGCAAAGTCCTGGAACTGCGGTTTGGCCTGAAGGACGGCTATGAGCACACGCTCGAAGAAGTTGGCAAGCAATACCAGGTCACCCGCGAGAGGATCCGCCAAATCGAAGCCAAGGCGTTGCGCAAGATGCGCCATCCGACCCGTGCGCGGCATCTGCAAGGTTTCCTGGAAACTGCAGAAGTGGCGTTCTGAGCATAGGCCGCGAGTCGTGCGTTCACCTGGTTCGTTGCCGCGCTGCCAGGAGGCAGCGCGGCGAAGCCGAGATCGGTTTTTACTTCCGGGAACGATTATTCTTCGGTTGCAGATAGTGCTGGAAGGTCCACTCACCGATCCCCAGGCCGGCTGTCAAACCGTCTTCGCTGGCGAAGCGGAAGTGGATGCCGCCATAAACCCGGCTGTTGGCGGCTTCGTTGGCGGCAGCGGAGAAGCGGTCGAAACTGCGCGAAACTCCGGGCATGAAGTCCGAGCCCGTCGTGAAAGGCATGTTGTCCGTGCCGTAAAACAGCGCCAACACGGTGGCGGCAGCGGCGCTGAACGTGCTGTGACCCGACACATAGTCAGGGAAAGGCGGCGTGACGATGAACGAACTCCAATTTGGATCGGCGTCGGTGGCGGGATTGCCGTCCATCTCCCCGTTGCGAATGGCCGTCACCGGCCGCCAATTGGAATAGGTGTACTTGGCATCCCACGCGCAAATCGCCGCGTCGGCCATGGCGATATTCAAGAGGGCAAACAGGCGGGCGTTTTCCTCCAGGGTGTTGCCCGCGGCAGAGCCTATGCCCTGGGCAATATGATTCCAATGGCCCGGCGGCGTTTCCGTGCCGGCGCCGTCCGCCCAGAACAGGGCGATTTCCGTTTGGTCCGCCGCGCGCGCTGAGCCGGTGGCAGCGCCAAGGGCTTTGACTTCGTTGTAATCGGCGGCGTAGCGCGCACTGTCGAGCGCAGGTGGGCCAGGCGGACGGAACTGGAAGCAGGTGGTCATGGCAAAGGGCGTCACCTGTCCCCACTGGGGCAGCAAGTAAGCGGCGAGCGCGGGCGCCGTGGGCACCCAATATCCAGGACCGATGCCGTTCGGCGCGGGCACCGTCGCAGCGGATCCATCGTTGGCGCGCTCGGCAAGGATTTGAGCGGCGACCAATTCTCCCCAAGCCACTCCCATTGTTTTCCGGGGGCCATGGCGCAGAGCAGCCAGCGTGTCGGCGTGGAGGACGTCGAAGGCTGGCGCATTGGCCGGATAGAGCGCGACGAGGACCTGATGGGCTGCCGCGCTGGCGGCCGCTTCCTGCTTCGCGCTGGCCGGCACACTGCTTGGCACCAGGTAGGCCTGGTGCGTGCGGCTGATTCCATTGACGGCGTCGTAAATGGCCGCATGCAGGATAGCCAGACTGCGCGAGGCCTTGGGTGGAGGCGTCCGGTTGACCCGAATGGCGTTCAAGGCGGCGGTATTCCAATCGGTAACGACGTCGGCCCGGGCCACCAGGCTGGTGCCCAGTAAGGTGAGGATGGCTGAATAGATCTGATATTTGTTCTTCATGCTTGTTTGGCTTAGTTCACTGCGAAGCGTCCGTGCGGCGTTTTTCCTTCGCTTTCGCGCTCCTTGGCTCCTTGGTAAGCGGAAAGTGAGAAGCTCCCTTATAATGCATGCCGGGGGGTTGGAACAGCGATTTGGGGCGAACCGCCGGTGGCTAGGGGTGAACCGCAGAAAATCAGACGCCAGTTCAAGGAAACGGTGTAACGAATGTGGCGCTAGGGCGGGTCGTAAAAGAAAGACAGCAACCCGCCCACCCGGAGCAACCCGGCGCGTGTCAACCGCACTTCGTCCCCGGCGCGCAGGCCCGCTCGTCCCGGCGGCCGATAGCGCTGGCCCGACAGAATTGGGAAACCATCTTCTCCAGGGCGGCTACCCAGCGCGGATGCGCGTTCAAACAGGGAATGAGCGTCAGTTCGCTTCCTCCAACTTGCAGAAACGTCTCCCGGCCGCGCAGCCCGATCTCCTCCAACGTCTCCAAACAGTCCGAGACAAACGCCGGACAAATCACGAGCAATTTTCGAACTCCGTCCCGGGCGATTCGCACCAGTTCCTGGTCGGTATAGGGCTGCAGCCAGGGCTCACGGCCGAGCCGCGACTGAAATGCGACGGAATAGCGCACGACACCCGCTTTCTTCACGAACGCTTCCACCGTTTTGAAGCACTGGGCGCGATAGCAAGTCGGATGCGCCCCCGGCGGGCTGGCGCAGCAATTCTCCACGCGCAGGCATTGGCTGCACGTCGGGTTCGCTTTGCGCAAATGCCGCTCCGGCAGTCCGTGAAAGCTGAACAGGAGATGCTCGTAGTCCCGGCTGAGGTAGTCGACGGCGCTGGCCACGAGGGCATCGATATAATCCGGGGCGTCATAGTAAGGTGGCACGATGTGCAACGCCATGCCCGGCGCCTGCCGATGCATCACCTGCTTTACCCGCTGGACGGCCGTCTCGTAGCTCGACGTGGCGTAGTGCGGAAACATCGGGATCAGCAGCAACTCCTCGACGCCTTGCCGGCGAAGATTTGCGATCGCGTTCTCGATCGATGGCTTTTGATAGCGCATGGCCAGTGCCACCGGCACACTCACGCGTCGTTGCAGTTCGGCCTGCACTTTCCGGCTGGTCACGACCAGCGGCGATCCTTCGGGAAGCCAGATCTTCGCGTAGGCCTCGGCCGACTGTTTCGGGCGCGAGGGCAAAATGGCGAAGTGGACCACGCAGAACCGGACTGGATACGGCGCGTCCAACACGCGTCCATCCATGAGGAATTGCCGGAGATATTTCCTCACGTCCCAGACCGAAGGTGAATCGGGCGAACCGAGATTGACGAGTAAAACGCCTGGCTGTCTCATGCAACGGCGGAAGTCTGAAGTTCGCCCGATGTGCCCTGCCCCGCCGGCAGTCGTGGCGCCAAATACCTTCCCAGGCGCTCGGCCGCCTCGTGGCCTGAGACGATCGAGTCGCTGAGGGAAACGCCGTCGCGATAATTGCCCGCCAGGAAAAATCCCGGCGCGCTCGCCTCGGCTTCGGCCATCAAGTCTTTGCAGCATCCGTAGCCGACTTCGTACTGCGGAATGGACCGGCGAAAGAGAATGTGATGCTCGAACGTTGGTTGTCCGGTGACGCCGAGCAGACTTCGCAAATCGCGGCAGACCAGGTCCACCAGGGATTCGGTGTCGAGCAGCGCCAGCTCCGGGCTGCGCGCGCCGCCCACGTAGGTCGTCAGGGTCACATGGCCGGCAGGAGCGCGGTTGGGAAAGAGGGACGACGAAAAGAGTGTTCCGAGAATCTTGCACCCTTCGACCTGCGGCACCAACACGCCAAAGCCGTCCAGCGGATGGGCCACGGCTTCGCGGCGAAAACCAAGGACCACGCTGGCCACGGGCGGGTACTGAATTCGGCCCAGCGGGCCAAGGTCCACGCGGCGCCTGGTCTTGAGCTGAAGTTCGGCCAACGTGTCGGCCGTGCCGGCGAACAAGACCGCGGCGTGCTCCCGCTGCATCTCCTCGCCAGCGCGGCGCACGGTCAGCGCCCAGCCCTGGGGCGTCTGGGCCACGCGCGTGACCGCGGAATGAAGCCAAGTTTTCTCCTCCAATCGTTCGCGCAAAGCGTCGATCAGCACTTGCAGACCGTCGTCGAAGGAAATCTTCTTCGCGTCTTGCCTGGAGCCTGCCGCTCGCCGCTGCCGCTCGCCGGCCCCGAAGATTTGGCCACCGATGAGCGAGCCATAACGCTGCTCCAGCGCGTGCAGTCTGGGAAAGGCATGCCGGAGGGAGAGCCGCGCCGGATCGCCGGCATAGACCCCGGCCACGAAGGGGTTGATGGCGTAATCCAGAAACTCGCACCCCAGGCGCCGTCGCACGAATTCACCCACACTCTCCTCGCGGTCGGCCGGAGCGCGGCGGATGAACGGCTCGGCGAGCAGGCGCAGCTTGGCTTTCCTGGAGAACAGCGGCGTGGACCAAAACTCGCGCAGGGAGCCCGGCAAAACCGAGCAGCGCCGTCCGGTCGCCCAATTGGGATTTAATCAGCGGCAGGGCCTGCGCCACGTAGTGCAATCGCTCGGTCACCGCGCTCACCTCGAGACGCTCAATGTCCTCCGCCGAGCGCAGCGGGAACTCCATCTCAACGCCCCCTTTTTCGCGGAAGTGATACGGCTGCCCGAGGGCCTCCGCCACCACCAGGATGTCGCTGAAGAGAATCGCGGCGTCGAAATCGAAACGTCGAATCGGCTGCAAGGTCACTTCGGCGGCCAGTTCGGGAGTCTGCACCAGTTCGAGGAACGAATGGCTTTCTTTGAGCTTGCGATACTCCGGCAACGCCCGCCCGGCCTGACGCATCAACCAGACGGGCGGTCGATCCACCGGGCGACAACGGCAGGCGTTGAGAAATGGCTCTCGATTCCTCAAGGGCGCCCGCCCCTGGCCCTGGGCATCCGCCAGGCCGGTTTCGGCCGCACGCACCTCAACTCCGTCGGTAAATGCAATGGAAATGCCATTCACAACCGCAAAGCTTAAGCTCCGGCCGGAGAACGGCTGCACGTTCCTTGACTTTCTCTTCTCCTTTCTTGGGATCAACCGATCAATGGCGTGCCAGCCGGGATGAGGGCGGGCGGAAAGTCCCATTCCCCCAGCAAAGGCCGGGAAACCTTCGCGGCACGGGCGTTGGCTTAGAGCGTGTTTTGAGTGCGCCTTTCCACGGCGCACTCAAACGCGCTCTTAGAAGCTGAAGCCGAAGATGAGACGGAGGTTGACCCGTTCGTGGCCTTCCAGTTCCAAGTGGGCATGGCCGTCCGGGTCTCCGCCGAAGTTTGCCCCGTAGATTTGGGCCAGCACGGTGCAGGCGGCCCACCACTTTTCCTGTCGATAACTGACCACGGGACCGAGGAACAGCGCGGTGTTCTCCCAATGGCGATAATCCGGCAGCTCATTGTGGTCGCGCAACTCCAGGCCGGCGGACCAGTGTTTGTTGAGGTCCCGCGCCACTCCCAAGGTGGCTTCCAATTCCCCCTCGGTTTGATGGAAATTCTCCTCCCACTCGGTGGCGTGGGTCAGGTTGAACGCCCATTTCCAATCGCCATGCCGCTGGCCAAGGATGATCTTTTCCTCGATTTCGGCTTGCTCGCCGGAGAAACGCGGTTCCAGGTAAAGGGTCAAGCCCACCACGTGGTTGGCCGGATTGAACACCAGGTAGCGATTCTCCAGGGAGACTCCGGTGAACTCGAACTTCGAGCGATCTGCCGCCGGGCTCGTGCTCAAATCGCGGAAACTCTCGGCGGCGGTGTTGAGATACAAGGCCACGCTGTAATTGTCCGTAACGCCGTACTCCAGTTCCTCGCGCACCTCCCATTTGTTGTAATTCTGCTGCTTGACCTCGCCGCCCTTGGTGCGTTGCGTCCGCAAGGTGATCCATTGTTCAAACTCCATCGCGTCCTGCGGCAGCGTTTCGGGTTCGTAGCTGTAAGTGAACCGCTTTTCATCCGCGCGCGCCGCCTGCAGGCAGAGTCCGCCCGCCAATATTCCGATCCAGATTTTAAGTTGAGGTCTCATGGGTAATTTCGATGTTAGACACTCGCGAAAGGGAACAAGCTTCACTCGACGGCCGAACTTCGGCTCGCTTCGGTCAACCGCCGATCGGGGAGTAGATGGGTCAGTGATCGCATTGCAAAAACGAGTGCATACGATAATGAGACCAGATCTCAATGACAACTGCCAACTGCTTAATCCAGTTCCAGGTGATCAGCCGTCAGGCGTTGCTCGCGGATGGTGAAGGGACTTCATTGCCGCCAGCCCGGCTGGCGGGCCCGCCTTCTCCGCCGGAGCCATTCGGAGTGCGGCTGGGTGTGGCGCATCAGCCGCTCTGCGCCCCGCGCGCGGAGGGCAAAGGCATGAATCCATCCGGCTTTTCTCTCGCCCGAGCAATAAACGGTAAGCCTTCGCCAACCATCGGGAAGCCCGCTGGGAAGTTTGCCGGGTATGGTGCACAGGAAAGCGGAAACGCCGCATGAACAGCTTGGAACAATGAAAGATGCAAACGTTTGAAACCATCGACGGCAAGGAAGCCGTGGCTAATCTGAACCTGGAAAGCCGCTTTCGCCTGCTGGCCAAGACCAAACCGGAAGAGGCCCGCCAATACCGCACGCGGGCCCAACTCGACGTGGAAACCCGCTGGCGGTTCTACCAGCACCTGGCGGCGCAGCCGGTCGCCGCGGAGGGCCAACCTCCGCCCGACCCGCCGCCGGCTCCCGCCGCGGCCACTGAACCAAAGGAAAAACCATGAACCTCAAGACGACTTACCTGGGTTTGAACCTCCGCACGCCGCTGGTCGTGTCAGCGTCGCCGCTCTCCGAAAACCTCGACAACATCAAGCGCATGGAAGACGCCGGCGCTTCCGCGGTCGTGCTCTACTCGCTGTTTGAAGAGCAGATTCGCCTCGAGCGCTACGAATTGCATTGGCAGTCGACGCACGGCACCGAGAGTTACCCGGAAGCGTTGAGCTACCTGCCTGATCCGCACGAGTTGTGCGTTGGCCCGGAGGCGTATCTGAAGCACATCGCCCAGGCGAAAAATGCCGTGATGGTGCCCATCATCGCCAGTCTGAACGGGACCACCTTGAGCGGTTGGACGAACTTCGCCAAACAGATTCAGCAGGCCGGGGCCGATGCGCTGGAATTGAACCTCTACCACATACCGACCGACCCGAGCCTACCTGGCGCAGACCTCGAACAGCATTACGTCGAGGTGCTCAAAGCGGTCAAGGCCGAGGTGACAATTCCCGTGGCCGTCAAGCTGAGCCCGTTTTTCACCAATTTCGCCAACATGGCCGGGCGCTTCGACCAGCACGGCGCCAACGGCCTGGTGCTCTTTAACCGCTTTTATCAGCCCGACATCGAATTGGAATCACTGGAAGTGACCCCGAGCGTTTTCTATAGCACCCCGATGGCGATGCGCCTGCCCATGCGATGGATCGCCATCCTCCATGACCGCGTCGGCGCCAGCCTCGCCGCCACCAGCGGCATTCATCGCGGCACCGATGCCCTCAAGATGCTGATGGCCGGCGCGGATGTGACGATGCTTTGCTCGGTCCTCATGCGTCACGGGATCGATCACCTCCGTGAGGTCGAAGGCGAGATGGTCAACTGGCTGCAAGAGCACGAATACGAATCAGTGGAGCAACTCAAAGGCAGCTTGAGCCACAAGAATTGCCCCGACCCCAGCGCCTTCGAACGCGCCCAATACATGCGGGCGGTAGGCGTGCAGAAAGCGACTTGAACGGTGGGAGGGCAAGGTCGCGCGGTGTCGGGAGCGATTTACGCGACTTATTTGCCGTCGACCGATACCCGAACCTGCACGCGGACATCGGCGCGCGCTACGCCGAACTGTCCCCGATTCCACGGACGGTGGCGCGCTTCTTCCAGCGTTACCAGGACCGCCTCCTCTACGGCACGGACATGAATCCCAATGCCGAGATGTACCGCGTCACGTTCCGGCTCCTGGAAACGGAGGATGAACATTTTTACCCGGCCTACTTTTCCAAGTATCATTGGCCCATGCACGCATGGGCCCTGCCGGATGGAGTGCTGAAAAAGATCTATCGCGAGAACGCCTTGAAACTCGTGGCGGCTCCCTGAGGGGACTCCTGCTTTCGTCCCTCACGTTCAGATCGCGGAGAAAGTCGAGGATGGTCCGGTGCATTAAATCGTTGAATTCCCCGGCGTCGAAGAAGGAACCGCCACAAACGGTGCAAAGCTCGTACCGGATGTGCGGCTGTTCGACGTCCACCATGCGAATCATCCGGCTGCCACAACGCGGGCAGTGGATGCAGTCCACTTGGATTGGCAAAGGCTGACCGTTCCTTGTCCGCTGGTCCGAATCAGCCGCTTCAGCGTCGTCTCTGGTAGGTCCCCCTCAACGAGCCCTCGCCGAGAAGGTGTCCCTCGATGGCCATAGGTTTCGCTGATGCTACGCCGCCATGCCCTCCATCGCCTCGGAATACTCTCCGCAGCGGGCGACCGAGTTACAGCGGGCACGATGGTGAAGGGCCTTTTGCCCTGCGCCGACCTTGTCCTTTTGGCCTTTCCACGCACTGAGAGCCGGCGCCTGCAGCGCCCGGCCAAAGGAAAAGCTCAGCTCCCACGGCGCCCTTCCCAGGCGGTTGAGCGCGTTGAGATGTTGCGTCGCCCGCGCGTCGCTCTGACCGCCGGAGAGGAAGACGACGCCCGGCACCGCCGCAGGAACCGTATGCCGCAAACAACGCAGAGTCTGTTCCGCCACTTCCTCGACGCCGGCTTGGGGCGAACCATCTTTGCCAGTGAGCACCATGTTTGGCTTCAGCAGCATGGCCTCCAATCCGACTCGTTGCTCCGAGAGCGCATGGAAGACGGCCTGGAGGGCGGTCCTGGTGACCTCGAAATGGCGCTCGATCGTGTGGCCGCCGTCCATGAGCACTTCCGGCTCGATCACGGGCACCAGCCCGGCCTCCTGACTGAGCGCGGCGAAGCGCGCCAGGGCGTGCGCGTTCGATTGCAGACAGGCGCGGCTCGGAATATTCGGGCCGACGGTGATGACGCCCCGCCACTTGGTGAACCGCGCCCCGAGTGCTCCATACTCGGCCAGCCGCTCGCGCAGGCCATCGAGCCCCTCCGTGATTTTCTCGCCCGGAAAACCCGCCAGGGCCTTGGCGCCCTGGTCCACTTTGATTCCCGGAATGATGCCTTGCCGCCGCAGCACCTCGACCAGCGGCGTGCCTTCGGAGGCCTTTTGCCGGATGGTCTCGTCAAAGAGAATCACGCCGCTGATGAACTCGCCCAAGCCCGGCGTCGTAAAGAGCATCTCTCGATAGGCGCGCCGATTCTCTTCCGCAGCTGGAATACCGACGCTCTTGAATCGCTTCTCGATCGTGCCGAGACTTTCATCCGCCGCGAGCATTCCTTTGCCCGGGGCGACCAGCGCGCTGGCCGTGCTTTCCATTTCAGGCGTGGTCATAGGAGAGAATAACCATGAAGACCTGCATACCTAAACCCTTCTGTTCTGTCGAGCCGCAAACCCTGGCAGCAGTAAGGCCGGGCCTATCTCAGTTGTTGTAACAATTCAGGTCTGAGGTTGCTTTCGCCCTCACCCCGGCCCCAATGCCGTTGAATTAAGGACCAATGAGGACCCCTTACTGCTAATGACCAATGACCAATGACCAATGACCAATGAATGACCAAGCCCCAATGCCCAAAGCTCGACCAAAACAGCCGCAGGGGCCGGCGTGAGCGCCGTTTGGTCATTCGGCATTGGGCATTCTTTGGTCATTGGTCATTGGGCATTGGTCATTAAGGCCACCGAGAGAACGCCAGGCTTAATTCAATGGCAGTGCTCCCCGGGGGAGAGGGGCGGGGTGAGGGCGGGCGTCTCTCACTCCTGAACAGTTACAAACGAGCCGGCCCGATAGAAACGCAGACCAGGGATCGTCGTGTCCGTGAATTCGACCCAGCCTGAATCCGAATTGGTGAGCATGAGATCGTCTCACTCAACCATGTTGGTGGAAGACTGGATGAAATAGTTGACACCGCCCGGCCCGATTAAAGTGAAACGCAAATTGCCCGATGCTTCGGCTGCGCTCTGCATAGAGACTGGTGCGCTAAACATGCCTCCGCGATAGAAACGCGCGCCCGGTGCCATGGCATCGGTAAAGGCGATTTCGCCCGAAATCGAATTTGTCATCAAGAGATGGCTCCAGTTGCTCAGGTCGGTCGAAGTCTGGACGAAATAGTTGCCACTGCCCGGTCCGAGCAGGGTAAGGCTGTAATCGCCGGCCGCGTTGAGGGCGCAATTGGTGAACATGATCACCGGTACCGTGCTGGGAAGGTGGTGCTCGACTTCCAGTTGGTAAAACGCCACGACCGCGCCCTCGTTGGTCGGCCCGGAGTTGTCCTGGCAGTAATTGCCCGCTTTAAAATAAAAAGTCTGCAAGTTCCAGGCGGGGTCAGTTTGAAACACGTTCACCGCCTGGTTGCTGCCGTTGACGGTCATGGAAAGGAGCCCTTCCTCCAACTTGAGTTGATAGGTCAGGAGGTTGCTTATTCCGACGTTCCCCAGGGCAAAAACCGTTTCGTTGCTCGAGTTGGGGCTTTCCCGCACCTTGGCCGTAACCCGGCCCTTGTCGAACTGGAGCTTGACCAGGGGATAGGCATTGCCCGTGAAACTGTGAATCTGGCCGATGATCACTCTTCCACTGCTTGGGACCTGCGTCACTCTACACTGGGCATTGAGAATGTTTGTGCCGTAACCGGACCAATCCACGCTTTGACTGCCGGGGTCGAGCAGTTCACGCAATTCGCAACGAGGGTAGGTCGTCAAACGCGTCACGCCGCCGGTGACCGGGCACCAAAAAGTCATGGCCCCGTCCGGGCCGGTGTAAAAGAATTCATTGGTGGCTCCCGCTTCCAGTTGGGTCGGGCCAATATCGGAAGCGGTCGCGTCCGGCAGCGTCAACTTCCAATGACTGAGATCGAAGTTGGCAGCCGGAGGCTGGCTCGGGTCAAGCGCCCAGGCCGCAGGCCCCGCGAAGCAAAACAGCAGCGTAGCCAGAACCATCCACTGGATCCGCCGACCAACGGCCTCCCCCATCAATTTGGCATGCAGGTTGTCGATGCTATGCATTGTTGACTGAGACATTCCTGGCTCCAGGAGAGAGCTGCTTCATTATTGAGCAATGGTTCTGAAGAATTCCTTCGGTTCACGAAGATTGATGCGGATGCTGAATTGACCGTTGGTGGTCGGGATGTTCTGCCAGTTCGGCGGGCTCAGGTTGGTGGTGTGTTGCAATTGGCCGCCTGTCCAGGTCAGGACAAATTGATTCCCCATGACTGATCCCACAAACAATTGCGTTTCATTGCTCGAGGAGCGTTCGATGGAATAGACCACCTGGTTGGTCGCAACAATCGAATCCCAGAAGTGCATCTGCCCGGTCCCGTCCGATTGAACCTGAGTCAGGGGATTGCCCGTCTTGCGGACAAGATAGGCGCTGTTGGCCAGAAGGTCGCCAATCGTGAAGCTCAGGATCTGGCCGGGAAGACCGGCGTTGACCGACCATTGTTTGCTGCTGCTATTGGTCCAAACCAGGTGGTGGACGAAGGCCTTGCCTGGCGTTGCGCTCGCCCACAAGCTCCGGGCGATGACCATGGTGGACGCGCCTATTCCTGCCGGTGTCAGGTTCAAGCTCGACCCGCCGTTTGAGACTTCGCTCAGCACCGCGCCTTCGTCCGGTTGGTAAATCCGCCCCGCGGCGTCCTGCAAAATAGTCGAGCCGTTCGTGCCCAATTCGACCATGAGATACGCCTGGTTGCGGACGAGAGTGGACGCGGTCGAACTGGCGTCGCCTTCGGTCCGGACCGTTACGGTCTCGGGAAGAATATTTCCTTGCAACCAATTGCGGAGCCCGCGTTGGAAGCGCAGCTTCCCGCTCAGATCGGTGAATGTATTGGTCGCGAAAATATTGTCGTCGCAGTCGCTGAGGCGGATCGGCTCGACGCCATTGTGATGCACCAGATTGCCGACAAACAGGTTCTGCTTGGGGTGCCCGTCGTCATCCGGGCCCGGCGTGCCGTTGCCCAAGAACCCATAGATTCCGTACAGGCTGTTTGAGGCGCATTGGTTGTTCTGAATCATGTTTTGCGCGCTTCCCATGGTGAGGCGCAGGCCGGCCTGCTGATTGCGCAAGAGCAGATTGCCGCGCAACGTGTTCCGCGCGCTCTGGTTGATGGCAATGCCACTTTCTCCGTTGTCCAGGCACTGATTGGCGACAACCGTCGCGTCATCCGAATTGTCATCGAGCAGAATGCCGCTTTTCGTGTTGGAGAGGAAACGGTTGCCTTCAGCGTTGAGATGGTCGCAGCGCGTCGACGCCAGCAACCCGTGATTTCCGTTGTGGTGAAAATTGTTACCTCGCACCACCACGTTGTCGGAGTCCTGCTGCAAGTCCAGACCGTATTGCATGTTGTGATCCACCTCATTGGTCAGCCACTGCATGCCAGAGGCCCCGAAGGTGTAGGCGCCGATGAAATTGTCGTGCAGGCGGGAGTTAACCACATTGCCATACACATTTACTTTGTCGAAAATGTTGGTCGCGCCAGACACCTTCCAGACCAGGCCGAAGGATTCCGAGGCGTCCGTGCCCAGATAGGCGATCTCGCTGTTCCTGATGTCCATCCGCGATTCCTGCGGCGTGAGCCCATCGCTCGAAAGACTGGATCGGACACGCAGGAACGCCCGCCCGTTGATCTGGGGGTTGGCATCCGGTCCGCCGGCCGTCGTGTCCCAGGAGATAATCTTCGTGCTGTCCACGTCGATTGTGCCCCAATCGGCTGACACTGAAACCACAATGCCGGTCGCCCCGGTGTTGAGGCTCAGGAGTCGCAATTCATTGACGTCCCCACCCGCGCGGGCACCGCGCAGTCGCAGCGTTGAGCCGTTTTGAACCAGCAGCTCAGCTCGTAACAGCCAGGTTTTGCTCGCGGCATCCACCAGATCCAGCGGGGCGTCGGGCAGCGCGGCCTTGACGTCACTTAAAGTCAGCACACCGCTGCTCTTGAGGTAAATCCGGTTCAAGGCGGCGGAGTACTGGACGTTGGCCTGGTTGGTGTTTGGCATCTCCACGGAATACGTCACCGGGTCCATTGTCCTGGCCGTATCCGCAAAGTGTATCTGGCCTGAATCTCCGCTGTTCAGATTGGTCAACGCCCCATTCGATTTGGTTACCACGTAATCCTTATGCGCGACCAGGTCGCCCACCGTGAAAGACAAGGTTTGACCGACCGAGCCCGCCGCAACCGACCACTTCGTGCGCGTAGCTGGAGCCCAAACGAGCTGATTGAGATGGGCCGTTCCCGGCGCAGCGGTGGCCAAAAAGTTCCGGGCAATGACCTTCGTCGAACTGCCGATTTCTGCCGTTATCAGGGTCAACCTCGAGCCGCCGGCTGAGATTTCGGTAACAATGGCGCCTTCGTCGGGTTGGTAAATCCGGCCCCTGGCGTCCTCAAAAACGGTCGCACCGTTCGTGCCCAATTCGACCGTCAGGTACCCCTGGTTGCGGACCAACGTGGACGCGGGCGAATTCGCATCGCCTTCGGTGCGGACGGAGAGGGTGCCGGGAATATCATTTCCCTGGAGCGAATTGCGGAGTCCGCGTTGGAAACGCAACTTCCCGCTCAGGTCGGTGAACGCATTGGTCGCGAAAATGTTGTCGTCGCAATCGGCGAGCCGGACCGGCTCGACGCCATTGTCATGCACCAAATTTCCGACAAATAGGTTCCGCTTGGGGTGCCCGTCGTCATCCGGGCCGGGTGTGCCACTACCCAGGAAGCCATAGATTCCATACAGGCTGTTGGAGACGCATTGGTTATTTTGCAAAAAGTTATCCGAGCTGCCCAGGGTCAGGCGCAGGCCGGCCTGCTGGTTGCGCAACAGCAAATTGGCGCGCACGGTATTGCGCGCACTCTGATTAATGGCGATGCCGCTCTCACCGTTGTCCAGGCACCGATTGGCGACGAGCGTCGAGTCATCGGAATTCCCATCGAGCACAATGCCGCTTTTGGCGTTGGCCAGGAAAATGTTGGCTTCGGCGTTGAGATGGTCGCAGCGCACCGACGCCAGCAACCCGTGGCTTCCATTGTGGTGAACATTGTTGCCTTTGAGCACGAGGTTGTCCGAGTCCTGCTGCAAATCCAGGCCGTATTGCGTGTTGTGATCGATTTCGTTGGTTAACCACTGCATGCCGGAGCCACCGAAGGTGTAGCCGCCGATGAAATTGTCGTGGAGATGGGAACTAACAACGTTGCCATAGACATTCAATTTGGCGAGATTGGTGGTGGCGCCGGCCACCTTCCAGACCAGCCCGTAGGATTCCGAGGCGTCCGTGCCCAGGTAGGCAACCTCACTGTTCCGGATGTCCATCCGCGATTCCCACGGCGTGACGCCGTCGGTGGAAAGGCTGGAACGCACGCGAACGTAGGCGCGCCCATTGGCTACAGGGTCGGTATCCGGCGCCCCGACCGACGTGTCCCAGGAGGTAATCTTTGTGCTGTCAACGTCGATCGTGCCATAATCGGCCGTGATCGAGACCACACAGCTGCAAGGCGAGGCCGAGTTCACACTTTGCAGCCGCAATTCATTGACGTCTCCACCTTGGCGGGCGCCATGGAGCTTCAGCGTCGAGCCGTCTCGGATCAGCACGTCGGCACGGAGCAACCAGATTTTATTGGGCGCGTCCACCAGGTCGATCGGGGCGTTGGAGAGCGCCGTTTTGATGTCGCTCAAGGTCGCCGGCCCTCCGCTCTCGACATAAATCCGGTTCAAGGCAGTGGACCAACGGAACGTGGCGCTGAAGACACCGGGCGCGAACAGCAGACATAACCCGCAGGCCACCGAGACTTGCTGGAGTGGGTGGTTGGCTTTCATATACCGGGCCTGGTGGAAGTTTTCATCGAGGGTCTCCTCATGGATCACTGGTTCTGAAAAATCTCATTGGTTCAGCCGGATTAATCCGGATGCTGAATTGGCCGTTGGTGGTCGGGACATCCTGCCAGTCCGGCGGGGACAATCTCGTGGCGGATTGAAGCTTCCCGCTCGTCCAGGAAACGACAAAACCTTCCATGAGTCGTTTTTCCAGGGTCACTTGCGAACCTGCTTCCACCGAGTAAGCCACCTGGTTGGTGGTGCCGGCCACATCCGTGAAAGTGATCTTTCCGGTGGCATCCGCATCGAGCGTGAGCAGATCCATTCCCGCCTTGCGCACTATGTAAGACCGGTGCGCATTGAGATCGCCAACCGCGTAGGTCAAACTCTGCGCGGGGGAGCCGGCCTGGGTGACCCACTGTCGGGCGGAGCCGCTCAGGTTCGTCCAGTTGCTGGGATCGATCAGAGCCGTTCCTTGCGTCACACGTCCCCACAAACTGCGGGCGCTGACCGTGGAAGTGGTGCCGATCTCCGCCGCGGTGAGTCTCAGCCTCGATCCGGCCGGCGTGACGCTCGTGACGACGCCTTTTTCTTCCGGAGCAAAAATGCGCCCGGCGGCGTCTTCAAAAACCGTCGAGCTATAGATATCCACCTGGACCCGCAGAACGGGCTGGTTGTTGATGTAAGTAACCGGCGCGTCGAACGGGCTGCCGAGCGTTTTGACGATCGTATTTTCGGGAATGCTGTTCCCGTCCAATCGATTTCGAAACGCCCGCTCGAAGCGCAGCGTGTCGTCATTCATGACAAACGTGTTGGTCGCAAATGTATTGTCATCGCTGTCGGTGAGGTTGATGCCTTCCAGGCGGTTGGCCACCACGAGATTGTTCACGAACCGATTCCGCTTGGGCCGTCCGTCATCGCCGGGCTCAGGATCGTCACGCCCCTTGTAAAGAAAGAGCCCGTACGAACTGTTCGAGGCGCATTGGTTGCCCTGGATCAGGTTATCGGTACTGCCCAGGTTGAGCCGCAAGCCGGCTTCCACATTTCCAGCGAGCAGGTTGCTCCGCACGATGCACCGCCAGTCGCCGGTCAGCGCCATCCCGGCGGTGCCGTTGCCGCGGCAGTCGTTGTTCTCGACCACGCAGTCGTTCGAACTTCGATGGAGCAGGATCCCGTTCTGGCCGTTGACCCGCGAAGTGTTGCCGCGGATGGTGAGGTGGTCGCAACGTTCGGAGGCGATGATGCCGTCCCAACCGTTGTGATGGACCTGGTCGTTCTCGATCACCACGTCATCCGAGTCATCGTGCAGATCGAAACCGTAGCCGACGTTGTGATCCACCTCGTTGGTCGCCCAACGGCCGCCTTGATGGCCGAAGGTATAGGCCCCGAAATAATTATGGTGCAGTCGGCTGTTAAGGATGTCGCCGTAAACGTTGACGTAGTCATAAATGCTCTTGGTCGGATCGGGATGCGCCCCGACCACCTTCCAGGTCAGGCCGTAGGTCTCTGATCCGTCATAGCCGAGGTAACCAACGTCGCTGTCAACGATGTCCATCCGCGACTCCAGTGGAGTCACCCCATCTTCGGCCAGCCTGGATCGAACCCCGATATACGCCCGGCCGTAAGTCGCAAATTCGGTATCCGGCCCGGCCACGGCGTCGTCCCAGGAGGTGATGGAGACGCCCTCGATGCGGATCGAGCCCCAATCTGCGCTGATAAAGACGAAGCGGTTGGTGTCGGCTGAATTGTTACTCCGCAGCCGGAGTCGATCCACATCGCCGCCCAGCCTGGTGCTGCGCAAGACCAGTTGCGCGCCTTCTTCGACGATCAGGATTGCCCCCAGGTGCCACACTCCAGGAGAGACCTGGACCAAGGGCGCCTGGTCCTGGGCCGCTTTCAGGTCGCTCAACGTGCCGCTGCCCGGGCCGATCAGGTGAAGCCGGTTGGCCGACGAGGCCCAGCGGATCTGCGCCGCTGGCGAGGACAAAAGACCCAGCACCAGGCTGGTCGCCGTCAGCACCCGGGCACGACCGCGCTGGACGGAATGGATTTGCCGCGAAAACTCCGGCGGTCGGGTGTCTCTCATGATCGTGGCTCGACTTGTCCCATCGCCAAGGTGAATTTTCCAAAGCCACAGCACGCCCGGAAGACCGACCGCCATTCGGGCTTGACTCTCGGGCCCGCCGACACGCGGGCCCCATCGTGGAGCGAGTCGTCCATGACGTGGCGTCCTCATACTCGGCGCGCGGCGGCCAACTGACCCCGGCCAGCCGGCATAGAGCGTGAACGCGCGCTTCGAGCCCTGCGCGGACTCGGCGGGCCAGCCGACTTGACCTTTAAGGCACCGTTGCCGGGCCTGGTCTCGCCGACTTCGAGGGGAGCGCCCTTGCGCCCAGGAACGGACCGTCCTCTCAGGTCAATGACCAGCAGGCGCTTGCCCAACTGGGCGGCGCGCGCCAGCAGGGTCTCGTCGTCCCGTGTGATGAGCACGATTTCCGAATGTTCAATCAATTCGTCGATCGTGCTGACCAGGCGGCTGGAAAGATGCGGAATCCGTTTCTCGATGTAGTCGCGGTTGGCCCCGGTGATGCGCGAGGTCTCGATGGCGGCGTCGTGGATCTTCAGATCGTAACCTTTGCCGATCAGATGTTCGGCGATGAGGACAATCGGGCTTTCGCGCAGGTCATCCGTGCCCGCCTTAAACGCCAGGCCGTTCAAGCCAACGCGGCGCATGCCGTTGTCGGGAACCAGGTCCATGGCGCGCTTGAGGTGCGCATCATTGCTCGGGAGGATGCTGCGGAGCAGTGGCAGATCCACGTTCTTGGTATTCGCCAGGTGAAGGAGCATGCGCAAATCCTTGGGCAGGCATGATCCGCCGAACGCGAGGCCCGGACGCAGGTAGGCCGGGGAGACATTCAGTTTATGGTCCTGGACCAGTTGGTGCATGAGCACGCGACCGTCCACCGCCATGGCGGAACAAAGCGCGCCCATTTCGTTGGAAAACGCCACTTTGAGCGCGTGAAACGCGTTGCAGGCCAATTTGAGCATCTCGGCTTCGCGGAAGGGGAGCCAGTGCAACTCGTCCACCACACTGCCGAACAAGGCGGTGAGGACGGCCTGGTTATTGTCCGGGAGGCCGGCGGCGCTGCCGATGACGACGAATGGCGGATCCTCATAGTCCGCGATGGCGGTGCCCTCGCGCAGGAATTCGGGAACGATCACCAGGTCACTATCCAGCAGCGAGGTGTGCGGTTTGTCCGGATGCAACGCCGGCATGACGAGGTTCTCGCACGTTCCCGACGGGACGGTGCTGCGCAGAATGACCACGTGGCGATCGGGCTTTTCCGCCATGGCGCGGCCGATGGATTGGGCGGTCTGTTCCACGGCGGAGAGATCGAGGCCGCCCCCGGGACTGTTCGGTGTTCCCACGCAGATGAGCGACGCATCGGTGTTCAACACGGCGCTGCGGCCGTCCATCGTGGCCGTCAGCTTTCCAGACTTGCTGGCCCGGCCAATCAATTCGCTCAAACCAGGCTCGATCACGGTCGGCAGTCCGGCAGCCAGGCGTTCGACTTTTCCAGAAACCACATCCACTCCAATGACGTCGTGGCCTTCCTTCGAGAGGCAGGCGGCGGTGACGCATCCGACGTAGCCCAGGCCAAATATGCTGACTTTCATGGTAATTAGATTCCCCTTTCTGCTTGGTTTCTTAACGCTGATCCTTCTGATTAAGTTGGTTCTTCAATTCTGTCTGCGGTCTACAGGCTCTCGATAAAAGCGGTCGTGGTTGCGCACCGGCTTTCGATGAAAGCACTCGCCATGGCGCACTGGTTTTGGAGGAAATCGATCGCGGCGGCCCACCATTTGGGGAACACGTCTCGAGCCGGGTCGTGAATTCCCACGATGACGGAGAGACCGGGTTGAAGGCGCACCTGGCCTTCCGGCACGGCGATGCGGACCGGGATCATGGCATTGTCCGGAAAGAGAGAGTGCAAGGTCGACGGCACGGGCAACCCCTGCATTTCAATGTCCGCCAGCACGCCGATGGATTCGATTTGCCCGTGGAGTTGCTGGTCGGGAAACGCCGCGAGAGTAACATCCGCCAGGCCCCCGACTTTGACGCGGGCGAGTTTCCTTTCATCCACCCAGGCTTCAATCCAGGGCGTGCCGAGCCAGAGGGACATCATCGGCTCGCCGACTTTGGCCGAGCCGCCTGGTTCGACGATGTGGGCCACGACCCAGCCATCGGCCGGCGCGCGAATCACCGCCGCCGCCAGGTCGGCCTCGCAGAGAGCCAGTCGGGCGCGGGCGAGGTCCGCGTCGGAAGCCAGTACTTCCAGCCCGGCCTCGCGCACGTGCAGGCCCTCCAGTTGCAATCGAGTCTCCTGGCAGGTGGATTCGGCCACGGCCTGGCGTTCCTGCGCCACCTTGAACTCGGCCCGTGCCCGGTCACGTTCCGCGATCACGGTGTCGACTTCGCTCTTGGACGCGATTTCCGAATTGCGCAAGGAAGTGACCCGGGCAAATTCGCGCTCCCATTTGTCCCGCGTGCTGGCGGCTGCCTCCACGTCTCCCGCGGCGGCCTTGGAGCTGCTTTCCGAACGTGCCACCGCGACCCCAAGGCGCCGGCGTTCCTGTGCAATGGCGAGCTTTTCGACTTCCCATCGTTTCAGGGCAGACTGCAATTCCGCCTGCGCCTGGCGCGCGGCCGCCTGAAAGTGATCGTCCACCAGGCGGACGAGGATTTGATCCCGGATCACTCTTTGTCCGGGCTGGACCTCGACTGACTTGACCTGGCCGTCGATGCGCGCGCCGATTTTATAGAGGCGTCCTTTGACGCTGGCGTTTTTGATCACGGTATGTTCCAGGCGGTAATAACCCCAGGCATAGCCCGTCCGCAAAATCACCGCCGTGGCCAGCGCGACGCCGAGCAGGACGAGGAGCCGCGTGACGGGCCAACGCCCTTTGGGGCCTTCGACGGTCGGGGATTCCGAGGTTCGATCGCTGCGACTCGGCGGTTCCAATTGGGGCGCCTCGCCGGGGCGGAACAAGAGATGGCTTGTTTCGAGATCGTGATTCGAGGTCAGGTCGCTCATAGGCAGGATTCCGAAATGTCACGGATGTTGGTTCGCGGCCGCGGGCGCGGGGTCCATCGCTGGATGAACCTCTCCTGCCTGTGTGAGCAACCTCGAGGGGACGTTGTCGCGGGCGGCCGGAATTTCCATGCCGAACATCCAAATCGGCGAAGTCCCTGCTGCCTGAACGGGCGGCGGCAAAGCCGCGCCCCCCCCGCGCCCGGCGCGGAAGAACAGCGGGGCCTCTCGCAACCACGGCAGGAATCCCGCATAGAGGCCGACGACGATGGCCGCGGCGACGCAGGCGAATCCGTAGAGATAGTGGGCGATCCCAACCCTCACTCGGTAAAACGCGCCGCTCTTGGTGGTGTCCAGTGTGCGCGCGCCGCGGTTGAGCCAGTTCTGTTTGGCGGGATGGAAGAGAACCCAAATCTTGGTCAGCGCGATCGTCCAGTCCGAAAGCATTTCGAGCGGCGGATAAAAGGCCGAGAACCGACGTCCGTGCCGCCACGAGATGCTGGCGTGCGCCAGGCGCGAAAACATCACCCAAAGAACATAGCCGGCGCCGATCTCGGGATGTCCGGCCAGCAGCGCCAGCGAGGCCAGGAGCGGGCCGACGAGAACCGTCCCGGCCGCGACCCGCTGGTCCAGCAGGCTGTACCAGCAAAACCAGCCCAGCTTGCCCGGGCCGAGTTTGAAAGCCCGCCAACTGTGACGCAGGCTGTTGCCTGACCAGCGGCGGACGTTGGCCAGGGCGCGTTTCACGGCCGACCCTTCGACCACTTCGATCGTCGTGATGACCGCGTCCGGCACGTAGAGCAGTCGACGCTGGCGCGCGGCGAGCCAGTACCAAGTGCTCTTGTCGTCGCCGCTCAACATCTCGAACGAATCCCAGAGCCAGTGGTGGATCGTATCGCGCTCGATCTGCCGCAGGAAAGTCGGGTCGCTCGCCACGCTGGCGCGGAACACTGACAAACGGCCGGTGAGACAAAGCAGTCTCCCGGAAAGCGCCACCGAACACATGGTCCGATGGCGCAAGCCGAAGCGCAGCGAGATCCATTCGGCGAACCAGCGCGGTCCCTTGACCCAGCCGTCTTCGTTCGTCGTCACCGCGGACACCTCCGGTTTGAGGCGGAAGATCGGCAGCACTTTTCGCAGCAGACCGGGCTGGACCAGGGTGTCGCCATCCATGAACACGACGACGCCGTCGGGATGCGGATTGGCGGCAACGACGGCACGCAACCCGTCGGCCAGGGCGGGACGCTTGCCCGTGTCACCACGCAGCAGCACCAACTCCGGCGGCCAGGGCGCGTCGGCCGGCTCGCGGAACCGCTCGCAGCACGCGTCATGAATGGGCCGGATCGTCGCGTCGTCCTCGTCGCACCCCGTGACCAGTACCAGCCGGGGCGGACGGCCCAGGCCGCGCAGCGAACTGAATTCGCGGTAGACCGATTCGAATACGATTTTCGTGATCCATGGCTTTTCCTTGTAGGTCACCGCCAGGATCGTGACTTCGGGGACGGGCCCGTATTCGCGCACCGCGCGCTCGGACTGGCGCCGCAACCGGGGAAATTTCCAGTAGCGATAAAGGATGGCGCGCAAGGCTTGCAGCCCGAACCAACTCCAGCGCCAGCACCCGATGCCGGCCAACAGAATCAACGCTTCGAGGCGATGGGTGAACCACTGGAGCAAGTCGCCAACGACGAGGGCCAATCCCACCGCGGCGAGTCCAAGCGCGCCGCACATCAACCACTGCCATGGCCAGGTCGCGCCCCGACGCAACGTCACACCCGAACACACCAGCTCCGACGGCAACCGCCGTCCCCTCTTAACGTTCGAACAATCTGCAGTCTTCATTCCAACATTGACTTGTTGGCCCGACCCCCGGGCTGTTTGTCACCGACCGCGCTCGACCCCTTCTCCATCCCCCGTCGGGACGTGATCTTCCGTTGAGGGGGCCGGTTCGGCAACGGGGTGATAACCTTAGTGGCGATGGGTCCATTTCCCGCCTAGGGGTAGGTAGCTAACCCGTAGCTTTATTCGCGTGCGGTATGCAGGCTGGGCGTTCGTGCAGGCAACGTGCGATGAGCACAGATCTGTCGTCTGGGATGCGCGGCTTCACGCATCCCATCGCCCGTTGTTGCGTCTCTGCACAGTCAGTGACAGACCAACCGGAAAGGAACTTTGCAATGAATGCCAAGCTAATCGGAGTCGGCCCCACCCTTTTGCTTCTGCTCTCCTGCCCCACCTTCGGCGCCACCTTCCGCTGGGCCGCGACCTCTAATCGAATTTACGTCGAGAACGGCGGCTCGGCCACCCTCAGCGACATCAAGGCCGGTCTGGCGAACGCGCCTCTCGATCTCGTCGATTCAGCCAACAAAATCTGGCTGCTCCGCGCCAACCTGCAGATCGCCGACGGCTGCACGCTGGTCTTGCATGGGGCGGCGCTGGGCGGAGATGTGAACGAATTCCGGTTGCAAAGCGACAATTCGACCGCCTCCAACAACTTCGTGGCCGTGACCGCCGATTGGGGCACGATCGACATCGCCAGCACCAAAATCATCTCCTGGGATTCCGCGGCCAATGGGCCCGACACGGAGTTCGCGACTTACGGGCGGGCCTTTATTCGTGTGCGATCCAGCCTGGCGGCCGACGGGGTCACACCACAGGAATCGCGCATGGACATCGCCGACAGCGACATCTCATATCTGGGTTATGATGCCGCCGAATCCTACGGGTTGGCGTGGAAAGTCACCGGCACGCATCCGGACCCGAGCAAGAGCATTTTTGATTATGTCAAGGTTTACGGCGACATCGCGCATAGCCACATTCACAATAATTTCTGGGGCGTGTACACGTTCGGCCTGAAAGGAGGCCAATGGCTCAACAACGAGCTGGATCACAACGCCGGCTATGGATTTGATCCGCACGACGACTCCGACAACCTGCTTATCGAAGGCAATAATGTCCACCATAACGGCGGCCTGGGACGCGGCACCCACGGCATCATTGCCTCGCGGCGCTGTGACCACATCGTGATCCGCAACAACCGTTCCTGGGCCAATTTCGAGAACGGCATCATGGTGCATCGGCACTCCGACGACGCGATCATCGAAAACAACACCACCTTTCTCAACGGCGACAGTGGGATCGCCCTCTTTGACGTGGATCGAGCCACCGTGCGCAACAATGTCATCCTCTCCAATTCCAATGCCGGCATCCGTGTCACCGTCGGTAGCGCGAACAACCTGATTGCAAACAACGAAATCGGTTACAGCGGCGACAACGGGTTGTTGTTCCTGCCGGGGACGGATTTGCCCGAACCCGACCCTTTGGATCCCACCGTGTCCAATCGCCTGCGACGGAACAACGTGACCAGCAACTACGTTCACCACTGCACCACGGAAGGTGTCAGAATGGTCGACGGCGACGAGAACGCGTTCCTCGGCAATTCGTTTTTGGCCAATGGACCGGAGCTTTCTTTCGAAACGTCCACGCTGACGCGATTGACCGGAAACTCGATCCCGGCCGACGTCAAAGTCGCGTTGGCCGGCTCGACGTCGGTTTCGAACACGACCATTTTCCAGCAACAACCGCTGGTGAATCTGGTGTTGTCCGACGCCTACAGTTCGGCCACTTTTCAGGATGATAACGGCGCCATTTTCGACTTCATTCAGGACACGATCGCGACCCACGTGGGGACTCAGGGTTCCTTCGTCACCCTGACCAGCGCGCAAATCGGCAGCGCAACCACGGTCATCACGCGAAACTTTTTCGTGGCGCTGGACGCCGGCGAAATGCTGGCCAACCCGACCCTCTGGGAGCAGAGCGGAGAGTTGAGAAAGCAATGGTCCAGCCAGGCGACTTCGGCCTCCGCCAACATTCACTACACCCTCGGCGATCTCGCTCCGAACCAATCTTATGCCATTCTGAAAAACGGCGTCGCGCTGTCGTCGGTTGTTTCCGATTCCGGTGGCCTGGTCAGGTTTGCCGATACGCCCGGGACAACGAGCACAATTCAATACGCCCTCAATCCGGGCGGTCAACCGCCGCCGTTGCCGACCGTTACCGTCGCGGCCAGCGACGCCAACGCCTCGGAATCCGGGCCCGATCCGGGCACGTTTACCATCAGCCGCAGCGGCAGCACCGATTCAGGGTTGACGGTCAGTTATTCCCTCGGAGGCACGGCGGCTAATGGCTCGGACTACGCCACGTTGTCCGGCAGTGTCAGCATCCCGGCCGGCAGTTCGTCGGCCACCGTCACCGTCAATCCGGTCAACGACACCGCCGTCGAAGGCAACGAGACGGTCGTGCTCACGCTCTCGGCCGATGCGGCTTACACCATCGGCTCACCCAACAGCGCCACGGTGACCATCGCCGATGACGACCAGGTCGTGCTGCCGACCGTGACCGTGGTGGCCAGCGACGCCATCGCCTCGGAAAGCGGTCCTGATCCGGCCTCGTTTACCATCAGCCGCAGCGGCGGCACCACGGCGAGCTTGACCGTCCGATATTCCCTTGGGGGCACTGCGGCCAACGGTTCGGACTACGCCACCTTGTCCGGCAACGTGACCATCGCGGCGGGCAGTTCGTCGGCCATTGTCACCGTCAATCCGATCAACGACACCGCCGTCGAAGGCAACGAGACGG